>Ga0210054_1000941_pt1 | contig 25377 bp, 35 predicted proteins | sample CryGeymeta201516_FD_185470 | JGI IMG/M metagenome (GOLD analysis project Ga0210054, IMG submission 185470) | Groundwater microbial communities from Crystal Geyser aquifers in Utah, USA - Crystal Geyser metaG 2015-16 (SPAdes) (version 2) | ecosystem: Environmental > Aquatic > Deep subsurface >... | reverse complement strand
AAAGAGCTAGGAATTGAAAAAAATATTTATTCTTCCTCAGATATTATTATTAGTGAACCTTCGGTTAATCGTCGTCAGTTTTGGCAAGAAAAATACGGCGTTATTACTACCGCAGAAAATCAACAAATTTTAGATAATTCTGACGTTATCATCTTAGCGGTTAAACCCCAGATTTTGTCAACGGTAATCTCTAATTTAACCTTAAATTCTCAAGAAAAAAAACCCTTAATTATCTCAATTTTAGCTGGAGTTTCTTTAGATAAATTAGCCCAAGGATTTGCGCAATTTCCCTTAGTTAGAGTAATGCCTAATACCCCCGCTATTGTCGGAGAAGCCATGACTGCTATTACCCCAAATAATTTGGTGTCGGAAAATCAATTAAATCTTACTCTGTCTCTTTTTAAGGCTATTGGTTCGGTAATTGAAATACCAGAATATTTAATGGATGCCGTCACGGGTTTATCAGGCTCAGGACCAGCTTTTGTAGCATTGATGATTGAGGCTTTAGCTGATGGAGGAGTCGCTTCAGGTTTACCCCGTGTTATTGCCTTAGAATTGGCAACTCAAACGGTTTTAGGTACAGCACAATTAGTGAAACAAAAGAACTTACATCCAGCCTTATTAAAAGATCAAGTTACAAGCCCGGGTGGTACAACCATCGCTGGAGTTGCACAATTAGAAAAAAATGGCTTTCGTAGTGCTATTATATCGGCAGTAACGGCTGCTTATAAAAGATCTCAAGAATTAGGTTAAGATAATTATGAAAAAAGTGCTGCACATTACAAAGTGACATTAGGGAAAAGATAACGAGTCAAAGCCAAAAGTAAAGCAATAATTATACCACCTGCTATTGAACGAGCAACAAATTCTATATTTACTAATCTTTTATCTAAACCATCAAAATTAGTCTTAACATCGCTTTTTACACTGTTTAATTTTTCATCAAGTTTAGCTACATTGATTTTTACCTCATTAACCTCATTAGCTAAATGATCGATTTTGTCTTCTAACTTTTCAATTTTGTTTTCTAACTTGTCCATTTTTGCCTCAAGTCTCAACAAGACATCAGCAATATTAACTTCAATAATTTGACTCATAAAATAATCTCTTAAATATTTACTTTGATTTTAAAGTTTTTTCTTCCACTGAGATCTTGCATCAGATCAAAAATACTTAATAAGCAAAAGTCAAAAAATCAATTTTAGTATAGTTTGAGTCAATTTTAATCCCTTTGCCCTTTGCCCCTTGCCCTTTGCCCTAACTTCACCAGTTAATTTTTAACGAGGTGCAAGATCTGAGTAATACTTATTAAGGATTGAAATGTAAGGATTTTCTAAGATAACTCCTGATTTTTTAAGGATTTGCTAAAAATTGCTACAATTTAGCTATTATTGGGGTAACTTGTATGACAAATGGCGTAATGATGCAGTTTTTTCATTGGTACAACCCTGCGGATGGAACTTTATGGAAAGAACTAGAAGACAAGGCTCAAGATTTAGCAAATGTGGGTATTACTGCTCTTTGGCTACCTCCTGCTTATAAAGGTAGCGTAGGCGGTTTAGATGTTGGTTACGGTGTTTATGATCTTTTTGATTTGGGAGAATTTGACCAAAAAGGTTCAATTAGAACTAAATACGGTACGAAAGAAGAATATATCAAAGCCATTAAAAAAGCTCAATCTATGGGCATTGAAATTTATGCGGATGTAGTTTTTAACCATAAATTAGGCGGAGATGAAGCAGAAGAATTTAGTGCAACTCCTTTTAATCCTGACGATCGCCTTCAAGCTATGGGAGAACAAAAAAAGATTAAAGCATGGACACATTTTACTTTTCCCCAACGTAAAGGGCAATATTCTAGTTTAGAGTGGCATTGGTGGCATTTCGATGCGGTGGATTATAACGCTTATGATGAAAATGAAAATGCGATTTATTTATTTGAAGGTAAATCTTTTGATCCTGCCGTAGATTCAGAAAAGGGCAATTTTGATTATCTCATGGGTTGTGACCTTGATTTAAGAAACTCTGAAGTACAACAAGAATTAAAATATTGGGCTCAGTGGTATTTAGACACCACAGGAGTTGATGGTTTTCGCTTTGATGCAGTGAAACACGTTCGAGCTGGTTTTTTTGCTGAGTGGTTAAAACACGCTCGTTGTCATGCAGGGCGAGATCTATTTGCGGTGGGAGAATATTGGTCTTATGAAGTTGACGCTTTACATTATTTTATTGAAGCTACAGGAGGTCATGTAGCTTTATTTGATGCTCCTTTACACTATAATTTCTCTGTTGCTAGTAAACAAGGTAATAACTATGATTTGCGACAAATATTCGATAATACTTTAGTAAAAGAGCAACCGAGTTTAGCCGTTACTTTAGTTGATAATCATGACTCTCAGCCATTACAAGCCTTAGAATCTATCGTTGAAAGTTGGTTTAAACCTCTAGCTTATGCTTTAATTTTATTGAGAACTGACGGTTATCCTTGCATTTTTTATGCCGATTATTACGGTGCTAATTATAAAGATATAGGGGATGATGGTGAAGAATATGAAATTTGGCTAGATAGTCATCAATGGTTACTGGATAAATTTTTGTTTGTACGTCAAACTTACGGCTATGGACATCAATATGATTATTTTGATCACCCTAATACTATTGGTTGGACAAGGTTAGGGGATGAAGAACATCCAGAGGGTATAGCTGTTATTTTAAGTAATAGTGAAGAAGGTACTAAATTTATGGAAATTGGACAAGCCAACTGTAAATATATTGATATTACTGAACATATCAAAGAACCTGTCATTACTGATGACAATGGTTGGGGTAATTTTTCTTGTCAAGGTGGTTCTGTTTCTGTATGGATAGCAGATATAACACCTAATTCCTCACACCAAAAATAGGTATAGAAACCACAAAACGATATACTGATTCTGCTGAACCTAGTAAAGATATATTACCTTTTTGCAGATTAGCTAAATAAGCACTAAATAATAAACTAATTAAATCATAATCATAATTATTTTGCTCGGCAATATCTAAACTAGAAGTTTCTAAGGCTTTAACTACATTAGTTACTTCTTTGTTTAATTTTAAGGCTTCTTGATAGGAGTTGATTTTCTCAAAAGAAATACCGTCTCCTAACCAAGGATGACTAACCCAACAGTTAATTTTTAACATTTGCGATCGCACAGCACCGTTTAAAGATCGAGCAGATATATGTACTTGTATTTCTCCTCCTGCCCTTGAACCTTCAATGATGGTAATAAGGAGATAATATAAAGTTTTCTTGACTTTTTCTCGATCTAAATTCCAAACTTTTTCACCCGGTTCGATAGATAATCTTAAAGTATGTTCTTTACTACTGGCAATGGTTTCTAAACTTTTAAGAACTTGTTTACCTAAATCTTCTAAATCAACGGGAGTAAATTTGAGATGAACTTCAGTTTTAAGGTGAAATAATTTAGTAATTTCATCTACCAAAGTAATCATTTCCTGTCCGCTATTATGAATAATTTGTAAATATTCGAGTTGTTTCGGATTAAGTTTCCCATAGATTTCTTGCTTTAATACACTAGACATTCCGATGACAGAAGTTAAAGGAATTGATAATTTTTGTGCCAACTTATTTAATAATTGAAAACTTAATTGTCTGATGTATTCTTCTGAATCTAATAAACTATTTTTGTGAGGATTTATTCTTTGATTATGATAAATATTATCCTGATTATTTTTAATAATATTTTGGTTATTTTTTTGAACAGTATTGACAGTATTTTTCCTGATTAATTCATTGCGTTCATATTCTGCCATACACCAACGAGCAGTAATCATCAGAAAATTAATTTCTGCGATGGAAAATTGCCTAAGTTTAGTATCAATTACTTCTAAACATCCGATACATAAACCATTAGAAATAAATAAAGGAACACCTAAATAAGAAACAACGCCATAATGTTGACTAAGAATACTTTTAGAAAAAAAAGGATCGATTAAAGTATTTTCAATAATTAAATAATTACCACTATCAATTATATTAATGGCAAAACTATTTTCCCCAGGAATTTTTCTTGTTTTTGCTAATTCATTCATTAACCCTAAATTGGATAAACCAGAAGCAGATTTAATCTGATATTCTTCCTTTATTAATATTCCTAAACAACACACAGGAATACCTAAACAATTAGTTACTGTTTGAGTCGCTTCATCAAAAATAGGAATGACTTTGTCTGTGATTAAATCGAGATTTTGAATTGCTAATTGTCGGTTGTTTTTCTTTAATTCAACGGACTGGTTATTCCAAATGCAAAATAAAGGTTTTGTCATCCTATCAATGGGGTTAAAAACAATGAACAATGAAGAATTAACACGATCATCTTATCACTATTTCTCATTTCCCTGATTATTTCTTTCCTTTATGATGTTGTCTTAACGTACTCATTGTTAAAGAGTTTTTCGGTTTCGGGTGTCAGGTTTCAGGTTTCAGGTTTCAAGTTTCAGGTTTCAGGTTTAATCCCTTTACTCCTTGCCCTTTCCCCCTCTATGCACTCTTTGTACTTGTAAAGAAATATTACTAACTTTGTTAAGGACTGTTGCAAAACCGAAAAAAAATAATAATCAATGTCGGTTTTAGCTTAAATTTTTGTGTAGATGCAATTTATAATCAATAACTAGATTAAAAGATTTTTTAGGAGAAACAACGGTGACAATTAGGGTAGCAGTAGTAGGTGGAGGTCCAGCTGGTTCTTCTGCAGCAGAAGTTTTAGCTTCATCGGGAATTGAAACTTATATTTTTGAGAGAAAATTAGATAACGCTAAACCTTGCGGGGGTGCAATTCCTCTTTGTATGGTGAAGGAATTTGATTTACCTCCCGAAATTATTGATCGTCAGGTGCGTAAAATGAAAATGATTTCACCCTCAAATATTGAAGTCAATATCGGACAAACCCTCAAAGACGGTGAATATATTGGTATGTGTCGTCGAGAAGTTTTAGACGGCTTTTTGCGTGAACGTGCCGCTAAATTAGGTGCTAATTTAATTAACGGTACAGTCTATCAATTAGACATTCCTAACACCGATAAAGAGGCTTATACCCTTCACTATGCTGATCATTCTAATGGTACGGCTCAAGGGGAAATGAAAACTTTAAAAGTGGATTTGGTGATTGGTGCTGATGGTGCTAACTCTCGTATTGCTAAAGCTATTGACGCTGGGGATTATAATTATGCCATCGCTTTCCAAGAAAGAATTAGATTGCCTGAAGATAAAATGGCATACTATGAAGACTTGGCAGAGATGTATGTAGGTAATGATGTCTCTCCTGATTTTTATGCTTGGGTATTCCCTAAATACGATCACGTTGCCGTGGGTACTGGTACAATGAAAGTCAATAAAGCCATCATTAAGGATTTACAAGCTGGGATACGTCAACGGGCGGCAAAACGCCTTGAAGGTGGCGAAATCATCAAAGTAGAAGCTCATCCCATCCCCGAACATCCTCGCCCTCGTCGTGTAGTAGGTAGAGTTGCGTTAGTAGGTGATGCGGCTGGTACTGTTACCAAGTCTTCAGGAGAAGGTATTTATTTTGCGGCTAAATCGGCGAGAATGTGCGCAGAAGTTATTGTCGAAACCAGTAATAATGGACAAAAAGTCCCCACTGAAGCAGATTTAAAAACCTACCTCAAACGTTGGGATAAACAATACGGTACAACTTATCTAGTATTAGATATTTTACAAAGAGTTTTCTATCGCAGTGATGCTACTAGAGAAGCCTTTGTGGAAATGTGTGCGGATATTGATGTCCAAAAAATCACTTTTGATAGCTACTTATATAAAACAGTTGTACCTGCTAATCCTTTAGTACAAATGAAAATTACCGCTAAAACCATCGGTAGCCTCTTAAGAGGTAACGCTTTAGCGCCATAAAAAAACAATGAGGAATGAGGAATTAGACTTCTTGCAGAAGTGGAGTAATGAGTAATAGGTAATGAGTAATGAGTTAAGAAATTAACGTTTTCCATCCTAAAATAGATTTTACTTTTTATTTTGCAAGAGGTCTATTAAAAATTCACTAGGGGAATTGTACCGCTTCCTGTAGTTGGTACATCCCCTTTGTTAGTGTTTAATCCTTCAATAGTTGATGGTTTTTGTGTGGCAGAGTTATTCATTAAAGAGTCAATAAATTCATTGCCAGTACTAAATTTACTTTCCGATTTATTATCTCTTTCTAAAACGACATTTAATTTAGGGGCTTGATCTTGCTCTAAGTTTTCATCAACACTTCTCGAATCAATTCCTTGTAAAGAGTCTCCTGTGATTGATATTTCCTCTTGTAACTCATTTTGTGCCTTTACTGGAGAAAAATTTGAAAATAAGCTAATGGTGGCTATTAATATAATAATAAGTTGGCGATTATACATAATATTTTCTTTTTACTAACTCTTCTTCTCATAGTAATCAAAAATAAGAGGTTAAACATCGATAATTTAAGAATTGTTAATGGTTATTTCCCTGTCATAATAAAGTAGAAAAGTAATTTTAATATTTGACCATGAGTGATAATAAGATTAAAGAAAAATCAGCTACCGTTACTCAAGAAGATAAAGATAAAATAACTCCCCTGCGTTGTTTTACGGGAGGTGCAATTTCGGGTGGTTTGGCCATCGCCGCTTATTTATTAACAAAATCTGTGGTAATGACTTATTCTACCATGCCCATCAAGTTTAATAACCCAATGGCTATAAGAATTGCGGCAACTGTAAGAACATTGATTATGGGTGTCACCACCATGGCAACTTTTGTTTTTTTGATGGTGACGGTAGGTTTAATGGCTTTAGGAATAAAATTAATTATCGAGAAGATGAAAGGGGAATTAAGCTAAAGATTTCTCCATTTTTGGTTGATGGTTTGATAAAACACTTTGACGAAATGACTCAATAGAAACCAATTTACTTGAATCACAATCCCACAAAATAAATTTAGAACAATTTAACATATCTTTAATACGGATTGTCTTTACTTTCGAGAGAAGATGAATATTTTTATGATGACAGGCTTCAAGATGATAATTGGGGATTTTTTCAGAAAGATGATGAATGTTGTGATAGCCGATGTCGGCGGTAAACCATCTTAAAATAGTCGGTAATTCTAAATAAGTACTTCCTTCTATTGCACCTTTAATGTAATCCCAACCTTTGGTTTTATGGGCGTAAGAGTCTTCAAAAATATGTTGCACAAAAAAGATGTTGATAAAAATTGCGGCGGAAAAAGTCAAAGTAATAGAATAAAGGGTAAGGAAAAATCCTGTACCCATAACGTAACTAAGAATAATCCAGATACTAATTACAAAAATATTATTTAAAAGTAAATCCCAAAATTCTTCTTTACTTTGCCAATGTTTGGACTGGTGATGTGAAATAATTTTTGATAATTTTAAACTAGCATCTTTTTTCAAAGTGGTAATTACATCCATAATGAAATCATAAATACCAATAATTAAAGCAAGTCTTGGCTTAATCCCAAGGTAAAAGAAACCCCCTGGAATAGCCATTAATGGGTGTCTTAATACTTCGTAAAGCCTTTGATTAGGTGAGGTAAGGTTAGCAAATTCTTGGGTAGAAAGAAAGTCAGCTACACCTCGATAGCGTTCCCAATCACCATTTGTTTTATGATGGTAAGCATGATCTCTTGACCATGAATATTGAGGCATTGCATTAATAATTCCTAAGAGAAAACCGAAAATTCGATTAATCTTTTTTGATGTAAATAGTGAATAATGTCCACAGTCGTGCATTAAGGAAAAACAACGGAGGGAAAATAGTACTATTAAAATCATTATGGGAGGGAGTAATCCATAAGAAATAGGTGCAACTTTAAAGGCTAAAAACCACAGAAAAAGATAAGGAATAACGGTATTTAAGATTTGATAAATAGCCCGTAAGTCGTTACTTTTCATGTAGGGAATTAGAACAAAATCAGACTTTTTTATCGTATTTTTCATTTAATAAAATAACGTTGTTAATAAACAATTAATTTGTTTCTTTTAAACTACTTAAAACAAGAATTTGAAAATGTCTTAAGTACTTTTTTATTTTACATTCTTCATGGTTTATTGTGCATTTATCCTTTAACCCCACTACTAGCATCGCTGGGGATAATGTATCGTTGTAGCAATAAGAATAATAATAAAACAGGAGCGATGGAAATAACAGATCCAGCAGCAATAAAACGCCAATTTAAATCTAAAGAACTAGCTAACTCTGCTACTCCTAAAGGTAGTGTATAATATTCTGGACGATCTAACACTATTAAAGGCCAGAGAAAGTCACTCCATGCACCAATAAAGACAAAAATTGCTAGGGTAATAATAGCTGGTTTTACTGCTGGTAACATAATATGCCACCAAATACCGATTTCGCTACAACCATCGATACGAGAGGCTTCTTCTAATTCTTTGGGCACACCTTGAAAGGCTTGTCTTAATAAGAAGATACCAAATGCTGAGGCTAAATTAGGTAAAATTATCCCTAAATAATTGTTTCTTAATCCGAATTGTACGGCAAAAATATATAAGGGAATCATTACTATTTGAAAAGGGATCATAATTGTAGCAATTACTAAGGCAAAAATGAAATCTTTTCCTTTAAAATTAAGTCTAGCTAAAGGATAAGCTGCCAGAGAGCAAAATAATAAATTTAAAATAACTGTTAACACGGCAGTGATACTGCTATTGATTAAATAACGCCCAAAAGGATAATTATTCCAGAGGAGAATAAAGTTTTCAAAAGTAAATTTTTCGGGAATAAATTGAGGAGGAAAAGAAAAAATATCCTCTGTTGGCGATTTAAAAGAAGTGCTTACTAACCATAGTAATGGAAATAACATTAAAAGGGCAATGATAGTTAATAAACAGTAAATAAAAATAATTTGAGCTAAGGTTTTTTTATTGTGCATATCTTATTTTTTATACTCTGATGTGGTAAGTATAAAACTCAAAGTAGCTTATTTCAATCCCTAATATATATTAATCATACCTTCGTGAACTATAAAATTTTCGGTGAGGGTAGAAGAGATGAGATAGGAGATCGGAGATATAAGATAGGAAATTATAATAATAATAATTGATTTAAACATTACTCAAATTGATTTTTGAGGATTATTTACGCTGGTTTAATTCTTGGGGCATTTATGTTTCCATTAATTCCACTACCCCGAAGGATAGCGACAAAGAGAAGAAAGAAGCCGAAGAAAGAAAGAACAGAGTTTCCATTAATTCCACTACCCCGAAGGATAGCGACACTACAAAACTAAACAACCTAAAATTGAAGTAAAAAATAAGTTTCCATTAATTCCACTACCCCGAAGGATAGCGACTTCACAAAAAATCCTAAGTTTTATATTGGCTTGGAAGTTTCCATTAATTCCACTACCCCGAAGGATAGCGACATGTTACCTCCTTGGGGAGCTTTAGCATTCTTTTACTGTTTCCATTAATTCCACTACCCCGAAGGATAGCGACCCCCCCATTGTAACCCCTTACCCCGTCTAATGTCTAGGAAGCGTTTGCGAAGCTCATCAAAAAATATCCAAGATTGCTTTTTCTTTATCATAAAATACATAGTTAAAACCCTTGCTCTGTCTATTGTCGAGGCTCAGGACGAGTTTACTGGATTTGAGGTCATTTTGGTTGAGGGTCGCAGTCATATAATGGTTGATTTAGGCGGATTTGTGAGTTGCGAACCTTGTCCCCATATCTCCACCTGTTTAAGAGTATGATGGGAAATGGGATAAAATCTCAAATTGTCTTCCTCCTCCTTAAAAACTTTTTTTAATCTTATTCTCAATTCTTTATATTGCTTTACATTTAATACACATTCAAAAACACTATACTGTACCCTTGAGCCATATCCCGTTAAAATATCTGCAATTTTTTTTCGTCGTTTATCATCAGGAATATCATAAGCTACTAGATAAAATAACATTAGCGAATTTGATAAGGTTGATAACCAAGGATAGGATTATAAACAAAATCTTTATAACGTTTTACCTGTCTGACTAATAAATCCCAACGAGGTTGTTTTTGTTCTTTTCCTGTATCGATTAATTCTTCCATTCTTTGCAAAAAACTACTTAAAAACTTTTTTCTACCATTATTATTCAGGTAACAACCTCCATTTTTATAAGTGAAATCATCTACTCCATGAATTAAGTTTCTATTGATAATATAAAGTACCAAAGAATCAATTAAGGGCGATCGAAATTCCTCTATTAAATCTGATGCTAAGGTAGCATGACTAGGATTATTTTGATGTAAACAACCATAATAAGGATCTAAATTTTGTAATTCAATTAAACTTAATAAATGATTCCACAAAATCTGATAACCGAAACTGAGTAGAGCATTAACAGCATTACCGGGGGGGCGACGACTACGCGCATAAAAAATAAAGTTAGGGTTATTAATACACTGTCCAAATACGGAAAAATAAGCACTTGCTCCTGCTCCTTCATAACCCATTATTTTCTCTATATTTTCAGCAGAATTAATTTTATCTATGAGATAATTCAGTATATTAAAACATTGACTAAAATCAAGATTGTCGTTACTTTTTTGTCGCCGTTGTAAGATAACTTTTTGATTGATTAATTTACCTTTAATAATAGTTCTTGCCGTGATTAATTTATCAGTAAAAGTTAGTTGTTGTTGATAACGGGATAGTTGACGATAACCCCTTTCAATGGCAATGATACGACCATAACAATAACCCATACGAGAAAGATAGACAATAGGAATATTACGCCATAAACAAGCTCTAATAGCTTGGGTGGTTATCTGAGATTTCCCAAAAATTAATACTTGTTCTATTAAGGGTAATTGTACCTTATTTAAAACCTGATTATTTTTTTTTACAATAAGTAAATCTTTTTCTAAACAGAGATAACAACCTTGTGCAGAAAGATAAAGAGTATTCATTCATCCTCATAATTTTTGATATTCAAATTAATATTTTTACGAGGTTTAATAGTACCTATTTTTGAACTTTGATAAGGATAATCTAAAAAATTATTAGTGGGTGATTTTAATAGCCATAATGTAATTAAATCAAAAGCCATTGTGACAGCTAAAGTAGAAATAAAAATAGCAATAGTGTTAATAACAACCACTGCTAATCCCAGAGGTGCAATCAATAAAAGAATGAGAGTAATTAAACCGTTAATAAAAGCGATCGCAACACTCTTAATTAAACTTCCTTTCCAAGAAATTAACATAATTTTTTCCTCAAAATTTAATGATTTTCTGTGAGCTTTAAGATTCTCGTAACTAAATATTAAGCAAGTGCAAAAATACCTAGTAACCACATTAAAATTTCCAAAAATACATCGAAGAAACCGCCTATCGTGGTTAATCCCTCATTAATAAACACCAAAAATTCTTCCAAAGTTATGTAGATAAAGATAAAACTCTGTAAGATATATTCTACGATTACAGGAAGATTACAGATGAAAGTAAAAATAGATATGATAAACTCTGCAAAATCTCGGATAAACACAAAAAATTGATAGATTTGCTCTAGGGCGTGTCATCAATTAAATTGGATAAGAGTTTCAGTCTTTTATCTTTGACAATTTAAAATAGGCGAAAATATTGATAATCTAAAGTTTTGACAGCTAAATGATGACAAGCCCTAGCATAAGCATAATAAACCATTAACGGATTAACGACGGGAAACCGATACTTTCATCACCAATAATCACTAATTTAAACTAAATTAATTGGTTTGTCTTTCATCTCATGCGAACATCGATATAGCTATTTTTTGATTAATAAAAGTTACATTTTATAAAGATATGAAAATAAATAGATGATTTCCATAAACAAATATTAATTTTCTTGTTATTCGCTTCAAAAAACAAATATAGAAAAATAAATAGGATAAGTTAATGATAGTGAAGCAAAGGAATAAACCAATATGGTGATTTATACAGCAATTACCTTTTCACCCGTACAAGGATTTATTGAAAAATCCCGTAAATTGCGTGATTTATACGGTGCATCATTGATTCTTTCCTATTTAAGTAAGAAAATTATTGATGAAGCAAAAAACCAAAACTTTACAATTATCTCTCCCGGATTACCCAATTTAGCAAAGGGAATGCCCAACCGTATTTTAATTAATGGTGACTTTCCTCAAGATTTGGTGAAACAAACTTTATTTAACTCATGGAAAAAAATTCTCTGGGAATGTAAACAATGGATTGAAACCCACGTCAAAGATGTTTATACTTGGGATAGGAATTGGGAAATGTGGGCTACCCATACTTGGGAATATTTTTGGGGACAAGGTGACTCCATTATCTCTGCTATGGATAGTTTAGAAAATCGTAAATTATCCCGTGATTGGGTTGGTATCAACTGGATTGGAGAAAGTTCTAGTTTGACTGGGACAGATGCGATCGCATGGAATGGTTTAGGTAGTGGTAATCGTAACCCAAAAACTTTAAATCCTCAACGAGAAAAGCAACAAATTGATCAATTTTATGAAAGATTATCAGCAGTTTTAGAAGGCAGTAGTGAAGAAGTAAATGAGGGAAAAGTTTTAGACTTAAATGAGAGATTAAGCATTCCTGAATTAGTGAAAAGATTAATCACTTTACCTAATACTGGTATTCCTCAAAAATTTCCTAGAGAAGATATGCCTTTTGTAGAAAAATTCACCGAATTAACTAGAAAACCAGACCCCATTAATAATATATCAGGACAGTGGACTGGTTGGTTTATGGGGATGGTGACAAAGTGGGTAATCATCTTAAAGACTTAAGTCAACAAACTGATAGTGCAGAAAAACTAAAACAATTTAGTGTAGCAATGCGTCAATGGGGAGAAAATTTAAGTAATGATTTTCCTAGAGATTTAGGGAGAATAATTTATGCAGGAGGAGATGATTTTTTAGGTGTTATTTATAGTAAAAAACCAACTATTAATAGCAGTGAAGAACTTAAGAAAAAGGCTTTTCAATGGTTATTAACTCTCAAGAAACAATGGGAAAAACATGGACAAAATATTAGTTTAAGTGTGGGTTTTGTGTGGGTTACTGGTAGTGTACCTCAAAGGGATGTTTTACAACATTGTCGAGAAGCGGAAAAAGTGGCTAAAACTAAAGGTAGAGATAGAATTACCATTCGGATTGTATTTAATAGTGGACAATATATTGAATGGACAACTCCTTGGGATAATTTAGGTATTTTACAAGAATATAAAGATAGAGATAAGAAACAAAATTGGGGGCATATTTACAATGATTTTGCTCAATTAAAAGCTCGTCATGGCATTAGTTTCGATGAAAAAAAACTAGGGAATGATCATCTTTTAGTGAAAAGTTTATTAAACATTTATTTTAATCATAAGGGTGATGATATTTTTACCAATAGAAATAAAGTTATTGGAGATAATAATACTTTAGCTTTTAAACAATGGGCTAATGATTTAGTTCAAGTTGGTTGGCAATTATGCGGATAAATTTTTAGTTTGAGTTAAAGCACTAAACCTAGCGAATGTTAACTATATAGATGAAAAAATTATTGAATTTTACTAAAAATATATGAGGCAAATATTTAATTTAATTTATATATTATCAATTTTAGTTAATGTAAGTGTTTCAGTTTACTTAGGTTGGTGGATTCTGAGAGACTGGAGGCAATTAGATTATACTCATAATGTAAAAAAAGATCATAATTTAGCTTTACATCATCGAATTAATTTAGTAGGAGAAGGTACAGGATTCTTTATTTCTAATACCATGATTTTATTAAGCATTATGGGATTAAATATTAATAATAAATAATCAATTAGCCTTTAAATTATTAGCTATTATTTTCCTTCTAATCAATCTAGTTTTTCTAAAATTTTTACCATAAATGTTATGTTTAAATATTTGATCAAAATACAACCTTTAGGGTTTTTATACGGTAGTGCTGGAGGGTTTTTATCCCCTGAAAATTTGGTAGGTAGATCAAGGGCAAAATTTCCTCCTGATTCTGCTACTTTATCAGGTTTATTCTTTAGTGAAAATAAAAGTAATGGGGGAGCTAGACATGAAGAATTAAAGACAAATTTACACATAGCAGGAGCATTTTGGGCAAAGGAAAATTCACCACAATTTTTTTATGTACCGATTCCTTGGACTAAAATTATTGATGAAGAAAAAACTGATGAATGGCAAATTAAAGAGGATAAATGGGTTAGAAAAAACTCTGATTTAACTCCCCAATATAGTTGGGTAAAAATTAACTCATGGAATCAATCAGCTAATCAAATAAAAGATAATAAAGTTGTTGAAAAAAGCCCTTGGAAATTTGTCCCGATGTTACACCCGAAAATGAAAAAAGATGAACGTCATACTGTCACCGAAGATGGTTTATTTTTAGAAAACGCTGTGCAGATGGATGATGATGCTTGTTTGATTTATCTTTCTACCCATGAATTGCCTGATGGTTGGTATCGTTTCGGCGGTGAAAATCACCTAGTGGAAATTAATACTATTCCTATCAATGACAATAATCCAATCCTTAATCTATTACAGCAACCGATTAATAAAACTTTTGCTTTGATTACTTCGGCAGTATGGGGTTCAAATCGACTATCTCACCGTTATCCTCAAGATTCTTCTTTTCCTACCATTGATAAGATACTAACGGATAAACCAATACCTTATCGTTATCGATCAGCTGGTAGTATGGGCAGAGGTCGTTATGGAGTCAGTGCTGGTAGTGTATATGTGTTATCTGAATCCTTAAATAAATCATGGTGGGAATGGCAAGATGACTGGTTTCCCAATGAAGGCTACCCTCTGAAACGATTAGGTAGTAGTTTATGTTTACCTTTAGAAATTAATGGAGTTAATTAAAAATGTATAAAAAGGCTTACGGTATCATCGAAACCCTTGCACCTGTTCACGTTGGCGCAACCGCAGGAGAAGAAAGCGGTAACTTAAACCTAATTTTTCGAGATCAATTCACTCAAACGGGCATTATACAGGGTAGCTCAATTCGGGGACGTTTTCGATCTGAAATGTTTTTGATTAAAGGGAAAAATAACAGTAATTTATGGTATGGTCATGATGCCGATAATGGTGTTACTGATGCTACCACAGAATCTTTGGTTAAATTTGAGTATGCTTCTGTGATATGGCTACCAGTATTTTGTCCGGGGCAACCCGTAGTCTGGGTTAGTTGTCCTCGTTTATTAAAACGCTATAAAAGAATAACAGGAATCACTGCCGATATTCCGAAAATTTATAGCGGTTCATCAGTATTAAAACCTTTACAAGTAGAAAGAAAACCTACTTTATTTTTCAACTTTGGATTTTTAACTATTGATCACCCTAACAAAGATTTATCGGCGTGGTTTCCTTTCGGGGAAGAATTACCTGCGGTGGTGGTAGCTGATGATGAAATTGCCATGATTCATGATATGGCTTTATACCGTCAAAGTCGGGTTAGGTTAGAAGAAAATGAAAAAAAAGCGGTTAAGGGTGCTTTCTTCAATACTGAGGCGTTGCCAGAAGGTACTCAGTTAATTTTTCCTGTTGCTCTCAAGGATAATCAAGAAACAAAATGGCAACCTTTCGGAGATGATTCTACCAAGGGAGAGATTTATTTAGGAGGTTTAGAATCCATTGGTTTTGGTCATTGTGCCATCGAAATTAAAGGAATTTAGAAACCTCACCCCCAACCCCTGCAGGAGAAGGGAGAAAGACAAGTAAACAAGTATTTTAAACAAGGAGATTTATTATTATGGCTTGGGAATCGTACAATTTGGATCAAGCGGCGCATGATTTAGTTTTGAAATATAAAGGCACGGATGCGCTAAATCAGGGTTATAAAATGCGTATGACTGTAGCCTATGGCTTAGAGCGATTTTGGGGTGAGCAATTACGGTTGCAGGGTAGCCGTGGAGAACAAACTAAAGCTGATTATTGGCGTGATACATGGATTGCTTTAGTTGGTATTATGAAAAAAGCTGGGGTGAATTTACCCAACGATCAAGTAAGTCCGAATGATACGAAACAAATTCAAGCTATGGCAGATAAATTATGGAATTTTGATCAACAACAACGAAAAGTGGCGATCGCAGTTCTAACTCAATTAACAGAGTCAATGGTGTGGTGGACACAAAGATATAAGTAATAACAGATTTGGGAATATTAAAGTTAGTTAAAGAATGAAAAAATGGAAACAAATACATTATTATTGCCGATTAAAATACCTGAAACGGAATTAAATAAATTTTGTGAAACTAATTTAATTAGTAAATTATCTTTATTTGGTTCGGTTTTAAGAGATGATTTTACTAATGAAAGTGATATTGATTTTCTAGTCGAATTTAATGCTAATTATATTCCTACATTTTTTAAATTAGCAGAAATGGAAAGAACATTATCAAATTTATTTAATGGTCGAAAAATTGACTTAAGAACGGCTGAAGAATTAAGCCCTTATTTTCGAGATAAAGTCATAAAGGAGGCAATAATTCAATATGACAATACAAGACAATTTATCTAGATTAAAACATATTCATGATGCAAGTCTGGAGGCTTTACAATTTATAGAAAATAAAACTAAAGAAGACTTATAACATAACAGAATGTTAACTTTAGCCCTCATTAAAGAATTAGAAATTATCGGAGAAGCAGCTAATAATATTTCTAAAGAATGTCAAAGTCGTTATCCTGATATTGCTTGGAAAGATATGATCGGAATGCGTAATCGTTTAGTTCATGTTTATTTTGGTATTAATCATAATATTGTCTGGCAAACAGTAACAGAAAATTTACCCATTTTATTAACTCAAATCAAGAGAGTTATTGAACAAGAATCTTAAAGTATTGACAAAAAATCTTTCTTATAAAAGAGATTTAACTCCAGTGCAATAAAAACAATTAAATTCAGAGGAAAAATCATGAAAGATGCTTATGAGCGCGTACCGTTAATGTTTAGAAGTCAAATTCAAAGTAGAAGCCAAATTCAAAGATTAATACCAAAAGCAGAAATACAAGATGCAGAAAACTGGGCGGATGAATGGGTAGAAGCAGTTGCTGATTCTCAGGATTATCAATTTAGTTCTAAAGTAGAAACTAAATCCTATCAAATTACATGGAGATTTATTACTAATAGTGGGCAAGATGAGGGTGTAATTCGTCCTGTTATTGGTGCAAAAGGTTTTCCCTACTTCCCTGGTTCTAGTATGAAAGGTGCTTTCTGGCGTAGTTGTCCTAGAAGTAAAAGAGAAAGATATTGTGGTTATGAAAGTGAGGGAGAAAGTCACCCCGGTATTTTAAGGTTTCATGGTGGCTATCCTGACGCTGATTGGAGTAATCAAGATATAGTTGATGTAGTTCATCCTCAAGAAGATTGGCAGTTAAAAAGTGGAGGTAATCATTCAGCATTTATTCAAATTTCTCTTTATCAACCTGAGTTAACTTTTGGTATTTCCAGTAAAGAAAAATTAAGTACTGAAGAATGGGAAAAGATTTGGCGGATATGGGAAAAAGCGATCGCCCAAGGATTAGGTACAAGAGTAAGTGCAGGTTATGGACAAGTAAAACTAGATCGAACTCAATTAAACTCCATTGTCAGTGTAAACTTAAAAGGACAAGGATTAGCTTCCCAATTAATCAATAAAGAAGGAGAATTTCGGGCAAATATGTTTAAAGCCTCTTTACGAGGACATACTTTGCGATTACTAGGAGGTGTCACCGATGCAGATACAGCAGAAAGAATTACTAAAAAATTATGGGGTGGATTTGCAGGAAGGAATGGTGCAGTGGTAGGAGAATTGGGTATAGTATTTGATTCTATTGATTTAGAATTGGATGATTTCACCTATACACCTAATCAAAATCCTTTTGATATACCTATTTATGAGTTAAATCAAGGCAAACTGGATATTGTGGCAATGGGAAAAGTTACCGATAAACGCAAACAAAATCTTGAAAGATTCCTCAAAAATTTACTACAATTTAGTTTATTATTAGGAGGTTTTGGGAAATCATGGCGTAGAGTAGATCATCGTATCTTTTTTCCTGACTATTTAGAAAATGGTAATAAACCGATGATTGGTTGTCATTGGGAATTTTTGAAATCTTCCACCGCCTTACATATCTGTGTCAATGAATTAGCTGATATTACGGCTTTTCTTGATGCAGTTCATAATAATATAAAAAACTGGGTAACAAAAGTAAGTAAAGAACAATTAAACCCCAACGGTACAAATTGGCGAGAAGCCTTTAAAAAGAATAACGTGCAAGTATGGGGAAGAATTGCAGAGGATAAAGAAGATAGTGAGGCTATTTACTTTTTCCATGAAGAATATAAACAAGATCGAACCATTCAACGATCAATATTAACAGGAAAAATGGGACAAATTGGCAGAATATGGCATCGGATGTATCCCCGCAAAATTACGACAGAAAAAGGTGTAAAAATAACTAGAGAGTATGTAGAATTACTAACTATTTTTCCTGATAATAGCCAAAAAACCAAAGATTTTTTACAATATTTAGGCTCAAATAGCAGTGAATTTCAACGTCTTTGGTAGTTTTGTTTTGTAATGTTAACCTTTTTATATACTTTTATAAACAATAAAGTTATGACAACAATCTTAATATCTTTCGTTGGAACACAAGACCCTTATTCTGATAAGAATAAAAAAAATGGCTCAATTCTTACTTTAACAAAATATTTGTTAGACCAAAAAGAAGAAATCAAAAAAAGTATTTTGCTTTATACTCAAGATTTAGAAACTCAAGCAGAATTAACAAAAGAATGTTTACAACAGGAATTTTCTCTTTTAAAAGTTGAACTAATTAAAGTAAATCAATTATTATCTATCGACCCGATTAACTTATCTGAGGCAATTAATGAAGCTAAAAAAGGTTTAAATACAGCGGAAAAAGATTGGCAAGAAGGAGATACTTTTGCATTTAATGCTTCCTCTGGCACACCAGTGATGAAATCATCGTGGGTAATCCTTCAAAGTGCTGGTTATGCACCTTATAGTAATGTTTGGCAAGTTCGTAATCCTGATACAATTAAAACTGGACAAGATCATGTTTTTACGACTAATGTCAATAGTTTAAAACAAGAATTTGATCAGAAAATAATAACTGAACAGATCAATAATTATAATTACAGTGGTGCATTATTGACCTTAGAAAATAGCTCTTTATTGACAAAAAAACTCAAGGATTTATTAATTTATGGAAAGCATAGATTAGCTTTTAATTTTAATCTAGCCTATAGTCAAATTTCTAATTATCAAGAAGACGAGATTAAGGATTTTGCTACAGATATTACGTCTTTAAGACAAAATAATGTTTGTGCTTTATTAAAAGAAGTTTATTTTAAAGCCTGTATTAAATTAGAACAAAAAGAATATTCCGATTTTTTAATTTGGCTATTTGCTTTTCAAGAAAATTTATTGCAATACTTTATGAGACGAAAATTTTTAGCTAAATCTCAGTGGGAAAAGACTAAATGGAAGTCAGTGGAATCAGCGATTATTGATAAAGTTAAAATATTTGATCAAGGAAAACTATTTAAAACTTTACAAAATAATTATGTTAATTTTAGTTATCTTAATCGTCCTATGATGATGGACATAATTAACTATGACAATGAGTTTTCTAAATTATTAAATAGTGTTAATTTTATTGACAAATATGCTTCTGAACGAAATAATCATATTCACCAATTACAAGGAGTAGAAGATATTAAACAACAAGAAAAATTAACAAAATCAATGTCAGATATTTTAAAATTAATTACCAAACTGCCTAACAGTAATCCTTTTCATACTCTTAATCAGACAATCTTGAATTTATAATTTATTATGTTATGTCACTTTTTAATTGGTATTTCGGGAGCTGGTAAATCAACATTTGCTCAACTTTTAGCCACAACTGGTAATTATCATATTATCTCTACGGATACTATCAGAAAGCAACTTTATGGAGATGAAATAATACAGGGAAATTGGGCAGAAATTGAAGAGGAAGTTATTAAGCAAATTGAGATTGCTCTTAATTCCGATACTCCTATAATTTATGATGCTACCAACGCTCAAAGGGCATGGAGAATGGATTTATTGTCAAAAATAGAGAAGCAAATCGGTAAAATTGATTGGTTAGGATGGTATCTCAATTTAGATGTCAAAATCGCTCAAAAATGGAATAGTCAGCGCCATCGTCAAGTGCCTGATCATATAATAGAAAGAATGAGTGAATTTTTACAACAAATTTCTCCCCATGTAGCGGAGGGTTTTATTCATCTATACGAAATTAAACAACCCCAAGACTATAATTTATCTTTTATTGAGCAAAAACTGAACAGTTTAGAACGTTGTTTAGTTATTGACACTCACCCGCTAAATGCTATCGCATTGTAACGGGCGATTCTTGATTCACAGACACTTAACTAGCTCAGACAAATTACTTTGTAAAAGCCCTGTCAGTACGTCTCCACAAGCATTTTGATTCACAGGCTGTCCGACTGCAATTAATCCCCTATTCTTTATTACCTCTGCACTTACTACGTCTCTTGGCGCTGTATAACCGCAATACTGACAATTATGTATTCTTTCACTTAATTGCTTTTTGCCAGTATGATTACCACAGTTACTGCATTCCTGAGACGTACCATCTTTGTTAACTTTTAGATATATTTTACTTCGTTTCCAGCACACATAAGGTAAAATCTCGTTAATAAATTGCCCTATGCCAGAATCTAAAGATTGCTTTCTGACAATCCCACGACTCCAAGAAATAAAATTTATATCTTCAACAAAGATGTTATCAGTTAAGTCACAAAGATAATTTGCTAACTTGAAGTGCCAGTCACGGCGAGTGTTAGCTACTTTTTCATGAAGTTTTGCTATTTTCTTTTGGAGTTTTAACCAATTGTGAGAGTCCTTAGTTTTATGTTTTAAACGTCTTTGTAGTAATTTCAACTTACTCTGTGCCTGTAACAAAAACTTTGGTGCTTTGATTAATTCTCCCGTGTTTGTAGCTACGAACGATTCAATTCCAGCGTCCAGACCTAAACTTACTTTTCCCACAGGTGCATCGGGGCATGATTCTTGAGACTGAAAAGCAATCATTAAATAATAACCTGTTGCTTTTTTAACAATACGGGCTTGTTTAGGCTCAAAACCAGTAGGATAATCCCTAGATTGTTTTATCTTTAACCAACCCAATTGAGGTAATTTAACCTTACCTTTAGCTAAACAATTTTTTAGCATTGCAGGAAAGACAAAACTTTTCATCTGTTTCTTAAATCTAGGAAAACCATAACCTTTAGCTTTCATATCAGAAAAGGCTTTATCTAAGGTTTTCAAGGTCTGCTGTAATACCTGGGCATTAACAGATTTTAAGTTAGGATTAGACTTTTTAGCAATGGTTAATTTTTTTGCTTGATTATTGTAATTAGGATAAGGGCTATTAGCTGGAATTATGTATTCAGAATGGATTGAACAACTATTAACGGGTGATTTACGGCTTTTTAGCCAATGCTTACGTTCAGATAGAGCAAAATTGTAAACACAACGACATACTTCTAAAGTTCTTTCTACTTCTTGAGCTTGCTGTTTATTTAGTTTTAACTTGTACTGATACGTTAATGTAATCACTTGTCTAACAGCTAATTATTTGTTACACTTTGATTATATATTTAACGATTAAGAATGTCAACTAATTATAATAAAGGTTTTAGGTCTGTATATAAACTTACCGCTCATGTTGTGTTAGTCACAAAATATCGTAAAAAAGCAATCTCAGAAAAAGTATTATTGAGGTTAAAAGAAATCTTTACAGACACCTTAATTAAGTGGGAATGCAATTTGGTTGAGTTTAATGGAGAGTCAGATCATGTACATTTACTGATTGATTACAAGCCTGATATATCATTGTCTAAGTTAATTGCTAATCTGAAAACAGTTAGCAGTCGTTTGATTAGACGAGATTTTCCTGAGTTAGCTAGTAAGTATTTCTACAGTAAACCTTATTTTTGGACAGGTGCTTATTTTGTGGCAAGTTGTGGTGATGTCACTGTAAGTCAGCTAAAAAAATATGTTGAGAATCAAAAAACTCCTCTGATTGCTGCTCAACAACATCATAACAAAGAAGAAAAAGCCCTTTTAAATCTTCGTTTGGAAAGTGAAAAGTTGGTTGAATTGTTAGGAGTGTAAATGCCTAGAAATTCCGAACCTCGTCCAAAACATGGATGGATTTATATGATTAATCCATATCGTGTTTCTTTAAGATGTCGAAATAACCATATTAATTTTTATGATTTAGGGCAACCAGGGGAAGTAAGTTGTAAAACGGCAAATTGTAATGAAACTATAAATTCTAGTAGAGTTTTTCGAGGTATTCACCTTTATATTATGTGGACAAGTGATGAGTCTTTGCAGGAATTGAGTAGTTATGCGGTTTTTACGGCGATTCCCTTAACGTCAGAAAAAGATACTCCCAAGGCTTATGAATTTCTACCCACTACCTATGCCATTAAAAATAGTTCTCAAAATGGTTTAACTTATAAATCCTATGCTTTAATTCACCAAATAACTACTTTCGTTTAAGTAATGTTGACAAACATACTCGTACCAATGAAAAAGAAGTAAAATTATGCAATTATACTGATATTTATTACCAAAAATTTATAACAGAAAATATTAATTTTATGGTTGCTACTGCAACGGAAGAATAAATCAAAACTTTTACTTTAGAAAAAGGAGATGTATTAATAACAAAAGATTCAGAAACACCAGATGATATAGCTGTTCCTGCCTATGTTTCACAATCTTTAACTAATGTTATTTGTGGGTATCATTTAGCACATATAAAACCAGTTTCTATTCAGAGTAAATATTTATTTTATGCTTTTATATCAACACAAATAGCTAGTCAATTTCATATCTCTGCAACGGGAATAACTCGTTATGGAATTGGTAAAAGTGATATTGGTAATTCTTTATTTTTAATTCCACCTATTGAAGAACAAGAAAAAATAGTAGAATATTTAGAGCAAAAAACAGCAGAAATAAAAGAATTAAAGGAGAAAACCTTACAACAGATAGAGAAACTAAAAGAGTTCAAACAAATCTTAATCGCCGAAGCCGTGACAGGTAAAATTAAAGTCTAAAATTAAAACTATAAATAATAATAAAGCACCAATAATCTAGCCATGAATATTGACACTTTAAAAGATAAAATCAGATATTTAACCAATGAAGAAGAAAAAAAAACCGATGTTTTAATACCCTTAGCTATGGGGGAAAATATTTTACAAAACCTTCCCTTAGAAATAGAGGAAGAAAATGATCATAAAACTCAACTAATAGCTAATTTAAAACAAAGCCTCCTCCATGCTAGAGAGGGCAAAACTTACCCCTTAGAACAACTTTGCAACGATAACTAAAAAAGATGATATTATTAGATATGTATCATGTACCAGTAACATTAATTAATGATAGAATCTTTTGTTTGTAAAGAAACCGAGAAAATTTGGCAAGGGAAACATTCCCGCAAATTACCCACAGAAATACAAGCAAGAGCATTAAGAAAACTGCGCCAACTGGATGCCTCCTTAACCCTCAATGATCTTAAAATACCTCCAAGTAATCATCTTGAGCAACTATCAGGAGATAGACTAGGACAATATAGCATACGCATTAACCAACCGTGGCGATTATGTTTTCATTGGGAAAATGGTACAGCGTTTGATGTAGAAATAATCGATTATCACTAATAATTATGACCACAGAATTAATAAAAAATCCCCATGCAGGAGACATCCTTAAACACGAATTTTTAGACGAATTAAACATCAGTCAAAATGCCCTCGCCCGTGCCATTAACGTGCCTCCTAATCGCATTCACGCCATAGTAAAAGGAGAAAGAAGCATAACCGCCGATACTGATTTACGCTTATGTCGTTTTTTTAGACTTTCCGAAGGTTACTTTTTAAGGCTACAAAATAGTTATCAAATTATGGAAGCAAAACGCAAATTAGGAGAACAATTAACCTTAATTACTCCCTTAACTATTAACTAACAAAAGATGATAAATACCTTAACAAAACAAAATCAAATACTAGATAAAAATAAAGTATTAGAAGTAATAAAAGCACAAGAAAATCTGTTTAATAAATATCACATAAAAACCCTAGCTTTATTTGGTTCAACAGCTAGAAATGAAGCCACAGAAAATAGCGATTTAGATTTTTTAGTGGACTTTAATAAATCTCCCACCCTGAGTATGTATATGAACTTAAAATTTTACCTAGAAGAATTATTTAATAAACCCGTTGATTTAGTAACTATTAAATCTATTAAACCTATAATTAAAGAATCAATTTTAGCAGAAGCAGTCTATGTCCAGAACCCTTAAACTATACCTTGAAGATATTAATAATTCTATCAATAAAATTAATAAATATATCAAAAATCTAAATCAAATAGAATTTTTAGAAAATGACTTAATTTATGATGCCGTAATCCGTAACCTGCAAATTATAGGGGAAGCCACTAAAAATATTCCTGACACCATTAGGATAAAATATCCCCATATTGATTGGCGAAGCATTATCGCATTAAGAAATATTATTGTCCATACTTACTTTAGTATTGATGATGATATTTTATGGAATACCATCAAAACTGATTTAATTATCTTACAAGAATGTATTAAAACTATTCAAGAAACAGAAAATTTAGACATAAAATAGAAATAAGATGATAAATACCTTAACACAACAAAATCAAATACTAGATAAAAATAAAGTATTAAAGGTAATAAAAGCACAAGAAAATCTGTTTAATAAATATCACATAAAAACCCTAGCTTTATTCGGCTCAACCGCTAGAAATGAAGCCACCGAAAATAGCGATTTAGATTTTTTAGTAGAGTTTAACACAAGCCCTACATTTGATAATTATATGGACTTAAAATTTTATTTAGAAGAATTATTTAACAAACCCATTGACTTAGTTATAAAACAAGATTTAAAACCCATAATTAGAGAAGAAGTAATGAAGGAGGCTGTTTATGTCTCGTAGTCTTACCCTTTATTTAACAGATATTATCACCAGCATTAATAAGATAGAAAAATATACATCCCACATTCCGCACGTCATCATGTAGTTCGTAAAAAACAATACTTGAATTATATCTAACTTTTATTCAGACTAAAAATTATAATTTTTTTGACAGCACAAATAAAGGTTTTTTTGACCTTATTTTTTATTTTGCCTATTCTTTTTTCTTGTTTATTTCTTGTCTAATAACTATAATATTTTTGACATTTTTTACTAATATATCCTAA
>Ga0210054_1000929_pt1 | contig 25621 bp, 23 predicted proteins | sample CryGeymeta201516_FD_185470 | JGI IMG/M metagenome (GOLD analysis project Ga0210054, IMG submission 185470) | Groundwater microbial communities from Crystal Geyser aquifers in Utah, USA - Crystal Geyser metaG 2015-16 (SPAdes) (version 2) | ecosystem: Environmental > Aquatic > Deep subsurface >... | reverse complement strand
GCTTGGATCGCAGGCGCATTGAGTTTACGACCGTCTGCTGCGATCTGGCAGAACGTCTGGTCGCTCTGCTGAGCGCACTTGGTTTTAATCCATCGATCCGCAAGAAGAAGCCGGGGCGCAAGGGTAAGCTGGTCGAGTATCGCATTCACATGGCTGATGCCAAGAAGACGCCGGAGCTTGCCAAGACGATTTCTGAATGGATACATGATCCATTAAAAAAAGATCGGCTGGCAACACTGACTGATAGATTGGAGCACAATACTCACGGTCGAATTCCGCTTCCATTTGAGGCCTTAGCCGATCTTTTGCAGGCCGCCGGAGTGGAGATAAACACAACCTCTATTCATAAAGGACCGGTTGACATTGGCGGCGAGAGCTTTTGGCTCCACCGTACTAAATGGGGCGACGGCATAGGCGAGGACAAGCTTCGCCGTCTTGTCAAAGCCCTGCGTCGGGTGCTTCCCGTTGATTACACAGACAGGTTGGATCAACTTGAGCACTTGGCAGATGGTTGGCTTGTAGTCGAGGATGTGAAACCCGCATCAGACGCGAAGCTTTTCTACGACTTCACGGTTGCCGACCACAACAATTACCTTGCTGGGTGCGGCCATGGCAAGCTGGCAGTGATCCATAATACCGGCTTCTCGTTTTCAAGACTTCGACCCAAGGGCGACGTTGTTAAGTCAACAAAGGGCATTGCATCCGGTCCGGTATCGTTCATGCGGGTCTTTGACGTCGGGACGGACGTAATGAAGCAAGGTGGCCGGCGAAGGGGCGCGAATATGGGGATATTGCGCTACAACCATCCCGATATAGTCGAGTTCGTTACCGCCAAGCGAAAAGAGGGCGTTCTCGATAACTTCAATATCTCGGTTGCCGTCTCGGATGATTTCATGGAGGCCGTCGCCAAAGGCGAGTCCTTCGACCTGATAAACCCCAGAAACAATGAGGTCGAAGGAGAGCTTTCGGCACGATACCTTTTCGATCTAATCATTTCGAGCGCCTGGTCGACCGGCGACCCGGGCCTCTTCTTCATCGACCGCGCAAACCGGGCAAATCCAACGCCGCAAATCGGAACGTTTGAAAGCACAAATCCTTGTGGTGAAGTACCACTTTTGCCGTACGAGCCCTGTAATCTAGGGTCGATCAACCTTTCCAAAATGGTAAAGGATAACGACATCGACTGGGATAAGCTTAAGCACGTCGTTCACGTAAGCACCCACTTCCTGGATAACGTAATCGATGCCGGCAAGTACCCGTTGCCGCAGATAGATTACATGGCCAAGTCAAACCGCAAGATCGGCCTCGGGGTTATGGGGTTTGCGGATATGCTTTTAGAGCTTGGTATCCCCTATAACTCCGATGAGGCGATCATGACGGGCGAAAAGGTTATGAATTTTATCTATAATGAGGCGATCAATGCGTCGGTTAAACTCGCCGAGGAGCGCGGCCCCTTCCGCAATTTCAAAGGAAGCAAGTGGGATAAGGCCGACTATAAAATGATAAGAAACGCGACCATCACCACAATCGCCCCAACGGGCACCATCAGCATCATCGCAAACACCAGCAGCGGTATCGAACCCATCTTCGCCGTAGCGTACGCGCGCAATGTCATGGAGGGAACGACTCTTCTAGAAACCAACCCCGTATTTGAAAAGGTCGCACGGGAACGCGGCTTCTACAGCCAGGAATTGATGATGGAAATATCAAGGCGCGGGTCCATACAGGGCATGGAGCAAATCCCGGAGGACGTCAGAAGAGTGTTTGTAACAGCGTTTGATATCGCCCCGGAATGGCACGTTCACATGCAGTCGGCGTTTCAAAAATATGTCGACAATGCGGTATCTAAAACAGTTAATTTGCCGGAGAATGCAACTCTCGAGGATGTTAGGAAGGTATATCTGCTGGCTTACGGCATGGGATGCAAAGGCATTACCGTCTACCGGTACGGAAGCAAGAGCGGTCAAGTTCTTTATATCAGCAAGCCGGAAGAGAGGAAGATCGTCGAAACACCAGTCACCGCATCCTCAGAATACTCCGGCGGAAGCTGCGCGGCAGGATACTGACCGCTGTAAAGGCCCGCGTTGCGGACCCACAGCATAAAGATTTTGCGGTTTATAAATCTCTGTCGTTTAAATGAGGGTGAGCCGACAAGGCTCTCTTACTTTTTCAGCAAGATTGCCGCAGGCGCAAAGAGGCCTTTAAGCGCCCATTTACGTACCGGAAGGTGCTGTGTCAAATACACATAAGCAGCGGCCGAGAAGCCCTGAAGGCCGCAGCCCCAAGATTCGAGGGTGCGGGCGGAGCTGATTTCGCCGGGGCAGCCCGCAAAGTTATCCCAGAGAATTTCCCAGGTCGAAGCCGCATAAATCGCATCGGTATATTTGGCGTACTTGGTCGGGTTCACGTTATAAAGGATAAGCGCCGCAATGTTATTGACGAAGAACCAGGAGTCGCCGTTGTGATAGCTGGTATCCTGCTCGCCTGTCGAAACGTCGCAGAAGCACTCGTGGCGCGCATCGACCGAGGCGAGTCCTCCCCACTCAAGCCAGAGTGCGGGCAGCGCCTTGTCAAAACACTTCTCCCACTCGGCTTTGCTTAAAATCTCCGGGGCGAAAAACGCCGCCAGGAATATATTGGGCCGGATGGTGCCGTCTCCCAGGCAATCGTGAAGGTATCCGCCAACAAAATAGTGTGTGCGGATATTTTTTAAGAGTGCCGCGCGTTTTTCCTCATAGCGCTCATTTTTAGTTAAAAGGTGTGCTAGCTGCAATATCTGGCCGTAGAGCGCTTGGGTTTCTATGGGATACCCATCGCGCTCAATGCTGTCCATCCAGCTCTCACGCTTGCCGGAGGGAACAAAACCATACTCGTTCTCCGTGGCCTCAAGCGCTTCAATGGATCTCACGAGATTGGTCCCCAGAAGCCGTTTTTCCTCTTCATCCAGCAGATAGCGTCCGAACAGAATTGCCCAGCAGAGGAGCCCGATACCGTCCGAGCAATAGTTGCTTCCGCCAAAGATGACCGGGAGCTTGTCGCCTTCCCACTCGGCGTGAATATACTTGGCGAGCATTGCCCGTGCCTTCGCTTTCGGCATGGCGGGAAGCGAGATAAGCTCATCGCGCACCCACGCCTTGGTAAACCAGGGCATGCCCGCAAGCATGCTGTCTTTTACAAAGAGCGAATCAAGCGCGTCGTGAGCGCACTCGCTTGCCAGTTTTTTTGCAGCTGCGTCCGGTTTTTTTCCGGTGAGCTTTGGCTTTACCTTGCTCTTTACAATGACTTTGGCCTGTGACAAATTCTTATAGCGGTGCGCCCGCCCAAGCGCCTCCGCAGCGGTCTCACCAAATGCAAAGACCAGCTTTTTGCCGGAAAACTCGCCGAGGTCATACTCGTAGAGGACTGCCGGCTCCGAGTTGCGTTGCCTATCGCGCTCGTACTCGACCGGCACCCACTCGCCCATGGGATGAAACGCCCCGTCATGCAGGATTGCTAAAAACACCGGTTCAACCAGGCGATCGTCATGATAGCTAACAATAACGGATTTTTTGTCCTCTTGGAAATCGTAGTATCTTCCCCACTCGGGGATATAGAATTGGTCGCGTATATCAAGGCGGACGACCATGCTCTCTTCGGAAAGGTTTTCGTAGATGAGAACCGGCTCACCGCTTGCAACGCTGTAGACCTCTGTGCTCTCACTGCTCTTACCGTTCTTACCGCTCTCACTGCTCCTACTATAATGAAGAGCGGCAAAACCTTTGTTGTGGTAAAGGTCGAGTTTGTCGGCGATGGTGCGGGTGCCGATGCGCGAGACAGTCTTTATAAAGGAGCCCTCACGCGCCACAAAAAAGCCCTCATAGCGCGACTGCGGTGAAGTATAAAACGTGGCGAAGTCCTTGCGCTCGTTTACTAGAATAAAAGCGGCCGCATGTTCGACGTGTTTTGCGATAGCGTTGTCTTTGCTAATATGGCTGATTTTCACTGATATGTTCCCTGTAAAATGCCGCGGTTTCTTCCGGCGCCGTTGTGATTACGGCGTAATCGGTACCAAGCTCGAACCCCGCCTTAACCTGGTGCGGTATCCTCGGCACGATTTCGATGTGGAAGTGGAAATCCGCTCCCTTCGGACCGTAGTTCAACACCATATTATAATTCGGAGTTACCTTCTCGACCACTTTTAGGGATTTCAGCAAAATGCCTGCAAGATCGGCCAGCGCCGGGTCGTTTAAGTTGTTTAAGCTTCGGATATGCTCTCGCGAAACCACCCAAAGTTCGTGGGTAAAACGCGGTGCAAACGGGCAAAACGCAACAAACGAGTCGTTTATTGAAACCAGTCGCGGGGAAACCCGCTCGCCCTGGTTGATCTTACAGTAGATGCACTCCCCTGTGTGGCTGTGCTCCATCTTTTCCTTGATCTGGGCCGGTACCTGCGTGACCGCAAGCACCTGCGTGTGCGAGTGGTCAAGCGACGCGCCGGCTTCTCGCCCCTGGTTCTTAAAAACCGAGACGTACCCGATATTGGGATCGTCCTCAAGGGCGTTAATCCGGTCGCGATAGGTTCTTAACGTATTGACCATCTCAGCGACCGTTATCTCGGACACGCGCTGGTAGTGGTCCGGTGTCTCCACAATTACCTCGTGGTGGCCGTAACTGGAGGCGGTTTCCCAGCCGTTCTCGCTAATATCCTCCCCGCCGATAATCGGAAACTTGTTCGGGAAGACGCGCACCTGCCAGCTTCCATTTTCCTGGACGCGGCTGATCTCCGGCGGCGTCAAGTTCTCGTTGCCCGGGCAGAAGAAGCAGCCCGTGTGGTCGCTTGCTTTTACTTCTTTAGAGTCAAAATGTCGAAGGGCTCTACCGGGCGCTACAAACGTCCAGAGATCCCGAAAGTAATCTTTTCTCATGCCGCGCACACCTTGCTTTTAGAGAGCGCAAGCTTATGCGCCTTAAAGTAATGTTTAATGAGGATCTTCCAGTCGAAGTTCTTCGCCTGCGCGTTGGCGTTTAAGCGAAGCTCCATGCGCTCGTCGCTATCGAGCAACGTGTACTCGTAAAGAATCGAGAGCAAGTCTTTCTTCTCGCGCTCGTAGTCAAAGTTGCTGCGATCGATGACGTAGGTTCCGGGCAGCTTTTTCTTTAAGCCCAGCTCTTTAAGCGCAAGCCCGTAGCCGGAAAGGTCGGTAGTCACCGAGGCAACACCAAGCGCCCCCGCCTCAAGCGGCGTGTATCCCCATGGCTCGTAAAACGATGGGAACACGCCGAAATGCGAGCCGGCCATTGCATTATAGAACTGTAGGTTCAAAAGACCGTCGACACCGGAGAGATATGTTGGATAAAATACCACTTTAACCCTATCGTCCTCGTTATTAACCAGGCCTTTTTCTTTGAACATATTCAGTATCTCGTCGTGCTGCTCGTTCAAGAGTTCATGGGTACTTAGCGGCGGGTTGCCGCGCTGTTTGAACCTGCGCTGGTCCTGCCCGGCTTTGTCGAGGAATTCCTTGCCGAGGATCCACTCGATATCAAACTCATGCTCGCCGACGTAAGCGCGGCGGATGCGGTCGTACACATCATCCAGGCTGTAGTTTACCGCCTGGCTAATACTTTGATAGAGCGATTTGCCCTCTATTAACTGGCTCTTTACTCCCGAGTTGCCCGCCGGGATGCAGAACATGGCCACAATCGTCTTGTCGCTCTCTTTTGATTTGAGCTTTTGGTTAAGCTCGGCAAGCGCATCGATGAAAAGATCGATGCCCTTGCAGCGCATCTCGTAGCGGCCAAGGATGAAGTAGAAGAGCGTCTTTTCAATATCGAACGAGTAATACGGAAAGAAGTAGTACTGCGCGAACTTGCGCAGGTACTTGCGATACTCGCGGTGCATATAGGTGATATCCTGCACGGTTGGAAACATCGCCATGTTCAGGCCGTTTGGCAGGATGACATCGGGCTTGCGCCCGTAAAACACCTCGGCTTCCCTGCCGGTGATCCCCGAAACCGTAGTCAGCGCATCCGCGTGAAGCGCGGTGGCTTTCTCCAGGCTGTGCTTGGCGGTAATCCCGATCTCGCGGGCCTTCTCATCGGCGTTGATTGAATCGATCTCGGCGTAGAAGTTGATACCGGCCGATGCCAGGCAACGCCCCAAGAACGTGGCGTGCGTCGTAAAAACGGTTGAGAACTCAAGATCGGTGCTGTCAAGGTAAAGGATAACGCCGCCGGTCAGCCACTCATGGGCGTGAACGATGAGGTTTTCCTTCCTTAAGCCTATCCGCTTGATGGATTCGATGAGCTTGCCGACCGCCAGCGAAAACGCGACCGGCTCGTCGAAATCGTAGCCGCAGAACAGCGAGTCAACGCCGTAGCGGTCCCAAAGGCTCGCTTTAAAAGCATCCAGGTTGTTGAACTCGCGTCCGAAGTCAACCAGGATAACTTGCGGCTCGGACTCTAAAAGCCATGTGCCGAAATGAAACTCGATCCCCTCGGGCGCGAGGTCCTTTTGCGCCTTAATGAGAAACGAAGGCATCGGCCTTTCAATAAACTGGCTTTCGGATTTGCCGGGTAAGTACGGGCCGATCAGAAAATAATTATCGCCGTACTCCTCCTTGACCAATGCGGACTTGGACTCGAGGACGGTGTAGATACCGCCCACTTTGTTTGCTACTTCCCATGAAACTTCGAACAAATACGGTGAATCGCCCATTTTTAAAAGCCTCCAACCGGTTACTGAGCCCTGCCCACCTGCCCCAGTTGTCTGGCTACCGCGTTCGGCAACTCCACACCGGGTACCGGCAGGTCAATCCCAGGTACCGGAATATTTAGGTCGGCAACCGGGGCCTCAAAGACTATGCGAGGCGCCTCCTGTTGCTTGTTCGCCACCTTCATACCTGCTAAAAAGTCCTCGACTCGATCGATAAAATCAACCAGGACGTTCGTAAAATAGATGTACGCGTCGTGCGGGCGCTCATAAGCATTGAAGTACTTATGCACGTCCCCATCGTTAAACCACTTCGTGCACATATAGTAGAAGTGGTCCGACGTCTGCAACTGCCTCCAGGTCTTTAAAAGCTCGAGGTCTCGCGTGTCTTTCACTTTCTCCTCGAGCGCGTAGACCGCCTTGATCGTGGCCTGCTGCATTTCATTCCCAAGCCATGCGGACAGGTCACGCTCGGTATCGGCCCATGAAACAGGATACGGCATAGAAAGCGTACCTACGGGGTGATACCTGTCGGCCTCCTCAGAGACGGTCACAAAATCCACGTCGGGATGTCGCAGGATCGCTGCGGGCAGGTGGCGCATGAAGTTAAATACGCCGGTGTTCTCCCATTGGTGCTCTCCAAACGTCTCGTAGTCCATGAACAGGTTGATCACCTGTCCCGAGCCGTTTATCGAGTGCACCCAGTTGGCGAACTTATCCGCGGTTAGCGGCCATCCCTTCCAGTCCTTATTAGAGAACCTAAAAGCGATATCGTCTGAAAGGCGATAGTTCTTTAGGAGTAGCTTAACTGGAAATCCCTGGGTTTCGTAGACAAAATTAGGGCTGCGCCATCCAAGGATAGCATCCCATCCCTCACATAGTACGGCCTTGAAATGGAACCGTTTGATAAGATGCGCAAGGTAATCAAAGTAGACGAGTTCGGTGTTTCTGAAAACGTTCGGGACTTGCCCGAATAGACGGGCGATTAAAAGCATATGGTCGAGCACCTGCTCGAAGAACTCCTCCTCGGAATAAAGCGAGGCGAGCGAGTGGTAATAGGTCTCGCTTAAAAATTCCACGCAGCCGGTGTTTGCCAGACGCTGAAAGCTCTCGATTATTTTAGGCTCGTAGTCCATTGCCTGGTCCAGGAAGACCCCGGAGACCGAATAGCTTACCTTAAAGCGTCCCTCGAACCGCTCGATGAGTTCCAGAATGAGGTTATTTGCCGGATAGTAGCATTTTTGAGCGACTTTGCGCAGGATTTCGGCGTTTTTCTTCTCGTCGAAGTAGCCGGGCTCGCGCCCTATGTCAAATAAGCTGAAGCGCTTCAACCGCACGGGCTGGTGCACATGAAAGTAGAAACACACGCTAGGCATAAGCAGCTTCCTTTACGGTATCGTTATAGACACCGATGAGTTTGCCGGCGGCCAGATCCCAGGTAAGACCGCGTACCTCTTCCTGCGCCTTTGCCACCATGCTCTTCGCGTAGGGCTCGTTTTTTAGAAGGGTCACGATAGCAGTTGCCATCTTGTCGATATCCCAAAAGTCGACCGCAATACAGCTTCGAACAACCTCGATGACGCCGGAGTTTTTGGAGACAACAACCGGCGTTCCGTTTTGGATAGCCTCAAGCGGCACGATACCAAACGGCTCGGAGACCGAAGGCATCACGAACACATCGGCCATCTGATAAGTTAAGTCCATCGCTTCATCGCTTATCCATGAGCTAAACAGAAGCTTTCCCGTCAAACCTTCGCGCGCCGCCATCTCGACCATCGACGCCTGCATATCCCCTGAGCCGATCATTAAAAACTTTACATTTGCGAATTGATCGGTTACCTTTTTCGCCAGGCGCACGTAGTAATCAGGGCCCTTCTGGTAGGTAATCCTGCCGATGAACAGCACCAGTTTATAGCGTCGCTTAAGGGGATGTTTTGGAAAACGTTCGATAGAGCGCGGCTCGATGCCGTTGTGAACCACGCTTATCTTGCGCGGGTCGATGCCGTAGTACTTGGTGATAATGGACTTTGTGTAGTTACTCACCGCAACAATCCGATCGGCGGCCAGCATTCCACGCTTTTCTACATCATAGATTTGCGAGCCGTCATGGCGATCGATTTCCGTGGCGTGGATTTGGGCGATAAACGGTACCTTTTTACCCCGCGCCGCCGCGACCTTGCGGGCGGCAACCGCCGCGGGAAAGGTCATCCAGTCATGCGCGTGAATCACACCGTAGTTGGCGCGCTTGGCAACCTCCATGACGCCTTTTGCGTAAAGATTAACGTGCATATGCTCGGCGCTTTGAAAACCGCGGAAGCACGTGCCGCAAACGACCTCGCCGGGGCCCGCAGCATAGCCGCGCATCAGCGAGCACTGGTGGCGCATTACAAACTCCATGCACAGGTGCTCATCCTGGAAATCGCGATCGATTCCGGCCAACGCGTAGGTTGAAGCATCGTGCACATCCATCCATTCGTAGCGCGCGTCATGGAATTTTTTAGGAAGAACAAAGGATATGGATGCACCGCGGCGTGCGAGGCCTTTAGTCATGCCCTCGCAAGCCCTGCCGAGACCACCGGAATGATACGGGGGCAGCTCCCACCCCAACATTAGGACGTTAATTGAAATCCTCCACGGTTGTAACTATTACTGCGATTTATAGGTATATTTGTACGGTGACTCTTACTTGAAAAACTAGATCATCTATCCCCGAGCAAGCATCGGCTAGATTAATTATACTCCCCTTGCCGGCAATCGCCAGCACTTGCTTACAAGTTTTCTAACTTGTTTCGTACTTTAGTTCCTTCTACGGAAAGCGAGCGAACTCCTTCAATAAATTCGAAAAGTTTCAAGATTTAATTGTCGTTCATCACCTAGGAGCCTGTTGCAAAACTATCCCCAAACAAGCGCAAAATAAGGCGCTGACATACTCCCACGGCTAAAGCGCGTGGGATTCTGGCATCAACAGCGATTGCCCGAGAACGGGTCTTACATCGCCTCCACCAAGAGAAGATGCCCCTTCTCTTAAAATGTTGAGAGCGGCGGCTACGTCTCGCTCGATAATCTCGTGGCAATGAGGACAACGCCAACGCCGGTCACTTAACTCAAGATGTTCATTGATACAGCCACAATGCGGGCACAGTCTACTCGAAGGGAAGAACGGGTCTATAAGGGCAACAACCTTGCCTTTCTTGTTAGCTACATATTGCAAGACGTTTAAGAACATACCGAAAGCAAGGTCGCTCACCTTGCGACCCCAAAGGCGCTGCATCCCCTTGAGATTTAGTGTTTCAAAGAACAGGTAGTCATAGCGCTCCGTTAAGTCGTGGGAGAGCTTAAAGAACCAGCCAAGGCGCTTGTTGGCGATAGCCCGGTGTGCTCTTGCTAGACGCGCCCTCGCCTTGCGGCGGTTGTTCGAGCCTTCGGCCTTTCGGGAAAGGCAACGGGAAAGCGCTTTGACGCTTTTCAGACTCTGTTTGAAAAGCTCTGGTGAGGCTATCTCGTAGGACTCGAAACCATCATGCACGGTCAAGAAGGATTTTAGCCCAAAATCGAACCCCGCCATTTTACCGGACGTGGGTCGCACTTTGGGGTCGTCCACCTCGACCGAGAAACAAAGGTACAAGTCATAGAGGGCGTCGCGCTTAATCGTCACCGTCTTAACATCACCGACGAGAGTCCTGTCTCGACACATTTTGTAGACTCGTTTGCCAATTTGGGCTCGGCTGTCACCCAGCAGCTTCCACCCAGCTTGCTTTAGGGTATAGCTCTTGTACTTGCGGGTTTTCTTAAATAAGGGTGGAGCGGTTTTGATGCCTGCTTTTAGGTTACGAAAGAACAGCCGATAGCCCCTGTCAATACGTTGCGCTATCTCTTGAAGTGCCTGGGAGGGGATATCATTTAGCCATGCGTAATGGGGACGTTTCTTAAGCTTGGTGAAGTGCTTCATTAGAGCATACTGGTTGAGATGCTTATCGTAAAGCCTATAGTATCGCCTGTGCAGGGCTATCCCGTGGTTATACGCCCTGCCGGCCAGGGTAATCGTCTGGTGCAGGTGCTTGTTCTTCTTTGAATTATAGAGCTTGTACTTATAGGTGACTCTCACTTGTTCTTTTGCTCCTCGATATATTTCTTAATGGAGGCTTCAGAAATATGCCCGACCGATTCTACATAGTAGCTTCTGGTCCACAGTGTCGGCAATCTTGACCTTAAGCTTTTAAACTCTTGTCTTAATGTGCGAGATGTATAGCCTTTGAGCTGCTGAACGATATAGTGCGGCGCTTTAGTTGGCGTGGCTTTAACGAACAGATGAACGTGCTCAGGGAGCACTTCAAGGGTTTCAATGGCGACCCCAATTTCAGCTGCCTTCTCGTGCAAAAGTTCCTTGAGCCTGGCTTCAACGTCGTCTACCAATACCTTGCGGCGATACTTCGGACACCAAATGATGTGGTAGCCCAGATTGTATACAGCCTTATTGCTGGTCGTCCAGCGGTTATTGTTCATACAAACATTATACAATTAACAGCTATATAATGCACACAGCGAGGATGCCATTCATCCAACGGGTAGAACTCGTTGGATGAATGGCGGGTTCATCGTAAATCTTCGCGGCTTAAAAACTCTTCAAGTCCAACTGTGCTCAGTGCCTGCAATTTGCGAAGTGTATCTTCAAGGTATTTTAACTTGGACTCTACAATCTCTCGTTCAGCTGGCAAAACGACCTTCCTTAATTCGCTTTATTAATGCCTGATAAATCAAAGCCCGCATCGGTTTTTCATCTAAATAACGATCTATAGCTTTGGCTTCAAACGTGACTCTACTTACCTCATCGCGGCAAAATAAAACTTTCCTTTCGCGAATTACCTGGTAAGCTAAAAGCGATGGTGCCTGATTTAGAATAACAACGTCTACCTCATCGGTGTGCAAAGCTTGAGCTGCCCTTCCTATAAAATCGAGCTGTTTGTCAAAATATTCCTCGGCTGGCAGCTGAGATTCAAACAACACAGCAATATCGACATCGCTAAGAGGCCCAACTTTGTTCGTTGCGTAAGAACCAAATAAATAAATGGCCACAACATTCTCATCGGCAGCCAATCTATCTACCAAATCTCCAAAAAAAGCACGGGGGTCATGCTCAATGCGCTTAAATTTAATCATTTAACATGCCTCAATTATAAAAAGATGCAATAGGCAGTATCGCTTTATGGGCAATCTTTCATCTTATTATAACATTAACAGAATATCGGAAATAGGTAAGACATTGAAAACGTTTGTTAACAAACTCGGTTCCAACATAAACCTGTGTTGGATAGAAGACGAGAAAGTTCTTCACGCTTACCCTGCCTATAAACAGGAAAGGCCTCCGGGCTTTTAGCCTGGAGGCCTTATAGAATCGGCGGCCAACTTCCCACCCCGTCTCCAGGGCAGTACCATCGGCGCTTAAGGGACTTTAAGCTTTTCGTGTTCGTGAATGGGAATGGGTGTTGCCAACTCTGATTGAGGGTCTGGCCGTTTTTTTCTTGGCTTCATCTTTAACATAAAGAACCCTTCCGCTTTTCGCCTCATAGAATGGTTGCTTCTCTAAGTCAAACCTGCGCACAAACTTTAAGAACATAAATGAAGCAACCGCTGCTTCAACCATTAGAGCTATAAAAGCAACATCCGGCGAGATGATCTTCATCTGGTAAAGTACCGGGCTGATATCCACAAACACATGAAGAAGGATGGCGGCTATAAGGCCAAGAGCGAATCTGTAGATATTCCTAAGTAGGCCAAATAAAGGAAACAAAAGAAAAACAATATGATAAAGAGTAGCCATAAAGCGCTCGGTCATATATTGGCAAAGACTAGCAATTAATTTATTATATTAGTAGGAAGAGCAAATGCAGTGTTGTGCGCACCTTTACAACGAGTTCTATAACAACCGATATAATTATTAAGCAAGCACTTGAAATTTGTTAAGCGTATTACCTGTAATTATGCTTATTGTGGAAATGTAGGATCACTTTTTAGCGAGGTTTTGTGTTTATCCATACGGGTAAGATTTCTTCTAGAAGGAGAGTGCCATGGCTACTAAAAAGGAACAATACGAGCAAGATTTAATTAAGTGCGCAGGGAAATATGTCGCAGTTTCAGACCATACTGTCATAGCTTGTGGCCGCTCGATCAGCGAAGTAGAAAAAAAGGTAAGCAAGCTCAAGAAAAACGTTAAACGCCCCATTATCTTTCCTCTGCCTAAGAATGCAGGAGGGCACAACTCCTTTAATGTGGTATGATTACGAGTTCATGGGTGTTGGGTCTGGCTTTATTCATGGACCACTAGTAGATTTCGAGATTCTAGCCCCAGAACAGAAACCTTTCGCTACAATGGGCCTGGTTGATTCGGGCGCCCATACTTCATTGCTCGATATTGCAATAGCTAAACACTTAAAACTACCAGTACAAAGAAAAGAAAATTTGGTTGAAGGCTCAGCCGCAGATGGAAAGAGTATTAAGGTCTACCGCTATCCGGTGAGGGTTAGATTTAGTAGTGTTATATTTGAGCTTGATGCACGGTGGACCAGATTATCAGACCCAAAAACAAAGGTAGTTTTGGGGAGTAATTTGCTTGGCCGAGCGGATTTCTTCAAGCACTTTAAGATTATGTTTGACCAGCAGAATGAACGCTTCTGGATTAAGATTAATCCAAAGAAAAAACCTTAACTATTAAAATCAATAATTATTAATAGCATCTGCGCTGGGTAGTTTGAATAAAACACAAGTTTGTACTTTTGCGGTTTGTTGACTTCTCATGATAGGCCCAACGCTTAAGTTCACCGACCGCTACGTGGATGGGCCGGGTAGCGGTTGGTAGAACGCTTTGTCATGCGATGATCTCATTTAGCCCTTCGATTACTTGAGCGATTTCTTCTTGCGAGGCCCTACTGATTAGCTTGCCAATCCGCTCCACGGAAAGCGTTCGAATCTGGCTGATCTTAATCCAATATCTCTTGGGCAAATTCGAGCTCGTTAATTCAAGCGTTAATGGAAAACCGGCTCGTTGCAGTTTACTCGTTATTGCGACTGCTATAACCGTGCCCGAGCACTCGTTAAAAACATCGTGACTCAGGATCAGTACGGGCCGGAGTCCCGCTTGTTCGTAACCGCGGACAGGATTAAGATCGGCCCAGCGGATTTCGCCCCTTAATATTCCGGCCATGCGGCGATATCCTCATTTAGTCCTTCTTCGGCCATCGCTTTTTCGAAAGTCGGATCAAGTTTTGCACATTCCAAAGACAGTCGGCCTTGTTTCACTTTCCGCAACTTATCCGATACGGCTTCTTGAATGGCTTGGCTACGATTTTGGAAGATATGTTCATTGACCAATCTATCTATCTGTTCAACATATTCTTCATCTAACGTGATTGCGATCTTTGCTTTACCCGTAGCGGAACACCTCCCTGGTATTACTATATATCATACCACGGATTTTTTTATTCGATAACGCCTGAAATCAGCGGCGGCGGCTCTTTTTGGAGTCGTCTAGATCGATGTTATTATTTACCTGCTTTTTTCATTTTCTTCTCAAGCTGTTTCTCTTTTAGTGTTTTTGCTGGTTTCTTTTTTACATCTTTCTTAACAGTTTGACCCTTAGCCATGATTTTTCTCCTTCTCGGATGCCGCTTCTAAATTGCGCACTTCTTCGACCGCTTCCTTTTGACTATTATCTAGAAACCGCTGCTATATCTCTCTGGCCATAACCAAATCCTTGCCTGTCGAGTTGCCTAACTCCTTGGATCTGACCCCGACGCCCTTGAAGCCCCATTTTTCGTAAAAGCCAATCGCACGTTCGTTTCGCTCCCATACCTGGAGCCACATTGATTTGCGAGCGGAGCGCCGAGATTCTTCAATGCATTCGCTCATTAGGGCGGAGCCAAGACCACGCCCTATAGAATCGTGAAGCAGATAAAGACGTTCCAGCTCAATTGGGTTTTCACTTGCAACAATCGCGGGTGCTTCGTGTGTCCATATAACTCTTCTTGTAAGCGCCTTATTTGACCTTACAACATATCGACGGGGCTTTTAACCCCAGCGGGTCCACGATTGAGGACGTGGGTGTAAATCATCGTTTGAATGCCGGAAGGTACGTCGTCCCTATCCTCGGGTTATCTTGGTATGGTGGGAGTAATTTGTTAGCTCTCTAAATCTAAATATCTGTCTATGTCAAGCGATCCGTGAAAGACTCCCAATATGTCTATGATGTTCTTTTTCTCCCTGTACAAGTATGCAATTCGATAATGACCATATAGCAGTATTCAGATTGTTCCTTCTTTTTCAGATCGATAAATGTAACCGATGTCGGGGAATTGTCTGAGTGTTTGCGCCTTCTCATAAATGCCTTCTATAACTTTGATCGCGGCATCTTGGTCATCTTCGGCAATGTAGTCGTAAATGTCGGCAAGCCATATTTCAGACTCGGGAGTCCACCTTATTTCTGCCATGCTTTTATCCGGTGCCGCATTTCTTCATTTGATATAACGCGTTCTTTTCTGGAGTCTTTAATACCTCTCTCAATCATGCGTTCAAATGCGAGCTCACGGATTAACTCATCGTAGGTTGCATCGTCTGGCTGCGATTCTATGATTTCTTGAACTCTACGCTTCGCCGTTGGCATTTTGGTGTCCCTCTTCATTTAATGCACTCTTTAAATTATTATACCGAAAACCTGCTAGAATTGGCATCGTGTTATTTTTATTGTGGCTAACGGCTTGCGGAGCGTGTCGGCTGGAAGCGCTTGTTGGGCGGTGTTTTACGCCTTCGATTTTCTTGGCCAAAGAAAGGATGTTTTTGCCCTATACTCTCGATAAGCCTCGCCAAACCGAATCTCCAATTCTTGCTCCTCATACACCTTGAGAAATATTATCCATGCCGGAGCGACCAACACTAATACCCAAACTATAAACATCGCTGACTGTAACCACAAACCCACCGTTACCAGACATGCAAGTGTCCCCAAGACCATCGGATTACGTGTCCTGGCATATAACCAATTAGTCGCTAATCGGCGACTGAGTGCTATTGCAAACGGCGCCCCTAGCCCTCGTAGGGCAAGGTTTGCCACTGTGAGCAGCGTGAAAGCTCCTGTGATATACACCAGGATTATCCCAAAACTGCGTGGAATAGGAATGACCAGACCCCGCCAGGCGTTACCCGTTTGGATCGCTTTTATAATAGCGATACCGAGTAACACCATCAAGATTGCATGCACAACTGTGGTAACCCACTCTACTTGTTCTATGGTGGGCTTAATGTCGAGCAGTTTGCGTCCAATCCATACCGTCGGGAATATCACGAGCAGAGTCCCGACAATACAAACGAGATTCACGAGAGGCGAAAACGATTGCTGAAGTACCCACATCCAAAGAGCCAGAGTAAGTGCAAAAGCTATAACTCGTATCAGGGTTAAAGCAATTTGACGCATCGACACCTCCATCACAACTCCAAAAATAGCAGAGAAGCCGCCTAACGGGGCCACGGATGAGCCGCAGCCCGAAGGACTGTCACTGCTGTAAGCTCTCGTTTGATGATTAACTTTTACCACAAGTTTCAACGAAAAGTTGAAACCCTCTATTGCTTAGCCTATCAAAGATATCTGGGTTATCGAGGTTATCGTTATCGTGACAGTCTTGAGTTTTTGGCAAACCCCTCCCTTATCATCTCGACCACCTCGTCTTCGCTAGAGCAGCCGCTGATGTCGATCTCAGAGTCCATCAACACGTCTAGCATCGCCTGCACGAGTTTCGAAAAACCGTTGCTCTGGTCGTCGCATGTATTACATGTGTTAAACCTGGCACTTAATGCTGCAAGATAGGCTACCATATCCTGCGGCATCGGAACATCCATCTGTACGTAGCCCCGCTTTTCGTCCATTGCCCCTCCACATATATATAAATTACACACATATATAATTTTGTGCTTATGTTCTTTATAGTAAGCGGTTGTTCCTTCTTTTGCGCGTGGATTTTTAAATATTCTTACGGGTTTTATCTGCCCCCGAGCAATGCTTTATCCGGCTCGGTGAGCTGAAGTGCGGAAATCGTACATATAGACCGCTTTTCTGTTTTCCATATAAAACCAGTTCATGCCCGACCCTGTGGCTTACAAAACCCGGACTACGGTTCAACCCTTTTTATGCCTTTAAGCTTATCGAAGTCCTTATCGTAAGACAAAACGACGGCATCGCCTATTAATTTAGCATAAGCAGCGTTATAGCAATCGGCAAAATCAATTGGTACGGACCTGTAATACTCGACGGCTTCTTCAACAACATCTCTGTTTTCTACGGCTAGTTTCTTGGTGTTAAGAAGCAGTGTAAGTTTATCCGAAATATCATCTCTGCTTAGCTTGTAATAAGAACTGAGGGTCCATACAATCTCTAATACTACCGCGACTGTTACGTAAGCATTTACTTTTCCGGCCATAACGCGGGCGATGAAATCCTTTGAAGCGGCAGCTTGCTCGGGGTCATCTTCGGTAAGAAGTCTAATAAAAATATTGGTATCTATCAGATGGCCTTTCACTGATTTTTCTCCGCCGCATGTTTAGCTACCGCACGTTTTACGGTCTCCCTTATTTTTCTAAAGTCTTCTGGCTTTGTTTTTGGCTTAACTGTGCCCGCAGCATCAAGGATAGTGCCCTTAACCGGTATAATTTCCGCTTTGCCACCAGCTACTTTATAGATAACTCTATCGCCGGGTTTTAACCCTAGTGCTTCTCTAACCTTAGCCGGGATCGTAACTTGTCCCTTTGAAGATACTGTTGATTTTATAGCCATACAAACACCCCAAGTAAATATTTCGGCATATTCTTTACTTATTATAATAGCAAAGATAATAGTTGAGGTAAAGAATTATACGAATACCAATAATAAAAAATTTAAGCAATTTGGGCGTTTGGTATGGAATTATAGAATTCCTTGTTGCGAATATATGAAGTAGTTACCCAGGCTCGCCTCGAGGGAAAGACACGCCTTGGTGATTGAACGCGTTTTTCTTTTTGGTGCCATCAACCCGTCAATACTCTGTATGAACGCAATATTAAAGTTGGCATCGCAACCAGTGTGGTTAAACGACTATGGGACGAAGTTGAGATATACCCTCGACAATAGAATCAATCGCTAAAGCTATCCGAAAAGCAACAAAGGTTCTCGAGCTTTTTGGAAACTAGACAGCATATCCCTTTAATCTGAGGCAAATTGACTATCACTTCTTGCGCTATTTTATTACGGTAATTGATGAACTTTGACTAACACTCCTTCCCTTTTTTGAAGCTGTTACAGTTATCGGCCAGGCTCCCGGAGTAGTTCTTGTTCCAACCTTCCATGTCCATGAAACAGTCCCATCTGCGGCTGCTACTTTAGGCACAAGGCCTGCCGCATGGCTCGGTCCACTTTTATACATAACCTCGATGCCACAACTAGCGCCAGGTGTTGTTCTCGCTGTCAATGTGACAAATTCGCCAGGCGAGACTGGTGATGTAACAGAGACAATCTCGAGCGTTAGAGATGAAATTTAAGGTTATTATAGAGAAAGTTGATAACGAAGGTTATTCGGTATACTGTCCAACACTAAAAGATTGCTGGTCGCAGGGCAAGACAGAGGAAGAGGCACTTGAGAATATCAAGGATGCAATAAAAGTTTATTTGGAAACCCTCGAAGAAGTAACCAAAACAAAGCACACACATGATGTAGAGGTAGCCGTGTAGTGGCAAAAGTCCCGCCTACTTCCGTGCCAGGCCTAATCGATCCCACGTCCATGAGATATCGTAGTGGGGTTTACCTTGCTTCTTGTTATGCTCCTCGGTATTCTCGATGGATTTTAGAAGCTCAACGACCTTGTCGCGGCCGGCTTTTGTCTTGACGGCTTGCGTAGGGGTTTTGCCGCCGAGTGCCGGGATCTGTTCGGTCAGCCATTCCTCGTAATGTCGTTGCATAAATTGCGTGTAAATCTGCTGTTTGATTTCGGGCGGTATCTCATCTTCGCGGGCACGGGGCTTGTCTTCATATTGCTCCATTGCTTGCATTGCGTCCTGAAACTCGTCCGCTTTGTGAATAATCGTATCGGCGGCATATTTAAGGATAAGCGCCTTCCCCTCCTCAAGTCGTTCCCTGGAATTTGTCTCAAGAACCAGTTTATTGCCCTTGATCTCAAATCGTCCGAGTATGACGGGGCCGCTCATGCGCTCCGTCTTTCCCAGCCAAACAAACCCGTCCTCTTCACGCTTTAGCTCCTCGATCTTGCTTAAAGCAGTTAAAAGCGCATCCTTATCCTTAACTTCAAAACGCGCTTTTGAAAATACAAGCGGCTCTCCGCTCGTCGTCTCGAGTTCCATTTCCTGGGGATACAAGATCGGCTCATACCAATAGTAATTGAACATGTCGCCGTCCTCTTTGAGATAATCGCGCATTGTTGCACCGGGATTCTCGCGCTTAAAGAATTTATAGTCGTCTTTGAACGCCTTTACCAGGCGCTCCTTGAGGCTTCTATGATAGGCGTATATGCTGCCCGACAGGATGTAGTCGCCATCGAATTGGAGTACCCTTGCTGCAAAGATGTCCCATTTGTTAAGGTAGCGCGTGGCGATTTGCTCACGTACGTCGAATTCACCGCCGAGCAGCAGATCGCGTAGCAGAAGCCCTTCTTCAGGGTATACCTCTTCGACCTCGTAGAGACTCAGACAGGAATCGCGCATCTTGTTCAATACGGCAAGCTCATCGGCATCCAGTCTTCGGGCGTTATCTTCTATGTAAAGTTCAAGCAGAGTTTTGCTATCGTCATTATCGTAATCGGCGCGTGCATCGTGTACGGCCCACTCGAAGAAGTTGGTAACCGCCATGTCGTGTATCCCGCCGCTTAAATGCTCGTCAGGGTCGAACTCGTCCCAAAAGACATCGCCGGCTTCCTCGACGGCGTCCATGTGATGCCTGCGAAGGTATGCAAGAATGTCTTCGACCTGGCGCTTTTTTATCGAAGACTCGGGTTTGATCTCTGCGTACGATGTTGTGCCGCAGCATTTCTTAAATTTCTTACCGCTGCCACACGGGCAAGGCTCGTTTCGCCCCACGCTGGCCATTAGAGCGCCTCCTCATTCCAATCTGAACTGATTTTACGATTATTTCATAATGAACGTCGTAAGACAAATATGAGTGGCTGTGATGTAACACAGGACGTCGAAGGACTTATTTTCTGGGTATAGTTACCGGGCAGCCGGGCCTACCAGGGTTGGTTCAACTTCAGATGCCACCGCCGATCCCTCAATCCTCCGATATACGTAGGCATAGGCGAGCGCAATGAGGGGGAATACAATAAATAGGCCGAGGCCGAGCGGTATCGCGCCAAGTATAATTAGACCGAGAAGCGCCAGGTCTAGCAGGAATACTTTGCCTGCCATACCCCTTGTAAGCTCCCAGCTTTTTTGCAAAGATTCGATAATCGCATCGGTACCGCTCGCGTTTTTGTCGACGATGTAGTAACCGAAGAACTGCAATCTAATAAAAAGATAAATACCCGGGATAATAAGCAGAATGGTACCGATGCCAACGGCAACGCTGAACAAGAAATCGCTGATGAGAAATATTAAATACAGTGGGTACACCGCGAAGAAATCGCCGAATTCCGCTTTCTCGCCTGTTATCGACTTGAGCGCTACGTTTATAGCGCCCATACTAATAAACGCCCCTGCGAGAAATGAGAAGATGCTGGTATGGACCCTGAAACCTCCGCCAAGCGGGCTCGGCGCACCTAATGTATTGTCAATCGAGTTTGCAACCGCTGAAATAATAAACGATATGAGCGTGAGGCCGACAAAAAGAACCGGATTGCCTTTAAACGTCTCCCAACTGCTACGTAATACATCCCCAATTAAGAAATCTTTCGCTGCCATTCGCTACCCCTTCCCCTCAACGATCGAGTACTGGCTCTGTTACGTAATTACTTACCCATATCTATGTTTTCTCCTGTTGCTATGTGTAACAAATTTATTACAGGGCTCGTGGCCCAGTAGCGAGGGATCACGTTTTTTGCCAAACGGAATCTCGACTTTATTCTACTCTCCCCGCAAACCCCTCCCTTATCATCTCGACCACCTCGTCTTCGCTAGAGCAGCCGCTGATGTCGATCTCAGAGTCCATCAACACGTCTAGCATCGCCTGCACGAGTTTCGAAAAACCGTTGCTCTGGTCGTCGCATGTATTACATGTGTTAAACCTGGCACTTAATGCTGCAAGATAGGCTACCATATCCTGCGGCATCGGAACATCCATCTGTACGTAGCCCCGCTTTTCGTCCATTGCCCCTCCACATATATATAAATTACACACATATATAATTTTGTGCTTATGTTCTCTATAGTAAGCGGTTGTTCCTTCTTTGGTGCGTGGATTTCTAAATATTCTTACGGGTTTTATTTGAAATCATCATAACTCAAACGAATCCGTCAAAAAGACTTGAAACCTGCCGCCTGGTAGAAGCACTGACTAGGCTCCAGACTCTTAAACCAAGCGAGGGGGCCACAAAGGGCCCCCTCGTTTATGCTCGTTTATAGCAAGATTGCTATTAGTCTTTAAGAACTGCCGAGATCATCTTGGCCGCTTCGGCCCGGGTTGCGCTGTTGTTTGGTTTGAAGTTACCGTTGGCGTAGCCGCCAACAATTCCGGCTTTTACGCATGCGCCGATGTAGTCTTTTGCCCAGTGAGAGCTGATATCTTTCATCGAACTCGTGCCGGAAGCAAGGTTTAGTGCTTTGGCCAATATCTTTGCGATCTCAGCCCGTGTGATCTTTCTGCCGGGCGCGAACGTGCCGTTTTCGTAGCCACCAAGAATACCTTTAGCCTTGGCGGTTTCAATATACTGGCGCGCCCAGTTGCCCTGTGGGACATCGCTAAACGATGATGTGGCCGGGCTTTCAAGCTGCCAGCCCATAGCCAGGCAGATCATCTTTGCAAACTCGGCTCTTGTGACGGATGCCTCAGGGCGGAATGATCCATCCTGATATCCCTTGATTATCTCTTTCTCTACAAGTTTCGAGATATAGCTTTGCGCCCAATGCGATGAGAGTACGTCTTTAAATGAGACCATCTTCTTTCCCGGTCCTGCAACTACCGGACCGGTCTTTGCGCCCTCCTTGCTGCTCGCATTATAGGCTGACAGCCAGTAATAATACGTGGTTTGCGCAGCTATGCTGGTATCGATATAGCTTGTTGTATCCTTGGTAGGGCCGGCAATCTTGGTTGCCTTTGACACGTCTGAGGTAAGACCACGGTAGAGATTATACCCTGCCAGATCCGCCTCGGTATTAGCGCTCCAAGATAGAGCTGTCTGGCTGTTTTCATATTTGGCGGTAAAGCCAAGCGGAGCTGCCGGAGCCTGAGCGTCCTGCGAGCTGCCGCTAGGGGCACCGGGGATATCGGCTGCCGTTACTGTTGCCTTAGCGATATTTCCCCACAGCGAGAAGTGCGCTACCGTTACCGTGATTGTGTGGTGAACGGTGTCGACAACCGCTGAATCGACTTTTTGCCAGCTACCGCTTTGATCATCCCAATAGGCCGGGACGAGATCGCTTTCGGTAACACCGCTTGGCAGGCTGCTTGGGTCATACGGGAACGTAATCGTTACCCCTGCATTAAAGTCGGTGATAGCCTGCCCGTTGGCATCCATGGCGGTAAGTTCATAGCCCAGGCCAACCGGTATAGCATCTTTCTGTTTACGCATGCCGGCCTTTGGCTTGGCAATCACGGTGACGTTGCCGTCAACGGCCAGAGCGCCCGCCGGTACCTGAATTTTTGTACCGTCGGATAGATCGATGATCTTCATCTGGTTTGCCGGGAACGTGACCGAAACGCCCTGAACCGTTTGCGCCACGCTGGCCAGGTCAAGCGTAATATTTGCCGTGCCTGAAGCATCTAGTGACACCGCCTGCTCGGGAGCAACGCTAAAGCCGCTATCGCTTTCAAACGACGCCCCAACATGCCAGGTGTCGTTGCCTTTTACGGATAAGCTGAATGTGCCGGTTTCTGTGGCGTCGACTTCTGAGTAGCCGCCGCCGTCAGACCATGCCCAGATAAGCGCCGGCTTACCGACACCGCTGAGTCGGGCCACGCCGGTAATTGTGGCGTCGGCGCTTCCAAACTGCAGATTAACCGTAGCTGTGGTGTTGTTTGCAACGGTGACCTCAACCGGTACTGGGTGGGTCAGTTGCTCGGTACGCATCTTCTCCGGCGATATACCGGCATGTACCTCATATGTACCCGCCGGTACTGTAAGGGTATAGTTTCCATCCTTATCCGTCGTTCCCGGTACAAACATCGCATTTCGCCCGTTGCTGTTAACGCTTTCCGGTTCCCCGGCGCCAACGAACGCATACGGCACACCGCTTCCATCCGGCATCTTTACCTGTCCGGTGATTACCGCCGATGCCTTGTAAAGCGTTATGTCTTTAGTGACATTTCCGGCAACGTTAATTGCGCTATCGGCATCCATCGGCGGGCGGCCGATGTAGCCGGTATCGCCGTTTACAAAGTAGCCGATTCGCCATGTTCCATCCGAGACGTTCAGCGTATACTTCCATTCATGTGTTCCGGGATCTTGCTCGGCAACTGTGTGCTGGAACGAGCCGTTACCGTTTACCGCAAAGATCTCAACGAAGAGATCGGTATTGGTATCGGTAATCGCCGCACCCGTCTGGTCGCGCAGTTTACCGGAGATGGTTTTATCATTCGGCTGCACGGTAAGCGTAACCGACTTCGTCTGACCCGGTGCGAGATCAACGCCGTTTACAGCGTTTAGCATATACGGGGCGCCGGGTGGTAACCCGCCGCTAACCGAATAGGTACCGTTCGGCACCTTCAGTTCAAAGCGACCGGCATCCAGCGGACCGCCATAGCCGCCGTTATTGTTCATGGCAACTGCAAAACCGTATAGATCGCTTAAAATACTGCCCGATCCATCAACTACTCGACCCTGAATTGTTGCGTCAGCATAGGTTACGGCAAAGTTTGCACTACCCTGACCGTGGTCAACTACGGTAACCCTGGTCGGAGGGCCGCTATAAACATACGATGCATCGGATGAGGGCTCGACGTTTACCTCCCAGCTACCCGCCGAGACGTTTAACGTGTATGAGCCATCGGCCGAGGTCGTAGTCTCGGTAAAGCCGCCCCGCTCCTGCCATGCCGTAACCCGCACATTACTTACGCCCTGGCCGCTTGCAGTCACATGACCCGTGATCTGGCTGCTCTTTGTGGTAAGTGTTAAGTCGCCCAAAGCCGTCGTTGTCGAATCGCTTGCCGTAATTTTTTGTACCTGCGGGGGTCCGTACGGCGAATCCGGCGGCAAGAATACCATGACCTGATATGAACCAGCCGGCACATTGATACTGAAGTTTCCTGTCACAGGATCGGGGTTGGCCCCGTTGCCCTGGCCGGTGCTGTTTCGCACCTCAACCCTGGCCTGGCCTACCGGATTGAGGTTCGGATCCAAAAGCCTTCCGGTAACCAGTGCATTGGCTGTAACAACATTAAAATTAACTGTTTGGGTCTCGGATGCTGAAGTATCGGTGTTAAAGATTGCCGGCTTAGGTTGCCCGGTATACGCCCAATCAATCGAGCTGGTGGAATTATGATTTGGCTCTACGGACACCATCCACTGCCCGCCGGAGACCCCAAGTTTATAATTTCCGTTACTATCGGTAATTCCCCAGGTAAAACCGTTGCCTTGCTGCTGGAAGGCAACGACGTTCGCATTGGCGACCGCGGTCGCATCCCTTGTAACCGTTCCAATTATGTTTTTCATCGCTTTAGTAAAAGCAACCTTGACAATAGAAACGCCGCCTACAGTTTCCGTCGTACAGTCACCGGACACCGTATAGGTGTTCTCACTCGGTGGTACGACAATATTTATCAGCCCGGGGCGGATAAGGTTCGGACGATCCCATGGCCTTTGAACGTCAAGTATGTATGTGCCTGTAGCAACGCCACCGAAGGAAAAGCTACCATCCGATCCCGTCGGTGGGGTAAAGTAAGATTTATCCCAGTTAGTGGTATGCAGGGTCACGTTTGCATTGCTTACAGGGGTGGTCCCATCAGGACCAACTACCTTGCCGACGATCAAAGGCGTGGTAAGTACAAGATCGACTGTCTGTGTCGAACCGGTAGCAATATATATATCATGGGGGGCTGATTTGCTGTACGGTGAGCCCGGACCTGGCATCGCCTCTACAGTATAGGTTACGTCCGTTGCCAGCCCTCCGATTTTGTATTTTCCGTTTGAGTCTGTTGAAGAGCCCGCGACGTGCGTCCAAGTATTGTCATGGACCTGAACAAACGCACCTTGCACCGTATTGCTCTCCGGGTCTGTTACGGTTCCACTAACCAATGGGTTAGTTAGTTTGATAGCGGAAAGCGTTTGTACTCCCCCGGTAATGTGAACGGTTGCCGACGGTGCCTGGCTATATGAAGAATCCGGTCCCGGTTGAGCTTCGAGGGCGTAATCTCCTTCGGGGATTTGGCCGAAGTGGTAAACCCCGCTGTCATCAGTCCTGGCGTGCTCCTGAAAACTCCAGTTATCGTTATGAATCATAACATCTACACCACCGGAAGCGGTCGCGCTGTCCGGATTAAGCACGCTACCGGTAATCACCGCATTTTGAAGCTTTAAAGCTTGAGCTTCGCTAAGCGTAACCGTGCCACCACCAAGCGCGAATACCTGAGGCGCCGAATCGACCAGCACACCTGGATTTGCGAAAGCCGTTACTATGTAGTTATCCGGCTGAGCTTGTCCCTGGCCTAGTTGAAATTAAGAGGCGGCCCAGTTAGCCTAAGGTTGGTAACTAATCAATCATAGACAAAGGAGCCGCCATGAAAAAACAGTACAACAAAAGGAACAAGAAATCTACGG
>Ga0210054_1000910_pt1 | contig 25982 bp, 27 predicted proteins | sample CryGeymeta201516_FD_185470 | JGI IMG/M metagenome (GOLD analysis project Ga0210054, IMG submission 185470) | Groundwater microbial communities from Crystal Geyser aquifers in Utah, USA - Crystal Geyser metaG 2015-16 (SPAdes) (version 2) | ecosystem: Environmental > Aquatic > Deep subsurface >... | reverse complement strand
GACTTTTTTCGACTTCTTTGATAAACTTCTCATGGGTATAATTCTCCTTTCTCCTTTTTAGGGATTTGTTTGAACCATTGAGAATTATACCCCAAATCATATTTGCATAATTCATGTTACACTACCGTCAAACCTATATCGGCATGAGTAACCCATATTTATGGAAGACGCTTATTTACTATATAAGGCAAATCCCTGAATCTGGTGAACTTCCAACAGCAGACATTGAAGCAAAATTGGACCAACAATTGGTATAATTATATAAACCGATTTTATATAGGAGGAAGTCATGAGCAAGAAGGAATTACTTATAAGTGAGATTGAACAGCTCCCTGAATCTTTTCTTGATGAGGTGTTGGATTTTGTTCATTTCTTGAAGACAAAGATAATTAAGGAAAGGCTTGACACTGCCATTGCAAGCGAATCTTCTCTCAAAAAAGATTGGCTGAAACCAGAGGAAGATGAGGCATGGCAAGGTTTGTAAAAGGCGATGTCGTTATTGTCCCTTTCCCTTTCTCTGATTTAACTCAAGCCAAAAGGCGGTTGAAAAGCATGACTTAGTATCCTTTGAGAAATATGTTGATGTGCAAAGCTTAACAGAACGATTGATAGATCAGGTATTAGATTTTAGCACCGGGCAAAAGGAACAACCGACAAATGAGTGGGAGCAAAAGGAGAGCCAGCCATAATGAAACGGATTGAAGTGTTAAAAGAAAGTGGGTTCAGTGATAAAGGTAGCAAAAGTTTCTGATTCATGATTCTCCCTATTTTCGGGTATTAAACTTCAATTTTAAAAGTGGTCAGGAATTAGGAATTCATTCCCACGATGTAGAAGGACAGTTAAGCATTGTAGTTCTTGAAGGAGAGGGGGAATTCTTAGGCAAGGATGGATTAACACTACCAGCTAATACTGGTGATGTTTTGATTTCAGATATACGTGAGCCACATGGAATTTTAGCAATAAGTGATATGAGGGTAATAGTAACAATCGCTCCTCCCGTATGAGGTTTTTCAGCCATCTACTTATCAAGAATATGGCTCAAAATCTCATTCAAATTATCAAAAAACATAAATCCATTATCTACATATTCCCTGTTCCAGGGGAATAGCAGTCCCAAAGCCATTATCCCGTTTTCAACTGCCTTCTCTAATACTTTTGGGGAATCATCTACTACAACATCAGTAGATGTGTCAAAAAGTTGGGTTTTTTGGAAAGACAGATGTAATTCATCATACACCAGACCATGCTTCTCAAGCCATTTCTCGGTTTGTTTCCTGTAATCGGGTAACCTATGGCTTGCTATGGTGATGTGATAACCGTTTTCTCTCAGTGACAAGAGGAAATCTTTGGCTTCTGGATAGGGTAAATAATTATCACTATGCTGATTCAAATGAACAATATTTACAGCATTATAAAAGTCATCTTCTGTACAATACCCCTCCCATAAATCCCAATGTGTCCAACTGTCGGGGGTAGGAAAGTTCTTATTTATCTTCCTGAGTTCCTCATACAGTGCATTACAAAATTGCCACAGGGTGTTATCTATATCTATGATTGCTTTTTTACGCATTTAACTCTACCGTTTTAAGCAGGAAACTATTCTTCTTCAGATTTACTTTCAGGTTCAATATCTACTAAAGTTTTTTCAACTTTTTTCTGCGTATTTCTCAAGCTGTCCTTGCAAAACCTTATCAGTTCTGATGCCCTTTTGACTTTTGCAGTTAAAACATCAACATCTATTTCTCCCGATTCTATATCCTGAACAATTGCTTCGAGCTCGGTAATTGCTGATGTATACGTTAGTTTATTCTTCGACATCTATAGCCTCCACTTTGCTGTTAACGCTTCCTTTGTAAACCTTAGTTCTTATTATATCCCCTGTCTGTAACTCACTACTATCCTTGATTGCTTTTTCCCTTAAGTAGGTAATGCTATATCCTCTTTTCAGGACATTAATTGGATCAAGAAGCCTTATGGCTTGCCCAAAATGCTTTATCTTGTTCTTATGCTCCTGGAACACTATTTTCAACCCACCAACAAGCCTGTTCACATCGAGCTTAAGCTTGTTATTATTCCCATCAATTATTTGGGTAGCGCCGTGAATCAGTCTGTGCGAAGCTGTTTCTATCCTTTTAATCTCTCCATTAAACCTGTCTTTGACTATATGCCTAAACTGTTGCATAAGATACTGAAGTCTGTGCTTTTCTTCTCTCAGTAATTCTTTTGCCCGAATAACTAATGTGCTCTGTGCATCTGAAAGCCTTTCTTCAAAACTACTCATTCCCAATATAAGGAATTCGGCTACAGCAGTAGGTGTTTTAAGTTTTGTATGTGCTACCATGTCCACGACTGTATCATCCCTCTCGTGTCCGATTCCCGTTATGACAGGCAAGGGGAATTTTGCTACCTCGATAGCGAGACTATAGGTATCGAAACAGCTCAAATCAATCTGTGAACCTCCACCTCTAATGATAACCACAGCGTCATAAAGTTTGATATGCCCTCTGATTTGTTTTAAAACAGCAATAATAGATGCCTCAGCCTCTTGCCCCTGCATTAAGGACTGATAAAGTGTATAAAATATTTTGTATCCATAAGGGTTATCATCAATGTGGTCAACAAAATCTCCGTATCCTGCTGCCGTTGCTGAGGATATAACAGCAATTCTTTGGGGAACTAATGGCAAAGGGATCTGTTTATTCAGGTTGATCAAGCCTTCTTTTGTTAATCTCTCTATAACCTCTCTTTTCTTCCGTGCCATTTCCCCAAGTGAATAGGTAGGATCTATATCTTTTATGTTCAGGCTAAGCCCGTAGACTTCATGGAAGGTAACATTTACTTGAAGCAATATCTTCATGCCCTGTTTTAAGGTTTCTCCTGTAGCTTTTTCGAATTTTGATGCAAGATTTCTAAAAGTATATGCCCAGATGTTGGCTCTTATTTGGGCTATGGTTTCTTCCTCTTCTCTTTCTACAAGTTCAAGATAACCATGCCCTTTAGAATTGCATCTAATTTCGGATATTTCGGCAACCACCCACACTGATTCAGGGAAGGCAAGTTCTAAGGTTGCCTTAATAGCTGTGTTTAATTCGGAAAGTGTAAATACTGGAATGCCTGGGTATTGTTCTTCTTGTAATTGTTTCATCATATTATTTTACTGGTTCTTCAGAGACAATGTCCCTTTAGTTGTTGGAGTAAGAAGCGACCTCGATTAAAATGTTTTATCCAAAAACTCATTTAAAGGAAGCTCCTATAAGGGGCTGCCTAAAGGAGGACGCTTCTATGGGTAAAAGATACCGTAAGATGGCAAAAAAGGCAAATGGAAGACCCTCTCGACCACAAACCCGATTGAATCCTGTTTCTCCATAACCCGCAGCATCACTGGACGAGTGAAAAGATGGAACGGAGGGGATATGGTTCAGAGGTGGGCGGTGGCAGCTCTCTTAAGGGCAGAGAAGAAGTTCAAGCGTGTGAAAGGTTACAGGGAAATACTGAAACTCACTGCTGCTTTGCAGCAGAAATCTATTGACAGACAGGAGGTGGCAGCTTAGAATGATGATGCAATTAGCGTCCTTTTTACTTCAACAAAAGGATGGGACAATATCGAGAAATTTAAAAGCAGTCTCATAAAGGGGTGAAAAAGAAGACAAAAAATAGCGTAATAGGAAATAGGCAACGCACCTACTGCGTAAAAATATCCCTTTTGGAAGGATAGACGCAGTACACAATGTTGCCCATAGGGAAAATAAACGCAATGCGTCTACAAACAATGTCACGCAACATTTTGCATGATAGAAAATTATGAAGGAGGGAAATTAATTATGGGGGACAAAAAAGCAATAAAGATAGTATTGCTTATCTGTTTTGTAGCTATGATAATGGCAGGTTGTGCCTCAAGTGCGTACAAAAATGTTTTTAACGATGAGAAAAGTCCCAATGCAAAAACTTTTAATGCGTCTCTTGATGAGTGCTATTTTGCGGCTAAAAGAGCGGTGTTGAGTCAGAACTTCAGAATTGAAAGAGAAGACTTATAAGCAAAATCATTTACAGCGGCGAGATATTTTGAAAACGGCAAAGACAGTATTGTTGTTACTGTCAATGCAAATGTTATAGACGCAGGGAAGGGGAAAGCCACCATTTATGCCAGTGCTACTCAGTATGTAGACAAGGTTAGGGTAAAGACAGATAGGGCTCTTTTCGGACTACTACCTGTTGGAAGCGAAGCCACAAAGGTTAGACAGGAAGAGAGAACTTTAGAGGATGAGGATTTTTACAACAAGTTTTTTACTGCCATTGAAAAAGAGCTTAACAGTATAACTGGCAAATAAAGACATATTGATTTTAAAAAGGTTATCACGCGAAACGGTCGCCCTAACATGGTGCAAAAGATTAATATTCAAACCCTTTGGGCTTCTTTTGCAAAGAGAACGTTATACGAAACGCCAATTGGTAGTTTGGTGCAATGAAAAAGCTGAACCGTCCAATTTTAAACCGTTATTGAGAAACCTTAACCATCTTGTTCCGCAAAGACTGTGGAACATCATCCAGAAGAACAATTCCAAACTGGTATGAATCTGTTCCTTTGCTTTGTTTAGATGCCTCTAATGTAACATTGAGCTCATTTGTGTCTAACGTCCACATTGCTCCCGTAACGGGATCCACAATGAGCCATCCGATAAGACCACCAAAAATCAAATTGCCGCCAAGATACCAACCGTTTAACCTTGTATCCACTGTTATAGTCTGTTCAGCATAGCCTGGCTTGCTAATTTTTACGGTATACTTTTTACCCCTGAAATAGCCTTTCTTTTTCTCTAAAGAAACAGTTGTAGGGGTCTTGCCTTCAAAAATTTTAGAAGCTCCTTCATCGATTATCACAATGCTTGCTTGTTCAGGGGCACTGCGAATATTTAAAGTCTCTGGACCACTTTTACCAATTATACTTGCATATCCAACAGCCAGCGCAAAAATAATCAAACTTGCTGTTGCCATAATAATTTGTTTTTTCATACTGTTTTCCTCCTAAATAATTTAGGGGGAGAAGTTTAGGGACGTTGTTTCTTGGTGAGAATTACTACTGACAGAAAAGCAGACGGTCAAATAATATTGAGCCATGCCACGACATGCACGTTTAGACATTCCGGGAGCGCTTCATCACATTATGATAAGGGGCATAGATAGGGGGGATATCTTTATCGATGAGCAGGATAAGAATAAATTCCTGGAGAAATTGGGAGAATATGTATCTGACGCCAAGTGTTCCGTATACGCCTGGGTCTTGATGAGCAATCACGTACATATATTATTCAAGAGCGGGGAGAAGGGGATATCGGCGGTAATGCGGAAACTACTGACATGGTATGCGATATATTTCAACCGGCGACATAAGAGGACTGGGCATTTATTCGAGAACCGTTATAAGTCTGTATTATGTGAAGAAGATAGATACTTCTTAGCCCTTATACGCTATATACATCTTAATCCCGTAAGGGCTGGGATAATCAGGAAAATGGACGAATTGGACAGTTATCAATGGAGCGGACATGGTTCAATAATAGGAAATATTAAACACGAATGGATGGACGTGGAATATGTGCTTACGCAGTTCGGTGTCACAAGAAAGAGGGCGAAAAAGGAATACAGAAAGTTTGTGGAGAAAGGCATAAACATGGGGCGCTCAGATGAACTTACGGGTGGGGGACTCATTCGCAGCCATGGAGGATGGTCGAACGTGGTTTCAATGAGAAGAAGGGAAAGGGAGGGTGAATTCGATGAAAGAATTCTTGGCGGCAGTGACTTTGTACAGAAGGTACTTGAAGACGTAGAAGAAAGGGATATACGACAGCTAAAGATACGAAAAACGGGTATGGGCATATCTGATATAATCGGTGAGGAATGCGAAAAATTTCAGGTGAGCGCTACAGCGATTAGGAACGGTAGCCGGAGGAGTAAGATGAGTGAAGCAATGGCCGTGATAGCAAGAAGGAGTGCAGAGGAACTCGGCTTGACTGCCGCTGAAGTTGCCAGACACCTTGGTGTGAGCACTTCTGCAATTACAAAAGCAATTGCGAGATCGTGACATGGTAAGGGAGTTATCTAATAGAACAATTCCCATTAGGAAACAACGTCCCTAAACCCTCCCTAAAAGTTTCCGTTACAAGAATACTGAAAAGCTCTTTCAGCGGCAATTTGTATCAAGGTTTCCTTCAGAAATACGGCGTAATGCCTTAAGAAAATTGTTGCTTCTTGACGCTGCAGAGCGTCTGGACGACTTGAAAATACCTCCGGGCAATCGTTTAGAAAAACTATCCGGTGATCGCCAGGGGCAACACAGCATTCGTATTAATGATCAGTGGCGAATATGTTTTCGTTGGCATCAAGGGGATGCCTACGATGTTGAGATAACCGATTATCATTAGGAGATAACCATGTGTGCAAAAAAGATAGCCCCGGTTCATCCGGGGGAAATATTGTTTGAGGAATTCCTGAAACCGTTCGGAGTGAGCCAGTATAGGTTGGCTAAGGATATTAACGTGCCTCCTCGCCGTATCAATGAGATTGTTCAGGGAAAGCGGTCAATTTCCGCTGATACGGCACTGAGGCTTGCCCGCTATTTCGGCCTTTCAGAGCGTTTTTGGCTCAATCTTCAATCACGATACGATCTTGAGGTTGAGAAAGATAAATTGGATAGACGCCTTGAGGATGAGGTAAAAGTATTAATATTGAAAAGCGCCTAATAATCAAATCCAGCGGAAGCGGATAAAACGTGTTTTGGTTTTGCAGAGGGTTTGCCCGCGCCGCTGATTTAGGTCGTTAAACGGATAATAAAAATGAAAGAAGGAACTTTATGCAATATATCATCATAATGGGACGCAATATGGGATGTTGTTGACTAAGTTGACTTATTGGTTAGATAGAATTCATAGAAAAATTTCCGAATGCATCTTTCGAATGGTATTTATTATTTTTCATCACATGATAGAAGTGTGGAATTGCAAGTGAAGTTTGCATTTCGAGGAAGCATTCCATGTTGTGAAGTAGATGAAGAAAGGTAACCCCCTGTCAGGCATCATCTGGTAGATCATATCCTGTATTTTTTCACTTTAATCAATAAACGCATCCCTTAAAAGTTTGCTCTGTCTCTCAAATGCCTGTCGCGGGTTCCTCGGGTCTTTCATGAGTGAAATCTCTTGTGTAATAAGCCTGGCAAGGTTTAAGACATGGGTGTCTACCTTCGCAGACTCTCTTTTATATAAGGGATGATCACGATTTATAAAAATAGTTGTTTCCTCAGAAAAGACCTCAGAGCCGTCTTCCCCAAAACTGTCTACAACACATGAGACACCTGTTTCACCGAACTTTATTCTTTTTATTATGGCGTTAGGTGTGAGCCTTTTCACCTTCGGTTTTTTCTTTCTCTTCTTTTCAGGTGCTTTTAGTTTTTCTTCTGCCTTGATCTCTTCCTCTTTAAGACCTTCTTTTTTATGCGAAACCTCAGCAGCGCTGCCCATGCCCTTTATCTCATCGCCTGTGGGGATCGCACCAAACGGTGAGAGGTCAGGGTTTGCTGCCAGTGCCTTATATATCCTTTGAAGTGCATCCTTGAGGGCACGGCTGACCTTTTTGCTTTCCTTCCTAATAGTCAATTTCTGAAGGGACACCTTCACGCCCTCCATTACCTTTCCCATAATTCCAACAAACTCCTGATATTCATTGGAATCCTTTATAAAACCTGTCCTGTCGCTCGTTATGGGAAGAAAATCAGCATTGACTTCGCCCCTGACCCTTGCCATTGATTTACCCCATGTTTCCATGCCGAAAAGCTCTCTTTTTATGGTTACCTGTTTGACCTTTACCTCAATGCCGAGATCTGAGGCAACAGAGGCTGTCTCAGGAAGGATTATAATCTCTCCGCTCACAGGACCAAAGGAAGTTCCTTCGAGGAATGGCAGCCTATGTCCAGAAAGGCTTCGAGGAGTTACAGTATGGTTATTTATTCTTACCCTGAAATGAGGAGCCTTAATAGGCGTCCCCTCAATTATTTTTGCTTCTATGTCTTTTGGCTCAAACCTCCTGTCTAATCCTGTTAATATGACGGTTGTGCCGTTTTGTTTTCTGAAGTCAGCAGGTAGTATCTCGAGTGGCAGTTGCCATACATCTCCTGTCTTTTCCCATTGCTCTTTGTCAAAGGTAACCCTGCCAACAAAATCATCTTTTTTTGTAATTACCTCAAACCTTTTACATGCAGAAAGACTTGCGAACTTGCCGATGCCGAATTGTCCGATCCTGTCCCTCCCGTATATCGGGGACTTTGGGGCATAGAGTTTCTGTTGTGAGCCTATATTAAAATACTGTTTGAGTCCTTCCCTGTCCATGCCGCTGCCATTGTCCCTTATCTCGATGGTATCTTCCGTGACAACAATCTCTACTAAGGTTGCATCAGCATCATAGGCATTATTGACAAGCTCTCGTATAAACTCGATGCTTTCGGCATACATCCTCTCGCCTATTGTTATGATATGGCTTTTATCTATGGTAAGCGGAATGAATTCAGGGGATGACTGCATATTTTATTCCTATGCCCCTTGCTAATTTGTCAAAGGCTTTTTGTAGTTGGTTTAGTGGATAGCTGCCTGATATAAGACTTGAAATCCCGATTCTTCCTTTGCACAGGAGTTTATATGCCTTTTTCACATCTGATGGTGTAAAGTGAAAAACACCTTTTAAAGTTATCTCATCATAGTGGAGTCTTCCCGTGTCATAGGTTACTGTTGTGCCTGACTTGCAACCTCCAAAGAGTATAACTGTTCCACCCCTTCGTACATAATTGACAGATGTCTCCCAGACCGCAGGTATGCCTGTGCATTCAAAGAGATAGTCGAATCCGATAAAATCGGTAAATTTCTTCATATGGAAAAACCCCTCACCCTTCCCCTCTCCCACAAGGGGAGAAGGAATTCCCCTCTTGAGAGGGGTGCAGGGGTGTGTTAATCCCTCCCTTGATGGGAGGGGTGTAGGGGAGGGTGAATATGCTGTGTCAGTTCTCATTACAAAATCTGCGCCGAGTTCTTTTGCTATTTTTAATTTCTTTTTATGTTTATCAGATATGGCTACCTTTGCGCCTTTTTCCTTTAACAGCAATAGATGAAGAAATCCGATAGGGCCGGCTCCTATAACGAGTACATTGTCACCTCTTTTTATATCTACGGATTTCATGCTGTGAACCACACATGAAAGGGGCTCAAGAAACGCAGCCTCTTCAAACGATAAATTTCTGGGCTTATGAAATACATTCTGTTTCACAATATGCTTGGGAAGTAACATATACTCTGAAAATGCACCGAGAACCTTTGTATCCATTATCTTTTCGCAAAGGTTATAAAGCCTTTTTTTACAATAACTGCATTCAAGGCATGGCGCACTATGAACCGCCATTATTTCATCGCCTTCTCGAAATCCTTTAACTCCTTTGCCGACACCGGCAACTACCCCTGAGAATTCGTGTCCAAAGACCCCTGGCATTGGAATCATGGGATGACCACGTCTGAATGCTTTCAGGTCTGTTCCACAGGTCAGAGCTGCTTTAATCTTTATAAGTATCTCGCCATGAGAGGGTTGTGGGGTTTTTATTTCACAAAGTTCTATCCTGCCTGGTTTAATGATGATATTTGCCAGCAAGGTTAACGCTCCAGCTTACCGCCCAATAACTGTCCAGTAATTGCGGCAAATGCAAAGATTGGTATATATTTTATGTCGATATGGGAAATAGTTCGTGCAATGAAAATAAAGGGGATCGGAACATGTATGCACAGGAACCAACGGAGAGAATATCTTTTAGTCTTTACCCGGGCATAGCCAAATGGTAAGTTAAGCAGCAACGTGAAAGCGAACAAAGCCAGTATAATATATAACTTATTGTAGAAATCCATAGCTGAAAATAACTTAAAGGAAAAGAATATGTCAAATTTGCTAAGATTGAAATTATAGGAGGATTTTTTGAAGATAGCTTATTTTGATTGTTTCTCAGGCATAAGTGGTGATATGTGCCTTGGTGCGGTTGTGGGTGCAGGTGTATCAATAAAAGAATTAGAGAAGGAACTTAAGAAAATACCTGTTGGGGATTATAGATTAACTGCCAAAAAGGTCAAAAGAGCACAGTTTGTTTCAACTAAAGTAGATGTTATTCAAGGTTCAAAAATAAGGGGTCAGGTTCTAAATAGGTGGAAAGATATAGAGAAGATAATTCAAAACTCCTTACTTTCTCAGGAGATTAAACGAAATGGGCTTAAAGTTTTTAAGAGGCTTTTCGAGGCAGAGGCAAAGGTTCATGGTGAAACATTGGACAAGGTTCACCTCCATGAAATCGGAGCTATCGATTGTATCATAGATGTATTCGGGACAATTATTGGCCTAAATTTACTCGGTGTAGAAAAGGTCTATTCATCACCTATAAATCTCGGGAGTGGTTTTGTAGAAACTGAATCAGGGATTTTGCCGGTTCCAGCGCCAGCTACTGCGGAGATATTAAAAAGAGTCCATGTGTATTCAAAGGATATCTCATTTGAACTGACTACCCCGACAGGTGCAGCAATAATTAAAGAGCTTTCGTCTGGATTTGGAAGTATGCCGACTATGGATATTGAGAAGATCGGTGTTGGTGCTGGGAGTATGGATTTTAAAGATTGGCCTAACATATTGAGACTTTTCATAGGTAATCCCCCCTCACCCCCCTTTAGTAAAGGGGGGATGGGGGGATTTTCAGATGAGAAGATAATAGTTGTCGAGACTGATATTGATGATATGAATCCTCAAGTGTATGAATATGTGATTGAGAAGCTTTTCAGGGCCGGTGCCCTTGATGTCTATCTGACAAATATCATAATGAAAAAAGGGCGGCCGGGGATAAACCTAACAGTAATCTGTAGTAAGAACAGGCAGGAAGAATTAATGAAAATAGTTCTGAAGGAGACAAGTACAATAGGTGTGAGATTTTATGAGACTAAAAGAAAGGTCCTTCAGCGTGAGATTAAACAGATAGATACGGAATTTGGAAAGGTGAGGGTAAAGTACTCGAAGCTCGGAGATGAGATATTAAAGGCAACACCTGAATATGAGGATTGCAAAAGAATCGCAAAGAGGTTAAATATACCTCTTATAGAGGTTATGCGAAAGATAAAATGACTAACTTCTATTTAACCGAGAGCGTTATGAATAAGGATGAGCCGCCCCTGTATATAAGAAGCAAAATATTCTCATCGGAATTTATCCTGGATACCATATTCTCATAGTCCTTAATGCTTGTTATCTTCTGTCTGTTTATTCCCTGTATTACATCACCCTGCATAAGCACCCTGGCAGCCGGACTGTCTTCATCCATATCCGAGACAATAACACCTTTGAGTTTTTTGGGGATGTTAAGCTTGTTATAGATTTCAGGTAAAAGATCTTGTACAGTTACTCCTCTCAAAAGGTTGTTATATTCACCCTTAGAAGGTTTTTGCATCTCAGCAGGCAGCTCACTGACAGTAACCTTCTTTGTCTCTGTTTTATTTTCTCTAATAATCTTCAGCTCTACTTCCTGGCCTGTCGGAGTATTCGCTACCATATTTCTTAGCTGATAAGGCTCTTCTATTTTTTTGCCTTCGTACTCTATAATTACGTCACCGCTCTGTAAGCCTGCTTTTTCAGCAGGGCTTCCTTCGCTGACATCTCCAACGAGTGCCCCTTTCTCCTCTTTTAGATTGAACTGCTTAGCGAGTTCCGGTGTTAAGGGCTGGATTGTTACCCCGAGCCATCCCCTGATGACCTTACCTTTGCTAATTAAACTATCCATTACCGCCTTTGCCATGCTTGTCGGTATGGAAAAACCGATGCCTTGATAACCGCCGCTTGTAGTAAAGATTGCAGTATTAATGCCGACAAGCTCTCCTCTTACATTTACCAATGCCCCACCAGAATTCCCGGGATTTATTGCTGCATCTGTCTGAATAAAATCCTCATAATCAGCAATGCCGACATTAGCCCTTCCAACAGCACTTACTATGCCTGTTGTTACGGTCTGGCTTAATCCATAAGGACTTCCAATTGCGAGCACTGTCTCACCAACTCTTAATTTGTCAGAGTCACCCCATTTTATTGTAGGAAGGTTGTCAGCGTCTATTTTTATAATTCCTATATCAGTCATTACATCATTACCGATAATCTTTCCTTTAAACTCTCTTTTATCTGAAAGTGTTACATTTATTTCCTCGGCGCCTTGAATGAGATGATTTGTTGTTAAGATATAGCCGTTGGAATCAACGATTACACCTGAACCGAGACTTGCAGTTTTACGTTCCTTCGGCACTCTTAATCGGTCCCCGAAAAACCTTCTAAAAAACGGATCGTCTAAGAATGGGTTTGTATTCCCCTGGATTTTTATAGTCCTTGTAGTCAATATGTTAACAATGGCAGGTTTTACGGTTTCTGCAATTTCAGCCGTAGCCTGTCCAATTTGAGTAAGGATATCGATAGACTGCTGGGATATTTTCGAGCCACTGGCATAAGTATATGACCAGGCCCCAAAGTTAAGTGAAAAGATAAGTCCTAATATGAACCATGTTCTGATGAAGGTCGTAATAGTACAGAACCTTTTTTGCTTTAAAAACATTTTTCCTCCTATTCGGCAATTATTATTTTTTATATATCTATTTAACACTTATTGTCAATACACAGCAATTCTCGGTGAAAAAGAGGCAAGTTTCCTCAGTCGCCTATGTTCCTTCGGAATGACAATGCGAACCTTATTTATTGTCATTCCGAGCGAAGCGAGGAATCTTAAACCTTTACAAATTCACCGAGAATTGCTGTATAAGGATATTACTGCTTCAAAAAGTTATGTTATAATTCAGTCGCTATGGATATTAAAAATTTTGTAAAAGCCGGTATTCGTTCTTTATCAGCTTATGAAGTCAAAGAGATCCCCTGCAAAGTAAAACTCGATGCTAACGAAAGTCCTTACGGTTTTAAAGGTTTATTAAAGGCATTAAAATTTATAAAAACAAATAGATATCCTGACCCAGAAGCAAGGTTTCTCAAGAAGTTTATCTCCAGAGATTTTGGGGTAAAACCAGAAAACATACTGCATGGGAATGGCTCGGATGAGCTGATTTATTATCTCATTACGACCTTTGGCGGACCCGTGCTTTTCCCAATACCTACTTTCTCAATGTACGGAATTATTTCACAGGCTCTTGGAGAAAAGAGGATAGCAATTCCTCTTGAGAAAGAGTTTGACCTTGATCTTGAAAAAATTCTTAAGGCAATTAAAAATCAGAAGCCTAAATTGATATTTTTGAGTTCGCCAAATAACCCCACAGGCAACTGTTTCTCTTCAGACAGGATATTAAAGATAATCGAGGTATCAAACGGCATTGTTATTGTTGATGAGGCTTATCAGCCTTTTGCGAGCGATAAGGGATTTATGCCGATGCTTAAGGATTATAAAAATATTGTTATCATGAGAACACTGAGCAAGATAGGACTTGCAGGCTTAAGGGTCGGGTTCCTGATAGCAGATGAAGAGATAATTAATGAGGTGAATAAGGTCAGACTTCCATTCAATCTCAATTCCCTTTCACAGGCAGCAGCTGTAGAGGTATTAAAGAATAAGAAGGTTCTGAAGTCATGCATAAAATCAATCACCTCTGAGAGGGGAAGGCTTTTTGGCGAGATGGCAAAGATAAAAGGAATAAAACCATACCCATCAGAGGCTAATTTCATATTATTCAGAATAAAAGAACCTGATAAAATATATAAAGGACTTCTGAAAAAGGGCATACTTGTTAGAAATATGAGTGGTGTTGTTAATAATTGCCTGAGGGTCACAGTAGGAACGCCAGAGGAAAACATGGGTTTCATTAAAGTTCTTAAGGAGGTTATATAAATAGGGGGCAACAAATGAGAAAAGCTAAGGTAGATAGGAAGACTAAGGAGACGGATATAAAGTTAACGCTTAATCTTGACGGTAAGGGCAAATATACTATAGATACCTCCATCCCGTTCATTGACCACATGCTTTCTTTGATGTGCAGACATGGACTTTTCGATATGAAGATAAAGGCAAAAGGTGATATAGATGTTGACTATCATCATACAGTAGAGGATATTGGTATAGTTTTTGGAAAAACAGTTAAACAGGCACTTGCTAACATGAAAGGGATATCAAGATACGGCCAGGCATCTGTGCCAATGGATGAGGCACTTGCCTCAGTAAGTCTTGACATTAGCGGGAGACCATATCTTGTGTATAAGGTTGAATTCCCGAAAAGAAGTAAGATCAAGAATTTCGACCCTGACCTTATAGAGGATTTCCTTCAGGCATTTGTTAGCAACAGTGGTATTACACTTCATGTTGAATCCCCGTATGGCAGAAATACGCATCACATAATAGAAGCGATATTCAAGGCTTTGGGCAGGGCACTAAAGCATGCGGTGGCGATTGATCCGCGAGTAAAAGGGGTACCGTCAACTAAAAAATGTTTAGGCTGACCTCCTTTCCCCTCTCAAGAGGGGAAATAGTTTGAAGATTGCAATAACAGGGAAGGGCGGCGTTGGCAAGACCACGCTTGCTTCTTTATTAAGCCATCTCTATGCGGCAGAAGGGAAAAGGGTTATTGCAGTTGATGCAGACCCTGATGCAAATCTTGCATCGGCATTAGGCATTTCAAGGAAAGAGGCTGAAAAGGTAAAGCCAATAGCAGATATGGCAGAGCTTATAGAGGAGAGGACAGGGGCAAAGGCAGGAAGTATGGGAGGGATTTTTAAGCTTAATCCTAAAGTTGACGATCTACCTGAGGATATAGGATATCGCCTGAATGGAATTACTCTTCTTATAATGGGTAAATCAAAGGCAGCTGCCTCTGGTTGTTATTGCCCAGAGAATGCTCTTCTGAGAAGACTCCTCAAACATCTTATAGTTGAAAGAAGTGAAGTAGTCATTATAGATATGGAGGCTGGCATAGAACATCTGACAAGAGGAACTGCGGATTCTGTAGATGCCTTTATTGTTGTTGTTGAACCCGGGCAGAGAAGCATGCAGACAGCCAGAACAGTCAAAGAGATGGCAAAGGAACTCGGTGTCAAAAAAGTCTTTATTGTTGCAAACAAGGTGAGAGGGTCTGAGGATTTAAATTTCATAAAAGATAACATCGGAGATACGGAACTTATTGGATCGATTAATTTTAACCACTCTGTAATGGAGGCTGATATTAAGGGGGCTTCCCCTTATAATTATTCACCTCAGACAGTAAGCGAGGTTAAAGAGTTAAAAGAAAAGATTGAGAAGGATTTTTACAAAATATGAAAATAGATAGAGTCCTCGCAGGGATTGACTTTGGACCATCTACAGAGATAGTTACTGCATACGCATCATTTTTTGCAAAGGGAATGGGAGCAGCCTTAACCCTTCTGTATGTAATTGATTACCTCGTAACCCCACCAGCTTATCTTGCTCTATATATTGAAGAAGAAAAAAAAGTTGCTGAGGAAAAGTTTGCTATATTAAAAAAACGATTTAAGGATGATGGAATTAAAACAGAAACAGAGGTTATTGCCGGAAGGCTTCGCGAATCATTTGATATGGCAGTGGAAAAGACAAATGCAGATATGCTTATTCTTGGTTTTATATCCCATGCCCTAAGACGAAGCAGTTCTGAGAAGCTGATTAAGGGACTCCAGATGCCCATGCTTGTTGTAAGGGGAGAAAAGGCAGAGTCAGCCAGGAATGGTTCTGTAAAAATCAGAAGAATTCTATGCCCAACTGATTTCTCAGAAGCATCAAAAAAAGCCCTGAAAGTCGCAAGTGAATTAAAGGATGTTTTTTCTGCAGAGCTGGATGTGATATATGTTTTACCAAATTATATTATTAAGAAGAAAATAAAAAAATTAAAGGATAGAGATAAAATAATTCAAGAATTATTTGAAGATACAAGAGAGAACTTTAAAAAAATATTGAGTGATTATAATATTGGAAAAGCAGGAATAATAGATGAAGGAGAACCTAATAAAAGAATAGTTTCATTCGCAAAAGAAAAGGACATTGACCTGATAATTATGGGTGCACGTGGTTTAGGATTTATAAAAGGAATGTTAATCGGAAGCGTAACCGATGCAGTGTTGAAATCGTCTCCCTGTCCTGTCCTTGTGATACACTGATGCTCGGCGAGATCTTCTTTCTTCTAATCGGTCTTGTAATGATACTCTTAGCTGCCGAAGGCTTTACAAATGGGATAGAGACTCTTGGTAGAAGATTTAGCCTTTCTCAGGCAGTTGTTGGTAGTCTACTTGCTGCAGTAGGTACTGCGTTACCAGAAACCATACTTCCTATAGTTGCAATATTCTTTTATGGAGGAGAGTCGGCGAAAGACATCGGAGTTGGGGCTATACTCGGCGCACCGTTCATGCTATCCACGCTGACGTTTTTCCTTGTTGGCATAACTATATTAGTATCTTATATAAAAAAGAGACGAAGATTTGAGATTAATGTTGAGACCCATTCTACCAAAAGAGATCTCATCTTTTTTCTGACCATGTACTCTACAGCAGTATTAATGCCGACCGTTGCTGGAAGGTCATTTTCTATAGCAATAGTAATAATTCTTGTTGGTGGATATATTCTTTATGCTTATAGAACATTCAGGTGCGAAAAAAGTGCAGGCATAGAACATTCTGAGGTGATGTATCTCTGGAGATTAATCAGGAAATTAAGATTGACAGATGCACATAACCCTCACATCATTTTGATATTTTTACAGGTTACAGGTGCTTTATTTGTTATGATAATGGGTGCACACACATTCGTTAAGAGCCTTGAGCATGTTTCCATAAGATTCGGGATGAATCCGCTCCTTTTTGCCCTGATGCTTGCTCCTGTTGCAACAGAACTTCCGGAAAAATTCAACAGCATTATATGGACATGGGAGGGAAGGGATACACTGGCCATAGGAAACATTACAGGTGCCATGGTATTTCAGTCAACATTTCCTGTTTCTGTAGGTTTATTATTCACAGAGTGGAGACTTACAGGCATGGCCTTTTTTTCAGCTATAATTGCGATTACATCAGCATCAATAGTTTTTGGAGAACTGGTCTTAAGAAAGCGCCTTTCGCCTATCACTTTATTTTTAGGAGGAGGGCTTTATTTGATATATGCAGTAGTGTTGGTTACAAGTAAAATTTAATGAAACACACATGCTGACAAGTCGGCACAAAGGGGAATGAAAATACACACCCCTTAATCCCCTCTTAATAGAGGGGGAACCACAGAACTCCCCTCTATTAAGAGGGGTTGGGGGTGTGTTATAAAGGTAATTTCATATGAAAAGTCTAATCAGAAAACAAATCCTCAAAAAACGGGATGCGATATCACCTGATATAAAATCAGTAAAAGACGCTCTTATAAAACAACGGCTTTTCGATCTACCAGAGTTTATCACTGCAAAGACTGTATTTTTTTATGCCTCATTCAGGTCGGAGGTCGAGACATTAAGCATGATAAAAGAGTCGCTCAAAATTGGTAAAAGGGTTGTGCTTCCAAGGGTAGATAAGAAAAGGCACAGACTCATGTTATACGAGATAAAAGATATAAGTGAATTATCTCCTATGTATATGGGAATACCAGAGCCATCACTGTTTGATAAAAGACTTGTAAGGCTTGATGATATTGAGCTTGTTATCATACCGGGTGCAGCATTTGATTATTCAGGCAACAGGCTTGGTTACGGGGGAGGTTACTATGATATCCTGTTGTCAAAAAGCAAGAAGAAAATACCGATTATTGCCATTGCGTATGAGGAACAGCTTGTTGATAAAATACCATCAGAGATGCATGACGTGAAGGTAGATATGATTGTTACTGATAAACAGGTGATAAGGGTTTGAATTGAGAGATTTAGCCTATTTTCTTATAAATCTTGTAGCCGCAGGCTGAAGCCTGCGTGAGTATTTGCAGGAATCATTGATAAATAATGAAAATCGGGCTTTGACACAAAATTATCGCAAGTGCTATTATACAGCCCAGAATTAAAGATTTTTATCATATATAACATGGATTTAAAGAAGATAGAAAAGGGTATAAGGCTCATACTCGAAGGCGTTGGTGAAGATCCGGAAAGGGCAGGGCTTAGAGAAACGCCTGAGCGGGTTGCCAAGATGTACGAAGAGATATTCATCGGTCTGAAGACCCCTACTGAGGAGTTACTCAAAGCCATTGAAGGTGAAAGCCATGACGAAATGGTGCTTTTAAAAGATATCTCATTTTATTCTGTCTGTGAACATCATCTACTCCCATTTATAGGAACTGTTCATGTTGCATATATCCCCTCCGGTGGAAAGATTGTAGGTCTGAGTGAGCTCGTCAAGGCAGTCGAGGTTCTTGCTAAAAGGCCGCAGGTGCAGGAGCGGTTAACAACACAACTTGCTGATTTGATAATGGATAGGCTAAAACCCAAGGGTGCAATGGTTATTATCGACGCAGAACATTTATGCATAAGCATGAGGGGCGTAAAGAAACCAGGTTCAAGAACAGTAACATCGGCAGTCCGGGGTATATTCAGAACGAAACAGTCCACAAGAGAAGAATTGCTGGAACTTATAAAGAGGAGAGAATAATATATAAACAGTCGCTAACCCTAAAAGGTAGTAAAGCTATCCGCTGAGAGCTATGCACTAGAATTAGTCTAAAAAAGGGAGGGTACTATGGCAGCAACACTAATTAAAGGGTCCGAGATCTCGAAACAGATAAAAGAAGAGCTGAAAAAAGAAATAGCTTTGTTAAAGGAGAAATATAATATTGTCCCCGGACTAACTACTGTCCTTGTAGGTCAAGACGAAGCCTCTAAGGTATATGTAGGTGCTAAGGAAAAGGCATGTAAGGAATTAGTCATGTATTCTGAAAGGAATGACATTCCTGCCGATACAACCGAGGCTGACCTCCTTGCCTTGATTGATAGACTCAATAATGATAACAAGATTCACGGGATACTTGTACAGTTGCCTCTACCAAAACATATCAATGCAGCTAAGGTTCTTTATGCTATCGATCCGAATAAGGATGTGGATGGTTTTCATCCTGTAAATGTAGGCAAAATGATAATCGGCGAGCCATGTTTTCTTCCTTGCACACCTCACGGCATACTGGAACTTTTAATCAGGAGCGGCGTTGAAACAAATGGGGCTGAAGTTGTGGTTGTGGGAAGAAGCAATATAGTGGGAAAGCCCATTGCGAATATGTTAATCCAAAAAAGAAAGGGAGGGAATGCAACTGTAACAGTATGCCATACCGGTACAAAGGACATCGCCTCTCATACCAGACGGGCAGATATCTTGATTGTAGCCGCTGGAAAACCTAAAACAATAACTGCAGATATGGTAAAAGAGGGTGCGGTTGTGATTGACGTTGGCGTTAACAGGCTGGAGACAGGCCTCGTAGGTGATGTGGATTTTGAGACAGTTAAGGAAAAGGCAAAGGCAATAACCCCTGTGCCTGGAGGTGTAGGGCCAATGACAATAACAATGCTCATGTATAATACGGTTCAAGCAGCCAAAATGGCAGCAGGGATAAAGGTAGAGCTATAAAAAGAGATGTCCTATATTTAAATAAATATCTATATATAAATATTGAACATGATGATAGTATTTGAACAAAAACCCTTTGAGGAAATTTTAGGATATTTAATAAACGATAAAAGTATATTTATTCTCAGGTGCAAAGGCTGTGCGAGGGTCAATCAGGCCAATGCTGAATCAGATCTTATGGACATGAAAGGAAGAATTGAGGAAAGAGGCATAGGTATTACAGGTTCTGCAATAAAAGGTCTTCTCTGCATGAAGGCTAAGTCTGTGCTTGAAGAACTATCTGAAACAATAGGTAATCCCACATCTCTTCTGATAATGGCCTGCGGCTTAGGGGTTCAATCAGTTGCTGAGGCCACACACAAGATAGTCCATCCAGCCTGCAATAGTTTCGTAGATAAAGAAATACTGGAGCTCGGTAAGAGAGAATATCGATGCCGCACCTGCGGAGATTGTGTTTTAGAGTTTACCGGAGGTATCTGCCCTTTAACTGTTTGTAGTAAAGGGCTCCTCAATGGACCATGTGGAGGAAACTCGCTTGGGAAATGTGAAGTATCAAGGGAGATTGACTGTGGATGGGTGCTTATCTTTGAAAGGATGAAAAAGCTGGGCCGCCTGAAAGAGTTCATGTCATTTCTTGAGCCTAAGGATTATCGAAAAATACAGAAAAAGAAGATATCTTAAAAGGACAATGGGCTTTAAAGAGGTATTAGAATCTAAAAAATTTGTTGTGACTGCAGAAATAGGACCCATGAAAGGGACCGATGTGCAGGAAACACTGGAAGATGCAGAGCTTATCAAAGGAAAGGTAGATGCAATTAATGTCACTGATCTTCAAAGTTCTGTAATGCGATTGGGCTCAATGGCAGTCTGCCATCTCCTGAAAGATCATGGAATCGATCCAATTTTCCAGATGACCTGCAGGGACAGAAACAGACTGGCACTCCAATCGGACCTGTTAAGTGCCTGGGTTTTGGGTATCAGGAACGTTCTAGCCTTAACAGGAGACTATCCAACCGTGGGAGATCATCCTCAGGCAATGCCTGTTTTTGATTTAGATTCTGTGATCCTGTTAAAGGTCATAAGCAGGCTTAATGAAGGCTTTGATATGGCGGGAAACCAGCTAAAAGGTGCTACTGACTTCTTTTCCGGGGCAGTAGTAAATCCGGGAGCCGATACCGAGGCTGCCTTAGAAATGCAGATCATAAAGATGGAGAAGAAAATCGAGGCAGGTGCAAGATTTTTTCAAACACAGGGGATATTTGACTTAGAACTCTTTGAAAAATTTATGAAGCGAATAGAGGGTTTTAAGGCGCCGGTCATAGGTGGAGTCATATTATTAAAATCAGCAGGTATGGCCAGGTTTATGAATAAAAATGTGGCCGGTGTATTTGTCCCTGAGCCTCTTATTAAAGAAATGGAAGAGGCAAAGGATAAGGTCAAAACCAGTATCGAGATAGCCGCCAGGTTGATCAAGGGAATGAAAGATATTTGTCAGGGAGTCCATATCATGGCTATTGGCTGGGAGAAAAAGATTCCCATGGTTCTAAAAGAGGTCGGATTATAAACCCTATCGTCATTAGTGAACAGAACACGAAAAGCACGGGTCATATGCCCTTACGAGCATCTCACACAATAGCGACAGCTCATTTTTTGGTTTATCTATATTTTCATTTACTAACTTTTTAAGGGACTCTTCAAGGCTCATGAAGTTGTGCGCTGTTGGGGTTACAATATTTGCCCTCTCTATGATTCCCTTCTTGTTTAGCTCATATTGATGATAAAGCATCCCACGCGGTGCCTCAGTCAATGCAGAGCCTGAGCCTTCTCTAACATTAACTTTAAAGAAATAATTTCCAATAGAAAATGCATCAAGGAGTTCAATGCACTCCCATATGCCGTGTACTATTTCTACAGCCTGTGCAATGTTATTAAGAAAAGGGTTTTTCCCTAAGATCTTAAAACCAATCATCTCTGCCGCTTTTTTAGCCTCGGGATGAAGCATACCGAACTTTATATTAAGTCTTGAAAGCGCACCCACCATAATGGAGCCCCTACCCTTCATCACCGTTCTCTTTGCGTTTGAATATGGAACCTCTTCCTCTTGAAACCAAGAAAGATAGTCATCCTCTTCTACCTCAATCCCAGAGCTTGATGCAATAGTTCCCTCGTTTACCGCATAGTCATCTTTGCTGATAATAGAAACATATTCTGTGTTGTTCCTGAAATCAGGGTAATGTAGTTTTGATACCATTTTAACTGTATCTAATGCATCTCCTTTTATAGATTCAAGTCCTTTTATAACTTTTCCGATCTCATCCCTCGACGGAATCTTTGTAAAGCCACCCACTACCATTGCAACAGGATGAAGCGGCCTGCCTCCGAATATAGCAGTAACATTATTCACAGCTTCCTTTAACCTTATAAGCCTCTTTATCTCTTCTAATAATCCCCCCTTCCCCCCTTTAGTAAAGGGGGGTGAGGGGGGATTTTCACGACTGAAAAGCATATCTAATCTGTGATAATCCGGCAGAACAAGCATGTAAAGATGAACGAGATGGCTTGCAACTATTTGGCTTAAGGACATTATCTTCCGCAGGTTTTTAATCTCGAGAGACGGTATGAATCCCACTGCCTTTTCGATTGCTCTTATTGATGTAGTCATATGTGAGACTGGACAGATGCCGCATATCCTTGACACGATATCAGGGACCTCATCGAATTTTCTTCCTACAAGGAAACCTTCAAAGAAGCGCGGAGGCTCCCATATATTTAGCTTAAGCTCTTTAAGCTTTCCACCTTCTATATTAAATTTAACAGAGCCCTCTCCTTCTACTCTGGCTATATAATCAACCTTAATCTTCATAGGTTTCTATCACCCTTCTAAACTCAATGGTATCGGCTCCAAACTCTGTAAATTTTCTTATAATATCCTCTCTGGACAACCCCATTAATCTAAATTTTCTTGCAAGGGCAGGACCGTTGGCCTGCTTCATTGGTCCAAAGCATGAATAACATGCCCTATTCATCGAGGGACAAAGGGCACCACAACCAGCATTTGTTACAGGACCCATACAAGGCATGTTATAGGCTACTAAAACACATATGTTGCCTTTTAGCTTACATTCTACACAAACGCTGTATTGAAGGAAGGCCGGTTTTTTTCCGGTAAGAACTGACGCTAATGCCTCATGCAGGTCTCTTTCTCCTGGCGGACAACCTCTTATATAGCCGTCTACCTTTATGTATGCATCCACTGAATGGGGTCTTATGGAATGGATAGTAGAAAGATCTTTATAGACCTTTTTTTCAGCTTCAAGTTCTGGCATCGTGGATTTTATTGCAGGAATTCCTCCGTCTATAGCGCATGAGCCTATTGCAAAAAGCTGTTTGCTTTGCTCTCTTATTTTTTTAAGCTCATCCACCTGCCAGGACTCTGTTATTGTGCCTTCAACAAGTGCTATGTCAAATGGACCGTGAGGATTTCCTCCTCTTTTAAGCATCCTTGCATAGACAATATCAAAGCTTGTAATGCTTTCGATAATATGCTTCTGGAAATACATGAACTGAAACTCACAACCTGCACAGCATGAATATTTAAAGAATCCAAGTCTTGGTTTTTCCATAATTTCATACTCTAAAGCAATCCATCCGGAAGCCCACGTACTTCGTCATAAGAAAACACAGGTCCATCCTTACATACAAACAAACCAAAGTGCTGGCAGTGCCCGCAATGGGCTATGCCGCACTTCATCCTCCTTTCAAGGGATACATAGAGTTGAGACTGTGCAATACCCATCATAAGAAGCCCCCTGCATATAAAACGCATCATTATCTCCGGGCCACAAATAAAGGCAAATGTATTTTCAGGCTTTATCCTTATCTTATCAAGAAGATCAGTAACAAGACCTACATTATGTTTCCATCCCCCCTTATTTCCCCCCTTGCCAAGGCGGGATACAGGGGGGTGCTGTATAACTTCATCTACTGTAAGATGGAGTGAAATACCTTTCCCCCATTCATCGAATTCATTCATGAAGAGGGCATTCTTTTCATTTTTTGCACCGTAGATTAGGCTTACATCACCAAATAACTCTCTTTTGGCTAAAATCATCTGTACAACCGGTCTTATTGGAGCAAGCCCTACGCCGCCTGCAACCAAAAGAATGTCTTTGCCTTGTGCCTTATTCACTGGCCAACCCCTGCCGTAAGGGCCTCTAATTAATAGTTTGTCCCATTTTTTCAATCCATTCAGAAACCCTGTCACCCGCCCAACCGCTTTTATAGTATGCTCGAAACATTTGTTACGAACAATTGAGCTAAAAGATATGGGGGCTTCGCCAACTCCGGGGTAACCAACCATATTGAACTGGCCTGGTATTGCTGCAAATGAACCTTCTATTGAAAGTATGTATGTCTTTACATCCTCAGCTTCCAATTTTATATCTTTTATTCGTGCCTTTAATGGCTTAAGTTGATTCATGATTTCTGTATCTCTTTTGCTATTTCTGTAAGGTCTATACCAGTAGGGCACCATGTTATGCATCTGCCACAACCTACAGTTCCGAGAACTCCATACTGACTGGTCTGGTTCAATTTATGTGAAACAAACTGTCTGAGTCTTGCTGCCCGCCTTTGCCTGAAATTCCCTCCATATACCTCGGCAAACCTTATATCCTGACATGCATCCAGGTGCCTGAATCGCCTTACAGTTTTAAGATCCATAGAGGTTTCATCAACTATGTCATAGCAGAAGCATGTGGGGCATACCATAACGCAATTTGAACAGGAAAGACATCTTTCTTCTGCTGTATATTGCCAAACAGGATGTTCAATGTTTTTCATAAAAAGCTCATCGAGTCCCTCTACGTTTATTGTTTTTTTAAAGCTGCTCAATAAAGATTTTTCCTTTTCTGATTTAAGCCTCAATTCACTTGCACCTACTCGCTTACCCTTAATATTAAATAACTCTTCTGCCCTTCTGCTTTTTATCTCAATGAGATATTTATCTTCAAAGTCTGTAAGAAGCATGTCATAACCTGCTTCCGCTTTAAGAAAAGGACCTGCACCAACTGATGAACAGAAACAATTCAAGGAGACTTTTGTACAGTTCAGAGATATTATTATGGTGTTTTTTCTTCTAACATCATAATACGGGTCTTTATATGCGCCTAAAAATATCTTGTCAAGATAGAGTATTGCATTTGTATCGCATGGATGCACTCCGATAATCACCTGTTTTTCTGAAATGGGAGGGATTTCATCTATTGCTATCTCGTCATTTATACTAAACCTTAAAAGATCTTCTTTCGGTTTATAGATAAAAAGTTTTCCCGGAGAAAACATTGTGCTTTCATATTCCATAAAAAGTTCTTTTGATGAATTCAATTTTTTGAAGACGGTCTGACTTCCAACCTTGACAGGCCCAATGAGTTTATATTTTTTTCTCAGGGAATCAAGCCAGAGAAAGAAGGTTTCTTTTGGAACAAGTTTTTTAGATCTTCGGAAAGGGGCTTTAGCCAGTTCACCACATAACCCGCACATTTCGGTATGGGGCTGTTTCATAAAAAGAGAGTAACAAACAAGGAGTAGGTTGTCAACAGGTACGGCTTGACATATTGTTGCAATCTTAGAATAGCGCTATTCTCATTTCCTCTCAGGTAGTCAATCATTACTGATGTGTCAACAATGACCAAATCAATTACCCTTTCTTAATTTTTTGTAATCGTAATCCGACCTGTATCCTATTTCTCCTCTCAGTTCTCTGAGGTCTAACCTCTGTTTCGCAGCTATTAACTCCTTAAAAGCTTCATGAATGAGTTCCTTCTTGGTTTCCGCCTTTGAATATAGGTTCTCACCATTCAAAGAGAAGAATGCAGGGGTTATCAGGAGTTTCAATCCTTGTTTTAATGGAACTCTCTCTGAGACATTAATACCTAAATTGAGCGATTCTTAATAATATAATCATGGAACTTATTGAATTTATTATCAAACACCCCCACCCTAACCCTCCCCCGTCAAGGGGGAGGGAATATCTATATAAATCCCCTCTTGAGAGGGGTGTAGGGGTGTGTTATCCCCCCTCCCCTGGCGGGAGGGGTGAGGGAAGGGGGATTAAAATCGCTCAATTTAGGTAATAAATATAACTTCTTTGGGGTTGAGAAAATTTAGTTTCAATCCTTGTTTTAATGGAAGTATCTCTGAGACCAATAAATGTTGCAGTATTATGTTTCTGCAATTTTTTGTTTCAATCCTTGTTTTAATGGAACTTTCTCTCAATCTGCATTATCAAGCCTGATGGTTTATACTCATTCAATGTTTCAATCCTTGTTTTAATGGAACTTTCTCTCAATCCCGAAGCCACTCAATT
>Ga0210054_1000906_pt1 | contig 26132 bp, 17 predicted proteins | sample CryGeymeta201516_FD_185470 | JGI IMG/M metagenome (GOLD analysis project Ga0210054, IMG submission 185470) | Groundwater microbial communities from Crystal Geyser aquifers in Utah, USA - Crystal Geyser metaG 2015-16 (SPAdes) (version 2) | ecosystem: Environmental > Aquatic > Deep subsurface >... | reverse complement strand
CGGTAGTCGGCGACGTGGCCGTCGAGGATCAAGTCGAACCGGTCGCGGTCCCCCCCGTCGAGGACCAGCGTCACGACCTGCTCGATCTGCGCGGCGGCGAGGATCGCCTGGTGGACGGCCCGGCCGCGGCCGGTCGATACTCGGCGCCTTGTGGGCTGGAACGAGGAGGAGCGTCGTGAAGCGTGAGTCGATCGTCGGTCTCGACATTGGAACGACGAAGATCTGCGTGGTGGTGGGTCACCTGACCGACGACGATGAGATCGAGATCGTCGCCATCAGTACCCACCCCTCCACCGGCCTGCGCAAAGGAGTGGTGGTGAACATCGACGCCACCGTCGAGTCGATCCGGCGGGCGGTGGAGGAGGCGCAGAGCCTGGCCAAGGAGGAGATCACCCGCTGTTTCGTGGGGATCGCCGGCAGCCATATCGAGAGCTTCAACGCCCAGGGGGCGGTGCGGGTGGAAGGGGAGGAGGTCTCCCAGGGGGACGTGGAGCGGGCCCTGGATGCGGCGCGCGCGGCGGTCACCATCCGCGCGGATCGGGAGATCCTGCACGTGATCCCGCGTTCCTACATCGTCGACGATCAAGACGGCGTGGAAAAGCCGGTGGGGATGTTCGGCGGCCGGTTGGAGGCGGAGGTCCACGTGGTTACCGGCGCGGTGACCAGCGCCCAAAACCTGATGAAGTCGTGCAACCGCGCCGGTCTGGACGTGGCGGACATCGTCTTGGAACCCCTCGCCTCGTCCGAGGCGGTCCTCACCCCCGAGGAGCGGGAGCTGGGCGTCGCCCTGATCGACTCGGGCGGCGGCACCACCGACCTGGCGATCTTCTACCGCGGCGGGGTGTGGTACACGTCGGGCCTGCCGCTCGGCGGCAACAGCGTCACCAGCGACCTCTCCATTGGCCTGCGCACCCCCATGGCCGAGGCGGAGCGGATCAAGCAGCGCCACGGCTGCGCGCGCTCCACCATGGTGAACGAAGGCGAGATGATCGAGGTGCCGTCGGTGGGCGGCCGGCCGCCGCGCGAGCTCTCCCGCCAGATCCTCGCGGGGATCATCGAGCCGCGCCAGAAGGAGATCTACGCCCTCCTGCGCGAGGACATCGAGCGCTCCGGCTACTCGAACTTCATCGCCGCGGGCGCGGTCCTCACCGGCGGGGCATCGTGCATCGAGGGGGCGGAGCAGACCGCCGAGTCCGTCCTCCAGATGCCGGTGCGAATCGGTCGGCCGATTGGGGTGACCGGCTTGGTGGAGGCAACCTCCAACCCAAGCTACGCCACCGGCGTGGGGTTGGTGCTCTACGGCGCGAAGGCGTCGATGCAGGATGCCTATTTTCACCCCCTGGAGGCGGGCGACGGCTTCCTCGCTAGCCTCACGGCGCGCATGCGTAGCTGGTTTGAAAAAATCTTTTGACATTTTTTCAGGGCCATTCCATAAGAGCCACGAACCACCGCTCCCCCCTCCTTCCGCCCCTCCCCGGGGCACCCGCCTCCGGGCCGCTCTGGCCCACCTCTCGTCTGGCGTTCCCGCCACCCGTCTTTCCCCCCTCCCCCCTGTTTTACCCCGGCGCGTCGCGCTGGCGCGGATGTCGAGCCTGGTCGGACGTGCGCGAAGCGAGCGCGCGCCACCCCGGGTGATTCATCCGGGCCAACCCTGCTCCGGGACAAGGAGCATGGCCATGAATCTTACCTTCGCCGAGGAGACCGACCCCGCCGCCGTCATCAAGGTTGTGGGCTGTGGTGGGGGGGGCAACAACGCCCTCAACACGATGATCGCCACCGGGGTGAAGGGGGTCGACTTCATCGCCCTCAACACCGACGTCCAGGCCCTGGAGCGCTCCCTCGCGACGACGCGGATCGCGATCGGCGACACCGGCCTCGGCGCCGGCGCCCGGCCGGAGGTGGGGCGGGAGGCGGCGACCTCTGCGGCCGAGGCGATCCGTGAGCAGCTCGCCGGCGCCGACATGGTCTTCGTGACCGCCGGCATGGGGGGCGGCACGGGCACCGGCTCGGCGCCGATCGTCGCCCAGATCGCCAAGGAGGTCGGCGCGCTCACCGTCGCGGTGGTCACCAAGCCGTTCCTCTTCGAGGGCAAGCGGCGCATGCGCATCGCCGACCAAGGGCTCGAAGAGCTGCGCCGGGTGGTGGACACGGTCATCGTCATCCCCAACCAGCGCCTCATCTCGGTGGCCGACGACACCCTCTCCTTCCTGGACGCCTTCAAGATGGCGGACGAGGTGCTCACCAACGCGGTGAACGGCATCTCCGAGCTGATCACCACCCCCGGCTACATCAACCTCGACTTCGCCGATGTGCGCACGGTGATGCGCGACATGGGCGGCGCGGTGATGGGGTCGGGGCGGGCGAACGGCGCGAACCGGGCGACCGAGGCGGCCCTCAAGGCAATCTCCTCGCCGCTGTTGGAAGACAGCTCGATCGCCGGGGCGCGCGGCATCCTGATCAACATCACCGGCGGCCCCGACCTCACCCTCGCCGAGGTGAGCAGCGCCGCCTCGCTGGTGGAGAAGGAGGCGGACGACGACGCGGAGATCATCTTCGGCTCGGTGATCCACGACAACCTGGACGGGGAGATCCGGGTGACCGTGATCGCCACCGGCTTCGACCGGCCGCGCGAGCAGGTGGCGCCGCACGAGGTGGCCGCGGTGACGATGCCGATGGTCGAGGAGCTGAAGAAGGTGGTGAACGGCGAGCCGCTCTACGCCGACCCGAGCGGCGCCTTTGGTGCACGGCGCCCGCGTCCCGCGCCGGAGGAGCGCCCCGCCAGCCCGCAGTCCAACGCGGCGTGGCGCACCTTCCCGTCGACCAAGGACCTCGACATCCCGACCTTCCTGCGCGACCAGCTCGACTGAGACCCGCTCTCTCCCGCCGCGGCCGCGGCGGGAGAGAGCGGGCGGACCGACCGCGCGCGGTTGCGGCCTGGAACGGTCGCCATCCCGGGACGGTGGCCGACCGCGCGCGGCGCCGGCCACCGTCTCTTTCTGGCGCCTCCTGAACGGGGGAGCCGCCCGCCACGGCGGACGGCGCGCCGTGCCGGCCGTCCGGTGACCAGGGGTTCTTGCTTCCCACGGGAGGAGCTTCGCGGGGGAGACCACGCGCCCCCCTCGCCTCCCCGGTAAAAGCCCCCTCCGCCGGTGATTCGCGCGGCGCGTGGTCTCCCCCGCGGCGATCGCGAGCGGGGGCGCTCCACCCCGTCTCCGCAACCCTCTCGCCCGCCCGCCGGGGGGGTGGCGAGGCGTCATCCCCCCACCCCCTCGCCGACCCGCGCCGGCGCGGTGCGCGGCCACGAACTGCGCTGGCGGCCCGTTGCCTCGCCTCTGCGGGAGCAGCGGTCGATACCGTATACTTGCGCACTTTCTAATCCGCCGCCGGTCGCCGGCGGTTTGCAGGGGAGGTGGTTATGGCCGCGGCGAAGATGGTGACGATGGACGGCAACGAGGCGGTCGCATCGGTGGCGTACCGGCTCAACGAGGTGATCGCCCTCTATCCGATCACCCCCTCCTCGCCGATGGGCGAGATCTCCGACGAGTGGGCAGTCAAGGGGCTGAAGAACATCTGGGGGACGATCCCGTCGCTCACCGAGATGCAGTCGGAGGGCGGCGCCGCGGGTGCGATCCACGGCGCCCTGCAAGGGGGTTCTTTGGCGACCACCTTCACCTCCTCCCAGGGGCTCCTGTTGATGATCCCCAACCTCTACAAGATCGCCGGCGAGCTCACCGCCTTTTGCCTGCACGTGGCGGCGCGCTGTATCGCCACCCACGCCCTATCGATCTTCGGCGACCACTCAGACGTGATGGCATGCCGGCAGACCGGCATGGCGCTGCTCTGCGCCTCGTCGGTGCAGGAGGCGCACGACTTCGCCCTCATCGCCCAGGCGGCGTCGTTGGCCTCGCGCATCCCCTTCATCCACTTCTTTGACGGCTTCCGCACCTCCCACGAGCTCGCCAAGATCCACCGCCTGAGCGACGACGACCTGCGGGCGCTGATCGACGAGGAGGCGGTGCTGGCCCACCGCGCCCGGGCGCTCGATCCAGATCGGCCGATCCTGCGCGGCTCGGCGCAGAACCCCGACACCTTCTTCCAGGCGCGCGAAGCGTGTAACCCGTACTACGCCGCCGGCGCGGCGGCGGTGGCGGCGATGATGGCGCGCTTCGCCCAGCAGACCGGCCGCCACTACCACCCCTTCGACTACACCGGCCACCCGCAGGCGGAGCGGGTGGCGGTGGTGATGGGCTCCGGCGCGGAGACCGTGCGCGAGACCGTGGCCCAGCTCGTGGCGGCGGGCGAGCGGGTGGGGGTGGTCACCGTCCGCCTCTACCGGCCGTTCGCGGCCGACTTGCTTCTCGCCGCCCTGCCCGCCACCACCCGCACGCTCACCGTGCTTGACCGCACCAAGGAGCCGGGCGCGGTGGGCGAGCCCCTCTACCTCGACGTGGTCACCGCGGTGGCCGAGGCGGCGCAGGCCGGGAGCCTGCCGCTCGCCCAGCGGCCGGTGGTGGTCGGTGGTCGCTACGGCCTCTCCTCCAAGGAGTTCACTCCGGCGATGGTGCAGGGGGTCTTCGCCGCCGCGAGCGCACCGGCCCCGCGGAACCATTTCACCGTCGGGATCGTCGATGACGTCTCCCACACCTCGCTCCCCTGGGACGAGGCGTTCGACATCGAACCCCCGGAGACCGTGCGCGCGATCTTCTACGGCCTTGGCTCCGACGGCACGGTGGGGGCGAACAAGAACACCATCAAGATCATCGGCGAGGAGACGGAGCTGTTCGTCCAGGGCTACTTCGTCTACGACTCGAAGAAGTCGGGGGCGGTGACCATCTCCCACCTGCGCTTCGGGCCGCGGCCGATCCACGCCCCCTACCTGATCCGCCAGGCGTCGTTCGTCGCCTGCCACCAGTTCCCGTTCGTGGACAAGTACGACATGCTCGCCGCCGCCGCCCCCGGCGCCACCTTCCTGATCAACGCGCCGTTCGCGCCGGCGGAGGTGTGGGACCACCTGCCGCGCGAGATGCAGGAACAGATCCTCGCCAAGGGACTGAAGCTCTACGCCATCGACGCCTACCGGGTGGCCGAGGAGGTGGGCATGGGCAGGCGCACCAACACCCTCATGCAGACCTGCTTCTTCGCCCTCTCCGGGGTGCTGCCGCGCGCCGAGGCGATCGCCAAGATCAAGCAGGCGATCGAGAAGACCTACGGCAAAAAGGGCGAGGAGGTGGTGCGGCGCAACTTCGAGGCGGTGGACGCGGCCCTTAGCCACCTGCACGAGATCGCCCTCCCGGCTGCCGCCACCAGCGACCACACCCGGCCGCCGGTCGTCAGCGCGGCTGCGCCGGAGTTCGTGCAGCGGGTCACCGCCCTGATGATGGCCGGTCTCGGCGACCAGCTCCCGGTCTCTTGCTTCCCCCCCGATGGCACCTGGCCTACCGGCACGACGCGCTGGGAGAAGCTCGGCACCGCGCTCGCGGTGCCGGTGTGGGAGCCGGAGCTGTGCACCGAGTGCGACCAGTGCGCGCTGGTCTGCCCGCACGCCGCGATCCGCGCCAAGGCGTACCCGGAAGAGGCGCTCGCCGGTGAGCCGGACGGCTTCTTGTCGTGGAAGTTCAAGGGCAAGCCGTTCGCCGACTGGAAGTTCACCATCCAGGTCGCGCCCGACGACTGCACCGGCTGCCGCCTGTGCACCGAGGTCTGCCCCGCCAAGGACAAGGCGAACCCGCGGCGCAAGGCGATCAACATGACCGACCGGGCCAAGGTCCTGGAGCGGGAGCGGGCGCGCTACCGCTTCTTCCTCGATCTGCCCGAGGTGCAACGGACCCAGCTCGACAAGCTCAACGTCAAGCAGGTCCAGCTCCTCCAGCCGCTGTTCGAGTACTCGGGCGCGTGCCCGGGCTGCGGCGAGACGCCGTACATCAAGCTGATCACCCAGCTCTTTGGCGACCGGATGATCATCGCCAACGCCACCGGCTGCTCGTCGATCTACGGCGGCAACCTGCCCACCACCCCGTACACCACCAACCGCGCCGGGCGCGGCCCGGCGTGGGCGAACTCGCTGTTCGAGGACAACGCCGAGTTCGGCCTCGGCCTCAGGCTCGGCGTCGAGGCGCAGCGGCGCGAGGCGGAGACGCTCCTCATGTGCCTCGCCAACGACCTTGGCGCCACCCTCACCGACGCCCTGCGCACCGCTGACCAATCCACCCCGGCGGGGATCGAGGCGCAGCGCGAGCGGGTCGCGCACCTACGCCAGGGGCTCGCCAAGCTCACCGACCCGCGCGCTTGCCGCCTGGCGCAGGTGGCGGACTCCCTGGTGGACCGCTCCGTGTGGATCTTCGGTGGCGATGGCTGGGCGTACGACATCGGCTACGGCGGCCTCGACCACGTCTTGTCGCTCACCCACAACGTCAACGTCCTAGTGATGGACACCGAGGTCTACTCGAACACCGGCGGCCAGGCCTCCAAGGCGACGCCGCTCGGCGCCGCGGCCAAGTTCGCCACCGCCGGCAAGGAGGTGGCGAAGAAGGACCTCGGGCTCATGGCGATGAGCTACGGCCACGTCTACGTGGCAAGCATCGCCTTCGGTGCCAAGGACGCCCACACGGTGAAGGCGATCGCCGAGGCAGAGGCGTACCCGGGCCCGTCGCTGCTCCTCGCCTACTCCCACTGCATCGCCCACGGCTACGACCTCGCCTTCGGGGTCGAGCAGCAAAAGCGGGCGGTGGACGCGGGCGTCTGGCCGCTCTACCGCTTCGACCCGCGGCGCCTTACCGCGGGCGAGCCGCCCCTGATCCTCGACGCGGAGGGCGGCAAGATCCCGGTGGCGGAGTTCATGAGCCACGAGACCCGCTTCCGGATGGTCGAGCGGATCAACCCGGAGCGCTTCCACCGCCTCGCCGCCCAGGCGCAGGCGGCGGCGACCCGGCGGCTTGCGGTCTACCGCCACCTCGCCGGCCTCCAGCTCGAACAGGCGAGCCCCAACGGCAGCCAGACCTTGACCACCCCGTAGACCGTGGTGCTGGGTGGCCCCCCTCCCCGATCTGAGCCCACCGCCCTCTGCCACTTCCCAAAGCGGCTCCCCCCCACGCCGACCCAACGTCCGCCCGGTCGTCCGCCCGGAGCCGCGCGGCCTCCCTCGGGGGCGGAGGGGCGGGCTCGCGCCCGGGGGGAGGGCGTTCGCCTAGCGACGTGGGGCTAGGCGACGAAGCACGGTCCACGACTCCGGGCCCACGACTCCGGCCATGGGTCCGCGCGGCTCAGGCGAGCGGGACAAAGTCCGCCTGGCTCCGTGCGCCTCTCGGCGGTACGCGGGCCGGAGATCACCGCCGGGGGCGGATTTCGCCCTCTTCATCCCCTTTCCTAGATCCGGGTCCACGACGCCGGTCCACGACCCCGGCCGCACTCCGCTGCGGCGCGGTCGATCCACCCCGTCCACCACGCCCCGCGAAGGAAGGGTTCGGTCGGACCCCCTCCCCCGGGAGGAGTGCGCGGAGGTGGTGGACCACCACCGTGTAACGCAGGAGACGCGCCTCTGCCTCCAACCCGCTAAGCCAGTGGTGGTACGCGGCCACCGGCTCGGCGCACTCGGTGAAGAACCGCTCCACCGCCGCGCCAACCCCCTCGCCGTGGTGGCGGGTGGTGAGGAGGTGGCGGGCGAGGCGGTAGCGGAGGGTATCGACCTCCTCTTCGAGGTCCACCTTGGCCCGCTCCTCCCAGGCGTCGCGGGCGATCCGCCGCCCGAGCCGCCTGGCGAGGGTGTCGAGGGCGAGGCGCTCCGCCACCTCCTCCAGGGCCTTGGCGATGGCGCCAAAGGGGAGGTGGTGGTTGCGGTGCAAATCGAGGACCTCGAGGATCCCGGCGAGCGCCGGAAGGCGTGCCACGTGGCGCGCCAACACCGCCGGGACCCCGTTACCGCGCAGCTCCGCGACCTGTCCCTCGTACCGCCGCCCCTGCAGCTCCAGCTCGAAGGCGTGGACCTGGCGGCGCACCTCCGGGATGGCGGTGAGGGGCGGCCGCGCATCCGGGGAGAGGTGGAGCAGCCGCCGGGTAAGCTCGGCAAGGAGCGCCTCCTGGCGCAACAGGAGGTCGTACTGGAGCCTGGCTTCGAGGCGGTCTTCGAGGTTGGCGATCCACAGGCGGGTGGCACCGGCGTCGCAGATGGCCTCGGCAAAGAGGTAGGCGTGGGCGATCTCCCAGGCCGCGCAGCCGCTCTCCTCCTCCACCTCGAAGAAGAAGCAGACCCCCGCCTGGTTGACGATCCGGTTGGCGACCACCGTGGCAAGGATCTGCCGCCGCAACGGGTGGCCGGCGAGGTGGCGGCGGAAGCGGCGGGCGACGCTGTCGGGGAAGTACCCCGCCAGGTACGGCTCGCTCCCGGCCGCCGCCCCCAGGGGCGAGTCGGTTAGCAGCCGCTCCAGGCGCAACTTCTCGTGGCCGAGCAAGACGCACAGGGTGGGGCGCGCCAGCCGCCCCTGCGTCGCCACCTGCTCCCGAAGCTCCGTGGGGGTGGCCACCACCTCCGCCGCCGGCAGGAGCCCCTCGGCGACCCGCTGCTCGATCAGACGGAGGAAGGGGGTGGGGTGGTCGTGGGAGCGCAGCTCGTCGAGGGAGACGCATGCCGACTGTCCCTCGTTATCGGCGAGGCACAGGGCGGCGACCTCGCCGGTGGCCCGCGCCAGGAGGCGATCGCGCGCCTTCCCGGATAGCCTCCCGATCTCGCAAAGGTGCTGGCAGAGCAGCTTGAGGTTGACCTCGTGGTCCGACAGGTCGACGCCGGCGGAGTTGTCCAGGGCGTCGGTGTTGATCCGCCCCCCGTGGGCCGCGATCTCCAGGCGGCCGCGCTGGGTGATGCCGAGGTTGCCCCCCTCGCCCACCACCCGGGCGCGCACCTCCGCCCCGTTTACCCGCACCCGGTCGTTCGCCTTGTCGCCCACCTCCACGTCGCGCTCGTTAGCCGCCTTGATGTAGGTGCCGATGCCGCCGTTGTAGAGCAGGTCCACCGGCGCGCTGAGGAGCAGGCGGATCAGCTCCTCGCCCGACACCCGCGCCTTGCGCGTCGCGAGCCGTTCGCGCGCCGCCTCGTGCAGATCGATCTGCTTCGCATCGCGCTCGAACACGCCGCCGCCGGCGCTGATCTTGTCCCGGTCGTAGTCACCCCAGGTGGAGTGGGGGAGGCGAAAGAGGCGGGCGCGCTCGGCGAAGCTCAGGGCCGGGTCCGGGTTGGGGTCGAGGAAGATGTGGCGGTGGTTGAAGGCGCCGATCAAGCGCAAGTGGCGCGAGCGGACCATGGCGTTGCCGAAGACGTCGCCCGCCATGTCGCCGATCCCGACGACGGTGAAGTCCTCCCGGTCGATGTCGAAGTCGAGCTCGCGGAAGTGGCGGCGGATGCAGATCCAGGCGCCACGGGCGGTGATCCCCTCTCTCTTGTGGTCGTAGCCGGTCGCGCCGCCCGAGGCGAAGGCGTCACCGAGCCAGAACCCCAGTCGCGCCGTCACCTCGTTCGCCGCGTCCGAGAGGTGCGCGGTCCCCTTGTCCGCCGCCACCACCAGATACGGGTCGTCGCCATCCTCCACCACCGTGTGCGGCGGGTGGACCACCTGGCCTCCCACCAGATTGTCGGTGACCGACAAGAGCACCTCGATGAAGGCCTGGTACTGGTCGTGCAGGTAGCGTGCCCGCGCCTCGGGTTCCGCGGGGGGGTGGCGGAGGCAGAAGCCGCCCTTCGCCCCCACCGGCACGATCACGCTGTTCTTCACCGTCTGCGCCTTCATCAAGCCGAGGATCTCGGTGCGGAAGTCGTCGGGCCGGTCCGAGTGGCGGAGGCCGCCGCGCGCCACCGGTCCGCCGCGCAGGTGGCACCCCTCGAGCTCGGCGCCGTGGCAGTAGATCTCGCGCCACGGCCGCGGCTCGACCATCCGCTCCACCCGACTGCAATCGACCTTGATTGCCACCACCTCTACCCCCGGCTGGAAGAAGTTGGTGCGCACCGTCGCCGCCACCACGTTCGCCAACCCGCGCAGAACCTCGTCGTCCGCCAGGTGGCTGACCGCGGCGAGCTCGTGCGCGAAGCGGCGCTGGGCCGCCGCCACCGCCTGCGCCCGTCCCGCAGCCACCGCCGGATCGAAGCGGGCGACGAACAGGGCGACCAGCGCCGCCACCGCCGCCGGGTAGGCCAAGAGCGTCCGCACCACCCCGCCCTCCATCAGCGTCGGGTTCACCTGCAAGAGGTAGCCGCGCACGGTGCGCACCAGCCGCACCTCCGCCGGCGACAGAGCGGCGAGGAGGATGAGGGCGTTGGTCGGGTCGTCCTGCAGGTGGCCGGTGAGCGTCCACCCCAGGGCGGTGCACAAATCGCCACATCGCGCACGCACCACGGTCGGGTCGCCGCCGAGGTGGACCACGTGGACCGTATAGGCGCCGCCTCCGAGCGGTGCCTGGGTCTCGTCCGTGGCCACCAGGCCGAAGTTGCGCAGGGTTGGGATGAGCGCCATGAGCGATAGGCGGTGGTCGGTGAGGATGCGCAGTTGCAGACCACCGCCCTCGCCCCTGGTGCAGTACACCACCACCCCCTCCGCGTCGCCGAGCTGCGCCAGGCGCGCGAGGTCCTCCGCCGCCACCGCCGGCGTGGTCACCTCACGGTAGAGGGCGGGGAAGGTCGGCCCGTACCGGTGCAGCATCACGAAGGCGGGGTGCTCCCCCAAGCGTTCGATCAAGCGCCCGAGCAGCCGCTCCTCCCAGGTGGTGAGCACCGCGCGCAGGGTCTCGCGCAGGGCCAGCGCCGCGGGCGGCCGCACCCCGTCTACGACCGCGAGGTAGAAGACCACCACCGCCACCGCGTCCCCGAGGCTAACGACTTCATCGATGACCGGCGCGGCGAAGGCGCCGGCCACCGCCGCGGCTAGCCGCTCCACCACCGCCTCGCCGTAGCGCACCCGCGGCAGCCCCACGGTCACCGCCCAGTAGCGCCCGCCGCGCCCGGCGCGATAGCCGACGGAAAGCCCCTCGTCGCCCTCGATGGCGAGAAGCTCGTCGAAGCGCGCCACCAGCTCGGGAAGCGGCGCATAGAGGAGCTCGCGCTTCGGCAGGAGGTTGAACAGGGTGGCGATCTCGCGCCGCTGGTAGTGGCCCCCCTCCTGCCCGCGCGCATCCAGCAGCTGCGCCAGCTTGGCGCGCAACAGCGGCACCTCGCTCGCCGCCGCCTGCACGCCGCCGCGTGATAGGCGGCCGACGATGCAGTGGCGGCGTGGGGTCCCCTCCGCATCCAGCGTCTCGAAGAAGAAGGTCTCCGCCGGTTCGCGGTGGTGGCGGATGGTGGTACCGGCCGGGCTGAAGTCCACCGCCACCCACCCCCCCTCCACCGCCGCCGCGCCCGCCAGCTCCCCGCCCAGGCCGGGGATGAGACGGTCGAGGAGGCGGCGGTCGCGGGCGAGCCCAAGCGCCGCGCCATCCACCAGGGCCCAGCCGCCGGCCGCGGTGGCGCGGCGCTGCTCGTAGCCCAGGAAGATCAGGTGGCCGTCGCCGAGCCAGCCACAAAACGCCGCCGCCTCCGCGCCGCCCGGACGCGCCGCCAGCGCCGCGCCGATGTGTGCCAGGCGGCTCTGAAAACGGGGGAAGTCGATGATCGACAACCGCAGGCCGCGCAGGAGCCACGCCAGGGTGGTGCGCAGGCGGGCCAGGCGGCGCGGGTCGACGATCCGCTCGATCTGCAGGTAGATCAGGTGGTCGGCGCCGTCGAGCCCGGCGAGGGTCGGGTGGAGGGAGAGGAAGATACGGATCCCCTCCTTGCGCAGGAAGGTCCGCACCCCCTCGAAGATGAAGGGCGAGTCCATGCAACGGACCATCACCGTGGTGGTCTCCACGGTCAGGCAGCAGGGACCGGTACACCGCTCCAGGTTCGCCACCACCAGGTCCCAGCTGGCCGGCAGGATGCGGGCGACCTCGGCCGCCGGCGCCGCGCGGCCGAGGAAGTCCACCACCGCGCCGGTCACCACCACCCACTGCTCCACGGTGAGCCCGGCGGCGGCGGTGGAGGGGGCCGCCATGAGCCGTTTTGCCACCGCCGCCAGGTGCGCCTGCTCCCCTCGCGGGGCATGGGTGGCGATCCACCGCTCCACCTCCGCCACCGCCACGCCAACAACATGGGAGGAGGTAGTACGAGGCGCCATGGACAACTCCGGAGGGGGCGGGCCGAGCGTCACGCCGCCCCACGCCGCCCCGCGGGCGGCAAAAGAGAGGGGTGGAACACGCCGGCCGCCCTATGTACCACGGAAGGAGCGCCCGGTTGCAGCGCGGCTTGCGGCCGGCGCGCGGCGCGAGCGATGGCGGGCCGGATTTTGGCGAACGTCGCGAGAAGAGCGGGCTTGCGCCCGGATGCAGAACCGCGCGGAGCGACCGGGGCGGGCAACCCCCCCGGCCCCCATCCGCCACGCCGCCAAGTTCCGCGCCCGGTGGGCTCGCCGCGCCCGGTGTTGCTCGCCGCCGGCGATCGACCAAGGCTGCCCACCCGCAGGGGCTGCGGCTCGCCGCCAACGCCTCCCCCAGCGCGCCGGGCGATCGTGCGGGGGTCCCGCGGAGGAACAGCCTCGGCCGCCTTCCCCCGGCGCGCCGGGCGCGACCCCCACACCACCGCGTGGGGGGTGGCCTGGACGCCTCCCGCCCCCGCCCAACACACTCGGACCATGGACCCCCCCGCCCCCCCCGCCGCCGGCCGGCGGATCTTCGTCGGCGACGTGCAGGGGTGTCGCGACGAGCTTGTCGCGCTCCTTGAGCGATGCGCCTTCCGTGCCCGGCGCGACCAGCTCTGTCTGGTCGGTGATCTGGTGAACAAGGGGCCCGACTCGGACGGAGTGGTGGCCCTGGCGCGCCGCCTCGATGCCCTCGCGGTCCTCGGCAACCACGACCTGTGGTGGCTTGCCCACCGCCAAGGCCGGCCCGCCAACCGCACCTGGCTCGCCGCCCGCCCCCTGATCCACCTGTGGGACGACCTCTGCCTGGTCCACGCCGGCCTCGCCCCCACCTGGGACGATGCGACCCTCGAGCGGCTCGCCACCCGTCTCGCCCCGCCCCTCGACCTGGCCCAGCCGCCGGCGGAGGTGGAGTGGCTGGTGAACGTCCGCTACTGCACCGCCGACGGCCGGCGGCCCGCGGCCGACTGGCCGCCGCCGCCTTTGCCGTTTGCGCCGTGGGACCACCACTACCGCGGCGCGCGCACGGTCGTCTTCGGCCACTGGGCGCGCCGCGGCCTGGTGGTAGACGAGCGGCTACGCGGCCTCGATACGGGCTGCTGCTATGGCGGCCGCCTCACCGCCTGGATCGCCGAGGAAGACCGCCTGGTGCAGGTCGACGCGGCACGCTGCTACCAACCGGTGCGCTGAGCGCGCCGGCGCCGGGCGCAGTGGCCACGGGCGCGGCGCAGGGCGGGGCGGCGCCGGGCGCGGCGGATTGCGGTGGAGGTCGCGGCGGTACGGGGTGGGGGAGGGGCGCGGTGCGAGTGGGGCGCAAAGCGCGGCGGTACGGCGTACGCGGCAAGGCGGTGGACAGGGTGGGGCGGCGCCGGGCGTGTGACGCGCGCCCATGCAGTGCGCGCGGACCGCGCCCGGGGTGCAACCGCCACCCCGCGTTGTGGGCGGTACGGTACGGAACGCCGGGCGCGGCGGATTGCGGTGGAGGTCGCGGCGGTACGGGGTGGGGGAGGGGCGCGGTGCGAGTGGGGCGCAAAGCGCGGCGGTACGGCGTACGCGGCAAGGCGGTGGACAGGGTGGGGCGGCGCCGGGCACGGCGGGGCGGGGCGCTGAATACGCCGGTGCGCTGAGCGCGCCGGCGCCGGGGGAGAGGGGGCGGTAAGGGGCGGGGCGGCGGCGCGGCCCGCCGCGCTCAGCCGGCGAAGCGCCGCCAGCAGACGAAGAGGGCGAAGGCGAGGCCGTAGAGACAGGCGGCGACCACCTGGCCGGCGCGGATCGACCGCCCCTCCGTGCGCTCGACGGTCTGTTTTAGAAGGCGAATCATGGCGGTGTAGGCTCGCTGCCCCTGCCTCCCCTTTATCGACTGTCCGCCCGTCCGTGGAGACCCCCCGCCCCCTCGCCCGCCGCCTCGCCTCGATCCACCCCTTCCACGTGATGGCGCTCCTCGCCCGCGCCCGGGAGATGGAGCGGGCGGGACGCGACATCGTCCACCTGGAGATCGGCGAGCCCGACCTCCCCACCCCCGCGCCGGTCCTCGCCGCCGGCGCCGCGGCCCTGGAGCGTGGCGAGCTGTACTACACCCCCGCCCTCGGCCTCCCCGCCCTGCGCGCGGCGATCGCCAATGACTACCAGCGGCGCTACGGCGTGGCGGTGGCGGCGGAGCGCATCGTGGTCACCCCCGGCGCCTCCGGGGCGCTGCTCCTCGCCCTCGGCCTGCTCATTGACCCGGGCAGCCAGGTGGTGCTTACCGACCCGGGCTACCCGTGCAACCGCCATTTCGTCACCTTCCTCGGCGGGACGCCGGTCGCCCTACCGGTGGGAGCGGAGACGCGCTACCAGCCCACCGCCGCGGCGGTGGCGGCAGCGTGGCAACCGGCAACGGTGGCGGCCATGGTCTGCTCGCCCGCCAACCCCACCGGCACCGTGATCCCGCCGGCGGAGCTGGCGGCGATCGTCGCCGTGGTGGAGGGGCGCTCCGGCCGGGTGGTGGCGGATGAGATCTACCACGGCCTCGTCTACACCGAGCCAACCCCCACCGCCCTCGCCTTCTCCCCGGGCTGCTTGGTGGTGAACTCGTTTTCCAAATACTTCCACATGACCGGCTGGCGCCTCGGCTGGCTGGTGGTGCCCGCGGGCTACGAGGAGGCGGTGGACCGTCTGGCGCAGAACCTCTTCCTCGCCCCCTCCACGCCGGCGCAACACGCCGCCCTCGCCTGCTTCACCGAGGAGACCGAGGCGATCTTGCAGGTGCGCGCCCAGGAGTACCGGCAGCGGCGCGACTTCCTTTATGCCGCCCTGACCGGACTCGGCTTCCACCTCCCGGTCCTCCCGGACGGCGCCTTCTACCTCTACGCCGACGCCTCACCCTTCACCACCGACACCTTCCAACTCGCCGAGCGGCTGCTCGCCGAGGCAGGGGTCGCGGTCACCCCAGGGATCGACTTCGGCGACTACCAGGCCGGCCGCCACCTGCGCTTCGCCTATACCGCCCCGCTGGCGCGGCTGGAGGAGGGGGTCACGCGGCTGCGGCGGTTCTTCGGGTAGACCTCTGCGGACCTTGTCCCGCGCGCCGGCGCTCGACCCACGTCGCCAGGCTCCGAGACAAGACGCGAACCGCGCCATCCCCGCGCGGCGCCGGGCGAGGGGTCGCGGCGCGGGGGTCAGCACCGCCCACAGCCCGCGCCAACACGGCCTTCAAGGGGGGCGCACCGGGAAAGGCGCGCGGGGGGAGACCGCGCGGCCGCCGCGCCGGACGATCGCCGGTCGTGCAGGCGTGGCGGGTGCTGGCGGAGAGAGAGGGATTTGAACCCCCGGTGGCTTTCACCACATCTGATTTCGAGTCAGACGCCTTCGACCGCTCGGCCATCTCTCCGGATACACCACGGGGGACACGGTCGTGCCCGCGCCCACCCGCTCGCTCACCACGTGCTGTCGCTCTCTTTCTTGCCGGGAAGCGGCGCCCCGGGGTTCCCCGCGCGCCCGCCCATGAGGGTGGCGGAGAGGGGGGGATTTGAACCCCCGGTGGCTTGCACCACACACGATTTCCAGTCGTGCACCTTCGGCCGCTCGGTCACCTCTCCACGCTGGGTGCACGCCGTGGCGCGCAGGGCACCATTCTCCCCGGCCTTCACCGCGCCCGCAAGTTGCCAAAGAACCGATCGAGCACGGCGCGGCAGGCGCGAGCCTCGACGCCGCCGGTGACCTCGACCCGGTGGTTGAGGCGGGGGTCGCGCGGCAGGTCGAACTGCGAGCCCACCGCACCGTACTGCAAGTCGGTGGCGCCAAAGACGAGGCGGCCGACGCGCGCCTGCACCAACGCCCCGGCGCACATGACGCACGGTTCCAAGGTGACGTAGAGGGTGGCGTCGGAAAGCCGCCACCGGCCGAGGCGGCCGCAGGCGGCGCGGAGGGCGAGGAGCTCGGCGTGGGCGAGGGGGTCCTGGTCCACCTCCCGCCGGTTGCACCCCTTCCCCACCACCGTCCCGCCCACCACCACCACCGCCCCCACCGGCACCTCGCCGAGGGCGAGGGCCGCCGCCGCCAGACCCAGGGCCGCGGCCATAAAACCACGGTCGATCGCGCGCAGGGGAGAGAGGGGGTCCACGGCGAAACCAGCGATCAGCGGCGAGCCCCTACGCCAGGTCTGCCACCTGCAACCAATGGGTGTCCGAGTAGGGGTAGTCGTTGAGGTGCAGAAACGCGGTGGGCGGGTGGGCGGCGCTGCGCACCAGGCAGTGGTCGATGGTCTCCGCCGCCGCGCACGGGGCGTTGGCGCGCCAGCGAACGGTGGGGGTGGTGGCGGTGCGGCAGTCGGTGAGGCCGCATTCCACCAGACAACGGTAGAGGGGGTGGCGATCGTCGAGGTTGAAGTCGCCCAGCAGCGCCACCCCAGCCGCCGCAGGGAGCGCCGCCACCGCCCTGCACAGGGCGTCGATGTGGCGGGGTAGCGGATCGCAGTGGACGCTCGCCACCCAGAACGATTCGCCCGCCACCTCCAGCTCGACAAAGAGCGGGATGCGGCGGGTGAGGTCGCCGCAGAGCTGGGGAAGGGTCAGGCGGTGGCTGGTCCTCACCGGCAGGCGGGAGAGGAGCGCGGTCCCCCACTGGAACCCCTCCATCTCCTCGTCCTGGTAGCACGACACGGGCAACGGTTCGCCCACCACCGTGTAGCCCGGCAGCCGGCCGGCGAGGTCGGCGAGCTGGTCGTAGCGCACCGCCAGGGAGGGGCGGGCCAGCCGCTCGGCGAGCCAGGCGCGCCATGCCGGCGCCATCGCCGTCGCCTCCCAGCGCACCACCTCCTGCAGGCAGACCACGTCCGGGGCCAGCTCGGTCAGCGCCGCGACGATCCGGCCCCGCCGCTTTTCCCACGCCGGGAAGCGGGGACGATCCCGATCCGCCGCGTCGCCATCGTTCTGATCGACGAAGGCGAGGTTGAGGGTGGCAAGGCGAAGGGCCATCGTACGACGTGAAGCGGGGATGAGCACGGCCGCCGCCCGGGCGCCGGTGGCGCAACCGTGCACCGGCAACCGGCCGACCCGGCGGAGGCACTGCAGAATGGCAAAGGGGTACGAGGCGAACAAGCAGCACCAGCAGGAGATCGCCCAGTTCGGCAAGGAGCTCGGCCGCCGCGCCCACTTCACCTGCGAATGGTGTGGCGCCAAGGCGGGGCTGGCGCCGGTGGCCACCATTCCCACCGCGGAGCCGGAGGTGGAGAACCTGCTGCTCCTGTGCGCGCCCTGCCGCGCCCTCCACGTCGGCGGCGACGCGGACCCGAACCGCCTGCGCCACCTGGAGGGGGCCCTGTGGAGCAGCGAGCCGGTCGTCGCACGCAGCGCCGCCGCCCTGCTGCGCCGCCTCGGCGCCGACTGGGCGGAGGAGACCATCGAGGAGGCTGGCATCGACCTCTGAACCCCGTCGCGGGTGCGCTCGGTGGGCGTCAAAACGATGGGCCGGCTGCGGGCCCAGCGACCCGTGAACCCTGTCGCCGCGGGCAAGCCGCCGCGGCCAGCGCCCTCTGCGCCGCGGTGGGGGCGTGAGACAGCACGACCGTCGCCACCGCCACGAGCCGCGGCCGAGGGCGCCACCCGCCGCGCCCGGAGCCGCGCCCGGACCCGGACGGGGCGGGCGATCCAGCCCGGGGCAGCCACGCATCGCACCCTTGCCTCCGCCCGCGCCGCATGACCGGGGCCGGGCGCGGCGGTGGAGGGGCTCCCTTTCGGGGTAGCCACCCGCCGCGCCCGCGACCGCCGCCGGCCGCGACGGGTGGCCGAGGGTGGCGTGGCCGGTGGCCCCGCGCCCACTCTCGCCCGCCGCCGGCCGCCTGTTTTTGTGTGGTCCGCCAAACTGTGCGACTCAAGGCCAGAAACCTTTGCCCCTGCGGGTGGCCCATGACCGACCTCACCCCCCTCATCGACCTCCTTGCCGGCGACCTCGCCGCCGACCGCCCCCTCAGCGCGGCGGTGATTGCCCACATCGGTGCCGAGTACAACTTCCCCGCCGACGAGCTCGATCGCTTCTTCACCGTCCGTTTCCCCTCCCTGGAGGAGTTCGAGGTGGAGATCTGCCTGGCGCGCCTCTTCACCCCGGACGTCGACCTCCAGGCGCGCGCCTTCGCCCTCATCCCCGACCGCGGCCTCAGCCCCGCGGAGGAGCAGGAGGTGGTGCGCCGGCTTGGCGAGCGCGCCATCGTGGCCCCGCTCCGCTCGGGCAGCGACACCTACCCCATGGTGGTCGCGCCGGTCCTGCTGGAGCGGTACGTCCGCCTCCTCACCCTCTCCGCGCCCCTCGCCGGCGAGGTGGCCGCGCTCCTCGACCGCGACCTCCCCGAGGCCGAGCGGGCCGCGGCGCGCCACGCCTGCCGCCTCCCCCAGTGGCAGGGAAAAGAGCGCACCGCCCTGCTCCGCGCCTGGCTCACCGCCGCCGGCGCCCGCGGCAGCCTCCGCCTCGATCGGCTCCTCTACCTCACCGGGGTGGTGAAGAGCTACCGCCCCCACGACCTCGCCGACCTCGACCGCCAGCTCACCAACCTCGCCGACGCCCTCGCCAACCTCGATCTCACCCCCTTCTACAGCGACGAGCTCAAGGAGTCGTACGCGGCAACCCACCCCGCGTCCGACCACCTCGCCGCCCGCCGCGCCGAGATCGCCCGCGAACAAGCACTCCTTCACGCGCTCCGCGCCGACCTCGCCGCCATGGCCCCGGGCAACGCCCAATCTTGATCTCGCCCCGCGCCGGATGGTACAAGCCGCGGCCACTCTTCCCCGATAGCTCAGCTGGTAGAGCAGCGGACTGTTAATCCGCTTGTCGCAGGTTCGAGTCCTGCTCGGGGAGCCATTCACGCGGGGTCGCGGAAACGCGACCCCGCACTTTTTAACAGCGGCCTCGGAGAGCGATCTCCGGGGCCGTCGCGTTTCTCCCCCACGTTTCCGCGACCTTCGACGCTCGGTGTGCTCGTTGCGCTCTTGGACAGCGTTCGCGCAGAGAGCGGCGCGGGCGTGAAGGAGCGCGTGACGAGGGCGTTCTGGACAGCGTTCGCGCTCTCTCTTCTGGCCTGCGGGGAGAGAGGAACCGAGAGCGTTTAACAGCGGAGCCCGTTTTCGCGGGACGGAGCCGCTGACGTTTAGCTGGCCAGCGCGACGGTGCCCGGCGACCAACGGGGCGCTGGCCGAGCGAGCGCCTCCCCGTTGGCGCGAGGCGCACCGATCGTCGTGGTCGTGGGGCGTGGCGCAGGCGCGGGCAGCACCGCGCACGTGGGCCCGCACGGCGCGGCGGGGCGCGGGACCGTTGAACGCCGGGGCGTGGTCCCGCGCGAGGGTCACGGCTTCTTCCGCTTGCGCGGCGTGCCCTCACCAAGGCGCTTGGTCTCGGCCACGATGCGATCGAAGTCGCTCTCGAAGAGGCGGTCCTGCACGATGCGGTACTTCTCGAACTCGCTCTCGGCGTGCGCCCGAGCGATCTCGGCGGTCACCTTCCCGGCGTCTTGCAGCACCTCGCGATCGGTCGCGGCGAGGAAGCGGTTCAGCCGCACCTCCCAGTCCTGCATCGTCATGGGGATCTTGCGGAGCGCCATGTCCTCGGCGACGTCGAGGTAGGCGTTCACCAGCCGCGAGAGCTGCGCGAGTTCCGACTCGGTCAGGTAGTTCTTCGCCACGACCGCGTCGAACTTCTGGATCTTCCCATGGGGCGCGTCGGTCCAGGTGTGGAGCCCCATGTGCTTTTGGGTAGCGTCGGCGCGGTCGACGATGACCTCGGCGGCGGTCTGCCCGTGAATGGCCCAGTGCAGCTTGTTCTGCACGGTGGCGAAGAAGCGCTTGGTGGCCTGCGCCGTCACGTCGTAGTCGACCGACGTAGCGTAGATGTCGGTGACCTTCTGGTAGAACTTGCGCTCCGACAGCCGGATCTCGCGGACGCGCTGGAGCTGCTCTTCGAAGTACCGGTCGCTCAGGACGGAGCCGCCGCGCTTGAGGCGCTCGTCGTCCATCGCGAAGCCCTTGATGGTGAACTCCTCGACGACGCGCGTCGCCCACTTGCGGAACTGCACCGCGCGCTCGGAGTTGACCTTGTAGCCGACGGCGATGATGGCCGAGAGGTTGTAGTGCTTGGTGTCGTAGGTCTTGCCGTCGGCGGCAGTGATTCGAAAATTTCGAATAACTGAGTCCTCCTCCAGCTCGCTGTCCTCGAACACCTTCTTCAGGTGGTAGTTGATGGTCGGGACCTCCACGTCGTAGAGCTGCGCCATCATCTTCTGGCTGAGCCACACGTTCTCGTCGGCGTAGACCGCCTCGACGCCGCCCGTGCCGCTGGCCGCCACGAAGGTCAGGTACTCGGCCGCCGAGGAGCGAACGAGGGACGCGGTCGGCTTCTTCTTGCGGGTCATGCCGCGTCTCCTAAACGCTTCTTGATGTCCTGCGCCATCTGCCCGACCGAGAGCCACGCCGCGTCGCCGTCAAAGCGGACCTCGACGCGCGTGCGGCCGGCCTCGGTCTGGTAGAGGAAGAACTCGGCTTCGCGGCGAACGAGGTCGGTCATCGCAGCACCCTCGGGCCGAAGAACTCGATCTCCACCCTGCCGTCAGCGGCAACCTTCGCGCTCACGATGTTCTTTCGTGCCTGCTTCAGCTCGGCGCGAAGCATCAACCCTAGCGGCTGGAGATCGGGCGTCATCACGCCGCCGTAGGTTCCCACCGATGGCTCGACGACCACGGAGGTGCCAGCGGCGGGCGCCCGCCCACTGTTCCACTTCACGCGAACCGCCTGCGTTTCGCGCTTCCACTTGCTGCGGTCCGCCTTGCGATCTCCCTCGTAGAACTGAAGCCACGCCTGTCTGCTGCGCTCGGTAGGCCAGTCCTTCTCCGTCGAGCGCTCCTCGACCGGCTCCGAGTTGAGCCACTCGCGCATGCCGTCTCGATCCGTGAAGGATGCAGCTGTATCCTCCACCGCTGCCGCTGCCGCCTCCCGAGAACTCAGGCTCGCGCGCACCAGAGTGATAACGGACCGGTTCGAGCTTCCTGCTTCAACGGCGAGTGCCGCAAGCCCGGTCAGTGCGTCGACGCCCTGGTGCTCCACAGCTAGGGCATGTACGCGGACGGCCTCCATCGCCCACGGCAGTCGGTACGCCAGCGCCTCCTGGATGAGGTCCACCCCGTCGTCGTCGCAGAGAGCGAGAACATCGGCCGACGGCTTCCCCGCGAGCCACGCCAGCAGCGCCTCCCGCCACCTTGCAGGAAGCGGCTTCGGGGCCTGGAACGGCGCCGTCTGGAACACCAGATCGGCGAACTCGACGACAGCCTTTCCTGTACCGGCCTCGTCTCCGAGTGTGATGCACGCCTCGGCCTGCGTCAGCAGCGAGATGAGTGCGTCGAGATTCGTATCGATGAACTTCCCTGCCGAGAGCCCAATCCCAGCGGAGTGAAACCCTTTCCGCTGCGCCGGCGTCGTCTCCAGCCAGATGCGTTGCGCTCTAGCGGCCACGAAGGCGCGCAGCAGCTCCTGCACCTTCGCTTCCTTCCTCGCGAGTTCTCGCGTGAAGAGCGAGCCCTCAAGGACGGCGTGCAACTCCGTGTCGACTGCATCGTCCTCCGTCTCGCCATCGAGCAGGGACAGGATGGCTGCATCAAGCGAGGCGACGTCTCGGTTCCAACCTTGCTCGTCCACATCGAGCTGCTGCTTCGCGGCATCGAAGTCCCAGGCCTTGTCGTGGTTGGCGACGTACTCGAGGACTTCGGCGGGCTTGATGCCGGCTCTTGCTGCGATGCGTTTGAAGATGTTGACCGAGAGCTGCAGGATGCCGCTCGCGACCTTCGGCGCCTTCGCGGCCGCGACGAGGTTCTCCCACTTCCGCACCGCGCGGTTCGTCTCTCGCGCCGAGTCCTCCCAGACGACGTGAAGAACGAGTCCTTCGACATCGACGAATGCGCGCCCCGCTCGGCCTGCGACGTTCGCAAACTCGGCCGATGGGATGATTTTCCTGTTCCGCCAGATCGAGGGCACGAGGAGAACGCTGGCAGAGAGGTTCAGGCCCTGCGCGAGTGTCGGCGACGCGATGGTTAGGCGACAGTCTCCAGCGCGAAGCAGACGCTCTACCTCGTTGAGAAACGGACGAGGGAGCCCGCCGTGATGGAGGGCAACCCCGTGCTCAAGGCATGCGACGGCGGGGTGCTCGGCGCCAAGCCACTCGGCACCAACTGCCATGGCGTCCTTCACCCGCTGCGTCGGCGCTGCGAGCGAGGTGAGCACCTCATGTCGAATGCACTCCAGCACCAGCGATCCGAGCGTCTCCACTGACTTTCGCAAGACGCAGTAGAGGAGCACGTCCTTCTGCTGTTCGACGAAACGCCATGCTGCCGCCAGCGTGAGCTCGTTCTTGTCTGCCGGGAACGCCTTCCGACGACGCGAGCCTTGGGGCGGCGCCTTCTGAGCGACGAAGCGCAGCACGAAGGGGCTCTCCTCTTCGACCTTCACGTCGAGGCGAGCTGATCCTGAGCCCCACCGCAGTGTCCCGAACCGTTGCCGCGTCGGGCGCCATGCAGAATGGATCGGATCGCCTGGCTCGTCCGCGCGAAGCCAGGCAACAAGGTCGGTCATCTCCTCGGCCGTCGGGAAGAGCGCCGAGAGACACACGATGCGCCGCTCGGCGGCGTCGGGGCGCCGGACCAGACGTTGGACGAGCGCCTCGTATCGGACCTCCCGCTCGTTCGGGCCCAGCATGTGCCCCTCGTCGAGCACGATGAGGCCGACGTCGTCGATGAGCGTCGGGTCGTTCCGCAGGGCGAAGTCGAGCTTCTCGGGCGTCGAGACGACGACGCGCCCATCCCGAAGAGTCTCCTCGTCGCCGCTCTCGATGCCCGCCGAGCCGTACAGAGACGACACCGAGAACCCGAGCGGCTGCAGCGACTCGGACAAATCGCGCTCGACTTGGGCCGACAACGCCCGGAGCGGCGTCACGTAGACCACGCGCTTGTCGGCCGCGAGCGTGCGCAGGATGCAGAGTTCGGCGATGCGCGTCTTCCCTGCACTCGTAGGGAGCGCGACGACGAGGTCGTCGGTGAGATCCTGCGCGCGCTTGGCCGCAGCCAACTGGGACGGCCATAGCTCGATCGCAGCTCGCTTCCCTCCGCGAAGCCGCTGGATGTACCCGCGCCGAATCTCGTGCCACCGGGCCTGGTCTTCGTGGCCGAATGGAAGCTCCGGAATCTGCTGGTGCAGGCTCATGCTCCACAGCTCGTCGACAAGGTGAGCCGCGAGTGTGGCGGTCCACCAGTGACTGACGGCGTTGAGGTCACGAGCAGCGTGGGCGGTCGCGAACAAGAGTACCCGCGCCTGGTCGGCTGCTTCGGACTCCCCGGTCGTCAACGCGTGGTCGAAGAGCGCGAGCCCGCGCATGAACGAGCTCGTCAAGACGCTGTGGGCCGCATCTGTCTGGTCGAAGTCGTCGTCCTCCTGCAGCTTGATGGCGACGGCTTCGTCGGCATTCGCAGGGTCCAGCAACCACTCGGAGAAAGTCGTGTGCAGTTCATCGAGACGGCGACGCAGGAGTCGAACGAGTGCACGTTCCGTTGGCGCGAGGTTCTGTGCATCCGTAGCAACCGGCAGCATCGAAAACGCGCGGGCCGCGTATCGCCCGAGGTGGAACGCAACCGCGGCGGTGACGCGGTGGAAGCCCTGATCGATACGCTCCTCGCCTCGATGGACCGCCGCCTCGATCGCCTCACCTGCAACGAGGAACGCACGATCGAGCAGTCGTGGCTCTCCCTCGCGGCTTGCGCGTAGGCGCAGCGCAAGCGCCATCACTGCGTGGGCGTAGTCGAGCAGGTCTTCGGAAAGTCCCTCGGGGAACTCCGGGGCACCATCGGGAAGGCTTCCGTCCCGCCAGATCAGACCGCGAGCCAACCCCTTATCGAGGAGACGCCCTCGGACCCCCGGCTCGACGACCGCCCGCAAACGTGACGACAGCTCTGCAGCGGTCTCGGCCATTAGAGACCTCCGAACAGGAGCTTGATGAATTCGGCGTGGTCAGCGATTTGAATGCCGACGGCGTGCCTGGGTCTCTTCTTCTTCGAGGCGGCAGTGAGGTGGTTCGTCAGGATGCTGCTGGGATCGCTACCCGTCAGGGCAAGGAGGAACTGCTCCACTCCGCTACCCGAGAAGCTCGCGACAACAGCCCCCTCCAACTGTGCGGCCAAGGCCGCATCCTCGTCCTTCCCCGTTTCGCGGAGCCGAGTTGCGATGAAGAGAACGGCATGTCGCCCAGGTCGCCCACGGTCGCGATCGAGGGCCTCCGCAGCCAGATCGATCGCGGCATTGGTGAGCGTTGCGTAGCTCTTGGATTCCCCCTTCAGGAGTGCGACGAGCTTGCCCTTGGCGTCGATTTGAATGCCGACGATGTCGTCACCACGGAGCGCCATGTTCCGACCGTCTTTCCAGCGAAGTCGTCGGACCGGGACGACGAAGCCGAGGGTCTGCTCAGCGATCTCCGTGGCAAGCACCTCCCCAAAGTCGCCCGAGCGAGCCGCCTTCGTCTTTGGCAATAGCTCGCGAAGGATCTTGGCGGTCGCAGGGGCTCCAAGGTCCGCGACGCGTTGAGCCGCAATGTCCGGCGACATGTAGTGCGTCCGAACAATCGCTCGCAAGTCGTTGATCACCGTGGCGCGGGCGCCCGCCTGCTCAGTCATCAGATGGAGCGGATGCTTGCCGACGCTTGAGCTGTTGACCGTGAGCCAGCGCTTCAGCACGTGCTGCGGCGATGCCGCCGGCTTCTTCGTCGGGGCAGGCGACGACGGCCACTTCTTGGTCTTGGTGGACGCGGGCGTCGTCATGACCCTCCACCTCCGTCGGACGTATTCGCGGACACTACCGGCTGCTGCATCTTCGAAGGGCGACTCACGACGATGACGCCGGCCACGCGCTCCAGCTTCTCGAGGCCCTGGATGAGTGTAGCGTGCTCCTCAGTGCGAGCGGCGTCGTCCCAGACGAACGCGATCATGCGGTCGTACTGACCGCCTTGAGGGAAGTACATCGCGGCGTCCTGCGCGAGCTGCCGCTGGATCTCCTTGAGGCTGTCGGTCGCGCGCGCGAACTTCGCCTCGATGATGAGCTTCAACGACGGGATAACGAGGTCCGCTCGCGGCTGCGTGAACCCCACCTTCGTCGAGTAGCCTTCGCTTTCGAGGTCGTGAAAGAGCGGGGCAAGCGCAACCCAGAGCAGGTTCTGCACGTGGTACTCGTGATCGACGTGCCACTGGCGCGCTTGGCTCGTCTTCGTTCGAGGCTTCTCCTCCCACGTCCAGTCTCGAAGCGAGCGCGTGACGCTCCGCAGTAGTGCGAGCACGTCGTCGACGGTCATCACGTCGGTGCGGATGCTTCGCACAACGCTGGCCTTCGTCCGCGACAGCGACGCGAGAAGGAACGCCGCGCCGATCGCGTCGACCTGAGCATGGTGCTCGAGGACGGCAGCCATGATCGCGCGCCCATCACTCGCGGTGACGACCTCGGTGACCGGCGCTACGGCCACCCTCGTCACGCAGCAGGCCTCCGACAACTCGGGCGGCAGAGAGCGCTGCTCGCCCAAGAGCTGCGAGGCGACGTGCAGTTGAGCGCGCTCCCACAGCCCCAGTCGTTTGTCGAACTTGTCGAGCACCGAGCCGAGCCAGGAACGCATCGCCGCCTGACGGCCGGTGTCGGCGTCTCGAAGCAGGGCAGACACCACCGCGAGGACCGCCGGAGGATCAGCGGCGAGCCCAACGGCGGTGCCGTCTACCTCGGTGGCCGTTCCCAACGCCCAGTCGAACCCCTCGTTGAACGCGGTCGTGCGCTCGGAGTCCACGGGGTCTAGCGCGGCAGCCAGCGCCAGCGCTCCCACAGGGTTTCCTTCGGCGTCGCCATCCTCACCCCTCCGTGTCCGTCTGCGCATCAACGCCGGACTTGTTGCTCGCTTGCCTTCTCATACCTCCGC
>Ga0210054_1000895_pt1 | contig 26280 bp, 10 predicted proteins | sample CryGeymeta201516_FD_185470 | JGI IMG/M metagenome (GOLD analysis project Ga0210054, IMG submission 185470) | Groundwater microbial communities from Crystal Geyser aquifers in Utah, USA - Crystal Geyser metaG 2015-16 (SPAdes) (version 2) | ecosystem: Environmental > Aquatic > Deep subsurface >... | reverse complement strand
CTGATTGTTGAAAATACGGGCGCTCCCGCCGCGCCTTTCAATTTCATACCCCGTAGCCGTGGCCCGGGCGATATAGCCAAGATCGTTTCTCGGAAGAAAATTCCCGTCCGAGCCGCGCTTGAAAACGATGGTTGTGCTTTCTAAGTGATAAATGATTGCGCCCGATAAATTGCCGCTATCATCAAAGAATTTTCTCTCGTACTCATATTCAGAAAACGAGCCGAGCGGTTGCACCCATTCGAACCAGTCTGAAAACCAGTTGTACCCAAAGGGGCCATCCGTAGATATTTGAGTTGTCCAGGATAGGCTTGGAACCTGGGTGGTTTGCCCCGCATACGCCGTATTAGATAAGGCGTGTACTTGACCGCCATTAGGGCTGCCTACGCCCGTTAAGATTTGCACCCGACGATTGGAACCGTAGCTTAATCCCAGCCCAATACTCTCCCCGCTTGATGTTTGGACCTGGAGATCCTCATCCACGTCAAAGGTGTAGGTGCCGGGGATCATAGAAACCATGGATCCCGTTGACTGGCTGCTGGATTTTATGCAACACGTGTTATCGCCACAGGGATCGGGCGGCGGATCCGGCGGGCAGTCGCTTGAACTGGGGATGGTGCTGTAACTTGGCGGCCGGGTACTGCCTCCGCAGCAGCCTTGGACACCTCCGCCGGTATAGCCGACGCCGCCGGTATAGCCGCCTCCGCTAACACCACAGCCGCCGGTCCCCACGCAGTACGAGCTGGATCCGGATCCGGTCCTTTCCGCCCCTGATCCTGGGCAAATCGGATAGCGGTAGGTAATACTCCCGCAGATCGTGCATCCACCCCCTCCTCCGTAGCCGGTAATCTCGGAAAGGAGCGGATCATCGCCTACGGAAAGGGCGGCAAGGGTCTGAAGCTCTGTGGAGGGCGTGTCCGAAAGCCACGTGATCCTGAACGGAAGCGGAACCGATTCCATGGCATCCAGGCGATCCGGAAGGGTGCCCAGGATTTCGAAGGCCATATTCTGGTTGGACGCGGGCCGCTGCAGGGTGACATCCTTGGCGGCGATAAGACCGTGGTTGGTAACTTTATATTCGCCGTAATAGACTTGACCCTTTTCCAGCCGGGGCAGATTGACAAAGGCCGGTTCCACCACGACCACGGGCGCAGGGACATCGGTCACAAAGGTCGTGGTGATCCGGATCTCGTAGCGGTCCTCGATCACGATGGGGACGACCGACCATTCGATGGTCACGAATACATTCTCCAGCACGACTTCGACGGGGGTGGTATAGCCGGGCTGGACCTGGAAGGTCCCCATCCAGGATTTGTGTCCCGGCGCGCTGACCGTGTAGTTGTAGGAGCCGGTGGGGAGATCGGTGAAGGTTGCGGAGCCGTTTGCATCGGTTTTCGCATCCTGACGGATGGACAGGACCTGGGCATGCTGAATCGAGACGTCGGCAGCCTCGACATTTTCATAGAGGCTGTCCGTGACCGAGAAGGTGACGTTGCCTGTGTTGGCCGAGGTCACATGCACCTGCACGTAGTAGATGTAGGGAGGATGATTATCCGCCTCCACGGTAAAGGAATCGGTGTAGATGCCGTCCTGGGTGCCGGCGGGAGGGGTCATCACCACGCCCAAGGTGAATCCGGCCCCGGCAGGCACCGTCCCCACCGCACGGCTTCGGTCCAGACCGATCCAGGAGGTGGAAGGGCCGGAAATACGGGCATTGATCAAATCCTTAAAGCCCTCGTTGGTAAAGGTCACGCCACGGATGGCCTGCTCGCCGGGATGGACAAAGCCCTCAACAAACGAGGGCGAGGCTGACAGATACGGCTGCGCCTCGTAGAGGATGAGCTCGATCTTCATCGAGGCCTGGGCGCCTTCGGCGGTACGGGCAGTAACCGTGGCCAGGCCGGTATTGACCGCGGGATTGCCCACGGAGATCGTGACATTCACGGTCCGGGTCTCGCCGGCCTGAAGGTCGCCCGCGCCATTCACGGCGCCGGTGATCTCGGCATTGGAACCCGCCACGGAATAGGTGAGATTCGTAAGCTTTGTCTCCCCGGGGTTTGTGAGCTTGATCGGCACCACGATGGAGTCGTTCTTGCTCACGCGCCAGGTGGTAAGACTCGGCGTCACGATAAAACTTGAGATCGTGAAGGTGTCCTGGACGTAGCGGTCGTAGATGTCCGGGTGGGCGCCCCAGATCGTATAGACCCCGGCCTCGTTGGGACCGGGGATGAAGTTCACGACAAATTGGCCGCTTTGGTCCGTGGTGGCGGTGAGATAACGGTCGAATCCCTTGACCGAGACCCCGACCTTGACCGGTACATAGGCCATGGGATTTCCTGTGGTGTTGCTGATGGCGGATCCCGTGATCCGGACCGGGCCCGCGGAAAAGAGATTCTTCTCGCCCTCCACCTGAGCCGTGACGCTGTAGCTTGTATCGGATAGGAAGACCTCTTTTTCCAAAGCGAGCCCAGAGGCCGCGACTTCATCGGCCCCCGCGTAGTCGTAATAGATCTTGCCGACCACGGCGTTAACATAAACCAGGTGAGGAGAGGCGGTGGGTATCACAAACCGGATGGAATCGAAGGTCAAAGAGGCGCCCGGCTCGATCCGTGCCCGCGTGACGCCGTTGGTCTTTGTCACGAATTCGGCGCCGCCGATATATTGCATCAGGGACCCTGAGGCGAGGACGTTTCCGTTCACGTCGGCAAGGTCCACCTTTACATCCGGCGAGGGTTTTTTGCCGCCGTCGGTTGCCGTCACGATGTCGATGGGCAGGTCGGTGTTGTTGAAAATCTTGAGCTGGATCTCGGCCTGGCCCCCGCGAATCAGCGGATGATTCAGGATCTCCAGTGTCACTCCGGAATCGACCATGTACACCTTGGACACGGATTCAATCCGGACCTCGCTTCCGGGTTCCGGGCGCCCGACAAGGGTGACATTGACCGTTTCCTGAGAGGCGGCGCTCACCGGTGCGGCAACAACCTTCTCCACGGTCAATTGCGAACCGGCCGGGACCGGGCTTACGAGCGGCACATGGTTGAGGGCGCCCGTTCCGATTCCGACTTGCAGCTCATCGAAGTTTTGATCCTGCGTCTCATTGTTCAAGATCGAGAGTTTCAGCTTTGTGGGCGCACCTCGGCGCAAGGTCTGGTTCGAATCCATGGAGAGCGAGACCTTGGGAAGCGTGATTTCCCGCACCCCACTCTCATGCACGCCATCCGTGGCCGAGACACCGTAAACCACGGTCCCGCCGTTGTAGAAATTGTCGGTATACGGCCCGCCCGCCAAAGCCGTAGCCGTGACCTTGGCGCCGTTTCTGTACACGTGGTAGCTCATGCCCGGCTTTGAGGTCCAATTGAGTACGGCCTTTCCCAAAGAGGTGCGGGTCACGGTCAGTTGAGAAACCGGGGGCAGAGCCACGCCGATTTGAGCCGTGGTTGCGGCGCTTTCGTTGCCCGCGGCATCCACGGCCGTGATCCCATAGGTGTTGGCCCCGGCATCCGGCTGATTGTCCACCCGGCTGAGCGCCGTGGTCTCCGCAACCTTGCGGCTGATCCCCGGCAGAATCGTGCCGGTCGCTGACTGATAGAGCCGGTAGACGGCCGCACCCGCCGAGGCCGGCCACGAGGCATTGATCCCGCTCCCCAACTCCTTCAGGGTCAGTGTGGCCGGGGGCTCCGGAGGCGTGGCATCCGTGGTCGCGGGGACCTCGGCGGACAGCAGACCGGGATAGCCTTGAATGTCCACGGCCTCGACGCTGTAATAGTAGGTATCGTCCGGGAGAGGCCCGTCGGTGAGTTCGGTTTCGGTCCAGCCCATGATGACGGGAACGGCCTCCGAAGGAAGCTGCGCCGCAGTCCTCCTGTAGAGATTGTAGCCTCCTGCCGCCCCTGGCACTCCGGTCCACACAAGGTCCACGCGGCCTCCGGTCTCGACCACCGCGGTGAGAATCGGGGCATCGAGGGGCGGGGGCTGATTGTTATAGATGAAGAAGGTCTCTCCCTGAATGATTACCGTGTCCATGTTGCCGACCAGGTCCACCGCGGAAACAGCAAATGAACACTCGCCGATCTCCTGGCCGCCGAGCATGGAAAGAGTGAAACGCTGCGTGCCGGTCCAGGAACCGTCGGGCTGTGCGGTCAAGGCGATTTGATTCCGGCTCCCGTCCGGGGTATTGAGATCAAGCAGCGGCGTGCCGGAGACGGTTTCATCGAACCGGACAGTAATCCCCACGTTCAGGTCGGTCTTTACACTGAACGGAGCAGAGGGCGACAAGGTGATCACGGTCTTCGGGCTCTGATGGTCTATAAAGAACGAAGTCTCACCCGTGGCCACGGCGCTGCGGTTGCCCACGAAGTCCTTGCCTGAGTAGGTAATGGCAGCCGCGCCGTGTGCCATCTGCTTCTGCACGGTAAATGTCCCGGTCCATCTATTGGCCCCGGATGCCTTCATGGAAACGGGTATGGGAGCGACGCCTGCAGGAATCACGCTCACAAAAGGAAGTTCGGATAGATCTTCGGTGGTCGCAACCGTGATGATCACGGAACCCTCAATCAGGCGGTCCGGGTCCACGGCCAGAACGGCATCCGGTGAGACCCGATCTCCGGCAACCGAGACCACGTTGGAGATGGGGCTTTCGTTCCCGCTTTCGTCCAAAGCCGTCACCGCATAATAGTAGACCAGGTCGTTGTCCGGCAGATAAGTGGTCTCAGCCACGGTGATTGGGCTTCCGGGATTATCCACGGCTCTCACGCCCGGCGCCGTTGCCGAACTGAAGGCGCTCACGCTCTGATAGAGGTGATAACGATCCGGTATTTCTCCGGCAGCCGGAGACCACGCGAAGTGGACCACTCCGCCGGCCCGGGCCTCTGCCTTCAAAGAGTGCGGCCCGCCGGGCGCGCCGGTATCGAGCGTTACGTACAGGGAGTTCGAAGGGGCGCTGCTGCCTCTCCGGTCCGAGGCAATGGCCTTGAGTTCGTTCCCGCCTTCGGAGATGGCGGCAGCCGCAAAGGTGAACTGGCCTGCCCCATTCACCACGGCCGTCTGGCTCCACTGCACGCCGTTCACGAGGAGGGTAATGGTCTGTGCCTCCTCGGCAGTGCCGTTGACTGAGGTGAGGGTAGGCGTGGAAACCGTACCGCTGGGGATCGTCCCGGTCAGGACCGGAGGCCTGGGCGCCGCCCCGCTAACCATGACGCCGAAGGAATAGGCCGCCTGGTTGCCCAGGGTATCGGCGGTGCGGATCCGGATGGAGTGGTTCCCGTTCTGGTATATGGCTCCCTGAAGCCCGATGTTATAGAAGGCGCTGATGGAGCTCGATGTACCGGTTATAAGGTTGACCCCGTCTACGTCGACGGCAAGCGACGCCACCGCGCTTTCCGCATCCTTGACCTTCACGTTAATGGTGTAAGGTTCGGTGATGACCTGCCCTTCGGTAATATTAATGGAATCGATGACAGGGGGCTCCATGTCGCTTCTCGGCGCCGCCGATACCGTGGTCACGGTCTTGCGTTCGCCGCCGCTCACATTAACCGTAGTCACGGCAAAGTAATATGGGACGCCGTTGGTAAGACCGGTGATTACGGCCTGCCCGCCCATGCCCGTAGCGGAGACCCTGACAGCGGGTGTGAACCCGGTGACGTATGAGAATGGATTCTGGCTGTAGTAGACGTTGTAACCGGCCACGTATCCAAGCAGATTGCTGGGGAGGTCGTCCCATGTCAACGTGACCTTGCCGTTCCACGGCACGGCCGAGAGGTTGGCCGGGTTCCTGAGCACGGTAACGGGTTGTATGAACGCCCCTGCGCTTTCGTTCCCGTCCGTGTCCTTGACTGTAACTCGGAAGGTATATTGGGTTTCATCCGAGAGTCCGTTCTTGGTGTAACTGTTCACACCCGCACCCAAGGGCGTGCCTCCATCCTCTCCGGTTCCGGCATTAAAGTAGAGGGTCTGGCCGGTCACGTCGGGATCGGATTGGTTCCGGGTCCACCCCAGGACAATGGTATTGACGCGATTCACATCTTCGGTAACCGATACGGCGTGGAGCCCGGTGACGTCCGCGGGCGCCTGGGTATCCGCCGGTGTGCCGGGCTTGGCATTGACGTTCGGATCAAAGTGACCGAGATCATCCACCGGCACGACAGCGAAGTAGTAGGTCTGCCCTTTGGTCAGTCCGGACACGGCCGTTCCGGAGGTCCCGGCATTGACGGTCTGGACAGGATTCAGGCTGGTGACATTGGAAAAGCTTCCCGACTCCCGGTATATACGATAGTAGGCCACGTCCACTTCTGCATATCCGGCCCAGGAGAGACGCACGGTTTTCCCGTCCCCGTTTCCGTCCACCTGCAGGAGGCTCGCCGGGATGGGTTGGGGCGCGGAAACGTCGTAATCGATGGAAACGCTCTTTTGCACGAAATTCCCGGCCGTGTCATCGGCCCTGAAAGTAAACTGATTGACACCTTCACTCATGACCGGAGTCTGATAGGACCACGTGCCGTCCGCATTCACCGCGACGTGCGTTGTGCCGTTCACGGTCAGAGCGGCGCCTATTTCAGTCCTTCCCGTGATGGTCTGGGAATCCAGATCCGTGGGCGAAGTCACCGGATTGATGGTGAGCGCGGGCGGGATGGTGTCCAGAGTGACGGCATAAGTCAGCGCGGAGCTTCCGTTGCCGGCAGCGTCCTCACTGGTGATGACCAGGCTCTGGGCGCCCTGGCTCAGGCGGTAATCATAGGACCAGGTGGTATTGACCGTGGCCGCGACCCGCTGCACACCGTTGATGCGGATGTCTGCGTACGCATCCTTGGTCCCGGAGAGGGGAAGCATGACCACGCGAGTCATACTCGGGACAGCCACAGTCACGGTGGGATCGTCAGGAGGCGCCGTGTCGAGTTCAAAGGAGTAGGAGTCCACAAGCCCCATTCTGTTCTGATCCAGGTCACGGGCGCCGGATACGGACAACCGCCAGGTCCCGTTGGTCATTCCCGTGGTGAAGGTGAAACTCCCCTGATAGGTGTCGGAGTCGGCCCATGCTCCGTCGGTCACGTCGTAACGAACCGAGTCCGGAGCGATGAGGGAGACAGCGGGCAGGATCGATGGATCCATGGGTTCCGAGAAATCCACGGTGAATGTCACGGTCTCCGCGCGAACAGGTGCAGACGGTGAAAGCCGAGAGGAAAGTAAGGCCGGGGCCACAAAGTCCGTGGGGACGTCGAGCCGCATGTCGGCCTCATTCGTGGAGGTCCGCATATTGTCGACGGTCATATCCGTGGAGGCGTGGCCGCCGAACTCGCCGATAACCAGCCCCGTCGCGGCCGAGAGATCAACCGGGGTCGTGCTGCCTGCCTCAAGGGTCCCATTGACGTAAAGGCCGAAACCTGCGGCCCCATACGTGAAGGCCACGTGGTACCAAACCCCGGGAACCAGCACGGTTGATGACAGGAGCGCATGGCCGTTGATATCCAGGATCAACGTTCCTGCCTGGATGTCGAGGATGACGGGCGCTCCGTTTCCATCGGTAATGGTGAGAATTCGTCCATCGGTCCCATACCACAGGAGATGGAATTCGACCGTGCCGGACTCGGGATTGATCACCGAAGCGTCATACTCAAGCCGGTCGGATGGGGTGAAAAAGAGGCCCTGGCCGGAAAATGCGTAATCATATTGCGCTCCCGTGATCGTCCCGATTGTGGTCCCGTCCAGAGGATCCATGAGTGCGGTGGTGAAACGATCGAGAACGAAGCCGTGGCCTGTATCGGCACCCATGACGTTTCCGGCAGAATCCGCGGCCCGGGATATGGAGGCCCTGTAGGAGTCGTCGGCGAGAGCGCCCGAGTAGGTCCCTCTCCAGGTGCGAAGATCCAGCCACGAACCCGTCAGGGCGTAGGCATCGTAAGGATCTGAGAGGCCGAAGGTCACGGCCGGCTGCACAGTTGAATCCATATCCTCATCGAAGCTCACGGTCATGGTGAGCAGCGCAAGATCCTTATCGTCCGCAACCACGACATCGCTCACTTGCGGGGCCTTGTGGTCTTCGGCGAAACGGGCATAGGTGGCCTGAATCTCCGGGGTGGTCAGCGGGCGGCCAGACAGCCTGACCTCATCCAGGACGCCGTCGAGAAAGTCCGTGCTGTTGGCTACGGCGCCGCCCAGGATATGATCCACGGGATCCTGATTTATGGGCAGACTATAGGCGGACTGCGCCACCTGGGTCCCGTTGACGAAGAGTTTTATCGCGGACCCGTCATACGTGCCCGCAACATATACAAACTGACCGGGTGTGATCGCAGACGGGGCCGTTACGGATTGGTTGTTGATTCTAAAGCGCGGTTTACCGGAGACAAGATCCAAGGCATAGGACTTCCCGTTCGCGAAATTTCCGATCACGGTCTGCGTATGGGCCGTGACCGCCTTGATGGAGAATACGGCTTCGAGAGAGAGCCGGCTGCCGCTCAAGGCAAAGGCAGGAATGACCACGCGGTCCGTGCCGGAATATATGGCGCGGCCGAAACCGAAAGAAGACTGGACAAATTGGGTCCCGGCATAGGTCCCGGAATGCAGGCCCGTCTGATCCACGGCCACGGTCCCTTGAGTTTCGTTCAAGAGCCACAGGGCCAGGGTGTCGTCATCCATGACAAAAAGACCTTCATTGTTCAGCCGGGCGGCTGAAGATGCGAGTTCTTCGTTGCTGCGGACCGTATCGGAAATCCGGACCTCATCGACGGCCACCTGGTCCAAACGGCCCTCAAAATTCCCTGCAAGGTATCGGGCGCCGAAGTAGAGATCGGCGGAAGTGCTGATCGGACCCGGCACGATGGCAGCGTTAAGCGCCGGCTGCCCATCTATCAGAAGAGTGAGAGACGTACCCTTTCTCAGCATGGCGCCATAATGCCACTTGCCGTCCTGATACTTCTGCCCCGTGGTGATCACGGAGCCGTTGATATTCACTCCCAGATCACCGGAGCCGTCAAGCTGGATGGCCCATCCTGTGTTCGCGGCATCCATCTTGCCGATCAGGATCCCGTTGGCTGCTCCGCCTGAATTCCTGAAGAGAAACTCGACGGTCATGGTCTCCGTCAGGTCCAAAGCCGCGGCCGCCGGGACTCGGATATGGTCGCCGTCAATAAATAAACGGGCATTCCCGTTTTGACTCTGTATCACGCGTGTGCCGGTGGGAATCCCGTGGTGAAGCCCCATGACATCAAGAACCGTGTCCGTCGGGTTGGGCTCATTCATCTTCCAAAGAGCGACCGTGTGAGAGTCGGCGAAGAGGAAACTGATCGGGTCCACCAATCCTTTGAGATAGACCGTGACTCCGACTTCAACCGGCTGGCTTGAGTTCCCGGCGACGTCCACCGCACGGACACCGAAACGGTAGGACCCCTCGGCCAAGGTAATGCTTGTCCAGTTGATCGTCGTCGAGCCGACAGTCGCCAGCGGGGTTCCATAATTGACGTTCCCGGTTCCGTTATCCCAATAGATCACGTAGCTCCCGATGTCCGTGGATGGCGAGGCCGTCCAATCCAGACGAACCCGCGCTTCACTGAGAACAACGGCCGAAAGCGAGGCCACAGGATCAGGGCCGCTCAAATCCACTGTAAAGCTTCTCGATTCCGGCGTGGTCTCTTCATTGCCCACATTGTCCCGTGTCTTGACCGTAAAAGTATGGAGACCTTGGGATAATCCGGACCGGTTGGACGTGGTATCGGAAGAATATGCGCTGAACGGCGCCCCGTCCCAGGACACGGCATATTCGAGGTTGGCTGACGGAGTAAAGTTGTCCGTGCCGCTCCACACAAAGGTCACGCTTGACTGGGAGGTCGCGGACCCGTGCGCCGGACCATTGGTGATGACTGACTGCGGGCCGGTCAGGTCCACAGTAAGCGTCTTGGTCACAGAACTGCCCACCAGGCTTCCATCAGCGGGGGAGCGGGCTTCCACGGTCGCGTTGTAGTTTCCTTCGGGCATGACGGTTCCGCCTGCGGTGCCGTCGTTTGTACCGTACCAGGTGTAGGAGAAGACGTCGCTGTTCGTCCGTGTCTCATTCACCGCGGTGCCTGCGATCACAAGATTCCAGTCAACCAATTGCGGGAAATTGGCCGTGATCGTGGTGGAATCCGCAACACCGTCGTTGTTCGGCGAGATGGCCATCCTGGATATGTCAACCAATATGTCTCCCAGGGCTTCCGTAAGCCAATTCGAATAATCGACGATCCCCTTTGCGCTGTTGTCGTACCGGTCATAGACGGCCGCCGCAATCTCACTCGTCGTGGTCTTTCCCCACCAGTTCTCCTGTGCGTTCACATTTTGTGTGGACTGATTGGAAAGGGTATAGACCGAAGAACCGGCTCGCAGTAAGTTATTGTAGTGAACTTCGGCAACGGACGCGGCCTCCAGTTCAAGGGCATTGCCGTTGTTGTGAAAGATGCTGTTGTATTGAACCGTGGCCGCAAGCCCCCCGTAGCTGTCGGTGGTTTCGTCACGGTGCAGTTTAACGCCGACTCCGGAGTGGCCATACACCTTGTTCCGGCTCACCTCCACAGTCAGTGTCTGGGAGCGATAATTACGATCGATCTCTATGCCCAGCGTTCCCTCATGGATCTCATTGTCCGTGATCATCACAGTGCTTGCATTTGCATAATAATAGCTGTATAGATAGACACCCCGTCCTGAGCTATAGATCTCGTTATTGCTGATCACGGGCGTCAGGGTTCCATCGTAGGTATAGGCTAAGATTCCATTATCCTGATTGTCATGAATCACGTTTCCGCTGATGTCGACGATGTTGCTTGTGCCATTGTGATAGGTGTAAACGTAGATCCCCGCATCCTGGTCTGAGCCGCTGCTCCCGTAATCCCCGCCGTTTCCGCTGATCTCAACGCTCGATTGAATCGCCCAGTCTTGAATCGCCGAATTGTCCGACCGGATCGAAATGCCACGGCCCTGGTTGTTCTTGACCGTGCTCCCGGAAACCCGGCTCCCCGCAAGCACCTGGGCCGAGTACTGGGCATATACCTCCATCCCGTCATTGCCGTTCCCGGTCAAACTATTGCCCGAAAGATCCGCCGAAAGCGTGGTCCCGCTGTCCCGCAGATAAATATAAACGCTGTCGTCGCCGTTCGTGGAAAAAGTGCTGTCCGTCACCGTAAGGTCAACATCCGAACCCGTACGGGCGTCCAAATAAAGTCCGTCTCCGGCACTGTGATCCACGGACAGATGGTCCACAACAACCGGCACTGGCGTTGTTGTGGCTCCGGTCACCGAGTATTGCACCCCATACTGACTGTAGGAGACCACGGCATACTGGACGGTCATCCCGGCAAATCCCGTATCCGTGACCGTGATCCCGCCCCAATCCCCGGCTGTCGGAACCGGATTCGAGGAGGTCAGGGTCACGGGATTTCCGGTTGTGCCCAATATCTCCAAACGACCGTTCACGATCAACTCGGTCAAAGAGGCATTGTTTGACCCCTGATCGTCCGAGCCGGAAGGCAATGTCAAGACCGTCCCGGCCTGGATCGTGAGGGCCTTCCCCTGAGGCACGGTCACATCCCCGGTCAGACTCACAAAGCCGCTCCAGGTCTCATCCGTGCTCAAGGTCCCGGACGTGGTCGGAAGGGTCCCGTCCACGGTCACGTTCCGGATCGCACTGAAGCCCACATATTGATTGGCAGTATCCACAATTCGGGCCTGAATCTGGTGCGGTCCGTCCGTTGCAGCCGCCCATACGTACTGCCATGAAGCCGTTCCCGCGGCGGGCGCCCAGTTGGAACCGCCGTCGGTTGAGACCTCAACCCTCTGTATACCTATATCCGGGTCGATCCAGGCTGTTCCACTGATTCGGTAGGAATTGACATGAAGGGAATCCCCTTCTTCCGGATTGGTAACATGGGAGACCGATGTCAAGGATGACAGGTCCTGAAGGGCGCCGATAAAAGGCTCAGAAATCACACGACCGCGGAGGCTGTTGTCTTGCCGATCATAGATCCGGGCCGCGACATCAGAGGATGACGTCACCCCCCACCAGTTGTAACGGGCGTCCACACTAATTGCAGAAACGTTGTTCAAGGCGTACTTGCCGCTTCCGAATCCGCTTCCCACTAAAATATTGTTATGGTGCGTGGGCGCGACATTCGTCGCCTCCAGAAAGATCCCGTCCCCGTTGTTGGTCTCAACGTGATTGTAGATGACCGTGGCCGTAAGACCTCCGTTGCTGTCGTACGTCTCATTCCGATGAATCTTGATCCCGTCCCCGGTGTTGGCATAGACCCGGTTCCGGCTTACCTCCACGGTCAAGGTCTCTGCATAGGGCCCGCGCCAGACCTCGATCCCCTGCGTCCCGTTATGGATATTATTGTCGGAGATCCGCACATTGCTCGAATTGGCATAACTATCGTTGTAAACGTAAATGCCTCGACCGCTCCTGTAGATCTCGTTCTTGTAGATAGAAGCGTTCAAGGTCCCATCATAGCTGTAGGTATAGATTCCATAGTTCACATTATCCCGAATCTCAGGATTGTCCCTGACCAAGAGATCTGTTCGCGCGGTATTGTCCTTGGTATACGCGTAAATTCCTGAATCGCCGTTCCCGTATATGCTGCTGCCGCTGATTTCTATTGTTGCCGCCGTATTCGCTTCTCTCGCATCCGTGTAGATTCCATTGCTGTTATGATCATGAATCGTGTTTCTGAAGAATTGTGCCGAAGGTTTCGATCCTCCCCTCGCGTCCAATTGAATGCCTTTGCCTGAGCTCTGACGGATGATACTGTCTGCTATAAGAATGGAGGGAAGGCCGTTGCTGTTGGCCGTCTTTAGGTAGATTCCGTAGGTGCCATACTCTACGATTCCATAGGAGACCGTGAAGGAACTGCCCGGCGTGTAATTATATGTGATTCCGCCCCAACTCCCTTTGGTTTTCGTTGGTGCGCTTGACGTAAATAGGACTTCGCTTGCCAAGGAGCCATTGACCAACAGGGAGCCTTTATTGGTCTCATCGCCGACGGTCAGGGACGCCCCGGCGCTGAATTGCACCTCAACCCCTGCCTCTATAGTCAGTGTCACATTGGTTGTGCTGTTTCCCAGCACCTTTATGGCAGTGGTGACCTGGTAAGGACTGCCTGCCGTGGTCCAGGTTGTGTTGGTGGTGATGTTTCCAGTCACGGGTGTGGCTGCGAAGACATGATTTGCATGGAATAGGAACAACAGACCAAAGAGCACAAGTGCACGGATGGACATCCTGACGCGTTCCATGAGACCCCTCACTGATTTGGCAGTTGCAGATTCTCAAGCCCCTTCAAGACCACTAAGGCTTTGACCTTTCAGCATCCGTATCCTCTACAATCTTGAGCTTCGCCGTCTTTTCCAAGCCGGACAGAATATCGGCCAGGACCTTTTTTTCTTTCTCTATTGAGATTCTCCGTCTAATCAGAGGTTCCACATCTTGGAGGCGGCGAGAAATGCCTTCTCTTCGTTCCAGCAGTTGCACGATGTGATACCCTGCTTCTGTCTTGAATACAGGCGCAAACTGCATCGGCTCCTTGATCCCAAGGACAGCGTCTTCAAAGGCTTTTTCCTTGGTGCCTTTTCGGTAGACACCGATCAGCCCGCCTCGTTCCTTGGTTGCTGCGTCTGTGGAGTACCTTCGCGCCATCTCGGCAAAACTGCTGTCGTCCTTGGTCAATTTGTTGAAAAGGTTGCCCGCGGTCACCTTATCCGCGACCACGATTTGTCTGAGCTTGACCAGAGACGGGATGTCGAATTGGTCACGGTAAGTTTCGAAGTATTGTGAGACTTCCTTATCATCTATTTTCTCGCTTTGAACTTTATCCAACAGGTCTTTCTTGAGTTCTTCAACGATCAAACGTTTTTCGTACTGGCGCAAACGTGCTTGCAGTTCCTCTTTCTTGTGAATATTCCGGCGTTTGGCCTCCTGCAGGAGAAGCTCTTCCTTGATCAATTCTGTGAGCAAGCCTTTCATTTCAGTCTTGGAGGGCTCGTGGGCATCCGTATCCAGGTGCAGCATTTGAAATCTTTGTTCAATGTCTCCGCGCGTGATCTTGGAATTATTGACATAGGCCACGACGGCCGCCGGATCCGCGCTCTTGCCGGATGTCTTCGCATCCTGCTTGGCGCGTCCGCTCTGATTTGCTTGGTTACACGCCTGAAATACGATAAACGTTACAAATAACAAGCCCTGCGTCATTTTCCAGAACTTCATTTTTTTCTCCTCATCAGCGCTTGGTCCACTTATTACAGGAGTCGGACAAGCCGGTTTATGACGTCCTCGGTCACCTGTTTTATTGTCGGTTCAGAGATTGCCGCCGTTTCCATCATAAAAACGAATACCAGCCCCGAATCCCTGTCTCCAACAAAACCGGCCATATTGTAAGTTTCCGGAAGGCGCCCAGACTTAACGCGGATATCAGCCTCCGTGTTCACATGGACACCCCAATTCCGGTAAATCGGGTTCTCGTCAAGTCTTGCAATCGTTCTGAAAAAATCCGGGCCTTCTTCCCCGGTCGAGGCCGCGATCAAGAGGTCTGCCATGGTCCGTGGGGTGATCCGATTGAGACTGCTTAATCCAGATCCATCCACTAACACGACCTTTCCATTGTCTATGCCGGCGTTTTCGAACATTGACGCTGCAAGAGTCTGGATGGACGTATTGGTTCTTGCCTCCAAAGTCCTTCGAACCTGTTCGGCAATAAAATTATTGCTATACTCGTTCATCTTGGCCAGCATTTCCGTCAGCGGTTCCGAATACCACTGAGCCACGACTCTTGCATTTGATGGTGCGGTCCCGCGGTGTATATCCCCGTCGACATGAACTCCGGCAAGTTCAAGCTGATTCCTCAGGACAGTACAGGTGTAAAATGAGGGGGTTTCTACCGAAATTCGACGCTCATATTGCTTGTCGCTTCCCAGTCTTCCAGATGCTATGAGCCACCCATTTGTGGTCCACTTGAGGGAGATGGCTCGGCCCGTTCTCAGATTGTTTATCAGCCTTGTGATAGAGTCTTGAGGCTCGAATTGAATAGCTGTTGTTCCGTCCGGTCTTTCGACGATATTGACCAAGACGGTATTGTAATTCAATGAGAGGGCACAACTCGGCGCAAAATTTGCGTCCGCTTTGGTATTTTCTGGCCATCCTTTAGGTACTGATGGGCCAAAAAGTGTATCATCAAAAACAAGATCCCCTTCTATGCGTCTGATCCCTGCACTCTTCACTTGTCTTGCCAAGTCGCTCAAAGATAACGTATTCAGGCTTGGGTCTCCTGAGCCCACGATGACCAAGCTGCCTTTTAGCACCCCGCTGTTGACAGTCCCATCAGAAACAATTCTTGTTTGAAACCTGAAATCAGGACCAAATTCACGAAGAGATACGGCGGTAATGACAAGTTTGGCAAGAGACGCAGGGGGAAAGGAGTGCTCGGAATGATGATCAATGATCATCTTCTTTTCTTTGAGGTCATAAATGACTAATCCAACCCTCGAATTGTTGTGCTCCAAATCGGATAGATAATCTCTGAAAAGAACGTCTAAAGTCTGATTATCGGCGAAAAGCAGGGCGCATGAAATGCCCAGTATAATAGCAGTCGATAAGGCAGTTCTAAACAACATAGGCAAGCCCCCTCGCCAAGCCCCGAGATCTCAAGAACTTCTTACCTCAAGAAATACATGGATAATCCTCTTTCAGCATAAGATAGGTCTATACGTACAATGGTATATAAAGAAAGTACAATACAACAAAATTAGCTGATTTAACCCGCCATGAATATAACAAACATAAAATAAAGACTAATGTCAAGAAAAAAATTTTAAAAGCCACAAAATTATCATAAACCATCTCATGATTGTATGCCGGCCATTCTTGTCCAGAAGCAAGCCATCGCAGAAGAATATCCTTCGCAGACGAAGTGACGCGGACGATTCTTGCCCTTCCTAACACAATATGCCACCGGTCTCGGGCAGGTGCCGGGTTCGTCAGACCCCTGTTGCACAACGGACACTTTTTTTGTGTTCTTTAATAGCACAAGGATTGGTGCTGGGATGACGCGGGCGCGGCAGGCCCTTTTTCCCTCTGATCAGGAAGCCTACATTATCTGATTGAATGCAACCGCGAACCGGTCTTTGGGCAAATCATAAATAGTTTCCCGCGATTGGTAGTTTTGAAGCGCACGGCAATCATTCGTGCAACAGGTTCAACAGCGGTTAAAAAACACCTTCTTAAATCTCTATGCCATATTTCTCTACCTTATAACGCAGGATCTTCCGTGTGACACGAAGCATCTCGGCAGCCTTGGTCTTGTTTCCCCGGCATCTCTTCAATGCATTGATGATCATTTTCTTTTCAAACTTCTCGATGGTTTCCGGAAGGGAATTTCCAGAATCGGAAAACTCCTTCTCCAGACATCCGTCATCCACCTCCAACGAGCGGATCTTAGCCGGAAGGTCTTCGGGCATGATGGTGTCTCCGTCACAGAAGGCCACACACCTCTCGATCACATTCTCCAGTTCCCGGACATTCCCGGGCCAGTGGTATTCCATAAGGATTTCCAAGGCATCCTTGGAGATCTTCTTGGCCGGAAGGATCCTGTCTTCGCTTCTGCGGCCCCCTCGCCCTGCCCGCCTGTCGTTTTCAGCGACCTGACCTGCGGAGATCTTCTCCTCGGCATGGATCTTCTGCAGCATATGCTCAACCAGAAGATGGATGTCGTTCTTGCGCTCTCGAAGAGGGGGGATCTTGATAGGAACCACATTAATCCGGTAATAGAGATCCTCACGGAAGAGTTTCTTCCTCATCGCCTCTTCAAGATCCCGGTTCGTGGCCACGATGAAGCGGACTTCGATCTTTTCATTCACGGATGAACCGAGTCGTGTGAACTCCTTTTCCTGCAGTACGCGAAGGAGTTTCACCTGGGTGGTCATGGGGAGTTCCCCGATCTCGTCCAGGAACAGGGTCCCCCCTTCGGCCATCTCAAATTTCCCGATGGTCCTCTCACGGGCATCGGTGAAGGCCCCCTTCTCATGGCCGAACAGTTCATTCTCGATCAGGGTTTCAGGGATGGCTGCAACATTGACGGCAACAAACGGTTTGTTTCTACGATTGCTCTCATAATGGATGGCCCTGGCGATCAGCTCTTTCCCGGTCCCGCTCTCGCCGTAGATCACCACCGTGGATTTCTTGTCCGCGATCTGTTTGATGGTCTGGAATATCTTCTTCATACTGTCCGTCCGGCCGATGATATGGCTGCAATTGTACGGCTTCTCCACCTCGGAACGGAGGGTCTTCACCTCTCTGATCAGGTCGATATTCTCCATGGCCTTTTTGACGATCAGCCGGATCTCATCCACGTCAAACGGTTTGGTGATATAATCTTCGGCTCCGAGTTTCATGGCCTCCACGGCATTCTTCACGGTTTTCGTGGCCGTAATCATAATCACCTTTGAAAGACTGTTCATTTCCTTGATCCTGCGAAGGGTTTCTATGCCGTTCATCTGGGGCATCTTCACATCGAGGAGAATCACCTCAGGAGATTCCTTCTCGATGACTTTGATGGCATCCATCCCTGTAGTCGAGACCAGGATGCGATAATCATTCTCAAAAATCATCCGTATCGATTCCCGCACGCCAGGCTCATCGTCCACGACCAGGATCTTATGGCTGCTGCTCCGCTTCTCAGTCACGAATAGTCCCCGCTTTTGAAGTCTATCGGATTTGATAAATGGAATTGTTTATATTTTATTATGACTTAAGCTGAAAAGTCAACTTCCTCTCCAGCCGGCCGTTGATGTTATGCTCTTTCCTGCGCTCATGACGGATAGGGTTCTTGGGCAGGTGCAGGCAGAAGGTGGTCCCCCGCCCCTTTTCACTTTCCACGGTAATGCTCCCCAGGTGCTCTTCAATGATCTGCCTTGAAATGGCCAGACCCAGACCGGTCCCGGAGGACTTGTTGGTATAAAAAGGCGTGAAGAGCTTCTCGATCTCCATGGAGGTCATGCCGGTCCCCGTATCTTCGATCTCCAGGTGGACGAACCCTGTCCCGTCGTCCCTGTCGTAACGCGTCCTGAACCAGACGACTCCGACTCCCTTTCCCTTCACGGCATCGAGGGCATTATAGGCGATATTGAGCAGGACCTGCTTGATCTGTTCCGGATCGCACATGATCTCGGAGGCGTTATCTTCATCAAAAGAGCGCCTGAGTTCCACCCCGCTGGCCGCCGTCGTGGATTCCAGGAGAATCAGGACCTCCTCAATCAGGTCATGAAGGTTCACCGGCCGGAAATTCGGATCCGAAGGACGTGAGAATTTCAAAAGTTCTTCGATCAACCTCCCGATCCGGTCCACCTCCTGCGAGGCCACCTTCTGGAAACGGTCTCTGAATTCCTGATCGTGATACCTTTCAGGAAGGAGCTGGAAATAGGTCTTGATGGAGACCAGAGGATTCCGGATCTCGTGCGCCATGCCCGCCGTCAAGGTGCCGATCAGGGCAAGCCGGTCTGCCCTGCGCATCCGGGCCTGTGAACTCCGGAGTTGATCACAGAGCAGACGATTCTGAAGAGCCACGGCGATCTGAGAAAAGAGATCCGACATCCCGTCCATCATCTTCTCAGATGGGACGGACCCTTCCTTCCCGTATCTTAGATTGATAAACCCGACCAGATCGTCTCCGGCTATGAGAGGAACCGTCACCTCGGCCGAGAGCTTCAACATCCTATCCCGTATCTGCTCTTCTTCACGGCTGAGAACCCCTGAGGGCGCGGCATGAGGACGAAACAAAGGGCGCTTTGAGTATTTCAAGAACCCCACAAAGGCGCCGGAGCTCAGAATACGGTCCGAGGGCGTTTCCGCTTCTTGTTCCTTTCGACCTGAATCCCTGACATAATCCTGATTCGGCCCCTGCAGATAGAGAGAGACCTCGGCCGGTTTCAGATGCTTCCTGATCCAGACGAGGATTTCCTCAGGAAGATTTTTTTTGCCGGATCTTCCGGAAAGAACCCGGCAAAGATCCACGAAAGAACCCGCTCGGCCGGTCTCATCCTTCTTCCCCTTGACCATCCGTCCGAACCAGAGATTGAAAATCAGGGCGGATGCGGTGATCAGAAGAGAAAACAGGGGAGCCCATAGACCCAGAAACCGCCATGAAAGGACGAGGGTCAAAACATAGAACGATACGGAGAGCATCAAAATCTTAATAATCACCGCTCCCCTGCCTCTTGATCCTGCAGCTAAAAAAGAAAAAACATCAAAAATCATAAACCCATTTTCATCTGCGAGTTCACACCGGATGTCTCGCCGCCTCGCAAGGGCCGTCGGCCGCTTTCAAAACCTGAAGAACATACGGCGTATCGAACAGCCTGTTCAGACAGGGAATGACCTTCGGATCTGCGATCTCACCCGTCAATTCCTTTTCCAGAACCCGGAACAGCGCACGGCAGACCTCGACATCAAAATGCGTCCCCATGCACCGTCTGATCTCCTCAATGGTCTCTCCAAGAGAGATCTGCTTCCTGTACGGCCGGTCCGATGTCATGGCATCGAAGGAATCGGCCAAGGTGATGATCCGGACCCCCAAGACAAGATCTTTGCCCTCAATCCCGTCCGGGTACCCATGCCCGTCGACCTTTTCGTGGTGATGAAGCGCCAATTTTGATAGATCCCCCCACGGGAACTTGATATGGGAAAGGATGTCGTATCCCACTGAAGGATGCCGGTGAATCTGCATGATCTCCTGTTCATTCAGGGATGACTTTTTGCGGATGATCGAACTGTCCACCGTGATCTTTCCGATATCGTGAAGGAGACCAGCGAAACGGAGGCCTTCCAACTCGTCGCCGGGCAGGCCGAGTTCCTGACCGATGGCCATGGCGTACTGAGCCACGCGTGCGGAGTGGCCCTGTGTATAATCGTCCTTGGCATCAATGGCCACGGCAAAGGCCTGGATGGTATCGTGATAAATCTGTTTCAGGTTCTCATAGAGCTTGCGGTTCTCTTCGACCTTGCGCTGGAGCCTGGAAAAGAGCTGCTGGTTGTACATGACCACGGAAAGCTGCTGAGACATCATGGAGAGAATCTCCCGGTCTTCCCCGCCATACTCCCCTCCGCTGAAACGTTTCCCGACGGTCAGGAGTCCGACGAGTTTATCGCCGACCCGGAGAGGGGCAGCCAAGGCTGCCTTGACCGCCTTGAGGTGCTCCCTGTGTCTGAAGGTAAACCCCGTTACACCCCGTTCTGCATGGTCAAGTTTTTCTGATGGCCGGATATTGGATATGCCAACCATCCCATCTCCCAAGGTCCGGACTTCCCGTTGTAACGGGGTAAACCCCTGAAGCGGCTCCTGGCCTGAGCCGGTCTCAAAGACCTGCGAAGCAAGGAGGAGTTCGTTCAAATCCCCGTCGGACAGAGTAAAAGAAAGCGGCGTGGTCCCGTCCAAGCCTTTTCGGACGATGTTCTCCATGGCGCAGGAGGACGGTTCGTAATGAAACACGGCCCCCTCGGATGAAGATATGGTCCCGAGGATCAGATACAAGGCGGACTTGGTGATGTCGTCCACGCTCCCGTTCGAGGTAATCACCCGGCCGAGATCATTCAGTGAACTGAAGACGTAAAGAATTCTTTGCAGGTTGTATTTTCCCATACCGAGTCGTTCCCGCTCCGTCCGTTTCAGGGAGAACCTATGCTTGACCCGATACATGCCGGACCGCATCTTCTACGGTCCGGAAGATCGGGGCGTATTTGCTGAGCCCCATGAAGTCAAAGACCCTGCTGTTGCTGTTCGTCACGTTGGTGAAGAATACGTTCCCCTCGGCCTTGTTGATCCGGTCGACGATGCCGATCAAAATAGAAATCCCTATGCTGTTGATGATGGGGGAATCGCTGAGATTGATGATGACCTTCCGGTACCCTTCCCGCAGAACGTCCTCACACTGCTTTTCAATCTTTTCTCCGCCGAGGTCGTTGATGTATCCGGAAGTCTTGAAAATCGCAACGTCATCTGCAAACTGGATGTCCACCTGGAAATGTCCCATGGATGATCTCCTTGGCTCTGCCCACGTGTTATCAAACCTAACCACAGAGAACACAGAGCATTTCTCTGTGCACTCTGTGGTTCTGTGGTTTCATCTCTCATCCTTTTTTTTGTAAAACTTTTGACATGACCTCTCTCCTGTCCAGTTAAGACAGGACATCTCCTCTTTCGGCCATCTATCCCGCCTGTGCCTTCGAAGATTCTTTAGGATAATACTTGATCATCCTCAATTTCGTCCCCACGGGGACGTCCTCAAAGATGACCTGATCCATCAGATTCCGGATCAGTTCGATCCCCCATCCTCTTCCTGGGGCGGCCATGATCTTTTCCCGGTCAGGAACCGGAACCCTGTCGGGGTCAAAAGAGACCCCCTTGTCTTCGACCACAATGGAGAGTTTCTCCTTGTCCAGGGTAAAGGTGATATAGATCTTCCCGTCTTTGCTTCCGCTGTGCTCAAAAGAGTTGATACAGGCCTCGATCAAGGCCATACGGATCTTCCCGATCTCCTCATCGGGAAAATCGACCCGCTCTGCGACCTGCTCCAGGGCCCGCGCGGCCACCAGTTCGGTCTCCGAAACCATGGGAAGGACCAGACCGAAGGAGATCTTTTCACCCTTCTCCCCTCCGTCGGACTTCCCGTTGCTCTTCATTTCCGTGAGAATAGGAACCTCAGGAAATACCCTCTTTGTTTCACGCCTTCCGCTATCCTTTTCTCCCTTTGACAGCCAGAACCGCTTCGTCATCCGGAGAAAATCCCCGAATACAGGATCCGGGATCCCCGTCACCATCCCGTAGTTCCCTTCAAGGAGCCCGGCCGGTATCAGGGACTCCGTGATTTTACGGACCCTCGTCAAATCAAGCGATAACCTATTGGCCGCCTCTTCAAGACCGATCTTGACATCCGAAGATGACGGCATGAGAGACAAGATCAGGATGGCGTCCTTTTTCTCCATGGGGTCTTTGAAACAGCGGTTCAAAAGCGACTCGTAATAGAATGCGATCTCCCCGGACGAGACCTGCTGATCATAAAGATCACGGATGGATTCCGGCGTGGTCAGCTCGATCTTAGATTCAGCCGCCCTTCGGATCAGACAAACCATATAGAAAGGAATCCCGTAAAAACGACGCAGTTCCTGCCGGACGGCAGCAATATCCGTCCTGACCTTATAACGCTCACAAAGACCGCAGAAGACCTTTTCGACTGCCTCCCCGGCCAGAGTGGGGAGGTCCATACGATGGACAGATCCAGATAGGGACTCCTGGCTGAAGAACTCACGGAGCAGAAGACTTTTCAAACCGGTAAACAGATAAGAGACCTTCCGATACCCCATGGCGATCGGATAAAGTTCGCTCAAGTTGGCGCAGGAGGTCCACTTCATCCGGAGGATCAGGTGCAGATGGTCTAATATCATGAACCCGAATCCGGTGGAGATCGAAGTCAGCATCGAAGGCGCATGGAGTGCAAGACGGACCGCTCTTTCCTTGTCCGGATCCTGATTCGCCTCCTCATAGTCATTAAAAAGTCGTTCCAATCCGGGATCGGAACGGTCACGAGACATTCTTTCAACCGTTCGGAAAGAGATGACTTCAGGGAGCAGGATCGCAGGGTCTCTCTCCCTGAATGAGATGTATTGACGGATCAGGGTGGTCAGATAATCCCTGACGAAGTGCATGGGATCATGAAAGATCCGCTCGAAACGATAATAAAAGGGAAGGACCTTGTCTTGCTTGAGGAAAAGTTCCCGGTAAACCCGCTTCGCCATCTCACTGCTCCCCGCACGTCTCGGTCCCATGAGGAAGCAGTTCTGAACGGGCAAATCTTCTAAGGGGAGTATCCTGCCAATAAGGGCTTTTATCTCCTCCGTACGATCAAAAAACTGATCATCCGGAACCATCCGCAAACCTTCCTGGATGTACCGCCCTTGTTCGGCCATATTTGTCTGCCTATTTATTCATAACTTTTGTGATTTCTTATAGTTGAGTAGTGTAACGCAAAAAAAGAACAAATACAAGTTCAAAAGCATAGCCGACATATAGTTCACAAGCCTGACTTTTTCAAGAGTTTTGTGTCTATGCGCCCCCCCTCTTATTTAAGAGGGGGCGGGGGGAGTTATCCCTCTGACAGGGGCCGGGGGGAGTTATCCCTCTGACGGCCGGGGGGAGTTATCTTTTCCTCCCCTTATTTAAGGGGAGGCGAGGAGGGGTTATCCCTCTTTCCATCTCCTGACTTCTCACTTCCGACTCTCCGCTCTACGAGCCATCAGCCTCCCGCATTTAGCCTCTCATTTCAGCGAGCGCCGACCGCCGTTTTCCCGGATGTTGAGGTGAGGATGGAATTATTTCATGAGTTCATAAAATTCTAAAAGAGAGAGCCCTGCCTGTTTGATCAGGGACCGGAGTGTACCCTTCGCCAGCACTTTATGATTTGGAACCGTAAGCCTGCGGAATGGAGGATTTGATTTTCTTAAAATGATGTGACTTCCGGTTTGATGATCTACTTCATATCCTATTTTGGCAAATGCCTTTATAACTTCCCGGCCTGAAACTACAGGAAGTTTGGTCATACAGCGACCTCAATGATCTCTTCAGATATCGGCGGAGGGATAGGCTCATTGTGTTTCTGCAAACTTTCCATATAACCTTTGACAGCATCGGATATATTTTCTATAGCCTGTTTATACGTCGTGCCTTGCGAAATGCATCCCGGCAAGGTAGGACACTCTGCTACATAAATACCGTCTTCATCTTGTTCTATAAGAATCCTGAATTTCATATCCTTCTCCCATACTTGTTTATGTATAAAAAATATCAAAAAATTGATTTGATGTCAAGGTTGCATTTTACTTTCCGCCTCTTGTACGGATGTTGAGGTGAAGCTTTACGCGTGGCTTTTGTTGCATGTCCAAAGATAAAAAAATGAAGATGCCCCAAAGGCTCTCGGTTCTCTTTCTTCAGAAATTTATTCTGTAAATCTGGAATACGAATAGCGTTTCTGAGAGCCATCCAGCGGGATGGTTACAGATTTATAGGGAGATGCAAATATCAAATTATCAAAGCACGACCCTCAACCCCTTACGATCCTCAACCCTTTCAGAGAGTTCCCCATATGAGAATCACCCTCTAATTAATTTCAAATATCTCATTAATCCGCTTCTTCCATTCATCTTCAGCAATAACTTGAAACTCTACACCCTTGGAAAACTCCTTGTGAATGTCCTGCCATTCTCTTTGCTTTCCCAATTCATTGCAGAATTTGAAGATGCTCTTCTTATACCGTGTGTCATCGTTATCCTTCAAATGTATCCCTTTTGTCTCTACCACATATACCTTGCTGTAATCCTTCCTCGTGCTGTCGGGCGTTGAAAATACGAAGTCAGGATATACCTTGCTCATTCTCCATCCCTGAATGAAGTAATCCTGTCTTGATAAGTTCCTGTACCACCAAAGCAACCGTTCCTGTTCGTCAAGATATATGGCAACAGCTTTCTCCGTTTCGTTAAACTCTTCCTCTGCCATAAAATCGAATAGGCTTCTCTGAACAGGGGTATTGTCATCCCTGATAAGGGCTTTTGTATTCCTTTTAACTTTGATACTGCTCGGCAATTCATAGCCGCCCCTGTCCACAAGAAGGAAGAAGAACAACTTCCTCTGCCTGATTAAGTCCCTGAATATCAGTTCTGACAGCCTGTCCTTTTCCTTATCAATCTGTTTCCTTATTTCCTCGATGATGAAGACAAGATTGTTGGATACCTTCTGTTTGCCATGCTTCTTGACAAGGGCATCTATAATATCCTTTCCGATTTCATAGGCAACCCATGGATTAGGAACAATGTCCATCAACTGCCGTGTTACAAATACGGAGTCAATTTCCAATCCTCCTGCCTTCGATACCTTCTTTTTCTCCGTGATAACCTTCTTTTCATCATCGCTCAATCCAACAGCGATTTCATCTTCAAACGTTTTTGTTTCTGAAAGGGAAAGTTTTTTCAAGTCCCCTGTTTCTACCTGCGTCCAATCAATCCTGCTTAATATGTCCATCTCATAGTTGACGTTTCTCCAACTGCCGTTTGCCTGCATGACAAATTTAGGAAGGTAAATATGTCCCTCATACGGTTTGAACCTGTCCCTGTATCGAACAGTCTTTTCTTTGGTATCATCCTCAGACTTATTATCACCTTCTTTAACCGTTATCCGTGATGCCAGATCGCCCAAGCCCTCTGCTTCAAATCCGCTCTTTATGTTCCCCAATAAGTCCCGTGCCTTCTGTCTGAAGCAGAAGACATAACTTTCATCGAGTTCCTTAATCTTTGTCTTCCGTGCCTTCGGCTGCCGCAAAATCCTTCCAACAAGTTGAGTGATGCTCAGTTGTGACGATGGGTTAGTCAATATGACGAGGATATAGGCAAAAGCACAGTCCCACCCTTCCTGCAATGCCTGTTTAGTGATGATAAACCTGATAGGACAGTCTTTGCTCAGTAAGTCAATGCCCTCAATGTCATCTTTTTCACTGCTCTTAATGGCTATCTCTTCCTCGGCAATGCCACACTGCTTGATTAAATACTCCTTTGCACCTTCGGAGTGGATATACCCCTTGCCTCTCTGCTCTTTTCCTGTCCGTTCAACCTGAATCAAACAAATCGGGCGTATGTATTCACCCGTATTCGCTTTATATTCTTTTGCCTTCTTCTCCACTACCTTTCTTTTCTCAATAGCTGCAAGAAGTGTGTCTTTCCATTCGACACTTGCCTTATTGACTATGTTCAAATCGAGTTTAATCATTTCCTCTCGATTCAATTCTTGTCCGTGAATATTTATCAATATGTTGCTATTTTGTGGCGGCGTGGCAGACAGTTCAAGAATCAACGAAGGATTGAAGTTCCTTATGGTGTCCCTTGCCGTCTCACTATATGCCTTATGCCCTTCATCAATGATGATTAGTGACTTGATGATTCTCAGTGTGTTCCCAAGCGAGGTTTTGGCAACCCTGCCGAACATGTCCTCTTTTTTGCCGAAAAATCCAGGTTGGGGTATTTCCCCAATAGGGCTTCATGTCCCTTAGCGTCATCTTCAGCAGGATAAAAGTCAGTAAATGCCCCACTGTCCTTGAATACTTTCAGGACTTCCTTGTTCGGGTGTGCGACAAATTTGTCGGTAAACCCTCAAGCGCACGCCCGCTGCTCCCAGAAATCCTCCCACCGATTGCTCATGATGCTGCATCGAAGGGCGATTATCTTATTTGCCCCTTCGACCGTCCAAT
>Ga0210054_1000892_pt1 | contig 26316 bp, 27 predicted proteins | sample CryGeymeta201516_FD_185470 | JGI IMG/M metagenome (GOLD analysis project Ga0210054, IMG submission 185470) | Groundwater microbial communities from Crystal Geyser aquifers in Utah, USA - Crystal Geyser metaG 2015-16 (SPAdes) (version 2) | ecosystem: Environmental > Aquatic > Deep subsurface >... | reverse complement strand
TGGCCGGAGTTCGCGTTTCGGCCTCGTAGCCATGACCAGTTCAACCGACGTGCCCGGGCCGTTAACCAAAACCGTGGCAGACGCGGCGATGGTGTTGTCGGTAATTGCCGGAGTTGATAAGAATGATGGCACGACGGTAAATATAACCCCCCCCGCCTACGCCAAGGCTTCGGCGGGCAAGCCTACCCCCCTTGTCAGAGGGGAGGAACTCAAGGGCTTAACTATCGGACTGCCTAAGGAATATTTTATTGCCGGTACGGATAAAGCCGTGGCCGAAGCCGTGGAAAAAGCCATAGCAGATTTAAAAAAATTGGGCGTGAAATTTAAACAAGTCAGTCTGCCTCACACAAAGTATGGCGTGCCGGTTTATTATATTATTACGCCGTCGGAAGTAAGTTCCAATCTAGCCAGGTTTGACGGCATAAAATATGGGTTAAGCGTGGCAAAACCCCCCTTGCCCCCCTTGTCAGGGGGGGAGGAAAATGGGTTAATGCAAGTTTATACCAAGAGCCGGGGTAAAGGTTTTGGGCCGGAAGCCAAAAGAAGAATCATGCTGGGCACGTACGCTTTGAGCGCCGGCTATTTTGATGCTTACTATTTACAAGCGCAGAAAGTGCGCACTAAAATAAAACAGGAGCTGGACGAAGTTTTAGAAACCGTGGATTGTTTATTAACTCCAAGCGCGCCGCATGTGGCTTTTAAAATCGGCGCGCAGTCCGGCGACCCCTTGAAAATGTATCTGGAAGATATTTTTATGACCGGAGCCTCGCTCTCTGGTCTGCCGGCCATATCCATTCCTTGCGGCTTTGATGGGGGAATGCCGGTCGGCCTGCAACTAATCGGCAAAAGGTTTGACGAGGCCAGGCTGTTTAGAGTGGGCGGCGCTTACCAACAAGTAACCGAATGGCATCTGCAGAAGCCTGAAATCTCATAACTCATAACTCATAACTTTTAACTCAAAATATGTCCAATCAAAACAAAATAATTTTAACTATCGCTATTATTCTAATCGCGGCCATCGGGCTTGTTTATTTTAGGGGAGGGAATAATCAGGGTGATGGGCAGGCGCAAGTAAGGCCAATAGACGCAACCGACCACCTATCCGGCCAACTAAACGCGCCGGTACAGCTGATAGTTTATAGCGATTTCCAATGCCCTTTCTGCTCGCAATTCGCCGAAACTACGAAAAAGGTGGAGCAAGAATTCAAGGACAAGATGGTAATTACCTTTCGCCATTATCCTCTGGCCGGCCATCCGCAAGCCGAGAAAGCCGCCGAAGCTTCGGAGTGCGCGGCTCTACAGGCGAAATTTTGGCAAATGCATGATAAATTATTCGCCGATAACGTGGCCGGCCGCATGAGCCTGGAGCAATTTAAGCAGGATGCGGTCGAGCTGGGGTTGGACCAAAATAAGTTTAACCAATGTTTAGATAGCGGCCGATACGCCGATAAAGTGTCTGCGCAAAAGGCCGAAGGCGACCAAGCCGGGGTTACCGGCACGCCCACCAGCTTTGTCAACGGCAACATTTATCCGGGCGCTTATCCGTTTGAAGATTTTATCGGCTCTGACGGAAAACCGGAAAAAGGCATGAAAAGCATAATCGGCAATTTGTTGAAGTAAGAATTAAATCCAAAATCGAAATTCAAAAATCGAAAATGTTTTTGGTGGGATCGCATAGCGGTCGAGTGCGGTTGCTTGGAGAGCAACTAGGCCTTAACGGGTCTCCAGGGTTCGAATCCCTGTCCCACCGCCAGCAAAAAAATAACTCTAATATTAGAGTTATTTTTTGTATTGACAACTAAATCAAAATGCAATACAATATAATTATCAATTAAATTATAAAAATATGATTACCAATAAAAATAACGAACAAATTCAGATTCGCATTGATTCTAAGACTAAAAATGAAGCGAAAAAAGTTTTAGAAAGCTTGGGAATGGATATGAGTTCTGCTGTAAAGATTTTTTTTCGTCAAGTGATAAATTCAAAAAATTTCCCTTGTGAGCTTAGGGACGAGAATGGATTCACTCTGCGTAACGCTGAAATTTTGCGCAAATCGGTTATTGACGCAAAAAACAGTAATGATACCTTCAAAAATGGACGAGCGCTTATCAAAAGCGCGCTAAATGATTAATTTATGCTTTTGTTGAAATATTCCAGCCGTTTTAAAAAAGACTTAAAACGTTATAAGAATAACAACGCCGTACTTAATGAACTAGAGAGAATTTTAGATATTTTAGTCAGAGGTAAAAAATTGTTGCCAAAGAATTTTAATCATCGTTTGGCCGGTGAATTTAAAGAATGTTTTGAGTGCCATATAAAACCGGATGTACTTCTTATTTATAAAATAGAAAAATCGGAAATAATTATTTTATTATTAAGAATCGGTTCACAGGCAGAGCTTTTTTAGTTAGTTATTGCTTATAGCTAGATTAGTGCCAAAGAAAAAAGAGCAGATAATCAAGCTCTTTTTTTAATTGCTTATTTTAATCGGTTATTTAAGGATGGTTGATAAATCAACGTAAATCGCGTAAGCCATGCTTTTTCTTCAGCCGATTTTTTTTAGCGCCAGCATGATAGCGATGCCGCCGATGACGCAGAGTAGCTGCAGAAAAGCCTGGCCCAGTTTTTCATTGTCTTTTTTCAGCTCGGGAAACAAATCGGAAGCGGCGATGTAAATAAAGCCGCCGGCGGTAAAGGGAATGATGAAGTTAGTAAAGCCTTGAATTTGTCCACCAATGGCTAAAGCGAAAAGGGCGCCGATAATTGAAAAGGCCGCGGAAATAAAATTATAAAATAAAGCTTTGACCTGGGAATAGCCGGCATAGATTAGGACCGCGAAATCACCAAGCTCTTGCGGAATTTCGTGGCTCACCACCGCGATGACAGTGGCCAGGCCCAAAGCCGGGCTGATTAAAAATGAGCCGGCGATAATCAGGCCGTCAACGAAATTATGCAGGCTGTCGCCGACCAAATTCATCAAACCGACCGGATGCGGATGGCCGGTGGTGGTGGGCAGGTGACAATGCCGCCAATGCACGATTTTTTCCAAAATAAAAAAAGTCAAGATGCCGGATAGCAGCCAAAGCCAAAGGTTGGGTCCGCCACCGGCCACCGCTTCGGGGATTAAATGCAGGAAGCTGTCGCCCAACAGAGTGCCGGCGGACAAGCCGATTAACAGCATAACTATTTTGCTTAAATTGTCGCGCCCGATTATCACGGCGAAAATGCCGATTAAGGAAATGACCGAAACCGCCAAAACGCTGGCGATGGTATAAAAATAAATATTCAACATGTCTTAATTTTACCACAACTTTTCCCCTTTGACCTAATCAAATTTTTAAACTATGATAAAATAATAAAAGACCGATTAACTGGATTGAATTATGAAGCTAATCTTAGATGAAAATACTTTAGACCAAGCGCCGGAGCAGCTGCTCAGAGACGCCGGCTATGCTTATTTAATGGACCGAAACAGCGGGCAAGAAAGCTACGTCCGGCCGCTTAACCGCGGCTATTATCCCAGATTCCATTTATACTTGGAGCGGCAAAACGGCCAGGCGATTTTGAATTTGCATTTGGACCAAAAGCAACCGAGCTACGCCGGCGCGCCCGCCCATAACGCCGAATATGACGGCGACTTGGTGGCAGCGGAAATGGCCAGGATAAAAAGTTTTACGCAAAATATTTTTAGATTTTAACCCCAGTGAAATTCGCTTCGCGACTATTTCACGGGGTAAATTGCCATGCCCAATCCATCCGATGAAATCAAGGCCAAATTGGACATCGTGGAAGTCATCCGCGAGTACCTTCCGCTCAAAGCGGCTGGTTTGAATTTCCGCTCCACTTGCCCGTTTCATCGGGAAAAAACCCCGTCTTTTATGGTGAGTCCGGAAAAGCAGATTTGGCATTGCTTCGGCTGCGGCAAAGGCGGCGATATTTTTTCTTTTGTCATGGAAATGGAGCGTTTGAGCTTTATCGAGGCTTTGCGCCTGTTGGCTAAAAAGGCCGGCGTGGCGCTAAGAAAAGCCGACCCGGCGCTAACTTCCAAAAGAAATCGGCTCCTAGACATCGTCGAGCTGGCGGCTAAATTTTATCATAAAATTCTCTTGGACAGTCCGGCGGCCGCGGGCGCGCGAGAGTATTTGCGCGAGCGCGCCTTAACTAATGAGACCATTGAGGCTTGGCAGTTGGGCTACAGCCCGGACGCCTGGGAGACGCTTGCTAATTTTTTAAAAAGCCGGGGTTTTAGCGAGGATGAGATTTTCTTAGCCGGCTTGTCGGTTAAAAAAGATTCTTCGGCAAGCTCGGGACGAGCGGGATTTTACGACCGCTTCCGCGGCCGGATTATGTTTCCCTTAAATGATATTAACGGCAGCGCGGTCGGTTTTACCGCCCGCGTCATGCCGGGCCGGGAAGAGACGGAAAAAATGGGCAAGTACATTAATACGCCGTCCACCATGATTTATGACAAGTCAAGAATTCTCTTCGGCTTGGATAAAGCCAAAATGTCGATCAAGGCCGAGGACGCGGCCGTGTTGGTAGAAGGCCAGATGGACGCCATTATGGCGCAGCAGCACGGCTTTACCAACACCATCGCCAGCTCCGGCACGGCTCTAACCGCCGAGCAGGTGAAGCTGATTAAACGCTATACCAATAATTTATTTTTATCTTTTGACATGGACGCGGCCGGCGATTTGGCGGCCGAGCGCGGCATCGCGGTGGCGCAAGCCGCGGAGATGAACATTAAAGTCATAGCGGTCAAAGCGGCCAAAGACCCGGACGAATGCTTGAGAAACAATCCCGAGGCCTGGCGCGAGGCGCTAGCCGACGCCAAACCCATGATGCAATATTATTTTGACAAAGTTTTTGCCAAATACGATAAGACGGATTTTCCAGGGCAAAATCAGGCGGCAAAAATTCTTCTGGCCGTCATCGCCAAGTTCGGCTCAAAACTGGAGCAGGATTTTTGGCTTAAAAAATTAAGCCAGGAGGTTGACGCCCAAGAAAATTCTTTGCGCGAAAAATTAAACGAGTTCCGCCGGCTGGCGGATAAAAAGCAGACGCGGGAAAAAATTTCGGCCGAGCCTGATTTATCGGTTAAGCGCCAAGCCGCCGACTTAAAGCAAAGCCGGGAGTCCAGGCTATCCGAATTGCTTTTGGCCTTGGCCTTAAAATTTCCGGCGCATTTTGAATACGTGATAAACCATCTGGGGCCGGACGATTTGGTCGGCCAAACTAACCAGCGGCTTTACAGAAATTTAGTTATTTATTATAATAAGCTTATAGATTTATGGACTCGCGAAGGAGGAAATTTTGATTTGGCGATAAATTACCTGGATTTAAAGGATTGGTTAAGCAATCCGGAAAATTTGGCTCCAGAAGACGGCAAAACCGAAAATCAGCCTGATGATTTTAATTGCGCCAGCTCATTGGACAGGCTGGTGCTTTTAGCTGATAAGGATTTTTATGATTATTCGGAAGAGCAGGCTAAAGCGGAAATAATCAATATTGTGGCTAATTTAAGGCTAAATTATCTTAACGCCAGGCGGCGGGAGATAACTAAATTAATCACGGCGGCGGAAAAGGAAAATTTACCGCCAGCGGAAAAGAGCGAGAAGTTGAATAATTTAATGGGAGAGTTGAAGGCTTTGGCCGAGGAAATAAATTTGATGGAGATTAAATAAATTATGGCGAAAAAAAGTAAAAAAAATATTGCTAAAGCGAAAAAGACTAAGGGTAAAAAAGTCTTCAGGGCTAAAAGGAAAGCCGGTAAAGCGCGGTTTAAAAAAGCCAGATTCAGAAAAGCTTTAAGAAAAAAAATTAAGGCTAGAAAAATAAAAGCCGAAGAGCATGTTATCGTTAGGCCCACCGCCGAAGAGATAAAAAATCTGATTATTAAAGGCCGGTCGCGCGGTTTTGTCACCGAGACCGAGCTCTTATATGTTTTTCCCGAGGCGGAAGAATATATTTATGATTATGAATTGACCTTGGAAGATTTACAGAAAAACGGCATTCAGATTATTGAAGACACGGGCGGCTTTTTGGGCGCGGGCGATGATTTAAAAAAGAAGACGGCGCAAATCATCGGCTTTAATGAAAAGAAAAAGTTTGATATTTCCGAATTGAGCGCCGATTCTATTCAGATGTATTTGCGCGAAATCGGCAAAGTGCCGCTACTTTCCACGGCCGAAGAAGTTGAGCTGGCTAAAAGGAAAGAAAAAGGGGACAAGGAAGCGGAGAAAAAATTAATTGAAGCCAATTTGCGCTTAGTGGTTTCTATCGCTAAAAAATTTACCGGCGCCAAGGGGCTTAGCCTTCTAGATTTAATTCAGGAAGGCAATATCGGCTTGTTTCGCGCCGTGGAAAAATTTGAGTACCGCAAAGGCTATAAATTTTCCACTTACGCCACCTGGTGGATTAGGCAGGCCATCACCCGCGCCTTAGCCGACCAGTCGCGCACTATCAGGATTCCGGTGCACATGGTGGAAACTATCAATAAGTTTCAGCAGGTGGAGCGGCAGTTAATCCAGGATTTAGGCCGCGAGCCTCTGCCCGAAGAAATCGCGGCCGAGATGGGCGAAGAGATAGACAAAGTCCGGCATGTCATAAAAATATCGCAGGACACGATTTCTTTGGAAACTTCCATCGGCGAGGACGATGAGGATTCCACTCTGGAAGATTTTATTGAAGACGTTAAAAACGTGACGCCTGACCGCTCGGCCGCTTTGCAGCTTCTAAAAGATTACGTTAAAGAAGTAATCGCCGAGCTGACGCCCAGGGAGCAGAAAATCCTGGAAATGCGCTTCGGCCTGGTTGATGGCGTGGCGCACACTTTGGAAGAAGTGGGTAAAGAATTCGATGTGACGCGCGAGCGCATCCGCCAAATTGAAGCCAAAGCCCTGGAGCGCATCCAGAAGCACGTGGGAATTAAAAAGTTGAGAGATTATTAAACAATTAACAATTACCAATTACGAATTGAAAATAAAAAAGACCGCCTCGATTAGTTGAGGCGGTTTTTGCTTGGCAGATTTTTTATCTGCATAGTTTCAATATTTCCTCCTGGCTGATGGATTCTCCAGTAATTACCAATTGAGAAACTGCCAGTAGGGCGTTAAGCCTGAACAAGCCGCGGCTTTTGATGTAATACGGTTCCGGCAGAACTCTTTTGGCAATAGCCATAACCTGATCGGCCAAACCATATTTGTCCACTTCGGCTAAAATCCGGATTGGGTCCAATTCCGAGATGTTTACTAGCAGGCTTTGTCTGCTTAAAACCTCGGCAGACGCGGACAGAATTTTTTCGGCGTCGGTCAGTAAAGACTCGGTTTTTTTCCATTGCGATTTCGCCGCCGACTTTTTAGCCTCTTTGATTAGTGGCACTATTTGGTCCACCTTTTCGCGGTACGGATTGGGCCAATTGTTTTTTAGAAAAAAGCTGAGCCGCGTGAGTTTTTCCGGCAAACCATGGCATTTTTCCCAATCCATTCCCTTGGCCGCCAAAAGGAGTTTTAGCCCTTTCGCGGTCCGCCGCGAAGACAGGTCCATTTGTTCTTGAGCGAAGATCAATAATTCGCGGCGCATTTCAATGTGTGGCAGGACAATCGAAAGCCGTTTGAGCAGTTCTGAAAATTCCGGCGGAATTTCCGAACCGTTTTCCATGCCATTTTTTTTCTTGAGGCGTTCTTCGACGATATGGTCCTGCATTCTGATGGCGGAGTTGATGTTTTTGACTTTTTGCCAGACGCGTTCTCGCTCGCCGGATTTTCTAATCATCCAGCGCGAAATTTTAAGGCTGCCGTCAGGTTCAATTATTACGCCATATTTTTGCAAGTCAAACGCCCAGTTAGGCTTTTTTAGCTGGCGCGCCAGTTCCGCCCTTTTTTCGTAATCCGCGTGAGTCGCTCGCACTTGCTTGTTAATCTCCCGGAAACGGTCGTTAGGCACAAAGCAGGGAGTAGATAATTTTTTGAGTTTACCGCCTACCCTGAAAGGTATTTTTATGTTATCGTCTATAGCGGTTATTCCGACTACGCTCCAGTCTGGGCCAAGCTTAACTTCACTTAGCCCTTTAGGCATAAAATTTTCCATGACCATTCCTCCTTTATGGTTGTTGGATAAATCTATTTCAAACGTTATTGCTTTGAAAGGTTCGTGTTGTTGGCTATAAACTATAATAAATTAGACGTTTTGTCAATTTTATGTGGTCGATATTGACTATTTAAGCATATAATTATATTATATCAGCATAACTGCCTTCGGGCAGATTTTGTTTAAGAGTTCTTTATATAATTCGTAAATAGAAAATTTAAAATCGAAATTTACTACCTTCCCGGGTAGCGCAGCGGTAGCGCAGTTGGCTGTGAACACATATCTTTTGCTATAATAAAATTATATGGCACAAGATAAAAGAAAATATGCCGACCGCGCCGAATACTTAAAAGAGGCCGTAGATAAGAGGAGAAAAACGATCAGAAAGATGGCCATTGAGTATAGGGGCGGTAAATGCGCAATTTGTGGCTATTATAAAAGCATTAATGCTTTAGAATTTCATCATCTTGATTCCGGTAAAAAAGATTTTGGTATTTCCGCCAAAGGTTATGCCAGAAGCTGGGAGCAAGTAAAAGGTGAATTAGATAAATGCGTTTTGCTTTGTTCTAATTGCCACAGAGAAGCGCATGATGGTATAACGCAGCTTCCTTGAGCAATCAAGGTTGAAAAACGAGGTGAATTGCTGGAAGCCCTAACGTAAAGACGAGGGTAATCAGCAGCCAAGCTTCGACGCAATGTCGATGAAGGTTCAGAGACTATCCCGAAAGGGAGTACTCCGGATTGTAATATCCGGCGGAAGCGCCTCGTCCCCCATCAAATTTTGGTGGGGGAATGATATAGTCCACCCCAGTAGGAAACTATTGGATAAGTGTAACCAATTGGTCGTGGGTCCGAATCCCACCCCGGGAGCCAGTGTGCACGAACAGAGGCTATTGCCTCTGTTCGTGCACAATGGCACGCGCGGCTGGAAACCACGCAGATTTACACTAAAGTGGCGAATAACAAAATAAGAGAGATTAAGAGTCCGTTGGAGTAAAAAGAAATGGATTCCCGCTGGAGTTTATCCCGTTGCATTAACGGGGCGGGAATGACAAAGAAGAAAGCCTGCAATGACAAATTTATGAATAAAAAAGTTGCCGTTATAATTAGTCCCAACTATAAAGATTATGCCAGGAAATATCTGGCCGAGTGTGTTGCTAGTATTAGAAAGCAGGATTACGCCGGTGAGATGAAAATTTTTATTACCGATAATGAAAGCACTAATGAAAGTTATGAATATTTAAAAAGCGTACTTCCGGAAGCGGAAATTATCAGGAATAAAAATAATGACGGCTTTGCCAAGGGCAGTAACGACGCCATGAAGTTAGCCTTGGAGCAAGGGTATGACTATATTGTTTTATTTAACATGGACACGGTGGCGGAGCCGGATTGCGTAAGATTGATGGCCGCGGCCGCTGATAATAATGAAAGAGTCGGCGCGGTGCAGGCCAGGCTGATGCTTTACAATAAAAAAGAAATTATAAACAGCTTGGGCAATGTCACGCATATTTTCGGCTTTGGCTATGCCTATGGCTATGGCGAAAAATATAATAAAGAATTTTCAATTAAAGATATTTGCTATCCATCAGGGGCCGCGGTTTTATTTAAGCGCGAGGCGTTGGAGAAAGTCGGCCTGTTTGATGAAGAATTTTGGATGTATAATGAAGACCAGGATTTAGGCTGGCGGCTATGGCTTAACGGCTGGCGCTGCGTTTTAGCGCCGCCGGCGGTGGCCTACCACAAATATCAATTTGTCCGCAGTATCAAGCAGTATTACTGGATGGACCGCAACCGCATCATGGCAATTTTAAAAAATTATCATTTATTTACTTTAATTTTAATTTCTCCGGCTTTTATTGTCATGGAGGCCGGATTATTGTTTTTTGCCGCGCGCCAAGGCTGGTTTAAAGAAAAAATGAACGTTTATAAATATTTTTTTAACCGGAAAAATTGGCGCTATATTTTAACAGTCAGAAAGCAAGCGCAAGGCCTGCGCCAAATTGGCGACCGGCAGATCATCAAGATGTTTTCCGGCAAAATTTGGTACCAAGAAATTGATAGTAAACAATTAAAAATCTCCAATGTGATATTTAACGCCTGTTGGCAAATCGTGAAAGTTTTGATTAGATGGTAAGAGATAAAATTTTATGGATATCAGCATAATTATCGTCAACTACAAATCTAAAGATTTAACCCTAAACTGTATCCGTTCCATTAAAGCCGCCGATTGGCCCGGTTTGGATTATGAAATAATCGTGGTGGATAATTATTCGGCCGATTTATCCGGGGAAGATTTAAAGCAATTCGGCGAAATTCAATATTTGCTGAACGGGCAGAACCAGGGCTTGGGCGCGGCCAATAATAAAGGCATCCGAGCGGCTCAAGGCAAATATATCGTGATTATGAATCCGGACACTTTAGCGGAGCCGGGCGTATTTTTTAAGCTCTATGATTACCTGGAAAAAAATCCGGAAGCCGGGGCGGCCGGCCCCAAACAGCTTAATCCGGACGGCAGCCCGCAAGCTTCTTGTTTTCGCTGGCCCAAGCTCTTAACTCCGCTTTACCGCCGCACGCCTTTAGGCCGGACTAAATGGGGCCGAACCGATTTAGACAGATTTTTATACAAGGATTATAATAAAGACAGCGTCCGTGAAGTGGATTGGTTGTTGGGTTCGTTTTTATTCTGCCGGGCCCAGGCCTTAAGGCAGGTCGGTATGTTTGACGAAAGATTTTTTCTTTATTTTGAAGACACTGATTTATGCAAGAGATTCCGGCAAAGCGGCTGGCAAGTGGTTTATTATCCGGCCGCGGTTATCACCCATAATCACCTTCGGCAAAGCGCTAAAACGGCTTGGTATAAATTTTTTACCAGCATCGCCGCTTGGCACCATCTGGCGTCATGGTTAAGATATTTAATTAAATGGAGACTAACTTAAAATTATGGCAGAAAAAATAAAAAAAGCCATCGTGGCCGTGGCCGGTTCCGGCACCAGGCTTTTGCCTGCCACCAAAGCCATGCCTAAGGAAATGCTGCCGATCGTGGATAAGCCGATTGTCCAGTTGGTAGTTGAGGAATTGGTGGCGGCCGGCATTGAAGACATAATTTTAGTGACCAAATGGGACAAAAAGCCGCTGGAAGACCATTTTGACCATAATTGGGCCTTGATTAATGAATTAAAAAAAGCCGGCAAAGAAAAACTTTTGGAAGAAACCAAAAAAATTTCCGAGCTGGCCAATTTTATTTATATCCGGCAAAAGGGGCCGTACGGCAACGGCACGCCGGTCCTGTCCGCCGCCAGCCTGGTTAAAGACGAGCCGTTTATGTTCGTCTGGGGCGACGATTTGGTCAAAGCCAGAACGCCGTTCGCCAAGCAGATGGTTGACGATTACAATAAGACCGGCCGTCTGATGATCGGCGTTCAGGAGGTGCCGCTTAACCAGGTTCATCGCTACGGCATCGTTAAATTGAAAAAGGGCACGATGAGGATTGAAGACATAGTGGAAAAGCCTAGTGTTAAAAGTACGCCGTCGCGGTTGGCGGATTTCGGCCGCATGATTTTAAACCAGGAGATCGTGGATATTTTAAAGAAATTGCCCTTGGGCAAGGATAACGAGCTTTGGGTGGTTGACGCTATCAAAAAATATATCAAGCGGGGCGGAGAATTTTACGCCAAAAAAATAACGGGCGGCGAATGGCTGACCACGGGCGACCCGCTTAATTACATGAAAACCATGCTGAAATACGCGTTTGACCGGCCGGATATCGGCCAGGAAATCAGGAAATTCACCAGAGAATTATTGAAGCGGGCGAGATAATTATGTTATAATATCGGTATAAAGATTATTCTTATGAAATACGATTTCATCACCATCGGCGGCGCCACCGAAGACATTACTTTTTATACCTCCGAGGGCGTGCTGATTAGCAATAAAAAAGATTTAACCAGGCAGAAATTACTGGCTTTTGAATACGACGCCAAAATCAAGATTGACAAATCATTTTCCGGCTTCGGCGGCGGTGCGGCCAACGCGGCCGTGGCTTGTTCGCGGCTGGGCTTTAAATCAGCCTGCCTTTGCGCCGTGGGCGATGATTTAAGAGGCGAAGATATTTTGGATAATTTTAAAAAACAAGGCGTGGCCACGGCGCTGGCGCAAAAAATAACAGGCGCGGAGACCGGCTTTTCTTTTCTTTTGGTCGGGCCAGCTAACGAGCATATCTGTTTTTCCAACCGCGCGGCCAATAATGAATTACGAATTACCAACCATGAATTAAGAATTATAAAAAATGCCGGCTGGATATATTTAACGTCGCTGTCTGGCAACTGGCAGGCGGCTTTGGCGAAAATATTTTCGGTTCATGGCCCGAAAATCGCTTGGAATCCTGGCCACCGGCAAATTATCAGGGGCGTGAAAGCTTTGGGCAGATATTTTAAAAAGACTGGCTGTCTGATAGTTAATAAAGACGAAGCCATTGAGCTGGCGCTGTCTTTTAAAAAAAACAGAACAGGCTTAAATCAAATAAAAAATTTATTAGTCGCCTTAGCGTCTTTGGGGCCGAGAATTGTGGTAATCACCAATGGCCGGCATGGCGCTGACGCCATCGGAGAAAATAAAATTTATCATCAGCCGATTGTCAAAGAAAAAAAGCGCCTTGACACCACCGGCGTGGGCGACGCTTTCGGCTCCTCATTCGTGGCCGGCCTGGAGCTTTACCATAACGACATTAAGCGGGCCTTGTTCTTGGCCGCTAAAAATTCAGCCGCGGAAATCAGCCGGCAAGGCGCGCAGCAAGGGCTGTTAAGGAAGCAAGAAATTTAATATATGAGAATTCCCATAGAAATTTCCGTCAGGCATGTTCATTTAGCCAAGTCGGATTTGGAAAAATTATTCGGGCCGGGCTTTAAACTGACTAAATTGAAAGACTTGTCCCAGCCCGGCCAGTTTGCGGCCAAAGAGACCGTAAAACTGGTCGGTCCGGCGGGCCAGCTGGAAAAAGTCAGGGTTTTGGGTCCAGGCCGCCGGGAAACGCAGGTGGAAGTCAGCGAAACCGACGCCAAACAATTAGGCCTTAATCCGCCGGTCAGGGAGTCCGGCGACCTGGCCGGCAGCGCGGGTATCAAAATCATCGGTCCTAAGGGCGTGGTTAATCTGCCGCAAGGCGTGATTTTGGCTTTAAGGCATATTCACCTTGACCCGGCAACGGCCGCCGCGCTTAGACTGAAAGACGGGGACCGGGTAAAAGTTGATATCAGCGGCGCGCGCGACCTTTTATTTGAGAACGTTTTAGTCAGGGTCAGCTCGGATTATAAATCAGCCATGCACCTTGATACGGACGAAGCCAACGCCGCCGGCATCGATAAGCATAACCATTTTGGCGAAATAATCATCTAAATTCTATGCCCGAACTGCCGGAAGTGGAAACCATCGTCCGCGATTTAAACAGCCAGCTGAAAAATAAAAAAATCATCGCGATTGAATCGCGGGATAAAAAAGTTTTCGGCTTAGCGGCGCGGCCAAGCCGGCGGGCGCTTAATAAACCGATTAAGGCGGTCCGGCGGCGCGGCAAAATGATTATCATTGATTTGGGCGTGAATTATTTGCTCTTTCATCTGAAAATGACCGGCCAGTTGGTTTTTAAAAGTAAAAGCGCGATTATCGCCGGCGGCCATCCGCTGGTCGGCCAGGGCGGGAAACTGCCCAATAAATTTACCAGAGTTATTTTTAAATTCAATCAGGGCGGCAAGCTGTATTTTAACGACTTGAGAAGGTTCGGCTGGGTCAGGCTGGTTGATAAAAAAGGCTACAGTGCGCTAACCGCTCATTTGGGCGTGGAGCCGCTAAGCCGCGGCTTCAGCCCGGAGTTTTTTAAAAAATTTTTGTCGCGCAAGCCAAATACTACCGTCAAGCAGGCTTTATTGGACCAGCGGTATCTGGCCGGCATCGGCAATATCTACGCGGACGAATCATTATTCGCCGCCCGGCTTAAACCTTTCCGCCGGGTTAAGACTTTAAAGCCGGCGGAGATTAACCGGCTGCGGCTGGCCATTACCAGAATTTTAAAATCCGCCATTAAGCGCCGCGGCACCTCGTTTAGCGATTATGTTGACGCCGGCGGCGAAACCGGAAATTTCGTAAAATACCTGAAAGTCTACGGCCGCGCCGGGGAGAAATGCAAAAGTTGCGGCGGGTCGGTGAAAAAAATTAAATTGGGCGGCCGGGGCACGCATTGGTGCTCGAGTTGCCAAAAATAATTTTAAAAATATGAGAACCAGCAAACTATTTTTAATTTTGGCGGTTTTAATGATAACTTCGCTATCTTTTTGGTATTTTAAAGATTTTTCCGCCACCAAGGCGGAAGAAATTTCCACCGACGCCATCGCCATCCGGGTGATGCCCAACAGCGAGCATTTCTCGCCTTTACGCTGGTATCGGGCCAATGTCAAAAATCAAGGCACCCCCCAAAATTTAACCGTGGATGGCTATGAGGCGGTGCGCGACGGGCGCACGGTTTACGTCAACGCCGCCAATCTTGCCGGCGGCGCTTTTTTCACTAACATTTACCTGATGTCCTATAGCCAGGAAGCCCAAAAAGCGACCGAGGATATTTTCGGCCAGCTTTTGGACCATTGGAAATTTAACATTAATCTAAGCCGAGGCGATAAAACTAACGCTCGTATTGACACTAAACGTTTAGCCGATTTATCCGAGATGAATCTGGTGCTGACTAATTATAAAAATCAGCATAACGGCCAAGTTCCGGCTTTAGAGAGCGGTTCTTATGTGGCCGGCAAATCAATTTCCAAATGGCCTAGCTGGCAGGCGACTTTGGGCGCCCAGCTGGGCATTAATTTGCCGTTTGACCCGACTAACCAATTGGCCGATTGCCCGGGCTACGCCGATAAAGCGACCTGCTGGGACCAGAACAATAAAACCTTCTATTTTAATTTCAGCGACAACAAATCGGACGCCAAAGCAATCGCCAACTCAGCGGTCTATTGGTATGCCGACGGCGCCTTTCACGTTAATCTAAAAACGGACTATTAAGTTTTTTAAAACAAAAACCGCTCCGGCGCTTTGGTTGGGGCGGTTTTAAAATAGCCGAATTTTAAAAAATATAATAAGACAACAAGCTGATTAAAATGCCGAGGATTGAGCCGGCGATAATCTCCGACGGCGTATGGCCGATTTTTTCAACCAGCAACGGGTAGTTTTTCATTAAGCCGATTTGGTCATTTTTTAAATCTTTAACCAGAGCGTTTAAAATTTCGCCATGCTGGCCGATATGGCTTCTTAAGCCAAGCGCGTCGCGGATGACCAAGATTGTGAAAACCGCGCTCACCGCGAACAGGGGAGAATTAAATCCTTGAGTCAAGCCCACAATGGTGGACAAAGAGACGGTGGTGGCGGCATGGCTTGAAGGCATGCCGGAATAAGCGGCCAGCGACCGCCAGCTTAATTTTAGCCGGTTTGATTTGATGAATAATTTGCTGATCTGGGAAACGATTGAGGCGATTAAGGGAACGAGTAAAATTTGCGTCATAGGCTAGATGGAAATCAGTTTGTTAATTTTGAGAAAATAGTAATAGTAGAGGTAAATTAGCAGATAAAACAAAATTAAAGAAGCCAAGGTCACGAGGAAATTGTTCAGTGCCTGGTAATTAGGCTGTATAAAAAATTTGTTCACTTGATTTAATGAGTAGCCGCTGTTTGACAGGCTGATTTTTTCGTTGGCGGAAAGCGGTTGCCCTTGGTTAATAACCGCGTGAGTTAATAAATCTTCAGCTTTAAGTGAAGTCAGTTCGGCTGGAGTCAGGTTAAGGTTGTTGTTGAGATAATTGAATCCGGTGTTGGCCGCCAGCGGCTGGACCGAAGCGCTGGCCGGAGCGCCGAAAACTTGCACCACTAAAGTGGTAGCTTGCCCCTGGAATTCTCCGGCCAGCGCGGCGATGCCGATTTCTTGGTAATAAGGGCTTAAGAGATTTTTTTTATGCAAAGGCGAATTGTTCCAAGCTTGGATGATGCCTTCGCCGGTGTTAAAATCAATGGCTAAATTTTCTCCCACGTAAGAATAGTTGTAGCCGGCGTCGCGGACCCAGGAGGAAAACCGCCGGTCGCCGAGCGTATGGCTGAAGGCTTGCGCCGCCAGGATGGCCTGGCCCTTGTCCTCAGCCGCTTGGACCAGCAACTGGTTGGCGGTGAGCGGGGTTAGGCCCTGGGCGGTTCTTTCGCGGTTGGTTAAATCTATTAAATTTTCCGGCGTGATACTCGTCAGATAAGCGATTTGCGGCAATAAAAAAATCCCTACGAGTACGCTTAATAGAAATAACTTTATCTTGGCTTTAGTTAGCCTATAATATTGTTTTGGCGGGCAGTCATAAACGAAGCTTAGCCGCCCGTTTAAATTTTGCACCATTTTTATTTTTATCTTTATTTTTGCTTTTTGTCAAATTTTTTGACTATATTGTAATTATAGCATAGAATAAGGAAAAAAGCAATATGACTTTAATTGATAACTTAATAGCTGGCGGTTATCTTAGAACGCCGCAAATCATTGACGCTTTCAGAAAAATAAAACGCCGCGATTTTGTTTTGCCGGCTGATTTTGAGAAAGCGGAAATTAATGAACCATTAAGTATCGGTTATGGCCAGACCATCTCGCAGCCGGCTACCGTGGCTTTTATGTTGGAAAAATTGCAACCGCGGGCCGGCGAAAAAATTTTGGATATCGGCAGCGGTTCGGGTTGGACCGCTGCTTTGCTGGCATCGCTCGTCGCGCCATCAGGAAAAGTTTACGGCCTAGAAAGGATTGGCGAGCTAGTCGAATTCGCGCGCGGCAATTTGGCTAAGTATGATTTTTTTAAGAAAGGTATTGTGAAAATTTTCTGCGCTGACGGCTACAATGGTTTGCCTGAATTTAGCCCGTTTGATAAAATATTAGTATCGGCCGCGGCCGAAGAAATTCCGGAAGAGTTATTAGAGCAATTGAAGATTGGCGGCCACTTGGTTGTGCCGCTTGGCCGGAGATTTGAAACGCAGTCGATTATAGTAGTTGATAAAACATCGGAGGGAAAATTTAAACAAAAAGAATTTCCCGGATTTATTTTTGTGCCGCTGATTAAAGATAATTAAGCTTTATTAATATGAAGAAGAAAAAAATTACCGTGGCCGTGAGCGGCTACTTTAATCCCATGCATGTCGGGCATCTTGAGATGATGGAAAAGGCGAAAAAATTGGGCGACCGCCTGGTGGTGATTGTCAATAATGATTATCAAGTAAAATTAAAAGGCCGGGTGCCTTTTTTAAACCAAAAGGACAGAATGAAAATAGTTTCGGCCATCAAATGGGTGGATAAAGTTTTTTTGTCGATTGACCGGGATTCGTCAGTCTCTAAATCGCTGGCCAAGGTTAAGCCTGATATTTTTGCCCAGGGCGGCGATAGAAAGCATGGCAATATACCGACCTCGGAAACCGATATTTGCCGCAAGCTAAATATAAGAAGGGTTGACGGTCTGGGTAAAAAAATCAGGTCCAGTTCAGTTTTGATCGCTCAAGCGGTCAAGAAAAAGGTTTACCCCGTTAAATACGCTTCGCGTCCCAATCTTAAGATTGGGATTTAACGGGGCGAGAAAAATAATTTATGATCAAAAAGACTATAATTATCGCGCTGATAGTTTTGGCGGCCGGCTTTTTATTTTGGAATAATTTGAATTCCCCGGTTGACCAAAACGGCCAGGAGCAAATTTTTGTAGTTAGCCAAGGCGAAACCGTAAGCCAGATCGCCGAAAATTTGCGGACAAATAATTTGATCAGCTCGGTAGTTTATTTTAAATATGAAGTTTGGCGTTCCCGACTTAACCTCAAGGCCGGCGAATATGCCATCGGCCCGAAATTAAGCGCGCGCGAGATTATAAAAATTCTAAGCCAGGGCCAAGCCTTAAGCCGCGAGAAAACCATCAGGATTATTGAGGGCTGGAATTTAAATGACATTAATAATTATTTAAATAAAAATAAAATCGTGGCCATGGACAGCTTCTTGAGCTTAGCCAACCGGCCGGTTAGCCAGGAGTGGCGCTCCTCTTACGGCTTGCCCGATAACGCCGGCTTAGAAGGTTTTTTGTTTCCCGACACTTATCGGATAGACAAAGAGGCCACGGCGGCTGATATTATAAAAAAAATGCTCGACAATTTTCAAAAGAAACTGACGCCGGCCATGGCAGAGGAAATCAAGCGGCAAAACAAATCAGTTTATGAAATCATTATCATGGCGTCGCTAATTGAAAAAGAAGTTAGAACCTCGGAAGACATGAAAATAGTTTCCGGCATTTTTTGGCAGAGAATTGAAAATCGCCAAGGCCTAGAGTCCTGCGCTACCTTGGCTTATATCCTGGGGGTTAACAAGCCGCAATATAGCGTCGCTGACACTAAAATTGATTCGCCTTACAATACTTATAAACACCGCGGCCTGCCGCCTTCCCCGATCGCCAATCCGGGCCTGAACGCCATTACGGCCGCGATTTATCCTAAAGAGACCGATTATAATTATTTTTTAAGCGACCCGGCGACCGGCCAGACGATTTTCAGTAGAACCTTAGGCGAGCATAATTTAAACAAGGCTAAGTACTTAAAATAATAAATTAAAAAATTCAAAGAAAGGGGGACTGGCGGATGAATCAGGCGATTCAAGGCGCGCCCGTTGAATGTTGCCCGGCAATGTATGGCGATTACTGGCAAGATTATTACATGCTGGGCATCTGGATGGGAGATGTGGTGAGGATTGGCGGTTTTAAATATCTGACGCTCGGAATTTCCGAGCAGGCGATAGCTTGGGGAGAGGAAATATCGCCGATAGAATTCCTGGGCCTAGATTTAGGAGAAATCGCCATTTTTCACCGGAGTCATTTAACTGGTCAAATTGAGGTAATCGGTCATTTGAGCCTCAAGGAGATGATAGCAAAAATAAAAGAAATAAAGACAAATACGCAAAAGCCTTCCGGCCAAATGCCTCCGGACTGGATAGCGGGGACGAAACTTTGTTAAGTATAGCGACCATAATCCGGGCTTGCCGCGTTATCGCGAGCAAGCCCTATTTTTTTCTTGACAATTTACCGGAGTATGTTATTATTAAATTAATTAACCCTGTTAAATCCGGTTTACCGGGGCGAAGCAATTTAACAGGGTAAAATAGTCGCAGACAGCAGGGGCGCAGGTTCGGCGCTTAAATTCCTGCCGAGACAAAGCTAATTTTAGCTATCTGGGGGTCTGCGATTAATCGCGGATTTTTTGTTACTTTAAAAACTTTTTTAAAAAAAGTTTTTAATATTTTCAAAAAATATAATGTATTAAGTAAAAATTTAATAGCGGGCAAAGCCCTACGGCCATTAAATTTTTACTTAATAACTAAATTATATATGCCTAAATCAAAAGAGCAAAAAAGAACAATTTTAAAAGAGCTGGGCGAAAAAATCGCCAAAGCCAAGTCAATCGTTTTTACTAAATTCAACGGTTTAACGGTTAAAGAAAATGAAGCTTTAAGGGCGAAATTGCTTAAGGAAAACACCGAGTATTACGTGGCTAAAAAGACTTTGTTTAATTTGGCCTTTAAAGACAAAGCCATAGCCGGGCTGGAGGTAAAAAATTTTAACGGACAAGTCGCCGCGGTTTTCGGCTACGGAGATGAGGTGGCACCGGCCAAAATAGTGGACCAGTTCAAGAAAGACAAAGAAGGCAAACTTGAATTTATCGGCGGAATTCTGGAAAATAAGTTTTTAAGTGGCGCTGAAGTCTCCGCCTTGGCCAAACTGCCGAGTAAGCAAGAATTATACGCCAGAATCGTCGGCTCCATCAACGCGCCGGTCTCGGGCTTGGTTAACGCCTTAGCGGGCAATTTACGCAATCTGGTTTACGCGCTGAACGCCATTAAAGACAAGAAACAAATTTAATTATAAAACTATGGCAGACGAAATTAAAAATGAAGCTTCAACTGAAGAGAAAGAAGTTGTCGTTCCCGACAAGTTCAAGTCTTTGGTTGAAGCCGTGGAAAAAATGTCGGTCTTGGATTTGGCCGAATTGGTTAAAATCCTGGAAAAGAAATTCGGCGTTAGCGCCGTGGCTCCGGCTATGATGATGGCCGCTCCGGCGAACGGCGCGGCCGCCGCTCCGGTTGAAGAGAAAACCAGCTTTAACGTTGAATTATCCGACGTCGGCGCCAACAAAATCGCGGTCATTAAAGCGGTGCGCGAATTGACCGAGATGGGCCTGAAGGACGCCAAGGATTTGGTTGATGGCGCTCCCAAAATGGTGAAAGAGGGCGTGAAAAAAGAAGAGGCCGAAGCCATGGAAAAGAGACTGGAAGAAGCCGGCGCCAAAGTGACCTTAAAGTAAATTATTAAAATAAAAAAGACGCTCTAAAACCAGCGTCTTTTTTATTTGGCGAAGATTATTTATTGGCCGGTAAACTTAAGCTAACCAGCCAAACGGCCGCGTCGTTCAAGAAGTATATTTTTTGTTCGGCTTCATCAATCTGGAAGTCTATTAAATTATTGAATTTATCGTTGGTATACTGGTTAATGAAGTTTCCGGTTTTATCAAAGACCGCCAATCTTTTGGCCGTGGGCTCTAAAACGTAGATATAATTTTGCTTGGCCGTGGCGGAAACTTTGGCGGCTTGGCTGAAGGCTGGTTCAACCGCGGCCAAAGAGAATTCTTCGGCTTGGCCTTTGGCGTATTTTAAAATCTGCCCGTCGGTGTTTAAGAGATAAATACTGCCGTCAATATCCAGGCTGGTGGCGTCGCTTAAATCCGCCCGGCGGTTCAGCCAAGCCGCGCTGGCGCCGACTTTGTCGGCGCTTTTAGTGAAGCGGTAAATTTGTCCGCTACCGCGATCGGCCAGATAGAAGCGATTATTATATTGCTTTAAGTCAATGGCGTTAGCCAAATCGCCCTGATAATCAAAACTCAAGGTTGATACTTTTTCGCTTTTCAGGTCCAGAACCACCAGCCGGCCGCCGTCAAGATAATAAAGGTTGTTATTTTTATCTGTGCTCGGGAATTTAAGCGAGCTGGCATTTTGGCTGTTTAGACTGATGGTGGTTATCAGTTGGCTTTTCAGATCAATGGAGTAGATGGCGCTTTGGGCCGAATCGGCGGCGTAAATTTTCCCCGGTGCCAAGATTAGGCTGGTCGGTTTGGCGTTGGCGTTAAGGTTGGCGAAATTGGCCACCTCTTTCGGTTCTGCTATGATAACGCGGCTGATCTTGTCCCGCTGCACCTGGTTTTTGGCCGCGATAACATTATATTGGTCAATTTGGGCCTGGTTTTTCCGCGGCAGCTGGCCCGAGAGAATTTTAACCTCATCAAGCAATTTTTTGGCGCCGTCTTCGTTATTATACAGAAAGCTGGCGTCAATTTGATTTTGCTTTTGTTCAATCAGGGTGATTAAGTTGCTCGCGGCCAGTTCTTTTTCCAGTTGTTTATTTTTCACGGCCTGCCAGCCCAGGTTGGCGCTGAATAACAACAGGCAGGCGATAAAGGCGGAAAATAAAATTTTATTCAATCGGCCCAGGTTTTTGTACCAGCTAAAAAAGCTGATTAACGCCAGTCTGGCCTTAAGATAGGCGTTTTTAACGGCGGCTGTTAAATTATTAAAAAAATCCGCCATGGCCCGCTTATCGGTGATAATTTTAAAAAGGAAAATTATCAGGCCGATTAAACCGGAGCCGGCGCTTTTAAGGAAAACAAATATTCTGGCCGGCGAGAGCCAGCCGGGTTTCTTTTTGGCGAAAATTTTGTCTTTCAAAGCAAAAGTCGTGGGGCCGGGCTTAGCGGCCGGCCGGAAGCTAAAGCGGTCGGTTAACTGGTTAAACCAAGCCAGCCATTTTTTGGCGCTCACCAGCCCGGCGGGGGTCAACAATTTTTCGGTCTTTTCTTCGGTCACTAGAAGATTTTCAATTGAGGCGTTGGTGGAAGCGGCCACCGGCTCCTTGATTTTTACTTCAGCCATTTCCAGGCCGGCGGTGTTTTTAATGATAATGCCCAAAAAGGGCACGTAAAGGTTGATTTTACTCAGAGTGTTTTTAATTTGTTCGGCGGCGCTGGCCGGGGGCAGAGTGGTGATAATGCCGATGATTTGCTTGGCCGAAAGGTACTCGGCGAAAGTTTCATTGGTAAACAGGAAATAACCCGAGCGCGGCAAAGCGCCGCTCACCACGTTGGAAAAAAGCTTTGTCAGATTGGCGCCTCGCTTGGCCTCGCCGCCGGTTTGCTCCGAGATATCGGCCAGCTTGTATTTGGCGGTTTCTTCGGCCTTGCTTTTATAGATTAACAGCGCTTTGTTTTTTCCCAAACTGGCGAAGTGCAAGCCGTCATTATAAATTACGCCGATGGTAATATTTAATAGGCCGGGGTTAAGCCTGATTTTTTCGCTTTGCAGGAATTCCGCCAATTTTTTATTGGTTTTAGCCAGGGCCGATTCAAAAATATGCTCAATTCTAATGGATTTCAGCCGTTCCCTTAAAATCATTTTTTCGCTCAGATAGTAATTATGGTTGACGGTATTAATCAGGAAATTGATAATTTTTAGATTTTCCGCTTTGGCGGAATCAATTTGGATTAAGGCGAACAGTTTTCCGGCCAGCGCCTCTTTATTGGCGTCCGGCTGGGCCACGAAGATTTCCAGCGTGGCCGGGCTTCTTTGCGGCGGCGTCAGAATAAATTGGGCGATTTTATAATTCATAATCGGTTTTGACTTAATGCTAGGTTTATTATACAATAAAGCCAGAAATAAGTTAAGCTAATTTTTTAAAACATGCTGGAAAAATTGTTCGGTTCAAAAGCCCGGGTAAAGATTTTAAAGCTGTTTTTGCTTCATCCGCAGGATAAATTTTATATCCGGCAGCTGGCGCGCGATTTAAAGCTGCAATTAAATTCGGTGCGGCGCGAGCTGGAAAATTTGGAAAATTTCGGCATTTTAACCTCGGATTTTAAAAGCGAAGCGACCGAGGCGGGGAACCAGCCGACGGCCGGCGGGCAGGAGAAAAAATATTATCGCGCCAATCCGGATTTTGTTCTGTTTGACGAGATTAAGGCGCTAATCGTTAAGGCGCAGATTTTATACGAAAAAGATTTCGTACGCAAACTCAAGAGCATGGGCAAAATAAAATTATTGATTCTGACCGGCATTTTCGCCAATAACCCCAGCACTTTGATAGACATCCTGTTAGTGGGCCGGGTCAATAAAGCCAAGCTGGTCAAGTTAATCAACGAGCTGGAAGTCGAGCTGGGGCGGGAGATAAATTTCACCCTATTTGACCCGCAAGAATTCAAGTACCGCCGCGACATTACGGATATATTTTTGTACGGCATTTTGGAAGGCCGGAAATTGGTGGTGATTGATGAAGTGGGGTTGAGTTAAGAGAATTATTCGGTTATTTTTTTATAAATCCTCTTAGCTGGGGGATTTTTATTTTTCCTTGACATTTTAACGAATATATGACATAGTAATAAGTTATTTAATTAATCATTTTGCTTATATGAAAAAAGCTTTAATATTAGCAAGTTTAATTGTAATTATTGCAGCCAATTTTTGTTTTTACCAGCCAAATTCGGCGCAAGCCGCTTATGGCTTGAGCGAAAACATTAAGCAAGTTAAAACCGCGGCTGACCCGGCGGTTTATTATCTGGACCATAAGCGCGGGGTTAAAAAACTTTACGCTTCGGAGAAAGCCTTTTTGTCTTACGGCAACAAATGGTCAGACATAAAAATTTTAAGCCAAGAGCAATTGGACAAATGGCCGGAAATGCATTTGGCAAAAAGCAACGGCTCCAATAAAGTTTATTACGTCAATAACGGCCGGAAAGCTTTAATTGAATCCGAGCAAGAATTTATTGACTGCGGCTTTAATTGGCAGGACATCGTCACTATTGCCCAGGCTGATTTAAATGAATATCAGTTAGCCGATTTTGACAGCCCTGGTTTGTTAAAAATAGAATTGGCTTCACTCAATTTGTCGTCTCTCTATTTGCCCACCGGCAGTCGTGGCAACGCGGTGGCGGCTTTTAAATTCGCGGCTTTAGGCGGCGAAGCAAAAATTACCCAATTAACTTTTACCCAGCAGGGCGTGTCTTCGGACGAAATAATTGAGGCGGCATATCTCTCTGATGAAGCCGGAGTGATTTACGGCGACCGATATGCCTTAAACAACAAACATCTTTACCTTAATTTAAGCGGCCAGCCGATTATTATTCCGGCCGGGGAAAATAAAAATTTTTATTTAAAAGTTGACTTGAAGCCGGTCGCCGGCGCCACCGGCCAGACTTTAAAGTTCGGCCTGATTAATTCGCTGGATATCGCCGTGGCCAGTCAGCTGGTTGCCAGCTTCCCCTTAGCCGGCCCGGAATTCAGATTGGCCGACGGGGTCAGCAATTTAGGTAAAATCAAAGCCACTTCGATAACTTTAAATACTAGCGGCGACCAAGCTAATATCGGCGCCACCAATAAAACCCTGGCGGCTTTCCGTTTGGCCGAAGCCAGCGGCAACGAAGACGTTTTAATAAAAAATATCACTTTGACCAATATCGGTTCGGCTCAGGACTCTGACTTGAGAGATTTAGTTTTAGTTGACCAAGACGGCAAGCAGCTGATGAAAATCCAGGCCATGGGCGGCCAAAAGGTGAGCTTCAGATTTGAGCCTGGTTACTTGATTAGAAAAAATCATTACCTTGACCTTAAGCTTAAAGCCGCGGTGGTAAGCGGCGATGGCCGGGACATTAAGTTCGCGATTTCAAACGACAATGATATTACTGCGATGAGTAAGGAAAACGGCTATAGCTTGGCCATCACCAATAATTCAGCTTCGGCTAGCCAGGTTAATCGCTTCGCCATCGTGCGTACGCCCATCTTTTTAACCACCAGTGTTTTAAAAGTGAGCGAGAGCCTGATTTACCGCGACCAAAGAGACGCGGTGCTCGGCTCGTTTGAACTGCGCAATAACATTAGCGACGTTAAATTATCGTCTTTCACCATCGCCATCATAAAATCCAGCGGCGCGCCCAGCTTGGATCAGCCGTTAGTCGCGGTTGAGGCAAAATCCGGCGCGGTTTTAGGCACGATTGATGCGCAGAAAATCACTAATAATTTCGCGGACATCAATTTAGGAAATTTTGAGGCGGCCAAAGGCAAGACCGTAAAGATAAAATTCACCAGCCATATTCCGGACACGGCGCCAAGCGGCTCGAGCTATGTGATTTACGTTAAAAGCGTCAACTACCGCATCGCGGAAAATAACATAGTTTATAGCGACCAGGTTGAATTGAGCGGGCAAAAGATACAGGTTATCAAGCCGACTTTATATTTATATTCCGGGAAGCTGGAAAAAGATGATATCGCGGTGGCCGGCGACGACCAGGTTTATTTGGGCTTTTTCAAAGTTGAAGCCACCGACGAAGAGCATATTAGGGTAACCAGCCTGACCGTAGCCAACGCGGCCGGTTCTACTCCGCTTAATTACGCCAATGGTTTTACCAACCTGGCTTTATATAAAAGCGGTTATCGGGTGAGTGATTTTATCGCCGAACCTAACGCCAACTCATATACGTTTGAAGATTTGAGCATTTACGTCGGCGCCGGCACTTCGGCTGACTTATATGTCCGAGCCGACGTGGCCGCTAACGCCACGGGCAAAGTCAAATTAGTTTTAGAAAACGCCGTGGCCGAAGATTATGTCAGCGGCATACCGGGCGAAGTCAATAATAAGAATGTGGTCAGCCCGGAGGTGGCTTTAAGCCAGACGGCTTTGGAAATCAGAAGCTTAAGCGGCGGCCAAATAACCAAAGGCGAAAGAACCAACCAGATCGCCAGCTTCAGTATTATCAATAAATCTTTAGAGAAAGTCAGAATTAATCATGTCACTTTAAATTCTTCCGGCTTTTTGGGCAACTTGTCCTCTAACAACGGGTTTAGCAATTTAAGGTTCGGTTACGCGGACGAGCGCGGCCGGATAATTTCCGTCGGTTCCTGGGTTAAGCCCGTGGCCGACGTCAATGAAATCAGCTTGGGCAGCTTTACCTACGACCCGGGGGAATCTTTTACCATCAATTTATACGTTGACGCGGCTAATGACGCGGTAACCGGCAATATTAATTTGTTTATCAGAGACATCCAGGCCAAGGGCCAGCTTTCCGACGTTAACGCCAGCATCAGCGGTTTGCCCACGGACGCGGTTAACGTGA
>Ga0210054_1000887_pt1 | contig 26421 bp, 20 predicted proteins | sample CryGeymeta201516_FD_185470 | JGI IMG/M metagenome (GOLD analysis project Ga0210054, IMG submission 185470) | Groundwater microbial communities from Crystal Geyser aquifers in Utah, USA - Crystal Geyser metaG 2015-16 (SPAdes) (version 2) | ecosystem: Environmental > Aquatic > Deep subsurface >... | reverse complement strand
TTTAATCGGCATCAGTAATGATGAATATATTGTGGCTTCTGACGCCTCGGCGATTTTAGACCGCACCAAAAAAGTTGTTTATTTAAACGACGGAGAAATTGCTGTGATTACGCCTCAGGGAATAACTTTTACTAATTTGGCGCGGGAAAATCTTTTGAAAAAAATCGAAATATTAGAGTGGAATTTGGAAAAAGCCCAAAAGGCCGGCTATCCTCATTTTATGTTGAAAGAAATTTTTGAGCAGCCCGAAGCTTTAAAAAATTCTATGGCTGGCCGCTTAATTGAAAAAGAAGGGTTAGCCAAATTGGGCGGTTTGGAAAATATTCAGGATAAATTAAGAGAGGTTGAGAGATTGATTATTGTGGCTTGCGGCACTGCTTATTTTGCCGGACTGGTGGGTGAATATATGCTGGAAGAGTACGCGGGAATACCGGTGGAAGTAGAATTTGCTTCTGAATTCCGTTATCGCAAACCGATTTTAGACAAAAAAACAGCCCTGCTCTGCATTTCTCAATCCGGGGAAACCGCTGATACTTTGGCTGCTTTAAAGGAAGCCAAAAGAAAAGGGATTTTAACTTTAGGAATCGTTAATGTAGTCGGCTCAACCATTAGCCGGGAAACCGAGGCCGGTGTTTATAATCATATTGGTCCGGAAATTAGTGTGGCTTCAACCAAGGCATTCACTTCCCAATTGATTATTTTGGCTTTACTGACTTTGTTTTTAGGCAGACAGCGTCAGATGTCTTTGGTAATGGGCCAAAGAATTGCCAAAGAAATAAAGAATCTGCCGGATTTAGTGGAAAAAGTTTTAAAACAAGCAGCCCTAATTAAAAAATTAGCCAAAAAATATTACCAATCTAAGAACTTTCTGTTTCTGGGCCGAAAATATAATTACCCGATTGCTCTGGAAGGAGCTTTGAAACTTAAAGAAATTTCTTACATCCACGCCGAGGGTTACGGGGCCGGTGAGATGAAACATGGGCCCTTGGCTTTAATTGATAAAAATTTCCCTACTTTTGGCCTTGCTTTTTCCGACAGCGTTTATGAAAAAATGATTTCCAACTTAGAGGAAATCAAAGCCCGTGGCGGTCCGATTTTAGCTCTGGCCACCGAACCCCGCAACTCAACTAAGTTGAGTTTACGGGGCGAAGGCAATAAAGAAATCAAAAAAATAACCAGCGATGTAATTTATATTCCCAAAACATTGGAAATGCTATCGCCGATTTTATCAGTTGTGCCTTTGCAACTTTTTGCTTATTATTGTAGCGTGTTCAGGGGCTTGGACGTAGATAAGCCGAGAAATTTGGCAAAATCAGTGACAGTAGAATAAAAGGGCCTATGGTCTAGTGGCACGATGTGGCATTCGCATTGCCAAGACGGGAGTTCGATTCTCCCTAGGTCCACCAAATAAAAACCGCTTCTAAAGAAGCGGTTTTTATTTGGTGGTGTTTGTAAAAGACCTCACCATACCTTAAACAATATCCCACTCCTAAAATATTTTATTAACACCTTTGGATTTTCAGATGTGTTGCGGACTTATACAAAACCTCAAAGAAACATCAACTCCTGCTATGCTATAGCATAGCGCCCTAATACATTAGAGCGGTCTGGGCGCTTTCCTACGGGAAAGCGCACTTCAGTTAACTGAAGTGCAGTCAAAATCTTAGCCATCCAGGATTTGAATAGATGTTGACTGAAACCTGGTTTAACGCGTTAGACCGCTGTTTATCTGTCCCACGAGGTTCAAACTTTACGAGAGAAGGCCTGATGGTCTTTTTGCTCTATCTATTTAAAAGAGCTGAACATTGAAAGAATTTGACAAACTCCCCTAATGCTTTATTATTTCTTATTAGTAAATTTAAAGAAAGGAGGTGAGGCCGATGGCAGAGTCTATTCGCTCCATCTTAGCGCAGTTTCGCTTAAGGGTAATCAGTGACCGCGACGTCTTTGAGAAGTTACGGCAACACGGCTTCCCAAAAGTGCTCGATGAACAGGTCATTCAGATTCTCAAAAAAGTCTACGAGAGAAACAATAACTATTATTATAGTTTTCGGTATGCTCACACGCTGGAAGACATCGAGAGAGAACTAAGAAACCTTCTGAATGGTTGGCAACAATCCAGAAAAAAAGAAAGGAGAAAGAAAATGTCGCTCCTTAGCGAAACTAACGCTAAAAAACGAAGCCTGCTGAAATCTTTATCTATAATAAGGAAAGTAAGCAGGCCAAATTTATTTTGAAGCTTAAATAGTTTTTATCATTACTCTAATATCTGGCGATCGTTTAATAATAGAGTACGGGGCTTAATTTTGGAATATTAAGAGTTTCTCGGTATTTGAGGAATAAGTTTTCTAATTAAAAACGCGCTTCCTAATCCAATTAAAGCGCCGGTTAAAATATCCAATGGCCAATGAAGACCGACAAAAATCCGAGCTAAACCTATCAGCAAAGCCAAAATTAAACACCGCCAGCCCCATTTTCTATTAAAATAAAAAATCGCCAAAGCTAAGGCAAAATAAGCTGTGGCATGGCCCGAAGGGAAAGAAGCCGTTATATCATGATTGACCAACGGCTGAATTTGTAAAACTAAAAATGGCCTTGGCCGATAATAGAAAAGTCTGATTATTTCCGTAATAATACCACGGGCTAAAATTACGGAAAGAGCCGCTAAACAAAAAAAATAAATTCGCTGCCGCCGATTTTTTTCTTTTATCAAAAGAAAAATAGCGATGAGAATTAAAAAATAATTAAGATAACTGGCTAAAAAAATTCCCAGCCAATCCAGAAGCCAGTGCTTGTGGACTAAGTCGTTAATCGCCTGAAAAATTATTTGGTCAATAGTCATTGGTCAATTTACCCCGTTAGAAATATTATTTCTAACGGGGTTTACGGTTGGTATATCACCTGCCTTATCACCTTTACTTCCTTACCTAAAAATCTTTTTGCTTTAAATTCAATCGTGTTAATGCCCGGCTGAAGGGAAAAATCTTTTTGAAATTGTCCATTTTTTTCCACCAAAATTTCCTCACCATTAACGGTTAATTTATCCTTGGAATTAACTTCTCCTGATAGCTTAATTGAGGGGCTATTAACGATAAGATTATCGGCGGCCGGGCTGAAAATTTGGATTTTTGGAGTTCCTAAAAAATTGTCGATTTGCCAGATAAAATAGACAACAACCAAAATCAATATAATACCGATTACAATAAAGGTTCTTCTACGAGAAGGAGTCCCGAGAGTAAAGCGGTTAGACGGTAATTTATCTTCTGGCCCTGAGGTTTTTAATGCCCTAAATAAAACTTCTTGTTTATAGGCCCTTAAAAGCAAGTCGGCATCTACTCTCAAGGCTTCAGCGGTTTTTATCAAATAGCCCCGGACATAAGGAACAGCCGGAAGTTTTGCAGGGTCGCCATCGCTTAGGGCCGCTAAATAGTGGACTGGGATATCGGTCAATTCAGATAATTTTTTCACATCCAAGCCCCGAAGATTCATTGCTTCATTAAAAAGTTCGCTTAAATTTTTTCCCTCGTCAAAAAATTTTGAATTTTTTGTTTGATTATCCGCCATAATTATTAGTCGTTTCTTTAATAAAAACCTCTCTGGGTTTGGCGCCTTCGCCGGGACCAACTACTCCTCTGGCTTCCATTATATCAAGTAATCGAGCGGCCCGGGCATAGCCGACCTTCAGTCGGCGCTGGAGCAATGAAGCAGAAGCTTTTTTGGCCTCGGAAACCACCCTAACCGCTTCTTCGTACAGTTCGTCTTCTTCGTCGCCAGAATATTTATCCAAGCCATCTTCAGAAATCGGACCCACCGGAGAAACCCCGTTTTCAAAAACCAATTGCTCTCCCTGTTCCCAAAAATCCTTATTATTTTCTCTAATAAAATCAGTCACCTTTCTGACTTCCTCTTCGGGAATGTAAGCGCCTTGAATTCTTTTCGGCTTGGAAGATTCAGATGAAACAAAAAGCATATCGCCGCCGCCCAATAACTTTTCCGCGCCGGCGCTGTCTAAAACAGTTCGGGAATCAACCTGAGAGGGCAGCTGCAGGGCCACCCGGCAAGTGATATTGGCCTTAATCAAGCCGGTCACTACCTCAACCGATGGCCGCTGAGTGGAAAGAATCAGATGAAGCCCGGTGGCTCTGGCCATCTGAGCCAAACGAACCACCGATCCCTCCACGTCTCTTCCGTAAGAAAACATCAAATCAGCCAATTCATCAACTACGATTAATATGTAAGGCAGGGGCTCCTCAGGATATTTTTTATTATAACTTTGAATGTCTCTTGAACCGGCTTGAAGCAATAGTTCGTAGCGACGCTCCATTTCTTCGATGGCCCAGCGGAAAACTGCCAAGGCTTTTTTAGATTCGGTAATTACCGGAGAAACAAGGTGAGGAAGATTGTTATAAATAGAAAGTTCTACCCGCTTAGGGTCAATCAGAATTAAACGAAGCGTGGCTGGTGAATTTTTATAGAGCAAGGAAATTAAAAGCGAATGAATCATTATTGATTTGCCAGAACCGGTTGAGCCGGCAATCAGCATGTGCGGCATCTTATCAATATCGGTAAAAATCGGCTCGCCGTTGACATCCCGGCCCAAAACAAAGCCCAAGAGACCGGCACTGGAAAATTCCGGATAAGCCATTAAACTGCCCAATCTGACCAAGGCGCTGGCTTTATTCGGTACCTCAATACCAACCAAAGATTTGCCGGGAATCGGCGCCTCAATTCTGATTGGATGGCTGGCCAAAGCCAAAGACAAATCCTGATTTAAAGCCGTAATGCGCGAAAGTTTAATGCCTTCAGCTGGTTTTAAGGTGTAGCGCGTTACTTTTGGCCCAATATTGATTTCTCCCATTTCCACCGGAATGCCAAAACTCTCCAGGGTTCTTTTAATAATATTAGCATTAGCCCGCAAATCACCTGCTGTTGGCTTTTCAATAGAGGATCTCAGCAAACCCAAAGGCGGAGCCACATAGCCCTTGAGAGTTTTTAGAGCCACTGTTTTTGGTCTGTTTGAAAACCTGGCAATTTTTTCCTGAATTTTCTCTTGAATTTCCTCGGCTTTACTCTCGGCTTTTGTTTGTGTCGGTTCGGCAACCGAAACCGGACTGCCAACCACTTCGCTCACCTTTAATGGCTCGGTTACTTCAAGGGCTTTTTGCGGCTTTTTTATTTTAATGGGCAAATTAAGGGTGACAAGAAAAGAAATGATAATGACAATAATAACAATGATGATTGAAGCTGTATAACCAAAAGGGATTTCTAAAAATCCAACAATACGACCAACCCATCCGCCTCTGTCGGGGAAAATAATGTCAATTAAACCCAAGCCCGCCAAAGTGAAAAGTCCGGCTCCTAAAAAAGTGATTTGGTAAATTCGCTGGCGCTCGGAAGTCAAAAACACGCCGGCTAAGACCAGAAAAATCGCCGGCAAAAGATAATAGCCCCGGCCGAAAAGTTTCTCGAAAAAAAGATAGAGGAAATTGCCGAATGGTCCAGCGCTCTTAAAACTGGCCAAAATCAGAACTGCGGCAATGCCCAAAAAAACTATGGCCCAGATGCTTTTTTTGGTCTCTGGATGAAGCCGGGGCTCTTTGGGTTTTTCCTCAAACCATTTCTCTCTATATTTCTTCCTATGATTCTTCTTTGACATTTTTATCTATAATTCTTAATTTTAAAACACTTTCAAATAAGAATCAACGAATTAAAGTTTGACTTTTTACGAAAAGAGGTGTTTAATTTGAAGAAATTCTGTCTATAAGGAGGTGGCTAATGATTGCTCTTTTAAAAAAGAATTTGGCAAATATTTTTACCGTTGCCCGTCTGATTTTGGCGGCCTGGCTAGTATTTTTAGCCCTCTACAGTTCTCAGCTGATTTTAATGTTTTTGATTGTTCTTGGCTGCGGTATTCTTGATGCCTTAGACGGCTGGGCAGCTCGAAGGTTTAATGCCGAAACCGCCATCGGTGCTTTTTTAGATCGCTTGGCAGATAAAATTTTTATCTGCCCGGTGATTGTTATTTTAGCTTGGTGTTACTGGCCAAGACTGGAAATTAGTTTATCTTTTAAGTTGTTAACTGAGGGCTTGGTAACGGTGGTAATCTCTTTGGAGCTTATTTTGTTGAGTGGTGGCCTATTCGGGGCAATAAAAGGATTGGATGTCTCTTCAAATAAATGGGGCAAGGCAAAGATGGTTTTGCAGGCAGCAGCTGTTTTGGCTTGGTTTTTGCTGTTAATTCTCGACCGATATTTTCCTGAAAAAATATTGTTTTTCACTCTTTATGTTTTAATCAATTTGTTTCTGATTGGGGCTATTGGTTTGGCTATCAAAAGCTTGGAAGGTTATTGGCAAAGGTGGCAAAGACGTAAGGGCGTTTAAGCTTTTATTTTCAGCTTAACGCCCTTTTTTATCTTAAACTCTCAACATTGACTCCAAAACTCCAGTCAATTTCGCCGTAGGATTGAAGTAATTGATTAATATAATTCTTCAGTTGATTATATTTTTCTTGGTCGCGGGCTTCAAATTTAATGGTTAAATAAGGACCATTCTGGGAATAACGGATAATAAACATTGAGTCTTTTGTTTCCAGACGTACACCGTCGCCGGCTCTTTCATCGTCAATAATTTCTGCTCGGGAAAAATCCTGACGCAATTTATCGGCGATTTTCTCCATCAACCCGACTTTTAATTCATCAGGACAGCCAATCTTAATTTCCGGACTGGAAATATATTGAGGCAAATCAGCCACGGCCTGGGAGAGCGTTTTTTTTGTGCGGGATAAATAACTAAGAAGTGCCAAAGTGGAATAGCAGCCGTCATCATGAGGATAGAATTTATCCAAAAAGTAAAAATGACCGGACAGCTCGCCGGCAAAAACCGCTTTTTCCTGCTGGGCTTTGGCTTTGATGAAGGAATGGCCAGTCCGCCACATAACTGCTTGACCCCTTTTCAGCCGAATCGCATCCTGGACAACTTTGGAACATAGAGTATTAAAGACAATTTTTGTTCCGGGATTTCGCTCCAAAGCGTCAGCGGCGAAAAGCGCTACTAAAATATCGTTCCATAAAATATTGCCTTTATCGTCAACCGCGCCAAGGCGGTCTCCATCAGAATCATAAGAGAAGCCTAAGTCGGCTTTTTCTTCTAAGATTTTTTTCACCAATCTTTCCGCTATTTTTTTCTCGGTTGGGTCAGGTGTGCCAATGGGAAAAGTCCCATCAAGTTCGCAATTGTTGCAAATTACCTGACAGCCGGCTTTTTTCAAAAGCTCAGGTACAAAAGCACCAGGAGTAGAATGACTGGGGTCAACTACTACTTTAAAATTAAAAGGCACAGAAAATCTTTTAATTAAATCGTTAAAATATTCTTCTTTGATATCTTTTTTCTCTAACTCGCCCTCGCCTTGGTTAAATTCACCTTTTTCGGCTATTTGGCGCAATTCCTGAATTTCGTCAGCCACCATGGTGGCGGAAAAACCCGTGCCAAATTTAAATCCGTTATAATTAGCTGGATTATGAGAGCCGGAAGTCAAAACGCAACCCGGCGCTTTAAAGTAATACTGCGCCCAATAGACATTGCCAGCCAAAGCCAAGCCGATATCAATAACATCAACACCGGTAGCCAATAGTCCCCTTATTATCGCCTCGCTGTAAGATTCACTGCTTAAGCGGCAATCATAGCCCACCGCCGCCTTTTTAATTCCTCTTTTGATTAAAAAAGTCCCGTATGCTTTCCCCAAATGTTCCACTATTTCGGGATTTAAGTCTTTATCAACTATGCCGCGCAAGTCATAACCGCGGAAAATATATGGGTTAATCTTCATAATTAGAATGATAACGCAAAATCATTTCTTCTTAAAGATACTAATCCCCTGATTATTAATTAGTAATTTAATCGTTCCGTCCTTGTCGGTGCGGAAAATTTGAGCGCCAACTGAAGCCAAGTTTTTTAAAACTTCTTTTGTTGGATGGCCGTAGGAATTTTTTCCGACCTCAATGACCGCTATTTTAGGCGAGATATTAGATAGAAACTTTTCGCCTGAAGAAAATTTTGAACCGTGATGGCTGACTTTTAAAACATCAATATCCAAATCGTATTTCCTAATCAAATAATCTTCTATTTTAGCATCAATGTCTCCGGTAAACAAAATTTTTGAGTTCTGGCTTTGCAAAAGCGAGACCAAGGTGGTTTCGTTCAAATCTGTACTTTCAATAAAATTCTTATCCGGCAGAAGAAAATTAAATTGACTGTTAAGATAATGAATTTTGTCTCCGGCTGCCAAAACTACAGCCGGGATTTTATTTTCTTTGATAACTTTTATTAATTTTGACCAGGAATCGACCGTGCCACTGCGGCCGTTAAAAATAAAAACGCCGACCTGATAACGTTTTAAAACGTCAATTAAGCCGGTAAAATGGTCTGTTTGGGGATGGGAAAGTAAAATTAGGTCAATATAGCGGTCAGTCGGCCGCAAAACCGAGGCCAGTTCATTAATAACCTTGTTATTGGGACCGCCGTCAATTAAAACCTTAGGACCATTGGGCAAAATAACCAATTCAGAATCTCCCTGACCAACATCAAGAAAATAAACTTGTAAATTTTTATTAACCGGCTCAAAAAGAATCAGCCCCCAGATAAAAAAATCAAAAACAACCAAAAATATCATTATTAAAATTAAACGATTAGGACTTAACATTTCTATAATTATAAACTATAAATCCAACCATTATTAAATAATAGATTATAATTCCTGAAATTCCGATTTTGGTAATCGGCAGAGAAATTTTGGCGAAAACATTAATCAGGGTTAATTCATAAACCAGAAATAAATTTATAAACCAGCTCAAAATTATGGCTAAAGCCGTTGAGAAAAATCCCATTGCCCCAAGCAGAAATCCTAAAAACATTGTGGGCGGAATTACTTCCAAAATCAAAATATTAGCTATAAGGGCAGTCAATGAAAATTGGTTAAAATTAATAATTAATAAAGGAGCCACCGCCAGTTGAGCCGAGGTAGTGGTTAAAAAATTCTTTCGCCAGCCCAAAAATCCCCCTTCCTCTTTTATTCTAAAAAATTTCTGAATGGCCGGGCCAAGATAAACAATGCCGAGTAGGGCGGCGAATGATAACTGAAAGCCAACGTCAAAATATAAAACTCGAGGATTAACCAGCACCATAAAAAAAGCGGCCAAAACAATGGCGTTGCGGATGCTATAAAGCCGACTCACCTGGCTGGCTAATAAAGCGATAAAACCCATGATGGCTGCCCTGACTACCGAGGCCTCGGCACCAGTCATTAAAACAAAACCGAAAATTGCCAGAATCGTCAGAACGAAAGTTATTTTTCGGGATAAAAATCGGCTGAAAAAAGCGGCGATCACCAAAACAATAATCGTGATGTTATAGCCGGAAAGCGCCACCAAATGGGTGGTGCCGCTCTTAGCCATTGCCTCTTTAAACTCTTGGGAAAATTCCGTTCTTTCACCCAAAGTAATGCCAGCCAGAAAAGCGCTTTTTTCTGCTGACAAGGTTTTTTGGAAATTGCTTATTAGTTTTTCTTTTAACTTAAAAAGTTGGGATTTTATTACTGATCCCTGATTTTTAGCTATTAATTCAGTTTTTGGATAATCAACTATTCCAAAGATAGAATCTTTGGCTAAGTAAGCCGCATAACTTTGAGAATCGGGCCTCTTTATTATTCCTTCAAAATTAATAAGATCTCCATAATCAAAACTCGGATAAGACCGAAGTTTTATCAGAACTTTTCCTGAATAAGGCGGCTGAAATGTTACAACTAATTTTTGCTGATTACCCTGTTCGGGATTTTTTACCACTAACCCCTGAAAATTTATTTTCTCATCAAAAATAATGTTTAAATTTTTAATCTGATAACTGTTCCACCAAAAATAATAAAAAGCGCCGATGATAATAAACAAACACAAACCGGTGAGCCAAAAAATTCTTGGGATTTTTCTAAGATAGCCAATAAATAGAAATATAGCGGCCATTAGAATGGTCGCCATTATAATAATTATGAAATTCAATCCGGAGCTGGCGGCTAACACGCCTAAAATAAAAAAACCAGCAATATAAAAGGCGATGTCATAAATTCTCATTAATTATATTATAACACCACCGCCCAGCAGTTCATTCTCTTTATTGTAGAAAACCGCTGACTGACCAGGCGCTACAAATTTGACCGGCTGGTCAAAATAAAGCATAAAGCGTGACGCGTGAAGCATAATTTTCGCTGATACTAAGGGTTGGCGATAGCGGGTTCTGACTAAAATTTTTGCTGATTTTGGCGGCTCACCAGAAATCCAATTAACGTTTTTTAAGGCTATTTCGTTATAAAGTGAATTTTTATCGTCTTTCCCGATGACAATTAACTGGTTTTTCTTTAAATTCTTGGAGAATACGTAATAAGGCCCGGTGCCGCCAATCGGAACTCTTTGACCGATAGTATAAAATTGAATACCGTTATGCTCGCCAATTTTTTTATTGGTTTTTAATTCAATGATTTCCCCTTTTTTCGGCTTAATCCATTTTTTTAAAAATCCTGTCAGGTCCGCGTCGTAAACAAAGCAAACCTCCTGACTTGCTCTTTTTAAGGCCACTGGTAAGCCGGCTTTTTTCGCGATTTGCCGCACTTCGGATTTCAAATGATCGCCTATCGGAAAAAGACAATGTTTTAATTGATTTTGAGTTAACGTCCAAAGAAAATAAGATTGATCTTTGTTTTTATCTTTGGCGGCAAAAAGAGACATGCGACATGAGACATGCGATAAGGATTTTCTTTTTCTTGTCCCTTGTTTCTTGTCGCCTGTCGCTAACCTCGCATAATGGCCAGTGGCCACATAATCCGCTCCCATTTTCAGGGCTTTTTCAAAAAACAATCCGAATTTAATTTCTTTATTACAAATCACGCAGGGATTCGGCGTAATTCCTTTTTTATAGCCGGAAATAAAATCATTAACCACTGCTTTTTTGAATTCTTTTTGAAAATCCCAAGTCAAAAAAGGAATGTTTAGTTTACTACAAACTTTCATCGCGTCTCGCCGTGCTTCCGAGGAGCAGCAACGATTTTCTGCGTGTCCTGAAACGCTTTGAAAATCTGCCCAATATTTCATAAAACCCCCGACTACATCGTAGCCTTGTTTTTTTAGTAATAAAGCGGCGACTGAAGAATCCACCCCGCCAGACATCGCCACAAAGATTTTTTTATCCCTTTTCAATTCTTTCAACATATTTGCCAGTCTGGGTATTTATCCTTATAATATCTCCTTCATTAATAAAAAGCGGCCCTGATATTTTGGCGCCGGTCTCTAAGACGACAACTTTTGTTCCGCCTTGGGCCGTGTCCCCGCGAATGGCTGGCGGCGCTTCAACGACCTTGTAACCAATTTTTATCGGCAATTCAACGCTGATAATTTTGTCGCCGAATTTTACAGCCGAAATTTCCAAATTCGGTTTTAGAAATTTGCTCCTGTCGCCGATTACCTCGGACTTCAACATAAAACGGTTTTTGGGATTATTTACTTCGCAGAACCAAAGCTCATCACGATGGGAATATAAAAACTTTGCCTGAAATTTTTCAATTTCCGCTTCTTCCAATTGGTCGCTGGGCTGGAAAGAACGTTCAATTATTTTGCCGGAAATTAAATTCTTCAGCTTTGTTTTCATTACCGGCTGGCGCTGCTGCATCCTCAAAAACTCGGATTCCAGCACTTCAAACGGCTGACCGTCTAAAATAATCAAAACGCCGGGTTTTAATTCGTTATAAGACAACATAAAAAAAGATTACTAAAATAACGCTTTTTGGGTTTCTATTTCCTTTTTTTCTTCTTGACTGAAAATTTCCACTTTGCCGTATTCACCGTCATAACCGGGCCTGATTTTCAGTCTTTTTTCGCGAACCGCTTTAATACCCTGTCTGATTTTATCGTCAGTCGCACCTTTTAATTCTTCGTCTTTCATTTCCAAAAGAATTTTTAATTCACTGCCAAAGGTCTTAATTAAATTCTGGTATTCTTCTTTAACTTTTTTAGCTGCCACTCCCAAACCAAAAACCTCGGCGATAATTTCATCAAGCGGAATCAGGTTATAATAGGGAACGCGTTGATTATAAGCTTGATAATAGTCCCCGGATTTGACTTCAATTTCGGGTCTGTCAGCTAATTTTTCCACCCGATTCATTACGCCAATAGTTAATTTTCGGCCGCATTTCGGACAAATGCCATTGTGTTTTTTTGTTTCTTCGGGCGAGAAAACAATGCCGCATAGGCGATGACCGTCAAAATGATATTTGCCTTCTTCGGGAAAAAATTCTATTGTTGCGATAAACGCTGATTTATGCTGATTTAAAGCTGATTTACGCTGATTCGGCACACCGCTTTTAATCGCTTCTATGATCCCATCATAAGATAATTCCGTGTCAAAAATATTCGCTTCTCTGCCGATACGCTGAAAAGAATGCGAATCAGAATTGGAAATCAAGGCGATATTATCCAGTTTGGAAAGCCGCCAATTCATTGCCGGGTCAGAATTTCCGCACCAGACCGGAATGCCATTTCTTCGGACATAAATTATATGATTGGGAACTGTAACACAAAATACTGGGCCTTTAAAATTAACCCAAGATTCAATGTAATTATGTTTTTTAATTGTTGAAGGCAGAACCGTATGGAGATTTTTCCTTATAAAGAAGATTATCCAAGAATCTTTGCTCTGTTTATATCCTCTAAGCTTAGCTTTGGGCAAAGAAAGAATCGGAGTTCCTTTTTTATAACCTAATTTATAATACGCGGACATGCCAAGCTTAAGAGCTAATTCTTGAAGATCGTCTCTTAGCCGAACTGAAATTGTTGTCGCTGAAAGCCCCTTTTTTGTCCTTCCATATCTATGACCATCTCCTTTTATGTAGTATTCAAAAAATACCTCAAGAAGCTCTTTTGATAAGGATTTGATTTCTGGAGGAATAAACTTATCAGAAGATTTGCCGAATTGTTTTAGGTAGTAAAACAGTTGATAATCCCTTACTCTAAGAATATTATTTGTTCTTTTGTCCCAATAAACATTAAAACCAAAGCTTTCGAGAATTCTTTTCATTTCTGAAAGTAAACTATTATCTCGGTTAGCAAGACAAACAGCGTATTGACCATTTTTGCCCTGAGTAGTCCATCCCTCGGCTATCCAAAATCCAAAGAATTTCAGCCAAGGTTTTATAGGCAATTTTCTCTCTTTTTTAATTCGGTAACCAGAATAATATTTGCTTCCGTGCTTAATTTTAACGGCCGGTAAAATAAAATAGTTCGTGTTTTTACCAATCCAAACGCCATCTTTTTTAAATCTTTTTGATTTATTAAAGAGTAATTCAGCCTCTTTTAAATAAAACTGGGGCGATTTACGGAAATCACAAGGACTATAAAAGAGTTGATGGTTTGGCGTCACTAATAAATCAATTCTTTTAGTTTTTAATTTATACATCTTTCCTTTATAAGGATAAGTGTGTATTTTTTTGGGATTTTGAAATTCAATTCTATTGGTTTTTGGATTTAAGGTACAAATTTTATCTTCGTATCCAACCTGATCAAATTTTTTCCACCCATTTTCGGTTAATAGTTCTGTTTCTTTATCGTAACAAGATAAACCAGTTTCAATGGCAAAAATGTTTTTCGCGTATTTCCCGAAGCACTCTTCAATGGAATCAAAACCAGACATTGAGCCGAAAACAGAAAACCAGGGAGTCCAGGCGTGGGCCGGCACAATAGCCGCCTTAGGATTGGTGTTTAAAACAATTTTTGCCAGTTCTCGGGCATCTAATCCCAAAATCGGCCGGCCATCGGATTTTAAATTGCCAATCCAGCCCAGTTGAGTATTAATTTTTTCAACAGTTTCAGTGTCGGGCGAGAAAATCAAATTATGAATCCGATAAACTCTGTTTCCGCCGTTAGGAGCTGGCCGCGAATAAATACTGGAAATTTCCGTGCTTAGAAAAAATCGCGTTTCTGATAAAGTCCCTTTAATCGTTTTTTTCTTATACTGCGATTTCAGTTTAAAAAGCCCGGGCTCAGCCAGTTCCAGTTTTTCTTTTATTTCTTTAAACCATTCCGGGTGCGTAAAATCTCCGGTCGCCATTACCAAAATTCCTTTGTCATCAGCCCAGCGGTCAAGCTCTTCCAAGGTCATATTCTTGGAAGTGGCCCGGGAATATTTTGAGTGAATATGAAGGTCAGCAATAAATTTAGGCATAAGTTTATTTGTGATACGACCCAAAAATTCCCCTAGCCCAACCTGAAATTTTTAGAAACAGCTCCGTGCTTAGAATATAAACGTCAAATGTTCCGAAGGGTAAATTGTCTTTTTTGTTTTTACTGAAACGGTTCATTTTTCTATATGTTTTATAAAATTTACTAAGCGGAATATTCGCAATAGATGACCGATATTTTTCGGCTTTTTTATAATCTAAGTGTGGATGAATATGAATATAGCCCCTAAATTTTTCTTCTGGCACCCTACATATTTTCCTAAAGAAAGCCATTATTATTTTTATCATTTCTGGATCGCTATTGGAAAATCTGACTATTCCCCTTATTGATTTGCCTCCCTCTGCCCAATAAAGCATAACGCCAATCAACCATAATTCCAATTATTACAAGTGGACGGTATAGGACTCGAACCTATAACCTCTGCGATGTAAACGCAGCGCTCCGCCATTGAGCTAACCGTCCTATTGTGCTGAAATTTTATCAGATTTTCCCTTTGGCGGCATACAAAACCGAACGTGCGCGAAGCGCAGACCGCTAGTGAGTTACTACTACAGTTGCTGTAGCTACTGTATCGCCAGACGCACCGAGCAACCTCGCCGTGAACGTTCCTAAGGATTGATAATTATGACCCGCTTGCACAACATTAGAATAACAGCCGTCGGCTTCGACTCCTCGCGCCGGACATGTTCCCTGCGGGGCCGGATAGAAATTATAGGCGGAGCTTCCATCTCCCCAATCAATGCTCCCCGTTCCGAAATTTCTCACATCGGGACCGGTGAAATATATCGGCAGCAATCCGTCAGAGGGCAACGAGCCAGTAACGGAATTTTGCTCCGACGAATCGCCGGGTTGCAACGATACGAAAAAATTCATGTTCGCAGATATACTGGAGTTTTGCGGTGTCGGCGATTCAGGATTACTATGGCGCAAATTCACACTTTCGAAATACCACCACGCTCCTGCAACAAATGCGATAACAACAACGGCGACAATTCCATAAGTAAATCTTTTGTTCATGTTTTTTCTTGGTTAATGCAAATGATTAAAAAATTTTCTTTTCCCAAAATGCGAAATCGTGAATTCGTTTTTACCCCCAAAATTGAATACAAATTAGTCGCCGAGTCCTTCGATTTCGCTCAGGATAAACTCCGCGAGGCGAACCCAAATCGCTTGCAATTTCCTTTCTGGTGTCCCCGAGGGGAATCGAACCCCTATCCCGGGCTTCGGAGGCCCGTGTTTTATCCATTAAACTACGAGGACTTGTTAAATTTATTATAAAACTTCTTTCTCAAACTGCTATTGTGTTTTAATTCAAATTCTCGAAATCGAGCCTGATTCCGAGATTTAAATCTTTCCCAACCCATCAGAATAAGAGGTCTCTAGTTTTTTGTTGCAGGAACAAAACCCTTATTATGGCATGTCAAGCGAACAGCAATATTTGTAGTTTACCCAATATAGTATTTGTGGTCAAGTTGTAATTTTATTTGTAAGAATTCCAAGCGTTGTTTACACTTTTAACCATTTTTAGGGTAAGGTGTAAACAATATGACTATTCACAAACGGGCTCGCCCCGTTAGAAAGTTGCTTCTAAGGCCTCTAAACAATCATTTATTTCTAAATGAAGGCGAATGCGAGCTTTCTAACGGGGCTCGCCTGACACTTATTCAACCTCGGAAAATCTTTGATAAATATTTTAAATAAGCCAAATAAGCTAAATAAGAGGACGATAAGAGGACGAGGAGTCATCCTGCTATGACATGTCATAGCAGGATGTCATAGCTATATTTGTTTCCGCCTGCGCTGTAAAAATATCAGAAATTAACTATTTGGCAAGCCAAACAAATCCTGCTCTGCTTAAAATCTTGCCCTACCTAATTTAAATTGTTATACTCTAGCATAGCGGTCTCGCTATGACATGTCATAGCGAGACGGCAAAACTTATTAGATAAAAAGAAAATATGAGCAAAAATATGAGCAAATCGAGACATTCTGCTATGACATGTCATAGCGCTATGCTATAGCATAGCGCCGCAGTTTTTGCTTCCATACAAGATAATTTAAATTTATATATCGTGGACAGTCTCAATTTAAATATTTACAAAGAATATAAAGAGGGAACTTTAACTTTAGAAAAATTTCTTGATTATAAAGAAATTTTTCGGAAAATTGAGAATGAAGACGACCCGCGTCTTAATTTTATGGCTTGGCTGGCTAATTAAAATATTTATTTTGTTAAATAATTTACAATTCTGTCCGTGGCGGAAGGGTCGCATAGTGGTCTAGTGCGATTGCTTGGAAAGCAATTATGGGAGAAATCCCATCGCGAGTTCGAATCTCGCCCCTTCCGCTATGGACAGAATAATTAAGTTCTGCGCCCGCGGCGGGCGGGGAATCCCACCCTTTCCGCTCAAAATAATAATAATTAACCAGCGTCAAATGGAATGTGGATTATATCCACAAAGGCGGAGGAAAGATTGAAAAAGCGATGGCTTAAAACGTTGGCATATTTATATGCTGGCGGGGCGTTCAATCAATTGAACGCTCTTTTTGTTGAGTTGTTATCTTTTAAATTTTCTTGTATTATAAAATGTGTAAAATATTTCTATAAAAATTACCATGGACTTAAAAACAAAAGCCATTAATTTACATAAGCGTCATCAAGGCAAGTTAAAAGTTGCCAGTAAAATTCCTTTGCGGAATTTAAAAGACCTTTCCTTGGTTTACACGCCGGGAGTGGGGGCGGTCAGTTCGCTTATTGCCAAAAACAAAAAATTAGTCAGGGATTTAACTTTTAAAAGAAACAGCGTGGCTGTTGTTTCTGACGGTTCAGCGGTTTTGGGATTGGGAAATATCGGGCCAGAAGCGGCCTTGGCGGTAATGGAGGGCAAGGCAGTTATTTTTAAAGAATTCGCCGATATTGATGCCATACCAATTGTTTTAAACACTCAGGATTCGGAAAAAATCATTGAAATAGTAAAAGCCATTTCGCCAACTTTCGGTGGAATCAATCTGGAAGATATTTCCGCACCCAGATGTTTTGAAATTGAAGAACGACTTAAAAAAGAACTTGATATTCCGGTAATGCACGATGACCAGCATGGCACAGCTATCGTGGTTTTGGCAGCTTTGGTTAATGCGGCAAGGGTCGTCAAGAAAAAATTTTCTAATCTTAAAGTTGTCATCAGCGGCGTTGGCCCAGCTGGTGCAGCCACCGCCAAATTATTGCTCAAGGCCAGCATAAAAAACATTATCATTATTGATAGCAAGGGAATTATTTCAACCAAACGCCAAGACCTTTTGCCTTACAAAAAAGAATTGGTGAAAATCACTAATCCAAAAAAGTTATCCGGCGATTGTAATAAAGCAATTGAGAATGCCGACGTTTTCATTGGTCTATCCCGACCAAATGTTCTTTTATCTTCTGACGTTAAAAAAATGGCAAAATCAGCGATTGTCTTTGCCATGGCTAATCCGATTCCGGAAATTATGCCGGATGTAGCTAAAAAAGCCGGTGCTGCGATAGTCGCCACCGGCCGCAGTGATTTTCCCAATCAAATAAATAACGCCTTAGTTTTCCCAGGCGTATTCCGCGGCGCTTTGGACCATCAAGTCCGGCAAATCACCGACAAAATGAAAATGAAAGCCGCTTACGCATTGGCTGGTCTGATTAAAAAACCAAATCCGAATAAAATTGTTCCTTCAATATTTGACAAACGTTTAGTAAAAACCGTGGCTAAGGTAATCAGATAAAATGTTTCTTCGGACCAAAAATATCAAACTTTCGCCGATTAAGCAGATGGAACTTTTGGCTGCCAAAATTCCGGATGTAGTTTCTTTGGCTCAGGGCATTCCTTCTTTTGATACGCCGGATGTCGTTAAAAAAGCAGCGATAAAGGCTTTAAATAGGGGAGTGGTGGCAAAATATTCATTGACTTACGGTCTGCCGGAGTTGCGGGAAACTATTGAGCAAAAATTGGCTGAAAGCGAAATGTATTATGATTTTGAGAAAGAAATTATTGCCACCGCCGGCTCAATCGAAGCGATTACTGCAAGTTTGATTTCAATAATTAATAGCAAAAAAGATGAAGTTATTCTTTTTTCTCCAAGTTATGCTTCTTATTGCGAGGCAATAAAAGTCGCCGCTGGCCGGCCGATTTTTGTTAATTTAATTGAAGCCGACGGCTGGCGGATTGATTTTAAAAATCTTGCCAGAAGAATAAATAACCGGACGGCAGCCATTATAATTTGCAATCCCAATAATCCGACCGGTACAATTTTTCCGAAAGAGGATTTGTTGAAAATCGCGGAATTGGCCTGGAAAAGAAAAATTTTCATTATCTGCGATGAAGTTTATAAGAACTTTATCTATGATAACGAAGTTACTTTTTTTTCTCTGGCGCAGATTCCGCAATTAAGAAAAATAGTCATCAGAGTGTTTAGTTTATCTAAAATCTATGCCATGACTGGCTGGCGAATTGGATTTTTGCATAGCGATGAAGAAAACGTTTCGGAAATCGTAAAAGTCCACGACTCTTTGGTAACTTGCAGCCCGGTCATTTCCCAATACGCGGCCATTTCGGCCCTGGATTTTGCCGACAAAGAAATTGAAGAATTCCGACAAAAATACCAGGAACGTCGCGATTTAATCTGCCGGCATTTGGACGATTTACCAGAATTTTTTTCTTATCAAAAACCTCAAGGAGCGTATTTTATTTTTCCTAAAATTATTCAATATAAGGAGGTTCGACCTCCTATGGAGGTCGAACCTCCAAAAATTAAATCTGCGTCTTGGCGGTTTGCCATTGATTTATTGAAAAAAGCCCGGGTGGCGGTGGTGCCGGGGCTGGCTTTTGGCCCATCTGGCGAAGGCCATATTCGAATGTCTTTTGGCAGAAGCGAAAAAGACATAAATGAAGCGATGAGAAGAATAAAAGAATATTTCAATGAATAATTTCTTTAAAAAAATTGTTCAATTTATACTGAAGTGGTTTGCCAAAGTTTATCTCTGGCGGATAAAACCGCATATTATAGTTATTGCCGGGACGACTGGTCGGCATTGGATAAAAGAAGCTGTCAAAGAGGCGTTAGAAGAGAAAAATTTTCTGGTTCGGGTGAATAAAAAAAATTTTAACGCCGAAATCGGTTTGCCGCTTTCTATTTTGGATCTTGCTTCCGGTGAGGGCAGTTTTTGGCGCTGGCTTGATATCCTTTGGCAAGCAGTTAAAAAAGCTTTTCGCTCCAAACCGCCGGTCTTAAAAGAATTTTTAGTTTTGGAAATGGCCATTGATCATCCTGATAATATGAATTATTTATTGAGCATTGTTAAGCCCCAGACGGTGATTTTAACCACTATTACCATGATCTATCAGGAAAATTTTGAAAACCTGGATGAAATTGCCAATGAATACCAAAAATTAATTAAGGTTTTATCCTGGAACGGTTTGGTGATTTTGAATTTTGATGACGAACGAATAAAGAATTTGACAAAATTTTCCAATAACAAAATCATTACTTATGGCTTTAAAGAGGGAGCAGATTTTTGGGTCAAAGAAGTTAAAAAACTTATTGACGGCCAAGAATTGAAATTACAAATCAATTATTCCAAAAATAAGGAGATTAGGTCTCTTAAAATCAACCGCTTTGGCAACCATCATATCTACGCCGCCTTGGCGAAAGAGGTAATTAAAGAAAGTTTTAAGATATCAGCCCCGGATTTTTTCAGGCAAATTCGCGGCTAAATTTAATGAAGCCCGAAAAGTTGCTTTATTTTGTTTTCGGATTAAAATTATAGACGATGACCTCACCCGTCCAAGAAATTAAAGAACGCTTGGATATTGTGGATTTTATCCGCTCCTACATTCCCCTTACGCCGGCCGGCAAAAACCTCAAGGCGCTTTGCCCTTTCCATAGGGAAAAAACGCCTTCTTTTATGGTCTCGCCGGAAAGGCAAATGTGGCATTGTTTTGGTTCCTGTGGCGAAGGCGGCGACATTTTCAAGTTCCTGATGAAATACGAAAATCTGGAATTTTATGAAGCCCTGAAAATTCTGGCGGAAAAAGCCGGCGTGGAATTAAAAAAAATCAGTCCGGCCGAACATAAGCAATTCGGAATTCTTTACGACATCAGCCAATCAGCCAAAGATTTTTTTAAAAAACAATTGGAGCAATCGACTGAGACGTTGAATTATCTTAAGGAACGGGGATTGAAAAAAGAAACTATTGAAGAATTTGAGTTGGGTTTGGCACCAAACAAATTTGACGATTTAAGTCGTTACCTAACTAATTCAGGTTATGATATTAAGGATGTTGAAAGAGCGGGTTTAATTTTTAAAACCGAAAGGGGAAGTTACGTTGACAGATTCCGAGAGCGGATAATGTTTCCCCTTTATAATCATTTTGGTAAAGTAGTCGGGTTTTCCGGACGAGTTCTTCCTCGATTAGAAGCGGAAAAACCGGAATTGGGAAAATACATCAATACTCCGGAAACGCTGATTTTCAACAAATCAAGGATTTTATACGGTTTTCATAAAACAAAAAAGCATATTTTGGAACAGAAATCCGCGGTTTTGGTAGAGGGGCAGATGGATTTTTTGATGGCTTATCAGGACGGCGTTAAAAATGTAATAGCCACTTCGGGCACTGCCCTGACTTTTGACCATTTAAAAACTATCCGTCGGTTAGCCGAGCAATTGATTTTGTGTTTTGATAATGATGAAGCGGGTTTTAATGCGGTTGAAAGGGCCATTGATTTGGCTAATGCCAATGATTTTAATGTTAAAATTTTAACTCTTCAGGACTTCAAAGACCCGGCCGAAGCAGCACAAAAATCACCGGGGGCATTAGCCGGACTCATTAAAGAGACCAAGCCGGCAATGGAATTTTATTTTGAAAGATACCTTAAGGAAAAAGTTAAACTGGAGTTACCCGAGTTTAAGAAGAAAATCAGGATTGTTTTGGCTAAAATCAAGAATTTAGCCAGCGCAGTGGAACGAGCTCAGTGGCTTAAAGAGCTTAGCCAAAGAACAAAAATTGAAGAAAAGACCCTGGCCGAAGAAATGGAACAACTTAAGACGCTGAACTACGCAGAAAAAAACGCTGAACTACGCAGAAATAGTCCGCGTCAGTCCGCGTCCAGTCTGCGTGAGTCAGCGTGTAGTCGTCGCGAACTAATTTGTCAGCGGTTGATTAGTTTGGCGATTTTAGACAAAGATTTTCAGGAAAGAATAAACGAACATCTGGATTATTTTTTAGAGGATTATTCATTGATTTTAAAATGCCTGAGGGAAGAGGCAAAATTAGAAGACGAGCGGTTAAATAATTTATTGAATTTAATTTCTCTTCGTTCTTCTTTTGAATCCTCCATTCTTGATCCAGAAAAAATAGAAAAAGAATTTCAGGAATTGCTTCATCAACTCAGAATAGAGTATCTAAAAGAGAAAAGACAAGGGTTAACTGGCTTAGTAAAGGAGGCGGAAGGGACCGGGGATGAAACAAAAGTCGCTTCGGTGTTAAAGGAATTCAATGAGGTTTCAAAATCAATCCAAAATGCTTAGAAAACGTAAAATTAAAAAAACCAAATCCAGAAAGAGGCGGGTAAAACGTCAGCTCAGACGGAAAAAGACCAAAAAAATCAGAAAACGAATTGATCTCAATAAACGCCATTGGCGACCCAAAGCCGCTTCCAAAAAATTCAAATTTGACGAATCGGCGATTGACGAATTGATTAAAATAGGAAGGCCCCGGGGATTTGTCACCGATACAGAAATTCTCTCCAATTTTCCCCATATTGAAAACGACGTTCTTTTTTTGGAAGAGATTTATGACCGCTTGGAAAGAGCCAATATTAAAGTCGTTGAAACCAATCAATTAATAGAAATAGAAAAATCGGATGTCAGCGAAAAAGAACTAAAAGAGGCGACCAAAATTGACGAAATCAGTTTGCCGGACGCGGTCCAGATGTATTTTAAGGAAATCGGGAAAACGCCGCTTTTAACCGGGCCTGAAGAACGGGACTTGGCCAAACGGGCGGAGCACGGCGATGAAGAGGCCAGACAGCAACTTATCCGGGCAAATCTGCGACTGGTCGTTTCGATTGCCAAGCGTTATGTCCATCGCACTCCGAATTTGAATATTTTGGATTTGATTCAAGAAGGAAACATTGGACTTTCCAGAGCGGTTGATAAATTTGATTACCGCAGGGGGTTTAAATTCTCCACCTATGCCACTTGGTGGATTAGACAAGCGATTACCAGAGCATTAGCCGACCAATCCCGAACCATCAGAATTCCGGTTCATATGGTTGAAACGATTTCAAAATACACCCAGACAAAAAGGAAACTGGCCCAGGAATTGGGACGCGAACCTTTAGCCGAAGAAATTGCCATTGAGATAGGCACTACCGTGGATAAAGTCCGCCATATCCAGAAAATCTCCCAGGAAGTGCTTTCCTTGGAGGCGCCGGTCGGAGAAGAAGATGAAGATTCCGTCCTTTCGGAATTCATCAAAGATGAAAAGAGTTTGACTCCGTCTCAACTGGCAGCCCAATCATTGCTTAAAAACAAAATCAAAGAAATTTTAGTTGATTTAACACCACGCGAACAGGAAATTTTGAGATTGCGTTTTGGTTTGGAAGACGGCATAACCCACACTCTTGAAGAGGTGGGGAAAAGATTCGGCGTGACCCGCGAGCGAATCCGTCAAATTGAAGCCAAAGCGCTGACAAAAATAAAAGCTCACAAAAAAGCAAAAGCGTTGGAAGAATACTAACTAATTTTGATTTTTTCCAAAGAATTTGCTATCATTTAATAAAGGTCACAATAAGATAATTAATTATATGAGTAAAATATTGGTTTTAGTATCGTTATTAGCGATTGGTTTTTGGGCAACAACCGCTTCGGCTTTGGCCCAGGAACAAACCAGTAAAGTGGATTTGGGTGTGGAAAACCCGGGTATTCTGCCCAGTAGTCCGTTTTATTTCTTAAAAGAATGGAGAAGGTCAATCACTAGGTTTTTTACCACTAACCCGGTAAAAAAGGCGGAATTGGAATTAAATGAAGCCAATGAGCGGGCGGCGGAAATTAAAAAATTGGAAGAAACTGCTCCTTCCAAAATTGAGGCAATCACTAAAGCGACGAACAATTATCAACAAAATATGGAGCGGCTAAGGGCGCGTTTAGAGCAATTAAAGCAAACAAGTGAAAATCCCAACGTTGATAAACTGGTGGAAAAATTAATTGACCGCTCAATCAAACATAACGAACTTTTTGACAATTTAAAAGACAAATTTCAAGAGCAGACGGATTTGAGGAATAGATTAGAAGCCGGACAAGAGAAAATTAGCGAAGTGATTTCAGAAATTCCTCAGCGATTCGAAAACGCAACCGAATTTCAGCAAAAATTACTTGATAAAATTCAGGATCTGCCCGATAGCCCGCTTAAGGAAGTACGGGCGGTTGAAATATTGAATAAAATTGAACAGAAATTATCGGGACAACAGGAAAAAATTCAAGAAGCAAAAGATAACTTGATTCAAAAAGCCGAAAACAAATTAAACGAATTAAACGAATTACGAGATTTAAAAAGTACCGCCACGACAACGAATGCCAATACAACAATTTTAAGGCAGGAAATTCAAGAAAGAATTCAGAGAATCAAAGAAAAAATCAACGTTCAGCAATAATGTCCTCAGAGGAAATTCGCCAATCATTCTTGGAGTTTTTTAAAAAGAAGGGGCATAAAATTGTCCCTTCTTCGTCTTTAATTCCGGAAAACGACCCGACAACCCTTTTTACCGGCTCAGGAATGCAGCCGATGTTGCGTTATCTATTAGGAGAAAAGCATCCTCTTGGGAAACAAATTGTAGATGTTCAAAAATGTTTTAGAACCGACGATATAGACGAAGTCGGGGATAATCGCCATACGACTTTTTTTGAGATGCTCGGAAACTGGTCTTTGGGGGATTTTTTCAAAAAAGAACAAATTCCTTGGATTTTTGAGTTTTTAACAGAAACAATTAGTTTAAACCCGGAAAACATTTACGTCACTGTCTTCCGAGGCAACGAGACCCTAAAACTTCTTCGCGACGAAGAATCTGTTAAAATTTGGCAAGAAGTCTTTGGTAGAGTTGAAATTGAAGCAAAGGCTGTCGATTTTTCCGAGAGAGATGGCATGCGGGGTGGAAGAATTTTTTATTATGACGAGAAAAAAAATTGGTGGTCACGCACTGGTGTACCAAATGAAATGCCCGTTGGAGAGCCAGGTGGGCCAGATAGCGAAATATTTTGGGATTTCGGTGCTGAGCTTAAAATTCATGAAAAGTCAAAATTTAAAAACCAGCCTTGCCATGTAAACTGTGATTGCGGACGATTTTTAGAAATAGGCAACAACGTTTTTATGGAATATGTAAAAACAGACAGCAGATTTTCTTTGCTGCCGCAAAAGAATGTGGATTTTGGCGGTGGCCTCGAACGGCTAGTGGCGGCTAAAAATAACGACCCAGATATTTTTAAAACAGATGTTTTCAGTGAATTGGTTGCAAAAATTCGCGAACTTGCCGGCGACATAAATGATAACGCAATAAGAGTATTTGCAGACCATCTCCGCGCTTCCGTATTCTTAATTGCTGACGGGCTTAAACCTTCCAACAAAGAAGCGGGTTATATTTTACGCCGGCTTTTGCGCCGGATTTTGGCTTACACCGTAAAATATGATATTCACGCTGATTTGTTTCCGGCCAGCGTAGAGATTATTAAAGAAAAATTTGGAGAAATTTATCCGGAAGTTAAAGAAACCAAAATGATTTTAGAAGTTTTAGAAGACGAAAAACAGAAGTTCCATGAGGCAATTGGCCGGGGAATTAAAGAAATAGAAAAATATCCAAAAATCACCGGTAAAGATGCTTTTTATCTTTATGAAACTTTCGGTTTGCCATTTGAATTAATTAAGGAATTGGCACCTAAAGATGCTGTAAAAGCTTTATCAAAGGGAGATTTTGATAAAGAGTTTGAAAAACATCAAGAACTTTCACGCACTGCTTCAGCCGGAATGTTTAAGGGTGGATTGGTTGATATGAGTGAACAGACAATTAAACTTCATACTGCTGCCCATCTTTTGATGGAATCTTTGCGTCAGGTTTTGGGCAATCACGTGATGCAGAAGGGGAGCAATATTACCGCCGAGCGCCTGCGTCTTGATTTTTCTCATCCGGAAAAATTGACCGCTGAAGAAATTAAAGAAGTTGAGGATTTAGTTAATCAAAAAATTCAGGAAGATTTGCTAGTAAAAATGGAAGAAATGAACCTGGAACAAGCAAAAAAGCAGGGTGCTATGGGCGTTTTTGAGGCCAAATATGGCGAAAAAGTTAAGGTCTACAGCATAGGTGATTTCAGTAAGGAAATCTGCGGCGGACCGCATGTTCAAAAAACCGGCGAACTTGGTCATTTTAAGATTATCAAAGAAAAGGCCTCATCCAGCGGAGTGAGACGGATTAAGGCTGTCCTGGATTGACCCCGTTAGAAGTCTTGGAATAAAAAAATTTATTAAATTTTTTTATTTTGGTATTTTGCTGAGATTCATCCCGTGTAATGTCTCTGCTATAATCTACATATGCACCATTTCAGCAGACTTCTAACGGGGTTGAAATTTGATAAAATTTTTACTAATATAAAGTGTAGGAATTAGACGCGTTGTTTACATTTCGCTCGGCAGTCAAATCTCCAAAGTACCGGCTGTCCTTTGCCCCAGCGGGCAAAGGCAGCCTGCGCTCTCGGATTTTTACTCCGACTAAAGTCGGAGACCATGCTAAAAATCCTGCGAGAGCTACTTTGGAGATTTACTGCCTTGCTCAAGATTAAAATACGTAAACAACGCTCGGAATTCGTATAAGTAAAGATATGGCTAATATTCTAAAAAAACCGAAAAGAAAGAAAATGGTTGACATTATTCAGCCGATTTCCGTTCATTTAAAAGATAAAGAATTTGAGCCGAAGAGCATTGAAAAGAATATTAAGGAGGACTTAAGAAAAATAGATAAACAGGTTGAGGAATTCACAAAAAAAGAAGAGAAACAGTTTAAAGAAGAAGAAAAACCGGAAAGAAAATTTAGACCGAAAAAATTTAGGATAAAAACCTATGTCTTTATCGGGCTGTTATTG
>Ga0210054_1000857_pt1 | contig 26996 bp, 28 predicted proteins | sample CryGeymeta201516_FD_185470 | JGI IMG/M metagenome (GOLD analysis project Ga0210054, IMG submission 185470) | Groundwater microbial communities from Crystal Geyser aquifers in Utah, USA - Crystal Geyser metaG 2015-16 (SPAdes) (version 2) | ecosystem: Environmental > Aquatic > Deep subsurface >... | reverse complement strand
CACCAAAGTTACGGTCTAGAAAACTAGACTGCTCCTTAGTGGGATAAATTCGGTATTTGAATGCTTTAAGAACTAATTGAGTCATAAATTATATTGGATTATATAGTTTATTTAATGTTTTAAGTTTACTATATAAATTATATTAAAATTGTATAGTTATTTATGGTAATTAAAATTTAGTCATATATATATTGAACCAGTATAAAGTATTTACGCATTAGTCCAATTTATTAACTACCCATATAATGCCGTATGCTAAATACGAGTAAATTTGGTGAAAAACTATAAATATCTTTATATAGTGTCATACGGCACTTACAGGAGTAAAGATATGTCTATTTCATCGCTAACCAAATTTACCGTACCTTTGGCAACTAACCAAAGTGCATCCACCCAAGGTATGTTGATGCCGAAACTAAAGTTTCGCTATCGCGTCACTTTTGAAGGTTTCGGTGTAAGTTCTGAACTTGTTGAACTTACAAAGCAAGTCAAGACTTTTAAACGTCCAAACCCAACCTTTGAAACGATTACGATTGATGTGTATAACAGTAAAATTAATTTAACTGGTAAACCAAAATGGGAACCAGTTTCTTGCGTACTTCGTGATGATGCAGTAGGTAATGTAAGCAAGTTAGTCGCTGAACAGTTGCAGAAACAATTTGACTTTATGGAACAATCCAGTGCTGCTTCAGGTATTGACTATAAGTTTATTACTCGACTTGAAATGCTTGATGGCGGTAATGGATCACATGAACCAGCAGTATTAGAGACTTGGGAAATGTATGGTTGCTTGTTGTCTGGCGTTGAATACGGCGATATGGATTATGCGTCAAATGATCCAGTTGAAATTACGCTTAACATTATGATGGATAACGCTTTACAGAAACCACAAGGTAGTGGTGTCGGTATTGATGTAGGAAGAACGCAAGGCGTATCCTCAAACTAACAACACCGTTAAGTCTCTAAGGTGAGATGAAATAGGGCCAAAAAATTGGCCCTATTTCTTTGGCATAAATACTATTATGAGTACACAATTTAAAGACTGGAAACATGCCTCAAAGTTATTTGTTGCCAACCATTATGAGTTAGCTCCAAAATATACCTTTCTGTATCATGTATTTTTTGATCTGGCAGAGGGCAAAGGTAGTCAGCAAGTCGAGTTAGGAATGATGGTCAAGCAAGTTGGGCTACCAAAATTTTCCATTGATACTAAAACTCTAAATGCATACAATCGTCCACACATTATTCAAACTAAGATTAACTACGATCCAGTTACAATACAGTTTCACGATGATAGTGCTGACAGAGTAAGAGATTTTTGGAACGATTACTATCAATATTATTATCGCACTAGTGATCATGGCAGCAGCGATGATTTATCTCAAATGAGCAGAGTTCACGAAGAGATCAATAATGTTAGAGGGGTCAATGGATGGGGGTATGCTGCTCGCAATAAAGCACCGTATTTAAAAGCTATTAGAATATACAGTTTACACGACAAAAATTTCAGTGAATACACCTTAGTTAATCCAATAATAAAAAGTTTTCAACATGGTGAGCACAATGCTGCATCTGGTGGTGATGTAATGCAGCATACTATGAATGTAGAATATGAAACTGTGTTTTATAAATCTGGATCGCTATCAAATCTAATATATGGATTTGCAGAATTACATTATGATGATGAAGATAGCCCGTCTATTACAGAAAATTACGCTGCTCAAGTAAATGATATTAGACCAAAACCAGCGAATGGTATTTTTGGTAATAACGTAACTAATGATGGGAAAATGCCTGGGAGTTCGGCTGATGCGCCCAGCCCCTTTGGCTTAAATTTAAATTCTATGCTTAAAAAGGTAGCAACAACTGGATTAAAAGCAGTATTAACAAACTCGTCCAACCCATGGGGGTCTATCAAGTTGCCAGTTATTGCCGAATTAAATAAAGTTGGTGGAAATATACTTACTACAGTAAGTGGCGGGTTAATAACTCCAAGATTGACTGGCAGCACTAGTATTAATCAAGCGATTTCTAATATTAAATCCACTCTACCTGCTAACATACTGAGTAAAGTGACCTCCAGTAAACAGTTTAACGATTTATTTTCTGGAAAACCTCGCGACAACACTGCATCTAATGTCAACGTAGAGCCAGGCCAAGGTTCTGATACACATCCATAATAAGGCTATTTAAATGCAACCATCAAATCTAAGTAATAAAAAAATAACTGACAGCACGACAGATTATTTTAACAACTTTTACAATGAAAGATACGAACTTTCACAAAATGAAAATGAGGTGGTGGTTAGCTATTTTGAAAAAATAACTGGTAATAAAGCAAGTGCATCAGCATTAGCGGGAGCGATGATTTATACTGCAAAATCTCAAGGTCTTGATATTATGGATGTAATAGGCAAGTTTGCAGGGTTAACTGATAATCAACTCACAAGTTATTTGACGATGTTTTTAAACTTAAACCGCGTCGGGACTAGCCTAGTAGGGCTAGTAAACATTGCCCCAACTAATAAGTATATTACTCGCACCCTTTTGCCATAATATGTCAAAATATGCCCAAGGGAAATATATACCCAAACACCCAGAAAAATATGTAGGAAATCATACTCCGTCGTATAGAAGTTCTTGGGAGCTCGCATTTTTTAATTTTTGCGATAATCACCCTAGCATAACACAGTGGGCGTCAGAGAGCATTCGGATTCCATACAGGAATCCGCTTACTGGTAGGAATACGACTTATGTGCCTGATATTTTTATGGTTTACCTTGACGCTAACGGGGTGTCACATGCTGAGTTGATTGAGATCAAACCATCTGCTCAATCTACTCTGGAAGCAGCAAGGTCTCAACGGGACAAACTAGCAGTAGCACTCAACATTGCAAAATGGACAGCAGCGAGAGCATTTTGTGCTAACACTGGCCTTACCTTTCGCGTTGTAAGTGAGAAGGATTTATGGGCTGGCGGAAAAAAATAAATACGAGATTCGAGGAACCACATGAGCAAAAAACTAGAGGATTTGTTTAACTTACCGTCAGCAAAATCCATTGATCAAGCAGATGCAGAGACTAAAAAAGAGTTGGAGGTAGTAGCTGAACAGCAAGATATCATTGAAAAAATAGATGCCGCGACTGATAAAATAGATGCTGCCTTACCAACGGTCACTGATTTAACTGCGTCAGACCAAGAAATGGATGAGTTGGCGAAACTTGCGACTGAAAACTTTACTAACCTCATGGACTACGGGATGAATGTGGACCCAAGAGTGAGCGGCGTGATTTTTCAGTCAGCAAGCTCGATGCTTGGACATGCACTGACGGCCAAAATGGCAAAGATGGACAAGAAGCTCAAAATGGTTGACTTACAGCTCAAGAAGGCTAGACTAGATCAAGTTGACCGCCTTAAAGCATCAGCTACTACGCCACAAAATGACGACACCATAGAGGGCAAGGGCACCGTAATAGACAGGAACGCTCTACTACAGACCATATTAGCAAACGCCGCAAAAGCTCAGCAAAATGGATAAATAACTATAGAATTGGACACATTCATGAAAACCTTTACACATTTTCTAATAGAAGCAGCAGAAGCTAAGTCTTACGAGTTTAAGATTAAGATCGCCTGCCAAGACTTTGATGACGATGCTCACGATCGCTTAGAACACGCATTGAAAGCATACGACTTAGACAGCCTAAGCAACCCAAAACACTTGCCACCATCTGACCATTCGTTAGATTTCCCTGCCCACCCTGAGTTAGATGTATACTTGTTTACGGCAACTCTTAAACTGCCTTGTACGGATGCTCAAGTTAGACAAGTAATAGGTGAGCAAGGTAGATTCCCATTGGCATGCGTTGTGGTTACTCCTAAAAACAGTCCAGAAGAAATCATGAGAGATCTTGATGAAGAGATGGGTAAAGCAAAGGGCGACATCCTAACTAAAGATTTAGAAAAGGGTGTAGATGGGCAACCACAAGTTGGGCAAAAACGCTTGGATAGCATGTTGAAAGAACTTGAATCGCAGAAGATGGAATTTGCCAGCAAGAAAAAAGAACCTGCTCCAAAGACGACGAACGATCTCGCACAAAATAACAACGGCCCAGTGGCTAAGAAAGGCATAAAATAAAATGAGAAAAATATTAAACAAACTGTCAAATATTGCTGCTAAAGATTCTACTGAACAGTCGCAATCAGCCCCTATAACTAGCACCACTGGTAAAAAATCACTGAATGAAAGTCAGAAAAGTAGTAATCAAGTTGATGAAGATTTCAGGAAAGTCACTGATCCAACAGCATTAAAAGTTAAAGCGATCGCAACAGAGTTCTTTGGACCCCCATATAGTACAGCGCGTATTAATGGAGGGACGGTCTACCGTATCAGTATCCCTATTAGAGGCTTGGTCGATATTTATAGACATGTGCCGCTATCAACAATTAAACCGGAAGATAGGCAAATAATGAAGGATAGGCGTGATCAATTCATTGATAAAGTAACACAAAATGGTATAGATCCAAGTTTAGTTGATGTAAAATATCACGTTGGTGCAGGAGTATATGCAAGTGTTCGTGTCAAACTTGCACCACTTCCACCTGCATACTATGAGATTGATACGCAAAATAAAAGTAGTAATCAAGTTGATGAAGTATCAGCAGCAGCGATGGGCCATGCAGCAGAACGCGAGTTTGCGAATCAAGATTTCGCAGCACCAGCACAGCGTCATCAACCGTCACTACAAAATAGTCAAGCACAGCGTAAAGTGTATATTGTGATGAAGGGTTCAAACAAAAAAGTTGGGCAAGCATATACTAACTTTCAAGATGCTCAACGCGCACGAGCAAAAATGCCTAACCCAGAACAGTATAGCATGATTAAGGAAGATGGAACCCCTATATCTGAGAAAAAGATCATGGAGCTGAGCAAAAATAAGGTGGGGGCAAACACTAAGAAAACAAACGAAAGTAAATCACGCCGCGCATTTAAAGTAATAGCAGAGGGCGCGGAGTTCAATGTGTCTGATTCAGGTCTAGCAAGAGTGTTGAAGCGGTTTCCACATGAAGTGAAAGTTTTCAAAGATGGTGGTGATTTAGGTGACGCATTGTATGACGCATTATACGACCACTATAGCAGCACTGGTGAAATGCCGTATGGCACGATGAAAGCTCGTGATGGTGATCCATATGAGTGGGTATCGCAGCAACTAGATCGTGATATATCTTACGACACTGGGTTGACTGAAGGCTCTGGTGTAAACTCTGACATTGAAGGTATACTTAAAAAATATCCTTACGAAGCAAGACAGTTCCGTGAGTTTGGCGAGTTAGATGACAACGAAATGTATCAAGAGTTGTTCGACCATTATTTGAATTCTGGTGAAATGCCTTACGGTGTAGCCAAGGCCCGCACTGGTGACCCAGTTCAATGGGTCGCTAATAGACTAGAAAAAGATATTGGATTAGATGATGACGATGATGACGGGTATATAGACTCAGCCAGAGAGTTATCAAGCCACGAAGACTATGCCCCTCCAATGGAAGGCATGGGTGGTGATGTAATGCCTCTTGAGAGCGTTGGTGACAATTTTGACAATGACTATAGCGATGGTAATTTTAAGAATGATGGCTACGAGATGGGAAAGCATGAAGAAGATGAAGAAGATGATGAAGATGATGATTTTACTGATTATACGATGCGTCAAGGTGAAATGGGTAACCCAGACCGCAATAGAGGAGTGGACGAGAGCATGCTAATGGATGATCAAGAGCAAGCCGTTACTCATAAGTTGTCTAGTTTGGGATATGACGAAGGGTTAGACTTCTTCTTTGAAAATGGCGAGTTGACAGTAATTGGTAAATCAACAGCTATAGCTATTGTTAATGCGTTAAAAGCAGATAGTGGCATTAATGGGGCTCCAAGTATTTCTGGCATAGATGGTGAAGAAATTCATATCTCCTTTAACTCAGATTTAGGTGAAGGCTTGGCAGACGATTTTGCGGCAATGGCTAATAACATGAAAAATAAAGATGGCTCTCAAAGATTTCATGCTAGGGTGGTAACACCCGATCAAAAGCGTCAAGAACGCGCAGAGTTAGACGCCAAGCGTGCGGCAGACGCAGCGGCAAGGCCACCAGTTGCTCCAGGTCCAGACACAACTAATAATGGTAGCTTTGGTGACACCCGCGGCTACGGCCAAGGACGCTATATGGGCGATAGCAAAATCAATAAGGGCAATATGTTAAACGAAGACGCAAATATGAATCTCAATGTTTCTGGCACAGACGATGTGTTGGCAGTGTTGCGTAAGTTGAGCGGATTGCCTGGTGATGAAACTGCTACAGAGGTGAGTCCTGATGTTAGTGTAGATGACTTTAGTGATGATGCCACCAGTGTTGATGACATAAATCAAGAACCATCAATGCGTGGCATGATGGACATGATGTCTGCTGAACCTGAGTTAGAAGTTGTCCCAGAGTTAGCTGCTGATGCTGCTGCTCCTGAAGTTGAGGTAGAAGAAGAATACGCAAACGAACCTGACGAAACCTTGCTTCCAGGTTACGGTAGTGCTCGCGGTGACAAAGACGGGCAGGGTCGTTCTTACAAGATGACTAGCCCGGGCAACAACCCAATGGCAGAAACTCGTAGCCTAATGCGTCAATACAAGGGGATGCTATCAAGCATTAAAAAATAATGAAAACATTCAAAGAATATTTGCCAGAGTCGTTTCTTACTGAACTTGGTGCTGGGCCCAATGATTCCATTAGCCCAGTGTCTGGTGCTGAATCTAATGGCTACCCAGACCCTGCTGAAAGTGAATTTGGTAACAGAGAGTTAAGCGTTGGTGATCCAGTCATCATCACTGGTAATGTTGAGTTCTCTGGTAAGACTGGTGATGTAGATGATTTTGGAAGAGATAAACATTTCGTTATCGTAAAGCTCTACAATCATGGCAAACACAGTTTTCATGCGTCAAATGTAGCCTACAACGATTACGCTGATGAAGAGAATGAGGGCGACGATGACACAGATGAAGACGATCGCGCCCTTTACGATTTGCGGAAACTAAGCGGGTATTAAAAACATGTTTCTTGAACCTGGCGACAACCCCGATGACTACCCTGTATACCCTGAAGATGATGGGTATGACAGTTACAAAAATCCTTTCTCACCTGTGGTTACCTACTAACTAAAATGGCAAAATCTTTAGATGGCGTCCTAATAAAATCAGCACACAAACCTGAGTATTATTCTCAGGAGCAAATGGCTGAGTTTTTGCAATGTGCTGATCCAGTAACCGGACCATCGTATTTTCTAGAAAAATACTTTTATATTCAGCATCCCGTCAAAGGTAAACTATTATATGAGCCATACGATTATCAACGAAACCTGGTAAAGTCCTACAACGATTACCGATTTTCTATTAACCTACTTTCTAGACAATTAGGAAAGTGTTTGGAAGGTGACTCATCTAGGATAAATATTCGAAACAAGCAAGGTGAAGAATATGAAATCCCAATTGGAAAATTTTACGAATATCAGCAAGCTAAACGAGATGGAACAGATATCCCCGATATCTCGTGCTACAAAAAAAATGTAAGCATTGCAGCGTGGAGTTTACCCCCTTCGTCGAACAGGCAGGTATATTGCTCATCTATCTGTAAAAATGCTGCGAAGAATGTATAACCTTTCTGACAACATAACTCGTAAATTCACTGATGTAGTGGATATAAGTGATGACGGTTGGGAAGTCATGACCGACACTGGGTATGAACCTATATCCGATATAAAGCAAACAGAAGAATATGAAATATGGGAAATGATGCTGGTAGATGGCACTGTATTACGCTGTGCAGATAACCATATTTTATTTGATGAAAATTTTCAAGAGATTTTCGTATGCAGTTTGAAATCTGGCGACTGTATCCAAACACAGAGTGGGCCACAAATAGTCGAGCATGTCATAAACACGCATCACTTAGTGAATATGTATGATTTGGGAGTAAACTCTAATAATCACAGGTTTTATAGCAATGGAATTTTAAGTCATAATACTACAACCGCCGCAGGATATCTGCTGTGGTTTGCCATGTTTAAGCCTGACAGCACTATTTTAGTGGCAGCCCATAAGTATGCTGGCGCCCAAGAAATCATGCAGCGTATTAGATACGCATACGAGTCTACACCGAACCATATTCGTGCTGGGGTAACAAGTTATAACAAAGGCAGCATAGAGTTTGAGAACGGCTCTAGAATTATTTCAACCGCAACAACTGAAAACACCGGGCGTGGTTTGTCTATTACCTTACTTTACCTCGATGAGTTTGCGTTTGTGAGGAATACCATTGCGCAGGAATTTTGGACTTCTATTTCGCCAACCTTGTCTACCGGTGGTAAAGCAATTATTACCTCTACTCCAAACTCTGACGAAGATCAGTTTTGGCAACTTTGGTTAGAAGCAAACAAGACAGTAGATGAGTTTGGCAATGAAACTGGCATAGGTAGGAACGGGTTTAAAGCGTTTACTGCATTGTGGAACGAACATCCAGACAGAGATCAAAAGTGGGCCGACGATGAGTTAGGTAGAATAGGATCTGAAAAGTTTAGCCGGGAGCATTTGTGCCTCGCGCAAACTACACTGATAGATCTATTAGACTCCGCTGGAAATAATATTAGTATGTCAATTTCAGAATTGTTTAATTTGGCATAAATAACTATATTAGAGAACATAACTTATGCGCGCTATTTACGAAGAGTCAAAAATAGATAACCACCTTTACTGCCGCGCCAATGGGCAGTTTACTCGACATTTGCGAGAATACAACCTATCGTATCAAGATTATTACGAAAAATACATAACTGGTATTGCACCTACATGCAGGTGTGGTAATAAATTAACCTTTTACCAACGCAATAATTCATATGCAAAAAGTTGTGGAGCAGATGCATGTGTTGGCAAATCGATAAGTGCATCCAAGCAGAGCAGTCCATTGGAAATCAAACAACAGCAATCAAAAAATTATAGTGCTGCACACGCAAACAAAACTACTGAGCAACTAGCATTTGAACATGAAAAAAGAAAAGCAACATGCTTATCAAAATATGGTGTTTCAGCAGTAACACAATCCGAAGAGTTTAAGAAAAAAGCTAAATCGTCAAAACTTGCAAAATACGGAAATGAATATTATTCTGGATGGGAAGCCTCGTCTCGAAAAAATAGAGAGAAAACTGAGTTAGAGCAAATCGCAATAAACGATAAACGAAGAGCAACTAATTTGTTAAAATTTGGTGTGCAGTGTTCTTTTTTGCGGCCCGGTGTATTATCGAAAGCAGCAAAAAGCAATGCTACTGGCAAGGATTTTACTCTACCATCTGGTAAAGTAATTGGACTTCGCGGTTATGAACATTTAGTAGTAACACAGTTATTGCAGAAATACTCTGAAACAGAATTGATATTGCATGATCAGTATACGAGTTATCAATTGCCGACATTTTCATATATTGACAATAGGCGGCACCATTTAAAATATTATCCGGACATATTTATACCTTCTGAGAATAAGATAATTGAAGTCAAAGCAAGATGGTGGTGGGACGGTAATGGTGAACCTAAATATACTACACGATTTGAAAATAATTTAAAAAAACGAGCAGCAGTATTAGAAAAAGGGTTTCTATACGAAGTTTGGCTCTTTGAGTCTAAACAAAACTACAAAGTATTAACAAATGACTCAGATTTTTAAACCTAATATACATGGTTTTAAGGTTTTGACCCCGACTGGGTATCAAAACTTTACTGGGGTATCGCTAATGGGGTATCGCGCAACTATTAAACTTATTTTTGAGGATAATAAATTTATTGAGTGTACATCTGATCACAAAATTTATATTACACCAATAAAAGCAAAGCAAGCATGCAGAATTAAAATAGGTGAAACTGTGCAAACTAAAAGTGGTCCATTGCAGTTGATTAGCAAGCAAAAGTGTAATAAAAAAGTTCCAGTGTATGATTTGATTGGAGTAGACAACGGGGCTAGATTTTATGCGAATTCTATATTAGTTTCTAATTGTCAGCCTATTATCTTTGAAGAAACACTGATCAACGCAATGACATTGTCTAAGCTATCTGCTATAGATCCAGTGGATAAGTTAGGGCAAGTGCGATGGTATAAAAAACCTTCTCGTGGTAATACTTATGCCATTGGGATGGACCCAAGTTTAGGCACTGGTGGTGATTACTCTGCTATTGAGATTTATGAGCTACCTTCCTTTGAGCAAGTAGGAGAGTGGCAGCACAATAAAACCCCCATTCAAGGGCAAGTTAGAATATTGCGTGACATTATAAAATACATATACGATATTATCGGAACTGAAAACGATATTTACTACAGCATAGAGAACAATGGAGTTGGTGAAGCCACTCTAATGTCAATATCTGAAGTTGGTGAACAAAATATCAAAGGTATTTTCTTATCTGAAGGTGGTAAGAGCAGAAAAGGGTTTACCACTACACACAAATCTAAACTTACAGCATGCGCTAAGTTCAAGCAACTGATTGAAATGGGTAGATTAAAGATTAACAGCAAGAACTTGATCAGTGAGTTGAAGACGTTTGTTCGTGCAAACTTATCGTATGCGGCTAGAGTGGGGGATACAGATGATTTAGTATCCGCCTCACTCTTAGTAATACGCATAATGCAAACGCTTCAAAATTATAATTCTGAAATAGATAATCAAATGCGAGCTAACGACGATTTTGTCGCTCCTTTGCCATTCATTATGATTTAAAAAACAGATAAATAAGTAATACATCTGGAACTTTTATGCTTGACATTGACAAAATCGCAGCTTCATTATTTGAAAAAATACGCTCAAAGTTTGAGAATGTAAGTGTTGGCGACGAAAAAGCTAAAGCAACCACTGTGCCTGGTAAAGCAAGGTTTTTCAACTTTGACTATATAAGCAGTGATAATGCCAACTTTGGCAATATCAGTATCTCCATAGTTGACACAAAAGCACTTAAAGTGACTTACAGCCGCAGTATAAGCTCAGAATTAGACGACACACAAAAGCAAGAGTGGTATGATTTTCTTCGTGACCTTAGAATGTTCGCAAAACGTAATATGATGAGTTTCGTCCCACATGACATTAGTAGAAAAGGGCTTGGGTTAAAAGATTTGAAACAAATGTCTGACGAACACACCCCAGACGCTGCTGCATCAGTTTCAGAAAGCAAGTTATATGGTTCTACTAAGACAAGTTATGAATCAGTAGCACCTGGCACACGGCTTATTATCCGTCATTCAGCATCAGTTGACGAATCAGTTCATGGTGCTCGCAGCCGCAAGATACAATCTGTGTATGTAGAGGACGCTGAAGGGCAAAGGTTTAAAATGCCTACGAACAACTTAGCTGGGGCAAGGGCTATTGGGCAACACATTGCTCACGGCGGGCAAATATACGACGATTTTGGAAAACATACAAGCGGTCTTGTTCAAGAAATGGCAAAAATTAAAAAGTTTATCCAAGGCTCACGCAATAAAACGTTTGAAGATCATGAAGCATCAGAAATGGTAAACGCCGCCAAAGAACGGTATCACGAAATACACCGCATCCTTCATCACATTAAAGGGCCACGCGGATATGCCATGTATAAAGAATCGTGGACGCCTGGGCCCGAGTTAGATGATCAAGGCGATGTAGACATGGAATCATTGCGTGGAAAGTTTACGCAGAAAAAGTTTGATGACAGACTGGAAGAAGCACTTCCTTTCGTGTATCAAGCATACTCAAAATCAAAAGGTAAAAATATGCCGCAAATAACAACTGCTATAGATAAACAGGTAAACGAGTTTGCTCAAGTCTTGAGCAATCTTGAAGAAGGAACATGGGCATTGCCCAAGGATGAGCTTGAAATACAAAAACTTCAAGAACTAATGGCTAGCCCACTAATCGCAGGAATTGACGGAAACGATGCGTCCGCGGCATTATATGACATCTTGGGTGACGACATGCTATTTGATCATATTTACGATGCGTCAAAAGGTAGTCCAGAAATGGACGTTCGCCCAGTAGTGTATGACTGGTTGATGAAAAACATGCCAAGCGTTGGTGCGAAGATTGACGCTGAACTCAAGGGTGGCGGCGATGGTGATGATCCTGCAGCTGAAGAACCAGCACCAGATTCTGGCGAACAGCCACCACAACAACCAACGGAATCAGCAGTAAATCATAATAGTATGTTGGTTGACTTACGCAGATTATCTGGGATAAACTAAATAAATATATATTGGAGAACAAAAATGGCAGCAACAAACACAAAACTGACAGGCGCGGAATTTTTCCGCAAATATTCAGATATTATCAAAGAAGCTGAAGAACAGGTTGATGAGGCAGTGCGCGTATTTCCTGGCGGTTCTGACCAACCGGCACCAGCAAAAGGGTCAAGACCAACCGCTGATTATGAAAGAACCTCACTTGCTAGTCAAGTAAAACAAAATAGATCAAATAATCGCCAAGCAGATCCATCACGTATTAGCGGTACAGTTGGTCCTACTAAAGGTGCATCATCAAGTCAATGGGCGCGTCAAGATCAACCCGGCACTGCATCAAATAATGCACGGGCATTTAGCGGTCAGAAATAAGAACAACCCTCGGGATGGGAAGTAGATTGGGCGATTTCGGTCGCCCTTTCTTTTGGCTAAAATAAATGGTGAAATTACACTGATTTATTAGTCTTTTGTGTTGCGAAAGGATAAATATCTTTGTTACAATGACTTCATGCCGAAGATATTGTATCTAAGCAAACTTGAGACCATCTCTTATTTAATAAAGGAAAAACTATTATGGCAACAACTCTCGCTCAAATCCGGGCAAAACTCCAAGAACAAGAAGCAAAAGCATCTGGCTCCAAACCTGGCGTCTTTGGTGACGGCGCAACATACGCACATTGGAATATCAATGAAGGTGACATCGCACGTCTGCGATTCCTACCTGACGCTGACCCATCTAACAATTTTTTCTGGGTTGAAAAGGCAATGATTAAACTGGAATTCAATGGCATCATTGGACAGCCAGAATCAAAGAAAGTAATGGTACAGGTTCCTTGTATTGAAATGTGGCCAGACATGGGTCCGTGCCCAATCTTGTCGGAAGTACGTCCGTGGTTCAAGGATAAATCTCTTGAAGAACTGGGTCGTAAATATTGGAAAAAGCGTTCTTACTTGTTCCAAGGCTTTGTGCGTGAAAATCCTATAAAGGAAGAAAACACACCAGAAAATCCAATCCGCCGCTTCATGATTAGCCCGCAAATTTTTGCGTTGGTTAAGGGTGCGTTGATGGACCCAGAATTGGAAAACTTGCCAACTGACTACGACAACGGTCTTGACTTCACTGTAGTTAAGACAAGTAAGGGCGGTTACGCAGACTACAGCACCAGCAAATGGGCTCGTAAAGAAACTCCGTTGACAGTTGATGAAATGGAAGCAGTTGAAAAATATGGACTGTTTAACTTGGCTGAATTCTTGCCTAAGCGTCCATCCGCTGAAGACTTGGTCATCATGAAGGAAATGTTTGAAGCGTCAGTTGACGGACAAGCATACGATCCTGCCAAGTGGGGCAACCACTTTAAGCCAGCTGGTTTCCGTACTGATGACGAAGTATCCCATGCTGATGGCAATACTACTGCATCTAAACCAGAAGTTAAAGCAGCACCTGCCCCCGCCGCTAAACCAGCAGTTAAACCAGCACCAGCAGTTCATGATGCTGAAGATTTTGACGCTGATGAACCCGCAGCACCAGTAGCAGCTAAACCAGCCGCAACCGGCAGCCGTGCGGAAGATATTTTGGCACTCATTCGTAGCCGCCAAAAGTCAGCAGCATAAGTAAGTGTTAGCAGAGTTGCCTTGTGTAATAGCAGGGCAACTCTTTATCTTTTAAAAGGAGCCATAACATGGCAGGACGTCCGTTTGACATTTCAAAATTTCGCAAGTCTATTACTAAGTCTATTGAGGGACTAGGAATTGGATTTAACGACCCAAAAGATTGGGTATCAACTGGGAATTTTGCTTTGAATTTTTTAATCAGTGGGGATTTCCACAAGGGAGTACCACTAGGTAAGGTAACAGTATTTGCAGGTGAAAGTGGTTGCTTACCAGCAACCGCTAAAGTAACTGTTAGAATTTCTAAAAAGATATAATTTATGCCCACATTCTACGGCATTTGTGTCAATTACCCGTCGACTAAAGATGGTCTGGTTTTCCGCTCAAACAATAAAAACATCGGCCGAATTATGGAAAGACGACAGTGAACGAATAGAAAAAATTGCAGGGCATGCAGGAGTTAAAATGTTATTATAATATGGGAAAGTGAAGTAAATAAGAATCCGCATGCAGTGGCAGAAAGAATAATTAAGGACATTAAAAATGGAAATTAAAGAAATTACAGTTGGCGAGTTAAAAACATTATGGGACAGTGGGGAATACTACTTAGAAATAGATACACCGGATGGGTTCCAACCTATTACCGCGTGGTTTAATAAAGGTGTATTGCCAATGGTAGAAATCAAATTAGCCAGTGGTGAAGTAACTAAGTGTGCGGTTAACCACCTACTTCAATCATCAGATGGAACTTGGGTGCCTGCGGGTGTTACATCAGAATCAATGATGCTTCTATCGAGCAAAAATATTTCTGACTCTGTAGTATCTATTAATGAAATAGCTCCAGAAGAATGCTACGACTTTACAGTAGATCATCCGAATCATAGGTATTGGGGCGACGGCATCTCCAGCCATAATAGCGGCAAAAGTTTTATTTGTGCTGGAAACTTGATTAAGCAAGCGCAAGAGCAAGATATTTTCCCTATCTTGATTGATACAGAAAATGCGTTAGATGAAGCTTGGTTACAGGCATTGGGGGTTGACACATCAGAAGACAAATTGCTTAAACTTAATTTGGCAATGATTGATGATGTGGCCAAGACCATTTCAGAGTTTATGAAAGAATATAAAACAATGCCTGAAGAGCAGCGAACAAAAATCTTGTTTGTTATAGACTCGTTGGGTATGTTACTTACTCCTACTGATGTCAATCAGTTTGAAGCTGGCGAGATGAAAGGCGATATGGGTCGCAAACCCAAAGCACTTACCTCGTTAGTACGTAATTGTGTTAATATGTTTGGAAGCTATAATGTAGGAATGGTGTGTACCAATCATACTTATGCGAGCCAAGATATGTTTGACCCAGACGACAAAATCTCCGGTGGTCAAGGCTTCATCTACGCATCATCCATCGTGGTTGCTATGCGTAAACTGAAGTTGAAAGAGGATGAAGACGGTAACAAGACTACGGAAGTAAACGGTATTCGTGCAGCTTGTAAGATTATGAAAACTCGCTATGCCAAGCCGTTTGAGTCAGTGCAAATTAAGATTCCGTATGAAACAGGAATGAATCCATACAGCGGGTTAGTTGATTTGGCTGAAGGCAAAGGGTTGTTGAAGAAGGACGGCAATAGCTTGGTGTTTACAATGGCTGACGGCACTGTGATTAAACAGTTCCGTAAGGCATGGGAAAGCAACAAGGACGGAACTCTTGACAAAGTGATGGCTAACATCTCAGCTAACCCTACTAAGAAATCAGTGGTGGTAGCAGAAGTGGCTGAAGAAGATGTAGCAGGCTAAATAACATTTTACCCAAGGATAGTATTATGACAATTGAAATAGATGTGTTATGTGAAATGTATTCCAGCTTGAAACAATATATCCCCGCGAAGGATAGGCAGGAAGCGGCTGATAATGTCATGAGTATCCTAGTAGATCTGATCTCTGATGAAGAGCTTAAACTGTTAGGTGCAACTGATTCAAAGATGGCTAAGGCATTGAAAACTTATGCCATCAATGATGAAGATTTTGATGACGATTACAACGCTGAAGACGACGAGTAATCAACAAGTGAGGTCATATTAATGACTTGGTATACTAAGGTGACAGCAGACATATCGCGTCTGCCAGAATTTATCGCATTTTATGAAGCAGAGCTGCAGCAAGCTAAGTATGATGTAACAATTCATGGAAATGTCGAGAAAAGCATTTCGGCACTGCCAGGTATCACTGAAGTAAGATTCAACCAGCTTCAAGAAATTGAAGCTGTGTTGCGATTTTTAGAGCTACAGCTTAGAAAACTTAGGAGAACATTCTTTCAAAAGTATTTGGAGGGGTATAACAGAGTGCTGACTAGCCGTGATGCTGAAAAATATGTAGACGGTGAACCTGATGTGATTGATTTTGAGTGTATCATAAATGAAGTTGCGTTGATGCGAAATAAGTGGCTTGGCGTCTTAAAAGGAATAGAATCTAAGAATTTTATGCTAGGCCATGTATGCCGTCTTAGAACGGCAGGGATGGAAGACATCACATTGTGAAATAATGCTAAATAGTATTATACCATTAAATGGATTCCCTATGCGACATTTATTAAATAAACTAGACCTATTAGAGGCTACTCTTACACCAGCACAAATAACAAAATACCCTGAACGAATCGCAGCTTTCTTAAAGCATATTCGAACAGGGGGTAAATTTTACACTGACGCTGACGGCGTTGAAGTTATTTTAGATCCGGCTGAAGCAGACCGTTTTGAAGAAATGATCTCAAACAAATTGTTTACTGGCCGCGTCATGGGAACTGATATAAATGGTAAACAGTGGCCATTAAGCTCATTTAGAAAAACATCAGAGTTCGGCGGCGCCTCTGCTAAACCAGGGGATGATGCAGACACTTCTGAAATAAATAAAGAAGGGGTATTAGTTAAGCCTGGACAAATTGGGTTAACAAATAAATTCATTCCTGCGTCTGAGTTAGCGGACGAAATAGCACATAACTCAGTTTTGAGTAGCACAGAGTATGGTAAGGCAGTAATTGAAGTAGCCAACGCATTAGATAATGGCCTTCCTCCTACTATCCCACAAGAGTTCGTTAAAAATACACAAATTAAAAAAGCTATTGTGGACTATGCTGGGGAATATTTAGGAGTATTGGCACTAGTCAAAGGCAGGTCAAAATTTAAAAACATTTCTGGGTTTTTAGATTGGCTTGGCGGGGATTTAAATGCGTTAGTATTAAATTTTCCAGCAGCGTCAAACAACCCACTTGCAGATAGTTTTGCCTCTATTGTTAACCCAACAACAGAGCGCCAAGTTAACATATCAAGCAAGGGTTCAAAGGGCGGAGCCGCACCGAGTATGGGCAGTTTAGTAATACCTGAATCTCTTCGTAGTAAAAAATCTAGTAAAACTGCAGTAGATTTGATTGATTTATGTCAAAATAAAAGCCTGCCCTCACCGCAATCAATTAGTCAAGTATTTCAAGCAATGAACTTATTTTATGAAAGAATTCCAAATAAAATTCCATCAAAGTTTCATAAATTTCTGCCCTGGTCATTGTCAATAATAAATGAAATAAATGATAGTTTAAAAAATGGTAACACTATGCCCAAATATGCTGAATTATTCATGGGATTAAAAAGTCGTGGTGAGGACGGAGGCAAACTTACCTATGTTACTAAACAAGCAGTAATGGATATAGTTAACAACGGAGCATTACCAGAATTTCAATCAGCTATATTAGAAATTCTTGGGTATAACTTTATTCAACAATACACTGATATTGAAAATAAATCAGGCGAATTAGTTTTTAACACACAATGGCCGGCCCAGCTTGATGGGGTAGTAACATTAGAAACTAAATCTGGAGCCACTGACCCAACTAAGGGTGGATTTAGTTTCAAGTTAAAACCAGCTGGCTCAAAAGCTGATGACATAGAAGAGCCCGGATCGGCTGCTGACACTATTTCTGCTTCAGAAAAAATAGCGACTGCTAAAATTGATAAGGTGCTAACTGGGCATACTGATGTTAAACTGTCACAATCTTCCCCGCGTGCCAGAAAAGACGACGCCCCAAGAGCGAGAAGAAAATAATGTCGTTTGTAGACACCTTTAAGGACAGATACGATAGTCATGATCACTCATTGCGAGTGTTAGAGATTCTGTCAGGATATGACAGCTTTATGGACAGTTTGCAGGTGGTGGCAGATATGGGCTCTGGGCATGGGCTTGACATAAACTGGTGGGCAACTGCAGAAACACGCGACGAATACCCACAACCTTACAACTTCACCTGCTATGCGGTGGACAAGGACCACAGTGGAAACGACTACGAGTTGCCAAACTTACACAAGATAACGGGCAACTTTGAAGAGAGGCTGTTGCCCAGAAAAGTTGACTTGATGTGGTGTCACGATGCGTTTCAATACGGCATCAACCCGCTAGCGACGCTGAAGTTATGGAACGAGCAGATGTCAATAAACGGGATGCTGGTCATCATAGTGCCGCAAACATTCAACTATCGCTTCAATCGTCTTGTCAATAGAGTCCACGACGGATGCTTTTTCACTTACAATATATGTAACCTGATTTACATGCTGGCCGTAAATGGATTTGACTGTAAAGATTCGTATATGTATAAGGAGCCCAACGATCCTTGGATACACTTAGCGGTATATAAAACAGAGACCCCACCTATGGATCCAGCAACTACACGCTGGTATGATCTAGTAGAAAAAGGGATGCTTCATGACTCGCTTGCAGCGTCTGTGAATAAGTTTGGCTACTTGAGGCAGGAAGACATTATTTTACCATGGTTGGACAAGCAGTTTTATTTTGCGAAAGATTAAGACGTTATTCTAACTTTTTCACTCAAAAGGATAAATAAAATAAGAAGTGATTGACTTCAAGGATAAATAACTGTATACTTAATACTTAACATGAACACTAACTCGTCATCGTCATTGAAACTTTCAACTATACGCCCTACATGGCGCCTGGCTGGGTCGTCTATGACTATGCCTCAGTCACCGGTGGGCTATACCTTCGATGTCAATTACATCAATGCTGTCATTAAAAGCATTACAGGTAATAACACATGTGGCACAGGGTATAGAGCAGAAGAGTTGGGTAGTTTAGCAGGTAGTGGGTTCAGAGAAGGAAGCGGTATAGCATAACAGCACATACCAAACAGATTCAAAGAACCCTAGGAACTAAAAGACCTAGGGTTTCGTATTTTAGCAGTAAATAGAAAGATTAAGATGAGTGAGAAAGAACATAAGGAAAAACAACAACGCGAGTGGGCAGTAAAGTTTACGCTAACTGAAGAACAGAAGCGTGAGTTGTTTGCCGGTAAACTAGAAAGAATGCAACTGTATCGTCGTGCTATTCACAGTGTGAAACACGGCGACAAAAAAGTTAGTTAGATTAGATATTGAGAGATAGAATAGTGTGAAGTATTCCAGGAACGCGGCCTGGGCCCTGCACTTTAAACATGGGGAGAACGAGGGCGGCCTGGAGGATGAGAAGCACCTTGTGTGGTGTGCGAAAAAATCCAGTGTATTACAGTGTTTTAGTGCGAGTAACTGAGCAGGGCCATATGACGGCAAGGCCACGAAAGCAGCAAGAGCACTGTAATACACACATTGGTAACAGTGTGTGGAAAAAGTGTTGACACCAGCCAAGAACTGCTGTATAATACTCACATAAACTAGAAAAACTAGTGTTTTCAGCGTAAAAGCGTAGAAAATAACAGAAAAACTAGTTGACAGTTAGTATGAAAGGTGTTATAATAAACACATAGCAGGAAATGATAGAGTTACTTGCTGTTAGTTCTTTAAAAACATAAGTAGATAGATTCCTTACATTAGTGATGTTTTACACACTCAATCGGGAGATTACAGTCGCCACAAGCGGGTGTAAGGGATCATTTTGAAGGACACTGACGAGTCGGTCTAGTAAACCGAAACAGCAGCAAATGACTTGGTATCTGCTTCGACCAGTGTCCTTCAAAATGATTTTAAAGTTTGAAGAAGTTATGAATACAGTTGGCGAGAAGTGTTAACACCCGGATTTTAGATTAGTAAACTGTATTCAACTAATTTTGATTATAAGGAGAAGTTGATGAAACCAAAATTATTGTATTACATCTGGGGTGGCCAGAGATTCAATGGCAAACGGTACGGAATGTACAGTCGAGATGGAAGTCTTGACAAATTAGAGATTATGTTTGATCTGGGGTGATTAAACATAGAGATTGGACATATTTTAAATGGTTACGTCAGTTGTTTACAGGTCATAGAATTGAAGGCTGCTCCGCTGGCAGTAGGGGAGTGGAGGTTAATTCAAACGGGACTGCTACTCCAAAGGTAGATATGCGAGACTCGGAATCTCGGCTGCAAACAACACAATGCCGCATTACCTCTGCAGGGGTTTAACTGTTATCACTGAGTGGTACGCTACTCAGTCTTGATCGCAGTGTGTCATTGGATGTATTCATTTTAAAATTCACTATAGGTTGGGCTCATAAAGCTAATGAGCTGGTCAAATGGACCGGATAATTACCGGTTGCTAGACTAAGATACATAGTGAATTTTAAAATGAATTTAGGGGGCAGCCCAAGGGGGCGGTAATCACTTGCAATGATTGCGACTAGATCGGGGCGGTACCGACGGTCTCCACCAGTTAAATGCGGATGTAGTTCAATGGTAGAATAAATGGTGGGTTAGAATTCATGCAGATAGCTGAGAGCAGGTGTAGCCTAGAGGTCAGGCGCCATCCTTCCAAGTTGGTTAGTCGCAAGACGAACGCAGGTTCGAATCCTGTCGCCTGCTCTCAGCTATTTGATTAGACTTAATACTAAGTCGATTTTAGTTTTTGCTTTGTATTCATCATAAGAAATTCTTAGTGTTGTGACATTATGGTGATATAAAATATCTATATCACGTTGTGAGTCGTACTCTATGCAATCTTTATGTTGTTTACCATCAAGCTCAATAAGCAAATTCTTATCGGGGAAATAGAAATCTCCGTAATAAATTTTTTGGCCACATCTAAAAGTTTTATTTTTGACGTAATCTGAAAAATCTATAGTCTTTAACCAATCAGCAAACGATCTTTCTAAAAATGAAGGTTTACTTTTATTACGATGTTCTTGTGGATTCCAGCCGTTGTCCATTCTTTTATTCGTAGCTATACTAAGAATTTTAGATTTACATTCCTTGCTACAAGATTTACCAGACCCTGGATGAAATTTACCACATACTTCGCATTGTTTTATTTTGGTGTACGGTAAGAATCCGGGAGGTTTAGTTCCTTTTGCTGGCCCAGGTTTAATTTTTGAATAGTCTTTTCTAGAATTTGTATATGACGCAGCGCAAGAATGAGAACAAAATTTACTTTTTCTAGATTCGTATGAATGAGCTTTACCACAATGTATACAAGTTGTGGGAGTTAAAAGATATAATTGTTTTCTTTCTTCAGCTTTCTTGATTGCTCCGGCAACTGCGTTTACTGTTTGATTTGCATAATTTGATTGCGATTGATCATGAATACGTTGATAATGAGTATGAAATGATTTAGTAGAAAAAATTTTATGACATTGTATGCATGAAATTTGATTATAAATAATATTGCTGGTCATATAAGATCCTTAAGTTGGGTTGACTAGAGGTACTGGAAACGTTAATTTCGCGAGTACCATTTATTTATGGTTCGATTCCCGCTATCCGCTCCATAAATAATGCGCTTCTGGTGGAATTGGTAGACACATCAGACTTCTACGGAACATCTGCTCAAGCGGGTGTTCAAAAAAATCTGAAGCCTTCGGGCGTTCCGGTTCGAGTCCGGAGAGGCGCACCAAAAGTTATATTGCAGGGAGGTCAAGTGACCCGGCAGGTCTCATAAGCCTGGTCTGAGATTGGAGCGTTACCAGTCCCTGCATCACAACATGCTTCGTTAGCTCAATCGGGAGAGCACTACACTGTCACTGTAGAGGTAAGGAGATCAAAACTCCTACGAAGCGCCAATTTTAGGCCTTTAGTTTAGCGGTAAAACACCCGGCTTATACCCGGCACAGTCCCCAGATTAGGGAGCGTCCTCGGTTCGAATCCGAGAGGGCCTACCAAATAATTTACACATAATAATGAATGATTTAATAATCATTCCATACCAACAAAACATCGCTTCTGTTGGATAGGTTCTTTAAAAAAGTCATTGAAAGATTCCTTGCATTAGTGATGTTTTACACACTCAATCGGGAGATTACAGTCGCCTACATCGGCCGTAAGGGATTATTTTAAAGCAGTTCATTGTTAGTATCCTCTGAGTTCTCTTAGAGTAGGTTCCTGGGTCCCCAGGTAGAAGAAGGAAACTTCGGAAGGCAAGTGCAAATCCACCTAATGAACTTCTTTAAAATAATTTGGGTGATTATACCGTTAAGGAGACGGTCCGGATTGTAAACCCGGCGCTTTAAGCTCTGATGGATCGTTACCATCATCACCCACCAATTTTCATATAGTTTTATTCCTCAGTAGCTCAGTTGGTAGAGTAGCGGACTGTTAATCCGTTGGTCGGTGGATCGTGCCCACCCTGGGGAGCCAATTTTAGAATCCGAACAGCAAATAAACAAAATTTCACTTTTAATGAAAAAATAAGGATTCTGTTATCTAAGTGTGATAGGTTATACGATTTATAACCTGGACAAATTTAAACCCACTGGAGTTAAAGGTAAGCATCAACTCTACAAAGAAACTTTAGATGCAATGTTAAGGATGTGGGCGACTTAACAAGAATTAAGGGGCAATAAAAGCCCAACGTAATTATTGAAGATTTATGTCGCAAGTTGACGACGGGTATTCGTCATTACCTTTTCACGGTAACGCCTTCGGGCAGGAGTTCGATTCTCCCTTGCGACTCCAAGTTTTGAGGACATCATGGCGACCATGCCACAATGATAAATGAGAACTCAAATTAGTTTTGCCTGGTAGACCGAATAGTGAGGTAGCGTCTTGATAAGGCGTTTGTAGTTGGAGCATAACCAACACCAGGTACCAAGAACATGGAACGTTAGCCTAATCCGGTAAGGCACCTGACTTGAAATCAGAGATACTCAGCGAACCTGGGTTTGTGGGTTCAAATCCTACACGTTCCGCCATTAAAATGTCCAGTTGTCCGAAAAGTTAGGAGCATGCCTGCAAAGCATGTAAATAGGATGGCAGAATTCCTACTGGACTCCAAATAATAGTTAAGTAGAGTTATCTGTCAGAGTGTCGATTAGCCCGGTCCATGTCGCCTGCTTTGGGAGCAGGAGTGAGAAATCACATCGCAGGTTCGAATCCTGCCACTCTGACAGATAACTCTTTCTTAATCATATCTTTGTTTCCATAAAGCAAATTCACTTTAGAGGAAATATAGTTCATTTTCTCAATGTCCTGCGCCATGGCGTATGGATTTTTAGGATCAAGATATAGATCTATGCTTGGTAAATAAAAATCGGGGTAGTAATTTCTATGCTTTCCTGTTGAATCAATCCAAATAATGTATTTTGGTCTAATCCATTCTATGTTATTTTCATCAAGAAATTGCGCAATTTCAAGCTCCCATGAAGATTCTAAGTGGACTTGAGAACCATCTTTGTGAGTGTAGTAAATATTCTTGCGCTTACCATTGATATATGTTCTATCGCCCACTGACGCATTAGTTTGACATTTTCTGGAACAAGTTTTTCTTGCTGGGTAACCTGCTCTAGAAAGAATGATACTATCACATTGAGTACATTTATGAAAACAAACTTTAAGAAATTTACCTCTCTTTTCTTTATGAGCAGTTGGTTTCTTAATGATGTCGGTGAACAATCTAACTTTATTCGATCGTTTTGGATTTCTAGTATTAGAAGATGAAGTGCCGCATGATGCTGAACAATACTTATATTTTCTTTTAAAATAGTCTTTTTCGGTATCACAATATTCGCAATACCCAGGATTTAAAGAATATTCCTTACATCTAGTAATTGCAGATAGATATGCTTTCATCGAAGAAATTTTGGCAGCAGCAATGCTATAGAGATTTGCTCTTGCCTTCTTTGCTTCATCTGTACCGTGAATTCTGTTAAAGTGATTAGCTAATCCGTATGTTGTAGTTTGTTTCTTGCATACTACACAAGAAACACAAAGATTTTTATAGTTCATGAATGTTACCTTAATAAATATTCCAGTATATGGGACAGCTCGGTTGTTACCTTACTGGGTTGTTAAAGGGACCAATCTTTAACTAACCATATATCTATTTATTCAAAATAGAAAGGTGAGATTCCCGACACTGTGCTCTGCAAATTTTGCGACTTTAGCATAACGGGAGTTCAAATCTCTCATCGGAGACCAATTTTCTGTGTGTAGCTCAGTCCAGTAGAGTCCTTGACCTGGAACCAAGATGTCGGGGAGCAAAGCCCTCCACACAGACCAAAATTTAGGATCGTTACAGCAACCATAACTACACATGGCAGTCAGTTTCGACGTTCTGACACTAAACAAAAAGTAGGAAACGATCCTGCTATATAATGCGACAGTAACTCAGTTGGATAGAGTAATCGGCTTCTACCCGATCTGTCGGGGGTTCGAATCCCTCCTGTCGCACCAAAATTTTAAGAATAAAAATAATTATAAATAGTAAGTAATGTGGGCATAGCACAGTAGTCGTGTTTCTGTTTGCCATACAGAAGATCCTGGAGCGTAACCGGGTGCTCATACCAATTCTAAAAGTAATAACCCATAATAAAGTTGCCGGATTGAGCAGAGTGGGATTGCAGCAGTTTTGTAAACTGCCCTAGAGTGTGTTCGATTCACACATCCGGCACCAATAATTATCATAGAATTTAGCGAATGTGGCGTAATTGGTAGCCGCGCCAGTCTAAGAAGCTGGTCCCGAGAGGGGTGTCGGTTCGATTTCGACCATTCGCACCACAAATCGGCATGGACTAAGAGCTCCTTGAGCTCCTCTAAGTGTCGACACATGCTCTGCATAATTGTAAGCAGATCTTTCCCCTTTAAAAAACTAAAATGAAAAAAATCTTAATTTCTTTGTTATTTGTCTCGGCAAAGGTGTTTGCAGCATGTCCACAACTGTATCCGAACTCTGTTCCGATTGTAATTCCAAACACAGTTGAATTATGTTCTACGTTTTTTGTGGTTCGTTACGACACTAACAAGAAAGCTGCTATTCTTGTTTCTGAACGTTTAGTTGCAAATTCCCCAGTTGGGTTTTTGAATAGAATCAATGCGTTTAAAGCAGACAAAAGAATTAAAAACGGGCCACAGCTTAGAGATTACACCAAATCGGGGTATGATAGAGGGCATTTGGCTCCATCTGATGATGCTTCGACTGCACAGGAAATGAAAGAAACTTTTCTGCTCACAAACATGACGCCACAGAATCCAACTCTGAATAGAAAATCTTGGGCAAGGCTTGAAAGACGTATACGAACTTATGCTGCAAAGCAATCAGTTGACACTTATGTGATCAATATACCGATTTACACTAAAACAAATGTTAAAACAATTGGCGCGGGTATTCCTGTTCCAACTGGTTACTGGAAGTTTACTGTAACAAACAAAGAAACAAGAAAGTATTATGCCGATAATATTGCAATAGCTAAAGTTACGGAATACCCGGGTACTGACATGCTGCAAATTATCAATCAATTAAACAAGTAGCAAACATCACGAAAGGAGTCTACTGTGAGTAATTTTCCATTGGTGCTAACATTAGATTCTGCTGGTATTCCACAACGTTGGTCTACATGGGAAGAAGGGGTGATCTACAAAGTTAAAGATCTCATTGCTTGGTCCATTGGTGATGAAACAATCTACCGCGGCGGTACTTCGCGCTTGACCGGTCTTCAATCTACTGTGTCTGTACCTTCTATTGTTGCTATTCGTAATATGGGTAGATTGAAGACACGGTCTGTACCTTTGACAAACCGCAATCTATTTGGTAGAGATCGGCATACATGCGCATACTGTGGTAAACATGTAACTGATCATGAAGCTACTCGTGACCACATTCAACCTGTGTCACGCGGTGGTTTAAATGTCTGGATGAATGTAGTCTGCTCATGCAAACAATGTAATAACCACAAAGACTGTATGACGCTAAAAGAAGCACACATGGAGCTTTTATATGCTCCATACATTCCAGACCGTGCTGAAGCTTTGATTCTGTCTAATCGTAGAATTTTAGCAGATCAGATGGAATTTCTTGTTGCCCACTTGCCAAAGCATTCAAGGGTATTACAACATTAACAAAGCGTCGTGGATGAGAGGTTTAAATCGGCACCCCGCTAAGGTGTTGCTCGTAGTAATACGGGCCGTGGGTTCAAATCCCACCGACGCTGCCAAAATTGTTGGGGGTTTGCCATTTGGTAATGGCACTGCGCTTTGACCGCAGGAAAGTCGGGTCCGATTCCCACACCCCTGCCAAAATTATTGATTTTTTTAACTAGATGGAGTATTCCAAATGAAAGACAAAAGTGTGAAACGTGCAGAGGCCGAAGTTCGTAACTCGGCTTGGGCCAAGATGAGTCCTGCTCATCAATTGGAACAGTTGGATAAGTTAGGGTTGAAAGCAACCAAACAGCGGAAGAAAATTGCCAAGAAAATGGCAGAGTAAGAAATAGGGAATTCATCTAATTGGCAAGATGGAGGATTCCAAATCCTTTCATCTAGGTTCGAGTCCTAGGTTCCCTGCCACTAGACAATTTAGGTGTGGCTATAGCTTAATGGTAAAGCCGTGGTTTGTGGTACCACTTATCTGAGTTCGATTCTCAGTAGTCACCCCTAAGTTGTTTTAAGCGAGTATGGTGTAATTTGGCAGCCACGTGAGTTTTAGAAACTCATGCCGAAAGGCGTGTCGGTTCGAGTCCGACTACTCGCACCAAATTTATCTCTATACGTCAATGGATCAGACTACGAGTCTACGAAACTCGGAATCCAAGTTCGAATCTTGGTAGAGGTACCAGAATATTGTCCTAGTTGCCAAATCGGAAAAGGCGCTTTGCTCAAACCAAAGAATAGTTGAGAGTTCGAATCTCTCCAGGGACACAAAGAATAATGCGACCTTAA
>Ga0210054_1000854_pt1 | contig 27021 bp, 23 predicted proteins | sample CryGeymeta201516_FD_185470 | JGI IMG/M metagenome (GOLD analysis project Ga0210054, IMG submission 185470) | Groundwater microbial communities from Crystal Geyser aquifers in Utah, USA - Crystal Geyser metaG 2015-16 (SPAdes) (version 2) | ecosystem: Environmental > Aquatic > Deep subsurface >... | reverse complement strand
ACGTCCGCGAGTCATAGTAGCCGCTCAAGGGCGTATTGTGGATGCCGCCCATCCACCCGCCCAGCTCCTTGTCGTAGTCCCAGGTGTACCAGTAGAAAAAGGTGTCGCTGATCCAGGGGGAATCGAGGGCGTGGGCGGCAGTTGCCGCGAAGCTGAGAGCGAGAAGCAAGCTGACAGCGGGTCGCATCGTGGGCATCTCCTTGGGGACCGGTGTACCGTGGCACGTACTTCGACCCGGCGAAGCCGTTCCCTGCCGGGGGGCTGCTGTTCTGGTCGCCCGACCCGGGTCATCCCTTGGGCAACTGCGTCAGGAGAGAGCAGAGCAGGAAGACCTCGATCAGCCCGTACGACAGCCCGTTCGCCAGCCATGCCCACCGACGCACTTTCGGGTAGTCTTCCTTGGCGTAGAAGCGACGCGCGACCAGGTACTCGCAGAGCACTGAGGCGAAGTAGAAGGGGACGCACAGTGTCGCCGCTGCCGCCGGCACCATCCAGTGGAGATGGGCGTCATAGGGCAATAGCCAGGCGCTCTGGACAACGGCAGACACGAGCTTCGCTGGCGCGGTGCTCACCCCGTAGTTCCCGGGTGCCACGACCATCTGAATGAGGACGAGGGTCAACCAGGCGATCGGTATGCCCACGGCCGTGGACACCAGGTTCGCCACGGCACTGACCCTCCACTCCCGGCCGCGCCCGAGGACCCGCCGGGCCACCAGGGCCTCGATCGGGACGATCGCGACAAGGAGTAGCCATGCAGCCGGCCACATCAGCATGATCATCGGGATGCCGATGTTGGCGTGGGCTGGTTCGGCGGCGAACACAAGCACGAGCGCGCAGACGAGCACGGTTCCCCGTCGCATCATCGCCGTCACAGAAGGTCTCCTTGCCGCCGACGCGTTGAGCCTCCCCCCATGGTCTGCGGCCCCCGCGTATGACGAAGCGCTCATGTCGCCGCCTCAACCCGTATCTGGGACCTTGCGCTCATCTCGGTCAACACGTTGCCAACCTGGTCGAGCGGAAGTCCCAGCTTGGACGACAGATCAAAGTAACCGCAGCCTGGATTGCTGCTGACGTAGGCCGCAATCTCGGCCTTCGCGGTATCCATGGGGAGGTCGCGCGCCTCCGCTGATGTCTCAATGGGCCACTCGCGGTCGTTTCCCTCTACCTCCACCAACGCCAGCAGTCGTCGCTTCAGCCCAACAGCGTCCGGCGTCAGCTCCTCGTCGGGCACGAGGGCGTACTCCTCCCAGAGAGCCATAAACTCCTCGGCGAAGTCGCGGATGGCAAACTCGCGCGACTCGGCATAGGCCCGGATGCCGAGGGGGTCGTACTGGATGACCACGAGACCGTCTTCGCGGGAGACGTTGCAGACGATTCGGCGCCGCAGCTTGATCCTTCGCCCGCCCCAGCACACCTCGTCGGGCCGGTGAGCTCGCAGATCAGGAGCCTCAAGAGGCTCCCAGTCAAGCACCGAGGTGATGTCCGCTGGGCTGAGTGCAGCATGCGGCCTTACCCTTGCCTTGCACACGACGTCGACGAGCAGCTCTTCCTCAAACGGAGCCTCAACAGCCGGCTTCCCGACTGGCGGCCTCCCAGGCTGCTCGTGCCACAGCTCAATGGGGACAAATGACGCTCACCGGCTTCCCGTCTGCATAGACGTACTGGAGGGTCGTCTCTGTCGGCATGGGGACTTCACCAAGTAGCAAGTGTAGCAGAGGGCGGCTGTCTTCCGCAAACGCGAGCGGGGACCGCAACGCGCGGTCCCCGCTCAAGCGCGCTCAAGCCTCTCTGCCTTGCCGGGTGTCGTCACCCGCTCCTTAGCTCTTGCGCGAACTGGTTGTCGTGAACCGGCTACGGCATCGGCACCGGCGCGCCGCCTTGGCTGCTGCTCTCGACGGCGGCCTTGATGAAGGCGATGCCGACGCGGCCGTCGCCGACGTTGGCGTACTTGGAGCCGTCGCAGGAGAAGGGCTCCCCGGCGAGGTGGGCGCGAACGTCTGCCTCGAAGGAACGATGCAGCCGAGCGAAGGCATCGTGGAACGCCTCGACGTGCCCGGAGGGAATCGTCGGCTCCGCCATCAGGTCTTCCGGGAGGTCGCCCAGGAAGCCGTCGTTGGGCTTGACGTCGCCGCGCCAGTAGGTGCGCTCCGGCTGGCCGGGGAGGCTGATGGCGACCTGCTCCGCCTCTTCCTGCCGCCAGCGCAAGCTGCCCTTGCTGCAGTTGACTTCTATGCCGAGGTCGTTCTTGTGACCGATGGCGATCTGGCTGGCGCGTACCAGAGCCTTGGCGCCGTTGGAGAGCTGGCAGTAGGTGGTGAAGTGGTCATCCAACTGCCGGCCGCTCACGAACGTCTCGAGGATCGCGTTGACGCTGGTAACATTGAGCCCGGTCACGTACCGAAGCTGCATCAGCGCGTGGGTGCCGATGTCGCCGCCGCAGTTGCTGCCGCCGGCGCGCTTCGGGTCCACGCGCCACTCGGCCTGCATCACGCCCATGTCCTCGGTGCGATCGGCGAGCCATCCCTGCAGGTAGTACGCATCCGCCCAGCGCACCTCGCCGAGGAGACCGCTCTGGACGATGAACCGGGAGAACCGGCTGGACCAGTGCCCCAGATAGGTGTGGCCAACGCCGAAGGGCAGCCCGGTCTCAGCGACTTTGGCGACGAGGGCGTCGGCCTGTTCAAGGTTGACGGTCAGCGGCTTCTCGCAGAAGACCGGAATGCCGGCGTCCAAGCACTTCATCGCGGGGTCGAAGTGGACATGGTTCGGGGTCACGATCAGCGCGTAGTCGATCCGGTCGCCCACCGGCTTTGCTTTCTCCGCCGCGATCATCTCGTCGTAACTCGTGTACCCCTTGATCGGGTACGCCCAGTTCTCGGCTTCGTCCATGGCGATCTGCGGGTCGGGGTGCAGGGCCGCCGCGACGACGCGCCGGGTCCCGTCGAAGTGAATCGCCCGCTGGTGGGGAACGGCGATGAAGGCTCCCCCACCGCCGCCGATCAGCCCCACGTTCAAGGGTCTTTGTGACATCAGACACTCCTCCTTCATTTGGTCGTGTGCAGAGACTCCCGCCAGCCGGTGCCCGAGGGCTCCGCTTTGTTGCGGGGAGCTGTCACGACAGGGAAGAGGTCCCAGATGGAGGTGACGCCTTCCCTGTCGCGACTAAGCCAGTCGGAAGATTCTACAGCAACCACGGCGTTCCTTCCAGCCCCCAATCGTGTCGCGCGGCACGGCGGCCTCGGCAGGAAGCAGGGCTCGCGGCCGCGGCGGCGAATCCAGACAGACCTGCTGGTCCGGCCCGTTCAATCCAGAATCCGCAATCGCAGATCCGCATACCCACAGGAGCAATCCATGCCCGCCCTTGCGGTTGGGCACCACGTCAGCTCCAAGCGACGCCCTTCACTTGGCACTTGACACCTGACACTTGACACCCGTTCTCAGAGGACTTCGCATGGACAGAACATGGATCACGACTTCGTTTGACTTTGAGGGCTACCGCATCGCCCGGTACCTTGGGGTCGTCCGCGGGATCACCGTCCGCTCGCGCAGCGTGTTCGGCAACTTCGGCGCCTCGATTCAGCAGCTCTTTGGCGGCAACATCACGCTGTACACCGAGCTGTGCGAACATGCGCGACAGGAAGCCTTCGAGTTCATGGTCCGCCATGCCGAGGAGATGGGCGCCAACGGGATCGTCGGCGTTCGCTACGACGCCACCGAGATCTCCACCGGCGTTTCCGAAGTCCTCGCCTACGGAACAGCCGTCGTAGTAGAAAGCGCCAAGTAGCCGCCCCTCACCCCTCACCCCTCCCCCCTCCACCAGGAGACTCCCCAATGACCACCCGCCCCACCGACCACGCCAACCGCAACCTCGCCGACCTCCACCGCCAAGTCGTCCGGGGGGCGTCCGGCGGGCAGATCATCTGGCAGCCGCGCATAAGCTGCTGGGTCAACGACAAGCGCTTCGCCGGCGAGAAGCTGCCGGAGCCGTTCGACGGCATGAGCTACCCGGAGATGTACCGCGAGCTGAAGTGCTCACCGCGGATGTACGACTTCAACGCCTGCTACCGCAGAGTCGAGGACCCGCAGGTCACCGGGCGCCACGAGCAGCTCAACGAGACCGACACGCTGGCGGTCATCGAGACGCCCGTCGGAACACAGACCGCGGTTACCCGCAAGACCACCTCCAGCTACGCCCAACGCCACCTCAAGCGAGAGATCGAGTCCGAAGCGGAGATGCGCGTCGCCACCTGGCGCACCGAGCGAGTGACGTGGGAGTGGGACCAGGCGACCTACGACAAGCTGAGCGACCAGTGGGGCGAGCTGGGGCTGCCCACCATGTTCGTTCCCCGGGTCAACATGCAGGACCTGTTCATCAACACCATGGGCGTCGAGAACGCCATCTACGCCCTGGCGGACTACCCCGACACCGTTCACGCCTACTTCCGCGCGTTGGACGAATGCCACGACCGGATGATCGACGTGATCAACGACTCGCCCATCGAGGTCATCAACTTCGGCGACAACGTCCACTGCGGGACGCTCCCGCCGCCGTTATTCACCAAGTACGTCCTCCCCGCCTACCAGCGCCGCTGCGAGCGCCTGCACGCCGCCGGCAAGTTCGTCCACTCCCACTGGGACGGCGACACCAAAGCGCTCCTGCCCCTGGCAAAGGAAACCGGTCTCGACGGCATCGAAGCCATCACCCCCAAGCCGCAGGGCGACGTGACGCTCGAAGAGATCAAGGAGGGGCTGGGCGACGACCTCTTCCTCATCGACGGCCTCCCCGCCATCTACTTCGACCGCACCTTCAGCGAAGAAGTGCTCGCCGACTGCACCCGCCGCCTGATCGACCTGTTCGCCCCCAAACTCATCCTCGGCATCTCAGACGAGATCTCGTCGACGGGGGACATCGAGCGAATCCGCCTCGTCGGCGGGATTGTGGATGACTACAACGCGGGGTGTGGGGCGGGGTGAGTTATACTCGCGAAGGTTAGGAATACACCAAAGCTATTGCACAAGTTCGACGCCTCTGCGTGCACAGCAGTGTGTTGGGTGCTCACCACACGCCCCCGGGTGAAGTTCTGCGAACTTCCACTTCGGTGTATTCCTAACCTTCGCGAGTATAGGCGGTGAGCTCGAAACAACCTGTGCGGGCGCGTGGATGACTACAGTTCGGGTGGGCGCGGCGACGCCGCCCAATCCGGCACTACGCTCGAGTGTGCTTGTGCGCCGGGTGGTCGCCTCCGGATCGCACCTTCAGCGCCATGGCCGTGCCGGCAGTGAGAGGGGAAGTGTCGTCCGGAAGGGCGTCGCCAAGCCAGTTGCCCCACGGCACCAACTGGGCCTACAATATGGCCAAGTACATATCCATAGCCTACAGCCGCGCACCCGGGAGGGAGTGTTCTCCGATGCAGACCGTGAATGTTGCCAGCTTCAAGAGCCAGCTAAGCCAGCTCCTGGCCCAGGTCGAGCTTGGCGAGGAGATACAGGTCTGCAAGCGGAACGTGCCCATTGCGAGGGTGGTGCCCGACGCGCCCAAGCGGACCGCCAACCGCACCGTGCTGGGATGCGGAGCGGGGACAGTAGTGGTGAGGGGCGACTTGACCGAGCCGGCGCTTGACGAGAGCGAGTGGGAAATGTTGAGAGCGGCGCCATCAAGATCCTGCTTGACACCTGTTGCGTGATCTGGGCCGTCTCGGACGTCAGTTCGCTGCGCGCGACGGCTCGGCAACTACTCGCCGAGCCGGACACTGACGTGTCGGTCTCCTGCGTGAGCTGCGCCGAGATTGCGTGCCTCGCTGACCGGGGTCGAATCGTTCTGGATCGCCACTGGAAGACGTGGTTCAACCACTACGTGGAGCGCAATGGCTGGGAGGTGCTTGACCTCAACCTCGAGATCATCCAGGAAGCGTGGTCCCTTCCGGGCGAGTTCCACACCGACCCAGCAGACCGTCTCCTCACTGCCACGGCACGGGTCCGCAGACTGGCGCTGCTCACGGCCGACCGCAAGCTCCTCGACTACCCGCATGTAGACACGGTGTGGTGAAGGGCGTGGCAAAGCCGACCGCCAGTGTCACCGAGTGACGTCCCTGCCCGGATCGAAGGCGATGCCGCGGGGCGGGACCTGGGCGCCGTCCACGGTGCGCGCCTCGGCGGTGCTGTTGTACCAGAGGACGCCGGACTCGAGCTGGGTGGCGTAGACGCCGTCGGCGTCGGTGTTGGGCAAGGTCACGCCGTCGGCGTCGGGGAGGCGGCGGTCGGGATGCGCAAGGGCCTGGAGGACGGCTTCGCAGAGGGCCGGTGGCGTGGCGTCGGGGACGACGAGCGTGGCGCCCTTGCCGAGGCGCTTGAGGCAGGAAGCGGCCGCGGTCCAGTCCGGCTCGGGGCGGACGCGAGGGCAGGTCGGGGGGTCGGCTTCGGCGCCCTTTGCGCACAAGTCGACGGCGCTGACGGCGAGGCCGAGGGTGCGGGAATCCTGAGAGCCGTGGGCGGTGGGCAGGAAGGGAACGACCTCAAGGATACCTCGCACAGCTTGCGGCCGGCGAGGAGGTCTCGGGGCACCGGGAACTTGAGCGTCTGCGTGCCCGCCCGCGCGATGGCGCCGACCGGCCGGCCGTTGACTAGGACGCGGTTGGTACCGGGGAGGGAGTAGCCTGTGAGGTGGACTTCGAGGGTGAGGACCGCGTCGGAGGCCGGGTCACAGGGGAGGCAGATTCCCGCGCGGGCGCCGGAGGCGGCGGCGTTGTAGAGGCGAGCCACATTGCCGTCGGCGTCCACCGGTTCGGCGGGCTCAATGCCAACGGCCAGCCCGAAGGCGCGCCCGGCCGTCACCACCTCGCGCGTCACGGCGAAGTTCGTCGCGTAGTCATTCCCCTCGTTCGTCGCTCTCAGACCGACGTGGTAGGGCGCGATGGCCTGCCTGGGCGGAGAAGTCGGCACCGAGGATCGGCTTGCCGGCGCCGCCGACGCAGAGGTAGAGTTCGGTGTCGGGCAGGGCCTTGCGGGCCGTGACCGCCCAGAAGCCCGCCCAGTCGGTCATCGACTGGACGTACCAGTCGACCATGTCGAGGCGGGAGCGAAGAGAGCGGGCGGTGTCGGGGAGGAAGGGCTGGACCTCGTCCCAGGTGGCATGGGTGATCTCCCAGGCGTGGTTGAGCGCGTCGAGGGTCCTGTATCTGGGCTGAAGTGTGCGGCGGAAGCTCGCGACGGCGTAGTCGTGGGCGGCCCACCAGTCGAGGTGGTTGTGGAACAGGCCGGGGATGTCGAAGGGCCAGCCAGTCTCCGGGCCGGCGGGGTAGAGCGTCTCGCCGTAGGTGCCCGAGCAGCAGAGGAGGGCGGATTCCAGAACGTCCCGGTCGCGGTACCTGTCGGCAAAGGCCTGCCAGAACCGCTCGATCCAGTTGCGCCAGGCCGGGTTCCAGAGGGATTGGATCTTGGTGGGCTGGTGGTGTTCGAGGCAGACGTAGGGGAAGGAGAGCGGGCTCTCGCGGTACCACTGCGGCGTCGCGTAGCCGGGGCCGGCAATGACGGCGGGCACCCACTTGAGGTCGGCGGCCTGGAGGGCGGCGAGCTGCTTGTCCCAGCGGCTCCAGTCCCAACCGCCCTCGGCGGCGTCTTCGACGGTCTGCCGCGTGCAGTAGGTCTCGACGCCGGTGGCCCCTAACATGCGGAACGCCTTGGCCTCGCCGGCGCTCGCGGCGACGCAACCAAACACCACCTCCATCCCCGGGCCGGCGTGGGCGCGGAAAGCCTCGAGGACCTCGGGCGCCGTGCCGCCGGGGACGTAGTCGGGCGGGCGGGTGAGGGAGACCTCGACGCGGCGGACGGTGAGCGACCAGCTACGGAGGCGGAAGTCGGCCTGCCAATTCTGTCCCTTGCCGAAGCGCGCGTCGGCAAGGCGAAGAATGCCGCGCATCCACTTGCCGCTCCCTCCCAGGACGATGACATCGTCGGCGAGGGTGTAGGAGGTCTGAAGGGTGGGCTCGTCGACGGCGCGGTCGTACTCGACGTTGACGAGGCCGGCGTCGCGGTCGAAGTACTCAACCGTGACAAACGCCTCGTGGTTGCCGGGCGCAATGGCGGCCGGGTCGGCCTGGACGTAGAGGTAGCAGGACTTGGGAGCCAGGCTGCGGCAGGCGCTGCCGGCAACGGAGTCGGGGGCGTTCTGGCCGTCGCCCTGGGAGAGGATGGTCAGGCCGTGGGAGGCGTTCTGAGGGCCGAGGGTGACCCAGAGGGGGTCGGCATGGGCGGAGGCGAGGAGGGCTACAAGGAAGGCAGAGAGGAGGGGCATGGTCGAAGCTGGTTCCGTGTGGGAGGGCAGTGAGGGTTCTCCGGGGAGGTCGGGATGCCCTTCACGAGGGACCCATGTGGGTCAGGCGACACTGCTCCTCCTCGTTCCCGCGCAGCACCGCTGTTGGCTCAGGGAGTGCCCTCGATCCAGTCCTCGCGGATCTCGACCGCCAAGCCCAGGTGGCACGCACATCTGGGTATTCCCCCCGTGTTGGGCCGTGTCATCCAGCAGGCCTTCGCAGCGATCCCGGGAGCTGTCTTTGACCCTGTCCTCTCCGCTAAGAGCTACGGCTTCCGTCCGGGCCGGTCGGCTCGCCAGCCCATGCCTTGGGTTAGCGCCGTCTCAGCGCGACAGTTCTCTCTGTCCACGACTGGTCCGGATCCACGCCCGCGACGGTGGTCGGTTGATAGCCGTCGGCAGTCACCCGCACGCTGTAGCGGTAGTCATGACTTTCGATGCGACAGTCGTGGCTGTTCGGTTCGGGCGCGTCGTCTGTCGCTCGGTAGGCGTAGTCGGTTACCAGTAGCGCTCCCCGCGCTTCTGGCGCCGGGGTCCTGCCCGCCCGGTCGGTCTGAACTGATCTATGATGCACCGCCGACAGGTCACCGCTGCTCTCCGTCACCTCCACCAGCGCTCCCTCGATCGGCTTGGCGCCCTCATCCTGGACATGGATGACGAGATGGCGCAGGGCCACGAAGCTCGGATGGTGCCAGGGGCCGTCGCCAGGGCGCCACCTTCGAACGTGCGGCCCCGGGTCCTGCTCCAGACCGAAGGTACAATCCACCGCGACGATCCCCGACAGCGTGTAACCTAGTTCCCAGTTACGCCGGTTGTCCTGGAAGCGGCAGCGGACCAGTCTGGCTTCCAGACAGCCGCCATCCTGGACACCCACCTGCAGGTCGCGAAAGGTGCAGTCTACGGCCCATTGCTGGCCGTTGCCCAGAGCCCTCCCCCCATGCTCGAACGTCACCCCTCGCAACGGATTCACGGCGGAGCCGAACCCGTAGGTCATGTCGCCATCAATCCACGACAGCGCGCTCTCGCTGATCTGTACGTCACCGGCGCGGATCTCGCAGAGCGGGGCGTGAGCGGCATCCTGGGTGAGTGCGGTGATGGTCGCGTGGAAGAGACGCAACAGGTTGCCGTCCGCGACGCGCAGGCCGTCCTGGCGGGCCTTCTCGCAGTCGAACTCCACGACGGGCCGCACTTCGGGTGTGGCAACCTCGCCAAGCAGCAGTGCGTTCCGGCCGGTGAATTGCCGGTAGACGTTGTGCCTGGGTGGTCGCTGCCGAACCTGGTGACGGTAATCGCGCGCTGGGCGGCGTCGTAGGTCACTGCCGCGTGGCCAAGACTGGCCAGCCAGACGAGGGCGAGGAGGGCTACGGTCCTGTCAATCATGTTACTCCTCCCAATCCCGGCACTCGGTCGGCTCCGTTCCCTCCTCGAACTGCACCTCATCGAGCCAGACTTTGCCCTGGCCGAGCAGATCCACGCGCACGAAAGGCTGGGTCTCGTCATTCTCGGGCGTGTAAGGAAAGGAGTAGCGCTGCCAGCCGTCAGTTGCCTTGAACTGGTGGTAGGAGTACCAGCTTCCGGCGAAAGCCGAGAGTGCCAGATCGGGGCGGTCGCCCTTGAGGTAGAACGAGAAGACATAAGAGCGGCCCTGGTGCAACACGAGTCCGGGGGCAAGCCTCTGCTCGGCCACGGGGTGGGCGTCGGCCGGGCCGATGTCCGTCAGAGGATTGGTCATGCGGAGACACTGCTTCCCTTGGTAGTGTTCCGACCGGTCCAGCCCCCACAGGGCGTCCGGGCCACCGATCTGGCCGGCGCTCGTCAGGCCGTACCTGTCGAACCACCACCGGGGGCTGCCCGGTTGCGCCGTCGGTCCCTCAAAGCCGCCGTCGACGATCATGTTGCGACAGCGGTCTGAGGCTTCGACGAGGAAGAAGTCATCCGCCCACAACCGCCCGATGCCCGAGTGGAAGCGCACGACCGGCCGGGCCAGTACGGTCTGCTCATCGGTGGCGAAGACGGTGCCGTACTGCCGCCACGGGGCATAGTTGCTGATCGTCATCTCGGTGGCACGGCGCACCTCGCCACTCGGGGACTCCAGGTAGAGCCCGGCTTGCGCCTCGCCGACCGACTCCAATCGGGCCCAGCCACCGAAACTGTAGCGTGTGTGCGGCTTGAGGGTCACCTAGCGCCCAGGATACGTTGCGGACTTTCCCGCGCCGGTGCGCTCGCTGAAGAGGGACCGCCTCCCGCTCATCCGCGTGCCTTCGTCGAGCCGTTTGTAGGCGACCTGTGGCACTGCATCGGTCGAGTCGAACGACCAGTACAGGTCGCTTTCGCAGCCGGGATCCAACAGTAGCTCGTCCTCCAGTGGCGCGGCCCGGTGGACGGGATCCTCGCGGCCCGGTTGGTCCAGCTTGATCTGCAGCGTGATCTCCTCGCTCGTGGGCCACTGGCCATGGATCTCGTAGACATGCCGGTCGTAACCCTCGAAGCGGTCGGAGAAGGCGCCGCCGGTGATCTGCATGACGCGGTTCTCGAACCACCCGGGGGCACGCGGCTTCGCACTGGCGGGGAGCTTGATCTGTACGGTGGCCGCGGTCTCGACAGCATTGGCGGCGAGCAGGAAAGTGATGTCGTTGCGCTGAATGGCCCGCACTTGCACCGTATCGCGCAGCGCCGCGGGCTCCCAGCGCACCTTCGTCGGCGCGGGAGGCTCGGTCAGAACCGGAGACAGCTTGCGCATTTCTGCGGCAAGCAGCTTGATCGTCGCCCAGTTGTCGGCGCGACACGGCGGCCAGATCCACCAGATGATCCCGTCGGCGCCGCCGATAAGCGCCAGGTACACCTGCGCACGCTGGGCGTCAGGCTTCATGGAGCGCATGCGGTTCGCGCTGGCGACATGCATGAGCGGCATGTGCCAGTAGGGGCACTTGTTCTGGTGCGCGACAGCCGCGCTACGACAGGCGGCGTAGTAGGCGCCAATCAGGGGGGTCTCCTCGGGACGCGGGTACCAGTCGCCCCAGCAATGTTGTAGATGCCGGGCCAGTTGGGAACGTCGCCGCAGTACAGGAAGAAGAGCGGATGGCCGGGGTCGAGCTTGCGGGCCGCGCGGGCGTAGGCGTCGCAGTCTGCCCGCTGCCCTTCGCCCGGCTCATCGGGACCATAGTAACCAAAGAGCGCCGGGTGGTCCTTGACGGCGTTCACGAACGTGGTCAGCGGGGCGGAGAGGAAGCTCGTGATGAGGTCATGGAAGTCGGAGCGGCCGGCGTACAAGCGTCTCTTACTGGCGAACAGAGGCGCCTCAATGACCCATAGGCCGGCAGCCTGGGCAGCGTCGAGATACGAGCGGATTCGGAGGCGTGCCGTGCCATCGGCGGCCGCCACAGCGTTCTTGGTCTCCCCATCCGCAGACCAACGAATCGCCAGGTTGAGACCGCCGTCCGCTGCTGCCTTCATCTGCTCCAGCACGCGCGGGTCGCGCTGCAGGTGCAGGAGGTTCCTCAGTTGAGCCGACAGTTCCTTGAGCGTGCACGCATATGCCGGATCGGCTGCCGCGTTGCGCAAGTGATGCGGGTCTACCCGCAAGTCGTAGAGTTCCTCTGCGGGGAACCTCCCGAAGCCCTTCTCGAAGAGCTCCGCCACGTCGGTCTCGCCGCGGTGGTAGATCATCCACGCCTTCGTCGGGCTGGCGTCCATGTCGGGGTAGGCGACCATGGTGTCCTCGCACAGCTCCTCATAGGAAGGCGGGCTGCTGTTGGGGTCGTCGAGCCCCTTGGGGTCGCCCATCGGCCACCGGTCAGGGGCGAAGTTGCGAATGTAGAGGAAGTCTCGGGTGCGGAGGGCGTGAAGCGCAACAGGTAGTCGGCTTTGCCCGGCCGCGCCACCAACCAGGCGTTCTCGGACTGGATCATGAAGCCGAAGTGGGTGACCAGCAGGCTGGTCACTGCGTACTTCCCGCCCAGCAGCAGCCGGCTGCCGAGACGGTCGCCAATGGAGTCAATAGCCCGCTGGACCGCCGCGGTGTCGTCCGTCGTTCCGAGCCCGCCAGCACCGAACCACTCGGGGCAGGGGTCCTTCAGCCCCGTCACGGTGCCCGTCGGAGAGAAGATCTCGTAGCGGCCGGCGGAGAGTGTGCCCTCTACCTTCAGCGGGGTGGCGCCCAGAGCCAGCCGCCCTCCCCTGGGGACGACGAGGTCGACGTTGGCGGGGACAGCCGGGGCATCGCACTCCAGCGTGCCATCGACCAGCAGCGTGCCCGGCGCGTCACCGAGGGCGGCGAGGGCAGTCTTCAGGGAGCCACCGTAGGCACTGGCAGCAAGAGTCGTTGGGCCGCCGTCCTCAGCCGTGGCGCTCGCCGCTACAACAAGCACGGCCACGCCGGTCCAGAGGGCGATCCGAAGGACTCCGCAAGGGATGAAGCTATTCATGTCAGCCTCCATACAATCCGGGGGGATGGTGCACCAAGTCTTCCATCCGCTGTCGCCCTGAATCCGTTGGGAGCCGCCGTCCGGAGGAATGGCCCAACGGATTCAGGGCGGCAACGGATGAGGCAAGGTCTCATTGTGCTGCAACAAGCCGGACTGTCCGCCGCTCGCCGAAGTACGCGCGTCCCTTGGCGCTCATCTCGAAGGAGACGTTCACCTCGCCGCGCGCCTGGGGGAGAAGGACGAACTCCTTCACGGCCGCGTCCTTCAGGAACGGCGTGTCTCTCTCGATGGGTGCCGCGAACTCCAGCCCGTACGCCTTGCGCCCCGCCAGGTAGACGCCACCTGGCTGACCGTCCGGCGACGCCAGCCACTTCGCCTCTGCCAGGTTGCCGGCCGAGGCGCGGCAGAACACCGGCTGCCCTTCTGTCACGGTGACGGTCTCCCCCTCCTTGACGCTGCGCCATGGGCCGGAGCCGCAGCGAATCTCGAGAGCGTTGAACTCGGCGTTCAGGTAGATCGGCGGGTTCGTCCCGCTGTACGGCCGGTTCCCGACGGCGGTGAGTGGGCAGTTGGCCGAGTCCGTGCCGGTGCCGGCCGTTCGCACATCTGGGCGCTGCCCGGCCTTGACCAGCTTGAGGTACTCGTCGGAGTACGTTTGCCAGGCGTCGGCGTAGTGCGCGTCGAGGTCCATCTCGATATGCGCCGTCTGCGGATCGTGGCGCACCGTGTCGAACTGCGGCAGGTACTTGCGGATCACCTGGCATACCGGCCGCTCCGAGCCCTCCGGCTCAAGCACCCCGAAGTCGCTGTTCTCACCCAGCCGAAAGCCGCCCGGCAGCCACCAGGGCGCGGCTCCCCTCGCCCCTGATTCGATGAACATGGCGTACAGCGCCTCGTATTCCGCAACCTGGTTGGCCAACTCCTCGGGCTTGACGTGCAAGCGGCCCGGCGTCCACGGCTCGTGGATGCCGTTCACCGTGTATCCAAACTCCATCCACACGACAGGCTTCTCGCCCGAGAAGTGCCGAAAGTAGAGGGTGATGACTCCGCCGCGGCGGAGGTCTTCCGCGGGGGTGGGCAGCCCCCAGCCCTTCCTGAGGCTGTAGCCCTCGGGGTTCATGAAGTCCACGTGCTTGAGCACGCCCACCGAGTGTGCGTGCGCGAACGCCTGCCCGCCGGGTATGCTGCAGGCCCCAAACCGGAACGAGATCAGGTGCCGCGGGTCGTAGCTGCGCAAGTCGCTCACGATCTCGCGGTACGCCTGGCTGAAGACATCGCTCCAGGCCCGACGGAACGCGGCGACCAGCGGATCCCACGCCCCGTGCTTCAGCGTCATCTCTTGCGTCGGCACCGGCAGCTTGCCGTCCTTCGTCAGCTCGGGCCGGAATCCCCAGTCCGTCACTGCGTTGTCGAGTGACCCATAGCGCTGCGCGACCCACGCGTTCCACGGGTCCTGCATGAACTCGAGCCCGCTGGGCACTCCCCAGGATCCGTGGATCGGCTCCCACGACAGCTCCCAGGTCATGATGGCCGGATGGTCCTTGATCCCAGCCTTGGCAAGGTAGTCTTTCACCCAGGCCACGTTCGCCCCCGCGAACGGACGGGCGTTGGGCATGAAGAGGAACACCTTGATGCCGTGGCGCTCGCAGCGGTCGAGGAAGTCGAGCTGATCGCGGAACGCGCCCGCAGCGGCGGGGTCGGGCGGCTGCAGGGCGTAGACGGCGCTGATCGCGTTGATCCCCACCGACTGCATCCAGGAGAGGTCGCGCTCCGGAATCTCGGGATCGTAGACTTCGCGTGAGGTGAGTGCCCCCAGCGGGCGGCCGGCCGTTGACGTCGGGTAGTAGTTGATCCCCTTGAAGTACCAGGACTTGCCGTGCAGCCTGAACTGGCTGCCTTGCACGCGCACGAAGTCGTCGTCGGAGGGCTTGCGCGGCGCCGCGACGGTGAGTTCGTGCGTGATCCTGTCGAGGGCCCTGTCGCCCTCCCGCAGCGTCACGGTCACTGTGTACGTGCCGGGGGTTTGCGGCGCACGCTCAGACCAAGTCACTGTGGCGCGGCTGCCGGGCGCAATCGTCTGGGTCTTGGCTGGCAGTGTTTGCCTGGCACCCGCCCGCTGGTTGGCCGGCGTGATCTCTCCCCCAAGGGATAGCTCCCGGGGCGCCCGGCCCGCATTCAGCGCCTCGGCTCCAAACGTCATCGTTTCGCCCGGCGCACACGAGAAGTACGGCGCGCCGCCCTCCAACAAGAAGCACCCGGCCGTCATCGCCTTCGCGGTGGCGACGACGGCGCTGCGCAGCTTCGGGTCGCTCAGCGCCGTCTCGGGCGCGGCCACGCCCGCGCTCGCCCACATGGCATCCGGGTTGGCGGCGGCGCCGAGCACCAAGGAGAGCAGCGCGCCGCGATGCTGCCCCTTGTCATCTCGCGCCTCAAGCAGCGGCACCCACCGTGCGGCCGGCTCTCGGCCCCAGCCGCGGCCGCGCACCCGCCAGACCGGCGAGTAGGCGGCGCCCGTGTACGTCAGCGCCGCGTCCGGCCCCAATACTGCCTGCTCGGGGCTGGGCGTCAGCCGGAGGGGCGACTTCAGCGGGAACAGCTTGTACGACGGCGAGACCGCCTCGATCTCCGGCACCGAGAAGTCCAACTCGTCGTCTCCGGGGTCGGGAGCTGTTGCCAGTTGCCTCACCCACAGCGTGTGCGGCCCAGCCAGCACCTTCTTCGTGTGGCTGCCCGCGAGCCCCAAGGTGAGGCTCGCGAGGTTCGCCGGGTGCAGATGGTCGCCTGGTTGGCCGCGGTTCGCGGGCGAGTCTTTCCAGAACGGGAAGTCCTGCGCCCGCAGCACGATTGGCCGCCAACTCGTGGTGAGCGGCACTGTGGCGATCCACCGCGAGCCGTCCTTCTCCCCACACTCAACCAGCATCTGCGAAGTGTTCTCGTCGCCCCGCGCCCAGAAGGTCAACACGCCCCGGTCATCGGGGAACGCCCCCGCCACCTCCGTCCGGAAACCGTCCCAGCCCTCATAGTCGAAGCTCAGCTTCCACGCTCCTTCCCCTTCACCCGGAGTCGGTTCGATGGTGGAGCGCTTGGTCACGAACTGCGCCCCGCGCTGCCATTGGCCGCTGAGCTTGAGCGGGGTCGGCTTGAGCTGGCCGAGAAGGGACTCCGAGTAGTTCTCCGCGGTAACCCAACCGGTGGCCGTATGGGCGAGCACCTCTGTGAACGCCGGCGCGCCGAGGGCAAGGACCTTCCCCGCGCTACGCATCTCGCGCTTTACCGCCTCGCGCGCCTCGATCGGCAGGCGCCGGGCATCGGCCAGGACGAGCAGGTCCACCCGCGGCAACGGGCCGCGCAGCAACTCCGCCCAGGAAACCGTGAGCACCCCGTACCCCTCGCGGGTGAGGATCTCGGCCCACTGCCCGGCCAGCGCACCCGTCTCGTCGGCGATGATCGCCACCGTTCCCGCGCGTCCTGAGGGCACGTCCCACTTCGCCTCTTCAGGCGCCAGGGCGCCCTCCACCGTGAACGCCCCAAACGCCCCGGCAAGCCCTGTCACGGTCATCCCCAGCCGGCCCCGCTTGACTGCGCGGCCGCCCGCCAGGACGTAGCTGCGACGCCAGAAGCTCCCCGTCTTCGGGTCGGTGACCGTGCCGACGATCGCCTCAGGCGTCAGCGACAGTTCGAGTTCGTACTCCGAACCGTGCTCCCAGGTCGCCAAGGCGCCACTGGTCTCGCCCGCCAATCGGGTGCCGAGCTGCCCGTCTGCAATCTGCGCCTGATGGAGGCCGTTCAGGCGCTCGATCAGCTCAAAGTAGCGCTTCCCCCCCGGGCTTTCCACGAGCATGAGTTCCCAGAAGTTGTCCTCGGTGGCCAGGAGGATCACGCCGGCCCACACATACCCATCCGCCAGGCGCTTCGCCACACGCACGCGGGTGCGGGCGGTGGCCTGCACCGACTCATCCAACCTGGGAATCAACCAGGCCGGGCCCTGGGCGGTGCTGAAGCGCCGCTCCCCTTCAGTCGCCGTCCAGCAGCGCGGCCCCCAGCGCTCGTAGGTCTTGGGCGCGCGGAAGTCGTCGCGCCACAACTCAGCCGACCGCGCCGCAACCGGCACGATCGCGCAGAGTACGGCAAGCCGCACACTCAAGTTCAGTCGCACGGGAACACCTTCTCGATTGGATGTCCGGGAAGAGGTGGCCCTGCGAGCCTTCTCTTCCCAAGCCTGGCTAGCTTGCTGCCCCGTCCCGGGGTGAATTGAGCGCCTCAAACAACCGGATGGTGCCACTGAGCAGCACGTCCTTCGTGAATGGACCGGGAAGCGCTCCCGGTCTCGCCGTGAACGCCTCCGGTGCGGCCCAGCCAAGGTTGAGCGTCGCGCGGTCGAGCGTAATCTGGAGGGGCCTCTGTTGGCTGTGGGCGTCCTTGCCTGAGGACTGCTGCCAGGCAGCCAGAGCGCCGGGGGACTGGCTGTCGCCGATGACGTTGTGGTCGGAGCTGTTGTCGGGGTCGCCGAGGAACAGGATCAGCCGGTTGTCCACCAGGACATTGTCGCGCACTTCGTTCCCCTTGCAGGTGACCTCCTGCCCGTTGCGCTTCCGCGTGGTGCAGACCTGCATGCGCACTGCCGCGTCGGTGCAATGGCCGATCAGGTTGTTGAACACCCGCAACCCATCACAGTCATGCTGGTACACCCCGTTGCCTTCGATGTTCCAGATCACGTTGTGGTCCACCCAGTTGGTCTGCTCGGACGCTTCGAGAAAGATGCCGCCTCCCTTGCTTTGTACGTCCACCACGACGTTCTGGCTCACCCGGCAGTTGGCGTTGTCCCAATCCAGCCAGATGCCGGGGCCCGCCACAACGTCCCGAACGAGGTTGTGCCGGACCAGGGCGTTCTTGCACACCAGCAGCTTCATGCCTCCGTTGTCGTATCCGAGTTCGACGTTCTGCCAACCGATATGGTCGAGGACGTTGTCTTCAATGACGCAGTTGACAGGCGTGAGTCCTTTGAGGCCGCTGACGCCGCAGTCGGCGAGGGTGTTCCGGCGCACGAAGCAGTCCCAGCCGTTGGTGGACGCTCGATCCCCTCCCCAGATCCAGACATAGCCACCCAAGTTGATCCCGTCCGCGTTGACGTGCCGGATGACGTTGTCCTCGATGATCCAGTGGCGCCCGCCACTCGGCGAAACGGCGGCCTCCACCGGATACGAGAAGGCGTTGCCGACCTGCTCGATCAGGAAGCCCTGCAGCCGCACGGAGGATACGCCCGGCGCTTTGGGCGCGAAACACTGCCTCCGGTTGGTGGCTTCCATCAGCACCGTGTTGGGGTCGGTCCCTCCAAACGGGCGAGCATGGAGCACCCAGCCGTCGTCCTCCACCCAGTAGGTTCCCTCCTCACCGGCCAGCTCCTCGCGATGGGTGACCTGCCGTAGCCGCCGGCCCTCCTGGAACAACAGACCCCGCCTGTGGGTGTACGGCGCCGTCTTGGCGCCCGCTTCCGACGCTTCCCACGGGTGAGTGTGGCCGTCGCGTTCGTCCAGGTTCCGAAGTGAGAAAGGGTTGCACTTGGCGAACTCCGCTTTCGGCAGCCGGAGCGTCCACAGCGCAGGCGCAGCCGCGGCCGGCGGGCTGGGCGATGGTCTCCACGCCTTGGGCAGAACGCACGACCCGCGGATGATCACTGCGTGACCGGGTTTCGCCTCGAAGCTGACCATCCTGTCGGGACCCTCGCCGCCGCGGAGCGGCTGCACTTCCTCGCGATAGATTCCCGCTTTGACAAGAACGCGTTCCCCCGCCGTCACCGCCCTGGCCGCACGGTTGATGGTCTGGAACGGCTGTTGAGCTGTTCCCTCGCCAGCGTCCGAAGCCTGGGGGTTGGACTGGTCAACGTATACCCGCGAAGGTTGGGAACACACCGAAGTGGAAGTTCGCGGAACTTCCCCGGCAGGCGTGCAGCAGACGTAGGACAGAGGGTATTCTCCCAGACGGAGCCGAAGTCGCACCGGGACTTCGGTGTGTTCCCAACCTTCGCGGGTATACAAGGACAACGGGATGGGTGACGGCGTCACCCTCATCGTCTCCCTCAAGGACGCAGAGGGTCCGTTCAGAGACCTCTATCGAGTCAGCCTCGCCGGCGTACAGGAAAAGCGGCACACGGTGGAACTGAAGCAGTCCGGCACGGTGACGCTCCGCTTCACCGTGGACCCGGGCCCAAACGACGACACGGGCTACGCCTTCCTCTATGTCGGGGACATCGAGCTCGTGGAGAAGTGAGGTCGTCCTCGCGGCCGGTCCCGCCAATCCGCGGCGAGCCGGAGAAGGGGCCGGTCAGGGCCGAGCCACCGCGAGTCCGCTTTGCCATTCCCGTCCCTTCATGCCGGCGTAGAGCATGTAGTACGTTCCGTTGATCGGGAACACCTGCGGCGTAAGGAGACCGTCACAGTCCCAGGCGTCCGGGTCAGGTGCGGGAGTGAAGATCGGGTTGTGGGGATTCGGTTCGAAGGTGCGGAAGTCGCGCGTGCGGACGTGCCCGATTCGCCAGGTCTTGCCGTCAGCGCCGCCGTAGAAGATGTCGTAGTACGAGGGTCCTCTGAGGATCTCCGCCTCGCGCACCCCGCGGCGGTCCCACTGTTCGCCCGAACCGGTGAACACCGGGTTGGCGGGGTCCTTCGTCACTGTTGCGTACCTCCCGGCGCGGCCAAGTGAAGTTGCTGGTTAGTGGGGATTGGTGATTGGTGAGTAGTGAGCGGTCAGGAGCGCGTGCGCAGCATGGGGCATCGCAGGCGACTCACCACTCACCACTCACCACTCACCACTCACCAAACCCGAATCGTTCGACGATCACCTTGTCGGCCGCAAAGAAGCTGACGGCTGCTTTGCCCTGCATCTTCACGTCGCCGACCATCGAGTCATTCATTCCGCCGAAGGGCAGGAAGGGCACTGGTGCGGGGATGCCCACGTTGACGCCGATTATTCCGCACTCGGCTTCGAGCTTGAACTTGCGCGCGTAGTGGCCGCTCTGCGTGTAGATTGAGCACGCGTTGGCATACTGATGCTCGTTGATGATCGAGATCGCCCCGTCGAGGCTGGCGGCTTTGAGAATGACCACCACCGGTCCGAACAGCTCCGTCCGATGTATCTCCATGCCGGGCTTGACGTCGGTGAAGACCGTCGGGCCCAGAAAGTGACCGTTCTCGCCGCCGGGGATGACTGCGTCGCGTCCGTCCAGCGCCAGAGTCGCTCCTTCGGCCACTCCTCTTGCGATCATGTCAACGATGAACCGCTTGGCGTCGGCCGAGATTACCGGGCCCATGAGCATCGGCTCGTCGGCGACGCTTGGGTCGAACGGGTTTGCGACGAGGAACCTCTTCGAGTCCTCGACGAACCTCTCGGTGACCGCTTGGTACGTCTCGTCGCCGATGGCCACGATTGCCGACGAGGCCATGCACCTCTGCCCGGCGCAGCCGAAGCAGGACGTACTCATGTTGCGGATGAGTTGGTCGAGCTTCGAGAAGTCCGGCATGACGACCAAGTGGTTCTTGGCGCTACCCATGGCCTGGCATCTCTTGTTGAGCGCGACACACCGCGAAGCCACCGCTCGGCAGGTTGACGACTTGCCCACGAACGACACGCCCTTGACGCCGGGGTGGTCCACAAGCGCCTCGGCTGCGGCTTTGTCGCCGTTGACGAGGTTGAACACGCCAGGGGGGAGACCGGTCTGGTCCAAGAGGTCGGCGATCAGCGCCATGGTCAGGGGCACTTGCTCGGAGGGCTTCAGCACGAACGTGTTGCCGGTGGCCAGGGCGTACGGGAGGAACCAGAATGGCGCCATCGCCGGGAAGTTGAACGGCGTGATTGCCGCGAACACGCCCAGCGGCAGCCGGATCACCTCACCGTCGATCCCGGCAGCCGAGCCGATCATCTTATCCCCGTGCTGCAGGATGGGCATCCCGCAGGCGGCTTCGACGTTCTGTACCGTGCGGTTCATCTCGGCGCGGGCGTCCGGGAGCGACTTCCCCATCTCCGCGCAGAGCGTGCGGCTGATCTTTTCCTGATGGTCCAGCAGCAGGCCCCTGAGCGCGTAGAGCGACGAGACGCGCCCCGGCAGCGGGGTCCGGCTCCACGGCCCGAACGCCCCGCGCGCGGCCTCGACAGCACGGTCCACGTCGGCGGCACTCGACAGAACCACCCGCCCGATCACTTCACCCGTGGAGGGGTTCTCGACCTCAAGCAGCTTCTCGTCGCTCGAACGCACCCATTTGCCCCCGAAGTAGTTCCGGGCAACCTTCGGTTCGCTCATGACGGCTCCGTGTTTGGCTCCTCGTCTCATGTCGTCAGTCGCACACCAGAGTAGCAGACTGGTGGATCGGTATCAAGGTCGGTCGCCAGCGGCCAGTCGAGGCGGCCGGCAGGAGGCGAAGGCACTGGCAGAGAATGAATTTCTGTAGGGCGGCATCCCCATGCCGCCCGTCGTTGCCCTCTGCGTGCGGTGGACGGGCGGCATGGGGATGCCGCCCTACGAGAGATGGGACGTGTTCTCGAAGGAGTCTTCTGAATGATGCACCCCCCTCAGCAACACCTCGCCCTCGTGATCTGTTTGCTCTGCGCCCTCGTCCATGCCGGGCTCGCCGCCGAGTACCACGTGAGCCCCGCCGGATCCGACGACGCGCCGGGCACGGCGGGTGCGCCCTTCCGCACGCTCGCCAAGGCCGCCGCACAGCTCGGCCTCGGTGATGTCTGCACCATTCATGAGGGGGTCTACCGCGAGGTCCTGGTTGTGCCGCGCTCGGGCGAACCGGGAAAGCCGATCCGGATCCAGGCGGCCGCAGGCGAGCGGGTCGTGCTCTCGGCGACAGAGCCGCTGGAAGCTGACTGGACGAAGCAGGAGAATGGCGTCTACGTCGCGCGGATCGTCCCGCTCCCGGCGCAGCTCTTCTTTGACGGGCAGATGGCTCGGGAGGCCCACTGGCCCAACGGCGCCTACGGCGATCTCATGGACCGGCCGTGCGTGCAGGCCGAAGAGGGAACGGGGTACGAGAAGCTCGTCTGCCGGGAGCTGCCTCCCGGCGACTTCAACGGAGGCTATGCGCTGATCTGGCGTGGCGGCGCGTGGACGAATGAGACGGCGCGCATCAAGGACTATCGGCCGGGCGAGTCGCTGGCGTTCGACCCGCCCTTTGAGCCCCACAGCGACCAGTACCACCAAGGGGATGCGTTCAAGCCCAAAGCTGGCAACCGCTTTTTGCTGGTCGGCTCGTTAGCCGCGCTCGACGCTCCCGGCGAGTGGTTCGCCGACGCGACGACGGGACTGACGCACTTCCTGCCGCCTCCAGGGAAGGCGCCGGCCGAACTGCGGCTCGAGGTCAAAGCCCGCGACCAGGTCCTGGTGCTGCAGGGGTGCAGCCACCTCGTGGTCAGCGGTCTTGAGCTCTTCGGCGGCGCGTTCGACCTGACCGACGCCAACGACTGTCTGTTGGAGAACATCACCAGCTTCTACAGCAACGACTTCACGCGAACCGCCAAGCAAGTCCCTCCGCATCCGACGAACCGGCTCAGTGGCAACCGCAACACCCTGCGGCGGTGTCACGTCGCCTACACCGCCGGCACGGGACTCGACATCAAGGGCGAGGGCAATACCCTCACCCACTGCGTCCTGCACGACCTCGGCTACATGGGGACCTACGAGGGGGCGCTGCAGGTGATTGGGACGAAGGGCACGGTCATCGACCACTGCAGCCTCTACCGGTCGGGACGCGACCTGATCCTCCATCACAAAGCGGAGAACCTGCGGATCACCTACTGCGACCTGCACCATGCAGTCATGCTCAACGATGACGCCGGGGCAACCTACGCCTGGGGCACGGAGGGCAAAGGCAGCGTTATCGCCTACAACTGGGTCCACCACAGTGTCCAGGAGCACACGGTGGGCATCTACCTGGACAACTTCTGCAGCGACTTCGTGGTTCACCACAACGTTGTGTGGGCTTGCGGCTCGTCGGGTATCACCCTCAACTGCGAGGCCCACAACCACCTGGTCGCCAACAACACCATCGCCCAATGCCCCAAGGCCTTCGGCACCTTCGCGTACCACGCCTACTCGCCTGACCAAACCGGCACGCGGATTGTGAACAACCTGCTTCTCGCTCAGTTCGACGCCAACGATCCGGGGCAGGTGATCTCAGGGGAGAAGGGCGCCGTGCCTGAAGCAAACGGTACCGGCGCCGTGGACGCCGACGGCGTGCCGACAGCAAACTCGAAGGCTGTCGATGCGGGCGTCGTCCTCCCCGGGATCACCGACGGCTTCGTCGGCGCGGCGCCCGACCTCGGCGCCTACGAACGGGGCGGCACGCTCTGGCGGCCGGGCGCGGACTGGGACCCACACCCCACCCTCCGCCCCGACATCGCCTTTGCGCCGCAGGCGCCAGTCACGGAAGGCAGCATGATCGAGAGCGGGCTGCTGCTTTGGCTCGACGCGTCGGCAGAAGGCACGCTGGACCAGACCAATGGCGCCCTGACGCGCTGGCACGACCGGCGAAAGAGCGGCCCCGCGGCTGCGGCGGGGAAGGGGTTTGCACCGGCCGCAGGCATGGGGAGGACGGTCGTCCACTGCACTGGCGAGTCGGCTCTCACCGTCGGTTCCCTGCGCCCCGAGAAGGGGGCGGCCACGGTCCTGATCGTGGCCGGCTCGGCGAGCACTGCCACCAAACCGTGGCAACGGCTCTTTGTGTCGTGGTCCGGCGAGGGCTCCGACTGGGTGACCCCCAACTTCAGCCTCATGCGCCCCAACGCCGACAAGCCGACGCCCTTCAAGCCGCGCCTCTTCCTGAGCCAGTTCCCTGCGGGTGTGGCACTCGACAACTTCAGCCTGGCCAACTCCGCGCAAGGAACCGGTCAGGGCTTCCTTGGCGACCTGGCAGAAGTGCTCGTCTTCGACCGTCAACTGCGGTTCGACGAACTGCTCGCGCTCCAGAACTACCTTCGCGACAAGTGGTCACTCGGGAGCAACTGACCAGGGCGCCTGCGGCGGGAGTCCGGGATTGTGGGAGGAACCATTTTCGCCGGTCCTCCTCGATACTCCGTGAAGAACCCAATTGTCGCGTCCCTCATGTGATACAGGGCGCCGCGAGTGTTACAATCGGGCACCATGCGTGCGAGTCAGGGCGCGACTTCGTGAAGGAGGGACCGCAGTGAACCGAAGCAGTGTCAGCCTGCCTGATGACCGGATCGCTGACTTCTGCCGCCGGCACCATGTCCGCAAGCTGTCGCTGTTCGGCTCGGTGCTGCGGGAGGACTTCACGCCGGACAGCGACGTAGACGTGCTGGTGGAGTTTGAGCCGGACCGCACGCCGGGCCATTTCCGGCTGTTCGACATGGAAGAGGAGCTCTCCAACATGGTCGGCGGCCGCAAGGTGGACCTGCGGACGCCACAGGAGATCAGTCGCTACTTCCGCCGGCAGGTGCTCGACACAGCCGAGGTGCACTATGTCGCAGGATGACCGGTGGCGACTCCAACACATTCTGGACGCCGCGCATGAAGCGATGGCACTGGCTCAAAGCCAGAGCCGCGACGCGCTCTCCACGGATCGGAAGCTGGCCCTATCGCTCTGCCACCTCCTCACCATCATCGGCGAGGCCGCACGGTACGTGTCGGACGCGGAGCGAGACCTCCATCCGCAGGTTCCCTGGCGCAAGATGGTGGGACTGCGCGACCGCGTAGTGCACCGGTACTTCGACACCAACCTGGACACCCTCTGGCAGATCGTGCAAGAAGACCTGCCAGAACTCGTGTCAGCCCTTGAGGATCTGCTGCCACCCCTGGACGTAACGGAAGAAGTCGCGGCGCCATGACACCCTCAAGCATGAAGACAACCTGTTTTATGTGTGGCGGACGACTCACTACCGCGCGCGTGCGGGTCGTGCGCCAACGCGGCGACGAGATCGGCCTGTTTGACGCGGTCCCGGCGAAGGTGTGCGAGCACTGTGGAGAGCAGTACGTCGGTCTCAAGGCGGCACGTGGCATGGAGACCGCAATGGCGGCCCCTGAAAAGCCGAGCCGCACGGTCAAAGTGCCCGTCTACGCGCTGCAGGAGGCGTGAACTCGCAGGGCGCGTGTTGCTGTGGATGCCCTCCGGCCGTTTGCCTCGTGAGCACACGCGATTCCCTTGTGGCAACACCATGGCCGAACCAAGCCAAGCGACCCTCGCCAAGCAGTCCCGGGAGCAGGCCAAGCGCACAATTGCGCAGGCGTTCCGGGCTGAGTTCCCCACGGATACGGTGGACGTGTCCGACGGCTACCAGGACAACCTCCATGTGGTGGTCGTATCGCGGCGCTTCGACGGCCTTTCTGAGTCGGACAAGCAAGATCTGGTGTGGCAGCTCATCGATGAGTCCGACTTGACCGAGGACGGGAAGTCGCTCATCAGCCTGGTGATGCCGTTGAGTCCGAGCGAACTGAAGTAGGAACCGGGCCGCCTTCCTGGCGGAGACCGGCGCCAAGACTGCAGACAACAACGCCCGCGAGAAAGCCTTCCCCCCGCACAGCCTCACCGTCGCCTACCGCACCCAAGGTCTGGCCACGGGCAACGCGAAGCGCCCCTGCCACTCGGGGGCGATGAAGGTGATCTCGCCTTCCCGCACGGCCGTCTGCCGGAGCCCGTGCAGCCCGAAGGCCGCCGCCGCGGCGGGGTCGTCAACTTCCGGCACTGGTCCCTGGTTCAGCCCTTGACAGACCCGCGTGGGGGCGAAGGAGTGGGTGACGAGGACGCGGTCGGGAGAGCCCGCCAGCCATTCGCGCACGTCGTCGGCCGCGTAGGCGGGGTACTCCCACGGTGAGAAGAGGAGCACGCGGTGGTCGTTCAGCACGCGGCGAGGCAGCGGGAAGTAGCCTTGGTGGTGGTCGTAGTGAAGGTCTACCAGCGGACCGGACAGGCTGTATGCTTGGGAGGTCGCGTAGTCGGAGCTGTCGGCGTGGTACAGGACGGAACGGGTGGAGATGGAGAGGACATCGCATGGCGGGCGGACGGCCTGGTCCTCGCCGTACTTGAGGAACCCGTCCATGGCTTTCTCGTACCCGTCCCACAAGTTGGCGTAGAGCCCGCCGGGGTCCTGCATCTCCTTGAGGGGCGCCCAAATGTAGTCCTCTTCGCGGTCGTCGAACTGCCCGGCGGCGGCCTGGGCGTAGGTGATCGCGTAGTTGGCCTTGGCATCCCAGTAGTGCGGGCGCGCCGGGCCGAAGCCGGAGTCAGGAGAGCCCCCGGCCGCTCCGGTCTCGCCGATCAGCCCCAAACGTTTGCCGGACTCGCGGAACGGGCGCGCGAAGTACCACAGGTTGTGGTACGCGGCCACGGCAATCCAGGCCGAGCCCCACTGCTCCAGCCACGGCTCGCCCGTTCCGTGCAGCCGGCCCCACGTCAGCAGGTCGGTGCCGTTGCCGAAGTTCTCCGGGTTCAGTGAGGCCTGCAGCTCTCCCCCGAGCGACTGCGCGCACTCGCCGCACTCCTGGGCGTACCGCAGCCAGCAGTAGTGGTAGAGCCCGTAGAAGAGGAACAGGCTGCGGCGCTTCTCCGGCGTCGCGTCCGGCCCACTCTCGTTGGGGCGGGCGGGGACGTACTTGTCCCACGACGCGCAGCCCACCTCCTGCGGTCTGAAGTGAAGCCCCGACAGTTCGTGGAAGTAGTCCCAGAAGGAGAGGGTCCGGGCGCCCTCGGCGTCGATGACCCGCAACCCGCCATCGTCAGCCCGGAGCGCCGCCCGGTAGGCCGCGAGGTCCGCCTCGGAGTACCCCCACCTGCCGCCGAGGTATGGCCACACGTAGTCCACCATCGTGAACGACGCCGCTCCCACTTCGCGCAGCGCCACGTCGAGGTTGCGCTTCAGCGCGGCCACCGTCGCCGGATGGCAGTAGTCGGCAGCGGGGTGCGCGAACCCAAGCTGCGGGGGCGTCCGCCCGAGAAAGTCCACCGCCCAGCACTTGTGCTCGTCCAGGTAGCCCGCGGGGAAGGCGGGCGCCACCGACTGCAGGGAGTAGACAATCCCCAGCTCCTTGGCCGCCTGCGCCAGCAGCTTCATCTGGGGCACTTCCGAATCGGCGTAAGCGCGGCAGTACTCCAGCGTCGGCCAGCGCGTATGCAAACCTGTCAGCAACTCGCCGTCGCCGCCGAACCCGCAGAAGCGCGCGCGGTGGTCGGCGGAAGTTGCGGCGGTCGACAGCAGTGAGAGGAGTAGCGCGCAGGGGAGGAGGAGCTTCAGCAGGGTGCATCCCACGATTACGGGGCCCCAGTAGTGTAGCCCCTTGTG
>Ga0210054_1000848_pt1 | contig 27124 bp, 25 predicted proteins | sample CryGeymeta201516_FD_185470 | JGI IMG/M metagenome (GOLD analysis project Ga0210054, IMG submission 185470) | Groundwater microbial communities from Crystal Geyser aquifers in Utah, USA - Crystal Geyser metaG 2015-16 (SPAdes) (version 2) | ecosystem: Environmental > Aquatic > Deep subsurface >... | reverse complement strand
TTTGTATAGTGCAAACTACAAATTTATATAAATATTGTTTAGCACAATAAGCATTTTATACTTAATTTGTTTTAAGCCTTGCATCATAACCGTTTCATAGCTCCCTAAACTGTTTTTGATGATTGATTATTATATGATGTAAACCCTAATAGATGACCACAGCATAAAATTTCCGGGAAACTTCTTGCATAAAATCACTCAGCATAAAATTGCGGAATCCTACTCCATCGGTAATGACGATACCTAGTTTTTTCATTTATTTTTATAATATATTTTCTTAAAATTTGGTGTTGGAATTCATAATCTTCTCAAATTTCATCATCAGTTTTCTAAAGAATTTCTTTATCTTTTGCTTCAAAAAAAATGTTTTATGTTTAAAAACTATTGGTTTTGTTATATTAATATTCTCAAATTGCAATAATTCAAATATTTTATTTATTCTTTTCGTATGCTTTTCATTATTACCATAAGACCTTGCATACCAAGTATGGTATAACAATTTTTCACTTTTTGAATCGCAAACTAAAGTTGTAATTCTATCATCAAGAAAGGGAGCTGAAGCATCTAAAAAAAGAATTTTTTTGCCTTTTCTACGCAACCAAAAATAAAAACAATAATAAGGTTCATAAATACTCTTTGCATCATAAGCCTCTTTTAATTCGTTTAAATCCTCCTTAAATTCGTTGTCATTAATATATTGATTTTTTAAAACTTCTTTCTCATTCCAAATAAGTTCAAGTTCTTTAAAATTAATTATGGAAAAAAAAGTATTGATTAAAAATGGACTAAAATATCTATTAGGAATTACACCGCCGTCTCTAACCCCACAAACAAAATAATTTTCATCTTTCATTTTCTCTATTAAAGAAAATACACGATTTGGATTTACAAAAAGTACGTCTTCATCGGCCATAATAAGCCATTCAATACCCGTACCTTTTAGCTTTTTCATCATATAACAAATACTGTCTATCCCAAACATCCCATTGGTACCATCAATTACATATTTGGTAACATTCTTTGGAAATAGTTGTGAACTTTTTTGATACAGTTCTTGATTAATAACGGTACTAATTATAACAATTTTAGAATTATTCATTTGACCGTTTATTATTTTTTAAATAATTGGATGGCTCATTATTTTTCCCTTTATAAATAAAAATCATATTGTGGTAAAAGTGTATGGAAATAATGTGTTTGTCGAAATAGCTTTTTTGATAATTCTCTTTTATAAATTCTTCGTGATTTAAACAATCAATAAGGGTTTTAAAATAATGGTAAATAGTCCCTTCTTTATTAAAATCATTAGAAGTTCCTCCATAATCTTCCCAATAAGAAGTTTGCGTATCTTCAATTACATATATACCACCAATTTTAAGTTTTGGAAATAAGAATTCAAAACTCTTAATCACGTGCTCATTAATATGGCTGCCGTCATCAATTATTAAATCAAACAATCCAGCTTCATTGCAAACCCTTTGAAGAAAAGCATAATCCACTTGGCTTCCTTTGTAAATCTTGATTCTTTTTTCCTGAAGAAATGATTTATCATAAATATCCAAAGAAAATATTTTGGCAAAAGGAAAATAAGATTTCCACATTCTTAACGATTGACCTCCTGATAAAGGATTATCATAACCGCCAACGCCAATTTCAAGAAGGTTTATTTTTTTATATCTATAAGGTTTAAAATGATTTTGATAATGTTTGGTATAAAAATGATAGCGGTTTTTGTCGGTTTTATGAATAGTAGCCAATTTATCTAAATTAGACCTATAAAAAAGGGCTTTAATACTTCTTAATTTATACCTAATTTTTAAACGAGTTTCATAAGTCGTTTTTTCTTTAAAAAAGTTCAATAAATTCATAGCTCCCTAAACTGTTTTTGATGATTGATATCCCAAAGTTCCTGATTTAACATCGTTTCCAAAAACAATGCAGCAGTGTTTCCTTTGCCAAAAGCAGCCGTTTTTTTTATACCTTGGCGTTTATCGATGTTTAGTAAGGCCTCACTTATACTCTTAATATCATAATCCACATGGACAATATCCGCATTTATCGCCCTGTTTTGTTGCCGGGTTCCAATATTGATGATGGGAATGCCATAATAAGGCGCTTCCCTTATGCCTGCACTGCTGTTTCCAATAATGAACTGGGCATTTTTAAGCAGGGTTAAAAAATATTCGAAGCGCAAGGAAGGAAATACCCTGAAGCGTGGGTTATTTTTTAAGGGTTTGTAGGCGTCAATGATGCTTTGGCTTCCTAAATCGTTGTTGGGATAAATCACCACATAATGGTGGGTGTCTTTCATTAAAGCCGTCACAAAATCGGCTGCCTGCTTTTTTATGGCGGTAACCTCTGTGGTTACGGGGTGAAACATCACAATAGCATAGGCTTCAAACGGGATTTCGTAATATTTTTTTACCACCTCTAAATTTGGCAACTCCTTCGAAAACATGATGTCAATGTCGGGCGAGCCAATTTTATATACCGATGATGCCATTTCACCCATTTGCAGCAAGCGTTTTTTGGCATCGCCGTTGGAAACAAAATGAATGTGACTTAGTTTGCTTACGCTGTGCCGAATCAATTCATCTACCGTACCCGACAATTCCCCGCCTTCGATATGCGCCACCAAAATATTGTTGAGCGAGCCCACAATGGCTCCTGCCAAGGTTTCCACGCGGTCTCCATGCACCACAATCATATCGGGAATTACCGTTTTTACGTAAGCCGAAAGCCCTTCAATGGTTTTTGCTAGGGTTAAATCCATCGTGGTTTCGTGGGTGTGGTTTTCAAAAGTATGCACGTTTTTAAATCCGCAACGTTCTATTTCTATTAAGGTATAGCCGTATTCCTCCTGCAAATGCATCCCGGTCACAAACACATAGACTTCAAATGCCGGATGGCTTTCAAGAATTTGAATCAAGGATTTTATTTTACCGAAATCGGCACGGGTTCCGGTTAGAAATAGGATTTTTTTCATCAATTGGTTTTACTAATTACATCCAAATATTTTTAGCTGACTTCTTTTAAGGTAATGGAATTTCAAATAATTGTACCTCTATTTTATTTTCTTAGCGCAGTCTAAGCTACTTAAGTTGAGACACACTCCCAAGTTAATTGTACATCATTTTCTATATCTTTTAAAGCGACTTTGCCTAACAACTCATTAAAATGTTCTGCTAAAATTTCACCTGTCCCCGGGCGTTTAACCCAAATATTCTCTTTGGTGAAGAGATCTCCTTTTTTAATGGGGGCAATGGCACAAACGGTGGCAAAGGCAAAATCGATGGTGACTTGCTCTTCTTTGGCCGGTTCTTTGGTGCCGTCGCGCATTTTCCAAATTTCATTGCTTGCGATAATCAATTCTTTTGCAGCTCGTTCATCCATACTGCACACAATATCCGGTCCGGTGCGATGCATACGGTCGGTAAAATGGCGTTCCAAAATACTAGCGCCCAAGGCCACTGCGCCCAAACAGGCATTGTTGTTTAAAGTGTGATCACTCAATCCAAATACCTTGTCGGAGAAAGCTTGATGCATAGCCGTCATGGCTCCCAATCGCACCAAATGGGTGGGTGTCGGATACAAATTGGTGGTATGCAATAAGGCCACCGGCACTTGGTGTTTGTCAAAAATGGCCACCGCTTTTTGAATGCTTTCTATCGTATTCATTCCCGTACTTAATATTACAGGTTTACCAAAAGCAGCAATGTGTTCCAATAGCGGATAGTTGTTACATTCCCCAGAACCAATTTTATAGGCTGGCACATTCATTTTTTCCAGTCTGTTGGCAGCAGCACGGGAGAAAGGCGTAGAAATAAAAATCATTCCCTTGCTTTCCACATAGTTTTTTAGCGCCAATTCATCCGTTTCATTAAGGGCGCAACGTTTCATAATTTCATAAATGGAAACGGTTGCATTGCCAGGAATTACTTTTTTTGCCGCAGCACTCATTTCGTCTTCCACGATGTGGGTTTGGTGTTTTATCACTTCTACCCCAGCCCTGTGGGCAGCATCCACCATTTCTTTTGCTACTTGCAAAGACCCCTCGTGGTTGATTCCCAATTCGGCAATGACCAAGGGTGGATGATTGGGACCTATTTTTCTTCCTGCTATTTCAATAAAGGCACTCTCGCTTCTCGACGGCGCTCGAAGTGACGGTAATTGGTTGTACGTTGTTCGTTGTCCATTGTCGGTTGATTTCTGTAGCAAGTACTCCGCATAATCAAAATCTTCTTGGGTGTCAATATCGACTTTGGCATAAAGATGGTTTACGATAAACGGCAAATGATGTTCTCCCAATAATTTACCTTCTAAAATTAATGCTGTTTTGACGATGTACAACAAGCCATTTTCATAATATAAGGGTTCCAAATCCTGGCTGCGTTGGCCTATAGAATAATTAAAAGGTACAAATATGTTGTTGGTGATTTTTCCAAATTTTTGTTCGTTTCTGGAAACGGTCATTAAACTGTCGAAATTGCCTTCTTTCATTCTTTTAAGTGCCTCCTGCATTAGGTTTTTTGGACGTAAGGGATTGGTTGGTTGCAGCACCACCACATAATCATAATGCCCTTCCACATTTTTCATGACATGTTTTAATGTGTCCATGGTTGGTGATATATCGGTAGCCAAAGCTACTGGTCTGTCTATCACCTCAGCACCATATTGCAAGGCAGTTTCTTTAATCGAAGCATCATCCGTACTCACCACAATTTTGTTTATATGGTTATCTTTCGCAAAATGAATGCTGTGTGCAATCATTGGGATGCCACCCAACAATAGCGTATTTTTATGGGGCAATCGTTTTGAACCTCCTCTTGCCGGGATGATGGCTATGGTTTTCATCGTTATTAATTTATGTAAAAATATTGTTTTAATTAGTTTTTTCAGGTATTCCATACAATTTTATTGCTTATACTTTGGTATGTACCTTAAATCTTTTATAAATTAATCTATGGCCAGTATATAAAACCAGTCTATGAATTAATTCTTAATCGTTTGTATAAAAGAGTTTTACTATAAAGGTACCCGGGCGGCTAATTTTCCATCCTTTGTGCGCTTTGTGCGTTTTTCTTTGTGTACTTAATGGGTAATTTATTTAATGCTAATCCATTATTTATACACAATGATTCGTTTCAAAAGTACATTCAAAATCATTTACAGAAAACATAAATCACTGCTCTACCATGTAGTTTACTAGTACATACCTGCATGTAACATAGGCAACTAAGGAATGAAAAATATCCATTTTGTTTCAATCCAAAAATAAATTCCCCAAATATGTAAGAACTGAACTATGTAAAAATTCACCACTGTATCCTGTATTTCCTTATGTTAAAATTTACAAATTAAATCCGAAAACATTGCCAATTCTTTTGGGTCTGCCAGCCATGAACAGTATCTTTGCATAATAAATTATCAACCACAATCTAATTAGAACATTAGATAAAATGAAACAGATTATGAAAAAAATTATTTACACATTAGTTCTTTCCGCTTTGGTTATAGCAGGAGCTGATGCACAGGAAAAAACATTTAACCGCTGGTCCATTGAAGCAGCAGGAGGCTTACACAAACCTTCAAGACCTTTTGTTGACGGGTATTTTGCTGCTAATTTTGACGCTTGGCAAGGAAGCCTCGGCGTGCGCTATATGATGAATGAAAAGTTTGGTTTGAAACTGGATTTTGGATACAACGACATCAAAGAAGACGACAACAGCTTGCCTTTTGAATCGCAATATTACCGCGCTGATTTGCAAGGTGTAGTTAACTTAGGTAGCTTTTTTAAGTTTAGCGACTGGACCAATACCATTGGGTTACTCCTTCATGGTGGCGCAGGAGTTGGTGTTTTACAAACCGGAGAAAACGCACTTATTGCTGATGAAGAAGACTATATGGCGAATTTCATGGTGGGTATCACCCCGCAATTTCGTTTGAGCAAAAATCTGGCGCTTACTACCGACTTGACCATAATTGGGAATGTAAACCAAGATTTTACTTGGGATGGTAATGCCTATACTACCAAACGTGGTTTTGACGGAATGTTAGTCAATGCTTCTGCCGGATTAACGCTATATCTTGGAGATAAAGACGTTCATGCCGATTGGTATTCAGAAGAATCTCAAGTATTTAGCCAACTGGAAGAATTAGATAATCGCTTGTCAAAAATAGAAACCGACATGATAGATTCTGACCAAGATGGTGTGCCTGATTATTTAGATCGCGAACCTAATACTCCTTCTGGTGTTGCCGTAGATACCAAAGGTAGAGCTATCGATATAAATAAAAATGGTATTCCTGACGAAATGGAAGCTTCCCTAGATACACGTTATGCCAAAAAAGGCGAAACTGCCCAAGGTGGAAATGCCTCTATGACTATTGAAGAATTAATCAACAAAGGCTACGTAAATGTATATTTCCGTTTTAATAGCGACCAACCGGAAACCTATTCCTTACAAGCAGTAAATTACTTGGTTGTGCATATGAAAGAACATCCAGGTGCCAATGCCGACCTAATAGGGTATGCTGACGAAATTGGAAATCCTGCATACAACCAACAACTTTCAGAACGCAGAGCAACTAAAGTAAAAGAACTTCTTGTTGCCGCCGGTATTGATGGCAACCGCTTAACCGTAAAAGGGGCTGGAGAAGATACTACTGTAAACAAAGAATCTACCGGTGCTCGTCAATTGGTGCGACGTGTTACTTTTAAATTGAAATAAGAATATTTTATTTTTTAATACCTATAAAATCCCTGTTAGTAAAGTACTGACAGGGATTTTTTAAATTCCATCCAACCATTACACCATCAATAATGTTATGTCGAGCCTGCCTGCGGTAGGCAGGTGATTTTTATGCAGTGCAGCGCAGCAAACGAAGTAAAAATTGTATCGAGACATAGTGAACAAAAGAGCCAATCCTAATCCGATGATATCCTAACCAAGCGGTCTCGATACAATGCTGCCTTAAGGCTCTCGCGCCAATATCGCTTACAATATTATTTGGCACTTGTCCAAAATATTTATCTATCATGGCGTGTGTAAACTCAGCTCGATTAGGAAATGATTTTATATTAGTTTTCAAAATTTTAACTTGTTTATGTTCAAAATTACAGTATTATTTATTTTCTGGTGTCCAATATAATTTTGTGTCCGGTAATGTATTGTACTCCTTAAATTCCTTCAAAGACAACCTATTTGAATTACTTAATAGTCTCGGTAAATTAATAAGCGCATCTCCTATTGCCTGAATAATTGCCAGCGTTGCTTTCCAATCGCCTTTCAACACTTTGTTCTTGATTTGTATCCAAAGCGTATAGACAAATCGTCTTGGAATTTCACGCCAAGGATAAAACATCACATACAAATACCAACCCGAGCGCAAGGAACGTCTTAAACGTAATCGATAATCTTTTGCGTTTTTTCTGGCTTTTACATCTACCCGATGATTGACCAACACTTCCGGCAGATAATGAACTTCCCATTTTTTTTTAAACAGTTGATACGCTGCAAAATCTTCTTCCCCATAAAAAACAAACCATTCCGGATAATTGGGTATGGATTTCCATGCTTCCATACGCCATACATGGGCACAACCCACAAAACCTTTAACAAGCGAGATTTCCTCGTTGGCAACTGTTACTTTTGGACTTTCCAGACCCCAAAAAATACGCAAAGCGATTAAGCCACAAGTTGGTTTTTGCTCAAAATGGTTGGCTATTAATTCCAAAGGGTTTTCCGTTTGAAAGTGTGCATCGTCATCTAAGGAAATGGCGTAGGTAGCATTGGTTTCATTTAACATTTTATTTCGGCAAAAAAGGTATCCTTTTGAATTTTGGTTTCTTTGTGTTTTTACCTGAGGAAAATTATTTTTCACATATTCATAAGTACCATCAATCGACCCGTCATCAAAAACTATTATTTCAACATCATTCCTATCCAAAAGATAGCTGATTTTACTCAAAGTGAAAGCCAAATCCTCTTTACGATTTTTGGTGGTAATTACTATGGAAAAGGTTGGTTTCAACATTGCTATTGGTTATTATGTAACTGGTTTATGACTCTTTTTAAGTAGTCAATTGATACATATTCCTTTAAATCAATTCTATTTAATACCAATTTATTAGAATCTTGTTGCCACAACTGGTATAATTTTTCAATCAGTTTTGCAATATTTTCAACATCATTCACCTCTGACCAATAGGGATAATCCGCCCCCAACAATCTTCTGGTCTCACTATAATATGGCCCCAATGCCAAAATGGGTTTGTTGGCTTGCACACAATGCGGAAATTTTCCGGGTAAAAACGGACTTATTTCTGATTTGGACTCTAAAATAATATTTACAGTGGTATTATTTTGCAAAAACTGCACTTCATCAAACAGCTTGTTATCTAAACAAACATAAAGTTCGGGTATTTTTTTTTGATAGGTTGTGAGCATTTCTTCGTGATATGAGGCGCTGCCAATCAAAGACAATCTGGCATTTTCTTTGGCTTCAGGATTGTTTTTTAGAAATAATTGAAACCCTTGAATCAATCCTTCCGGGGAGCGTTGTTTCATCAAGTTTCCCGCATGCAATAAATTAAATTTTAAAGTGTCAAAATAACTGGTAACATCAAACAATTTAACTTCAAAATGAGCATTTTGGTGAGGAATCACCACGCCTGTTTTTAAAAAATTCTCAAAATAACTGCCCATCCATTCCTGCAGCAACAAACTTGGAAATGCACTAAATTTTGCTTTCTCTGAAACCGCCCTAAAAAATTGTTCTTTTTGTTTGTAACCAGGCTGAATCCAATTATAGGGCCTCGGATAATAATGAAACGGATAAGGATCGTGCACATAGGCCATCCATTTATGGTGCAATTGCGGTAATTTCAACAAGGCATCATGTGGCCTAAAACTCGCTCCTTTGCTTAAAGTAAGGATGAAATCGGGATTAAAATCACTTTCCTTGAGCAATGCTTTTTTGATGCTTGCCACATCATTAAAAAAGGTAAAGGAAAAACCGAAAAATCCCTCCAAAAATGGATTTAAATTAAGACCCGTCCAGCGGGTAAAAAGTCGTTCCATGCGACTCAACACATACAGACCATTTAACTTTTTTTCAGGAATAGCAACACATTCAATATTTGGTAATTGTATTTCCTTTTGGGTGTAATGGAAAACTTTAACTTCAAAACCAGCTTTATTGAGATTTAAAATGAACGCCACATTGGCTTTGGAGCCACTGCTGTCGTTCACGTTAATAGAATCGACCACCACCCCTATTTTTTTAATAACACCCAACTTAAATATTATTTTTAATAAAGTTAACTATTTTCTCACTTGCTTTTCCATCCCCATAGGGATTTGGTTTTGCTTCCTGTGCCAATTTTGAATGTAACAGCTTGTTTGCCATTTCAACTATCTTGGATGTATTGGTGCCTTCCAAAAAGGAAAAACCTGCCGTAATTCCCTCGTCACGTTCTGTTGTTTCCCTTGTGACCAATACCGGAATGTTAAAGGATGGCGCTTCTTCTTGAATGCCGCCAGAATCGGATATAATTAAATTGGATTTGCTCATCAACCAAACAAACGAAGGATAATCCAATGGCTCAATTAAATGAATATTTTTAACTCCCGAAAGCATTTCAAACACTGTTTTTTGAACATTTGGATTTAAATGCACTGGATAAATGATTTCCACCTTTTCATTTTCGGCAATTTCCAAAAGAGCTTTGCATAAATTTTCAAAACCTTTTCCAAAATTTTCTAGTCTATGGCCAGTCACTAAAACAACTTTTTTATTGAAATTGATTTTGTTTTTTAAAGTTTCAATTGCGTTAGTCGTAAAACCGTTCTCTAATTTCTTTGAAGTCAAAAGCAATGCATCAACTAAGGTGTTGCCAGTTATTATAATTGAAGCATTATTTACGCCCTCTTTCAACAAATTCTCTGCCGCTTTTTGGGTTGGCGGAAAATGAAAATCGGCTATTCTGCCAGTTAATTGCCTATTTAATTCTTCAGGATACGGGGATTTTTTGTTATAGGTTCTTAACCCTGCTTCAACGTGCCCAACTTTAATTCCCAAATGAAACGCCGCCAAAGCCAGCATCACTGAAGTGGTGGTGTCTCCGTGAACCAACACCAATTCCGGTTTTGCATCGTTAAGCACAGCATCTATTTTAGACAGAATATTTGCGCTTAAGCCATTCAAGGATTGGTTTGTTTCCATCACATCCAAATCATAATCGGGTACCATTTCAAAAAAATCCAATACCTGATCCAGCATTTCTCTGTGTTGGGCAGTTTTGCAAAGCTTTATTTCAAAACTACTTTTTTGAAGTTTGTGATACAAGGGTGCGATTTTTATGCCCTCTGTACGGGTTCCAAAACAGAGAAGGATTTTCATGAATCTGTTATTAATGATTATTTTTTATCTTTAAGCAGATAAAACATTTTCTTAATGATTAGTTTATTAAACCCGTACCATTTATTTTTCCATTTCGAGTTAAACAAATCAGGAAGTGGTGCTACTATTTTAATTTCATTCTCAACGTCACTCACTTTGGTTAGATTAGATTCTTGTACCTTTCTCATCCAATTTTCTAATTTATTTCCCATATGGAATGCGTAATTATTATAGGTAGCCAATCTAAGTTTACCGGCTTTATCGATAGGAACATCAACATAATTATGCTCTGAAAGATTACCAACCAATGTCAAAGAAGGATTTGAAGGTGTAGTTTTAAATAAGATGTCTCTATCAATTGTGAGCACTTGATGCGCACTGCCTATTATTGCCTTAAGTCCATGTTTTTCAACCACGGGCCAGTTTTTATCCTCTTGTTTTTCTATATCCCAATTAATACTTTCCAAGAATTTATTATAAGTAATAAAATTTTCTGGTATTGGAATATACTTAAACTTTATTTTTCCAAAAAGTATTTGCTTCAAAACGGAGCTTGTCCCAGCATATAAACCAGTGCGAACAGGTATAGGAGATACAGAACCTACATTAGGGAATTTCGCAAAAACTTCTTCAACTTTTTCTTGCCAATCAGAAACAAATAGAATATCTGAATCGGTAAGTGTAATGTATGGCTCTCTAACTCCTCTTGCAGCACCGATTAATGCATCTATTTTACCAATATTGCTGTTATGAGAAATAAAGGTATCTATTTTATTTTCTGCCAAATACACATTCAAAAAATCAATTACTTTTTGATGAGAGCCATTATTAACTACTGTTATTGCAGCTTTTGAGTTAATTGTTGACACCAATGAATCTAAACACATTTTAAAAACCGAAAATGAGTCTTTATAAAAACCTTCTTCATTGGGTATATAAACTACTACTACAACCCTATGATGGGTAGCTAAAGTAATCTTTCGCTCTTCTTTTTGTGGATTGATTCCTACTCTCATTTTATTTTAAAATATTATCTATAGTTTTTAAATACTCTTCGCTTATTCTATTTATCGAATAATCCTCTAAATAGCTTGTTCTTATCCTTTGAGACAATAACAAAACTTCTTCCAGAGCTAAAGCTTTAATCAAAATCATTTGCATGGCCAAATCATCAACTGAATTATTAAACCAATATCGATTATATGGTAATCTATCTTGCATTGCCCCAGTTTTTGCTGATATAATTAATCTTGATCCTGCCATAGCTTCAATTCCTGTTAACGGACCTGTTTCGGAATAAAAATGAGATATAATAACGCAATCTACTAGTGAAAAATATAGATGTAAATCTTTATTATCGATAAATCCTGTAAATACTACATCCTTTTCATTATTGGCAATTCTTTTTAAATTATTCAATTCTTTGCCATCACCAAGGATGTATAAAATATCACCTTCTTCTTTAATTTTTTGAAATGCTTTAATAACAATATCAAAATTTTTCTCTTTTACAAGTCTTCCTAAAGTTAAAAAAGTGCTTACTCTATTTTGTACTAAAGGTATTTCCAACAACTCTTTTTCATTATAAGCACATTGATCTATAATAACATAAGTATGATTTTTATCTTTTTGAATCCTACTAGCATTAGAAACCGAATGATGGATAAAACAATCTACTGAACTAATAAAATCATAGTCCGAAAAACCAATTGCTCCTGTTGTTCTAAAAACAACTTTAATATTATTTTCTTTGGCTATCTGAATTACCTCATCCAAAAAAGCAGTAGTAAGTTGTGCACAAATAAATAGTAAATCATATTTTGGCAATAGCTCTCTAATTATCCTTAGTCTTTTTGCATTATAATTAAAATATTTTTTGGCAATACCATTATTGGCATAACTACTTTTATTTCCTTTTTTCTTATTTCTTAAATAACTAAAAAAAGAAAGAATCTTTAAACTGTAATAGGTCTTATATAGTAAATCGTTAATAGAAAAAGCATTTAGATTTTTATTGAAATCAAAAAGTTGTGATTCGTGTGTAATTGAACTACTAGTTAAGACGGCTACATCATATTTCGCAGACAAAATATTCGCAATAAAACCAGCTTCCAATTCTCTGCCTCCAAAATCCCCAAGCGGTCCAAAAATCAATATTTTTTTTCTATTCAAAATCTTTTTATTTATTTTAGGCTCTTAAACACATTAAAATTTAAAGTTGATTATTTTTTTTAATTGATTGTAGCAATTTCCATAAAAGATTTAAAAAACCTTTAAAATTGAAATTTCTTGAATATAGAGATAATATTGAAACCCATTTTTTAATGTTTTTTTTATTTTGCAAAATATTATTTTCTAACCTTTCTTGAATAATATTATTCTCTTGGAAAGTAAATTTAGTGCTATGTTTGTGTAATAAATAGTAAAAAAACTGAAAACTACCTTCTGATTTTTCAAGAATGTTATTTTTTTTGTTGGTAATATTTATGGCACTCAATCTAAAATAAACTAGCGCCTCATTAATAGTAAATAAATTCCCAAAATAAGAAAACTCTAAAAGTGCCAAATCATCTGAATGCCAGGCTAATGGAAAGTTTTTAAATTTAACTTTTGAAACAATTTCTTTTTTAAAAATATTTTCACTTAATGAATTTCTAGTGCCACCATTTTGTCTTCTTATAAAAAAATCAGTTGCCTTTTCTATTGTAGGATGACTAATAATTTCTTTAAATTTATTCCCTTCCTCATCAATTAAATCCGTTGCAAAACGAACAACATTTATCTCATTTTTATTAATTTGTTCTAAATTTTTATAAAATTCCAAAACACAATTTTCACTTAAAACATCATCATCACAGAGCACCATCACCCAATGCTCATTAGCAGTTAATTCAACACATCGATTCCATTGTTCTGCTAAGTTAAAACCTCCTAAATTGTTTTCAAAACGATGGTAGTCATAATCAAATTTCCCTTTGTACTTTTCTATTAAAGCTACAGGATTTTCAGGACTTGCATCATCCCCAATATACACTTTAAATCGCTGATCGGTTTGTTTAGCCAACGATTGCAAAGTATATTCAAAAAAAGTGAGTTTGTAATAAGGAATAACAATCGCTAGTATAGACATAAAAAAAACTCTTATTTTATTTAAAAATGATTTCTGTCGTAGTTAAATACTCTACGCTCAACAAACCCGCAGTGAGTTGCTCACAAATAAATAATAAATCAGATTTTGGCAGTACCATTATTAATATAACTACTTATGATTCTATTTTTTTATTTCGTAAATAACTAAAGAAAGAATTTTTATGCTGAAATACTTCTTATATAGTAAATTATTAACTGAAAAAGCATTTAAATTTTTATTGAAATTAAAAAGTCGAGACTCTTAATAATTGAACTATTCTTACAGAAAGCTATACTATATATACCTGATAAACTATCAACAATAAAACTTATCCACCAAAATTTCCAATTAGTCTAAAAATTAATATTTATTTTTTCAATTATAATTTATCTACTGAATATAATAATAAATATTTATCATTAAATTTCCCTCCTGATTCTGTACAATTTTCAAAAATAGCATCATCAATATTATTCATATTAAAAGGAGGAATTTCTAAATTTAATGGCCTCCAAGCTCCAATTTCATTAATATCAATATTATGATTAAGTGATTTATAACTTGTAGTTAATAAATACTTAGAACCACTATTTTTTATATTTTTTATAGCCATTAGAATTTGATCATTCTTCAAGTGGACGAACAAATCTCGACAAATAATCAAATCAACTTTAGGCAGAGATTCATTAATAATATTTATTTCTTTGAAGGAAATATTATTTTTAGTGAATTTAGCTTTATTGCTTTTAATTATTTCTGGTACTATATCGCCACCTAAATACTCTATGTCAGCCAAATCTATTTTACTCATCCAATAAAAATCACCGCAAGGTAAATCTAAAACATTTGTAATATTATATTTTTTTACTAATTCTGGAATTTTAATCATAATTTCAGTTGTTTGTTCAAGATTTGAACCTGGACCTGATTTAGATTCTTTATTAGTACTAAATAAATTAAAAAGATCTTTTTTATAAATTTTAGAGAATACATATCTATTGTAAAATTTATTCTTTTTTAAAGAATTGTTTAAAACACGAGTACACATTCTTGCCAACTTTCTTCTTATCTGGTAGATTTTATTTTTCATTTATTTTAATTAAATATCTATTTTAATTCTATTTGATTCCTTTAACACCACATCCAACACCACTTTTAAATTTTCATCCGAAAATAATCTTTAAAAGCATAAACTGCCTCGTCAAAATTCAATCTATTTAAGATTAACAATATACACCTTAAATTGCTGATCGGTTTGTTTAGCCAACGATTGCAAAGTATATTCAAAAAAAGTACGTTTAAAATAAGGGATAACTATGGCGAGCATTTTTTTAGCTAGGTTTTATAAATATTTAGACACCATTTTCAGGTTCACTATTCTTTCAAATAAGCGTTTAAATGGTTTTAAAATACCTAACTTCTTCAATGTTTTTTTTATTAGGAACCCTAATTTATAGGTATTGGTCTGTTTTATTTCATTTAATTTTGTTTTGAAATAAGAAGTTGACCTATAATATCTTGAAATTAAAATAACTGACAGTTTGTGAAATTCTGCTTCTGAAAGGTAATTTTTAAAATATTCATAAGCCAAAATATGATCTGATTGCATGTTTTTTGTCATTGTTATACTTTCAACATTATTTCTATACAGGGCTAATGGTTCATCAATAAATAGTGCTTTACACCCTTTTTGAAATAATCTGACCCACATTACCCAATCTTCCTTTGCCTTTAATTTTTCGGAAAATCTAAAACTATCAAATAAAGAGGCTTCAAAAAATCCACAATGAATTGGAATAGAAAATGATTCATCCCATTGATACAGTAAACTTTCAAAATTAAACAATTGCGCATTCAAATTACAGTAAGGAATGGTTGTTTTATTTGGATTTTCTTTAAATATTCTAAAATTAGAAATGGCTATTTTTATTTCTATATTTTTTATAGAGTTTAGCTGATTTAATGACAATTCCAATTTGTTTTTATTTAAAAAATCATCAGAATCCAAAAACTGTAAATAGTCTCCAGTTACCTTTTCCAGTCCAAAGTTTCTTGCACTACTCAATCCTCCATTTTCCTTATAATAATACTGAAATCGAGGATCTTTGGCTGTCCATCTTTTAGCTATTTCTTCTGTATTATCTGTACTACCATCATTAACAATCAGACACTCCCAATTAACATAGGTTTGATCTAATACCGATTGCAAAGCTTCATCTAAATATTGTGCTTGGTTGTAGCAAGGAACGATGATGGTGACTTTAATCATAAAATAAACTTCTATATTTTTCTTTAAACAACTCTATGGAAAAATTATTTACTGCATATTCCCTTGCGTTAATAGCCAACCTGCTATATAATTTTCTATTTGATGAAAGCAATAAAATTTTATTATAGGCAAATTTCACAAACTCGCTTTCAGAATTATCTACAGCTAAATAGCCATTCAAATCATCTTTTACATGTTCAAATATACTTCCAACATTTGTTGAAATCACTGGAATTCCTAATTCCATTGCTTCCATAATTACCAAAGGAAATCCTTCTCGGCTTGAAGTCACAATCAAAACAGAAATTTCAGAAAATTCTTTTCTTATTAATTCCGGATTATTACATCCTTCAAAATATTTCACTTCCTTGTATTTTTCTTTAAAGTTATTGAAATTATCTCCAATGACTTTTACATTTAAATTATCAATTGCTCCTTTAAGTTCAAAAAAAAGTTCAGGTCTTTTTTCATTTGAATTTCTACCTACAAAACCAATTGTAAAATTATTAAATCTTGATAAAACAATATCAGAAATAAATTCGCCAATAAGAATACCATTAGGAATTATTTTAAATCTATTTAAATAAATCCTATCAATATTGTTCTTTTCATATAGCAAACTATAATCTTCAAGTGTTTTATTATTAATCACGACCCTTTTATCCAATAAATGAATAGATTTCAATGAAGTAATTTCTGCACCATGTACCGGGAAAGAAAATGCATGAGTTAAATCAATTGTCGTTACACTATTATTAATTTTTGAAAGAATTTGATAAAAAAAAACACTATTACAGCCAAATAAAGTAGTAGGCAAGAAATAAGAAACAATTTGAATTAAATAAGTTACAAATTTCTTTCTCTTTTGATTAGTTACAAAAAAACAATATGCGTTTTTCTGATACTCCTCCAATAAAACAGAACCATCAGAACTATCAAAAATAACAATTGGCTTATGTTTTAAGGACTTTATTATTTCCAAATGCACTCGTTCAGCTCCCCCTATGTGATGATGGGGAATAAACAAAATAATTAATTTAAACTTTTTTTTCTTCACAAAATATCACTTTAATTTTACTAATAATAGCTGGTTTCACTTGAATATAATCTAAGTTTCCACTAGAAGTCATTTTATCTCTGCTTTAATAAAGAATTTATTTTGCTTTTTATTTTGCTTGAGCTCAAATTAAGTAATAGCAATAATAAATAGCTGATGTATAAATAAACATAATCAACTAAAGAAAGTATCCTATTTTTATAAAAAACCCTTAATAAGGTTAACATATTTTTTTTCTTTGTATGTACTTGAAAATTTTGATAATAATGATTTAAGTAGTGCCTTAAAAAAACAATGTCTTCTTTTCTGTTTTTTTCAATGAGTTTTTTTGCCACATCAGGTATAAAAAGTTGTAAAGACTTAAAATAATTCAAACCATAAGCCATTTTATCTTTTATTTCAGACTCCCTGTAAATACTATCTGGCTGGGCATCATTAAAAACTATATAATTTGAATTGGCATTTAACATGGCTTTAATATGTATTTCAGGATCATTAAGTCTAGGATACAAAACATTAAAACCTCTAATAGATTTTAAAAATTTAATTTCCCATAATGTGCACATTGTTTGCCAATGAATTTTACAGGATAAAAAATCCTCTAGGTAGGATATTTTTTTCGGTATTTTGCAAACTAATAATTCGTTCTTATTATTTTTCTTTATCATTGGAAATACCCAAAAAAAATTATCAGGAAAAAGTTTAATATTGTCAAGTCTGTTTTCTATACAAAAATCTAATAATAGATCATCTGAATCCAAAAACATACAATATTCTCCACTGGCTTTTTCCAATCCAATATTTCTGCAGTGTGATGCTCCTTTTGGAAGTATTTCTCTTTTAAAATATTGCAAACGAGCATCTTTTTCGCAATAAGCTGTCAATAGTTTGTCCGTTCCATCAGTACTGCCATCATCCACCACAATACATTCCCAGTTGGTGTAGGTTTGTGCCAGCACGCTGTCTAGGGTTTCACCAATAAGATGCGCTCGGTTGTAGGTGGGGATAATAATAGAAACTAAAGGTAAATTTGTGTTCATAGCTTGGGATTGCTCGTGTAAAAATAACAAAAAAACCTCCCGAAACTGTCATGTCGAATGATTTTTATGCAGTGCAGCGCAGCAAACGAAGTAAAAATTGTATCGAGACATCCCCAGCCCAAACAATTCAAAATTAAAAATCAAACCATCAAACCATCAAACCATCAAACCATCAAACCATCATACCATCATACCATCAAACCATCATACCATCATACCATCATACCATCAAACCATCATACCATCATACCATCAAACCATCATACCATCAAACCATCATACCATCAAACCATCATACCATCAAACCATCATACCATCATACCATCATACCATCAAACCATCAAACCATCATACCATCATACCATCATACCATCATACCATCATACCATCAAACCATCAAACCATCATACCATCAAACCATCATACCATCAAACCATCAAACCATCAAACCATCAAACCATCATACCATCAAACCATCATACCATCAAACCATCATACCATCAAACCATCAAACCATCATACCATCAAACCATCATACCATCATACCATCAAACCATCAAATAATCAAATAATAAAAACACACCTTAATTAAAGTATAATAAGGTGAAAGAAGGAAACTTCCTAAGTAGTAAAATTCACAAAAAAAATAAATGCATAAAAAAAATCAAACAAATCTTTTATAAAATAATTTTTGGTTCTTCAATAGTTCCTTCATCAAGTAATCTGTCATACTCTTTAGGTTTCATTTTATTTAAAAGACAAAATACATCTTTATAAGGCACTCCTTTATAGGCGCAGAATTCTGCTATAGTTATTATCTGATTCTTATTTTTTTGAAAGACATCCTTCATCGTCCGTATCCACTCTCTGGCTGTACTTTCTGTTACATTCATAATGATTGAAATTTCACTTGACTTTATGTCTAAGCGATACATCATTAACTGTATTATTTGTAAAAAACGATGCAAAGCCTTACATACTTCACACACATCGAATTTTATTGTTAAAAACATACTTTATTAGTAATTATATTTACCAAAAATAAATAACTTTATTTGTCCTAGTATATTTATTTTAAATAATTATCAACATAATTATCAACCTATTGTGCAAAAAAACTACCATAGCAATCCTGCCATATCAAGCCTATCCGTTAGAGGTTGATTTTTACAAAGCGCAGCGAAGCAAACGAAGTAAAAAAGTCTGTCATGTCGCGCCTGTCCGCCGCAGGAGGATGATTTTTATATAGCGAAGCATAGCATGCAAAATAAAAATTATATCAAGACACCACCCTCCTCCAAAACACCATTCAAAAGACCGTCCTTGCGAGTTTATCTACCGTAGGTAGGCCTTTTTGCACGTCATTGCGAGTTTACCTAACGTAGGTAGGCGAAGCACGGCAAAGGAAAAAAAGCGAAGCAACCCTGCCTACCGGACAGGCAGGCTCATCCCCCCTATCACAATCAAAATAAACCCTCCCCATTCAAATGCAATTCAAAATTCAAAATTAAACCCATCATACCGTCGCATCATCATACCATCAAATAATCAAACTATCATAAATGGATACCCTATGGATACCCTATGGATACCCTATGGATAGTATATGAAAAACATACCCCAAAACCCCCCAAATTCCAACCCAAAAAACGTCAAATATGTAGGTTTTCGTCATGGATGTAGTTTTTCATGAAATAAACAAGAAACTACCTATTTAAACAAACGATGATGGATATCGCCATTTTTGTAAAAGCCCTCTATAAACCGTTTGTATGTTTGTCCTGTTAGTAAAAGTACACCCACTGGAGAATAATATTTTGGGAAGGAGCTCATTCCCAAGCGCGCAATACAAAAGTGGGGGTGCCACTAACAAAAACAAATTGTAAAACGTGACAGAAGTCACATAAATAACAAATATCATGGCTAAAAATAGCAGCTTAATTAAGATCGAAGGAACCCTAGACGATCTTACCTTTTACAAGGGCAAAGAGGGGTATTTAGTGCGTACCAAAGGCGGCATTAGTAAAAGTAGAATCGAAAACGACCCTGCCTTTATCCGAACCCGTGAAAATAATGCCGAATTTGGACAAAGCGCTTCTGCCGGTAAGATGTTAAGAAGGTCTATCATTGACCTGCTTAATAACGCCAAAGACGACCGAGTAACCTCGCGACTTACGCAAGTAATGAGCCGAGTAAAAAACAACGACCTTACCTCACCTAGAGGGAAAAGAGAAGTTGCCATCGGTTTGACCAACCCTGCTGGAAGACAGGTGTTAAACGGTTTTAATTTCAATGCCAATGCGCCTTTAGATAGTGTTTTACTCACCGAGTTTGCACTAAATACGGCTACCGGCGAAATTAGTATCCCGCTCTTTGCGCCTTTACAACACGTGGCTATTCCTCAAGGAGCTACTCATGTGTCGCTACAATCCGGATTTTTAAATTTGGATTTTGCAACCGGTGTAAAAGACCTCCAACTAAGCAATACAGTCAATTTGGCTTTTAGTGGCTTTGGAGGTGCTGTTACGCTTACCCCCGCAGGTGTGCCTGTAGGATCAGGTAATAGTTTGTACTTTCTTAAAGTTACCTTCTTTCAGGAAGTAAATGCAGTACAATATCCTCTAAAAAACGGGGCTTTTAATGCCTTGCAATTGGTGGAAGTATTGTAATATCCTTTTTTTACAGGAGAAAGGAGCTGCCGTAAGGTGGCTCTTTTTTTTGGCTGAATTTAAAATGTGTTTCTATAAAAGACCCATCATACTATCTCAAACCTTCAAATAATCATACCATCAAATAATGAAACCCTTTCGTTTTGTTTAACAAACGGCTTTTTTCAATTTCAGGATAGATTTATCGAAAACTTTTATCAAACATATAAGGCCAAGTATTTACAAGTAACAATGCTCGAATCAAAATGGTCTCTTATATGCTTTTTTGCTGTCGTACCCATTTCAAGTAATCTGTCGTTATTCAACATTAAATTTTCAATTGCACTGGCCATCGCTTCTATATCTTTATCTTTCACCGTAATTCCTGTTATACCTTCAACAAGCGTTTCAGGAAAACCACCAGACTTAAAACCAATAATAGGCAATCCCATCGCTTGCGCTTCCAATGAAACGACACCGAAAGTCTCACACCTCTCAGATTTATCACTTGTTGAAGTCATTAAAAATAAATGTTGTTCTTTAAGCAATGTTTTAATTTCGTCCTGATTTCCTGAACCAAAAAAAGTGACTGTATCCTCTAAGTTTAATTTAGCAACCAATTCTTGTAATTTTTTTAATTCTTCACCATAACCAACCAACGTATAAACTATAGGATACCCTTTATCTTTTAATAATTTAACTGTTTCAATTCCATAGGCTTGACCTTTAATTTCAACAAAACGTCCCACTGTAATGAGTTTAAAAGGCTCTATTTCTGTATTAATAGCTTCCGTTTTTTTAAAAAAATTGGTATCAATTCCGATAGGGATTACTTTAATATCTTTTTCAGAAAACCCTCTTGCCACCAATTTATTTTTTAAATATTGTGTATTGGCAGTAATGTGCGAAACATATTTATTAAAATTATGAATTGTATTTTTTAATGGCTTCCCTTTTGGCAAACCATGTTCATCATAGCCGTGAAAGGTGACCACAATGTTGGATTTTAAAAAGCCAATTTCCTTTAATTCAAACAAAGGATGGATGGCGGTAGCAAAATGTACGTGAAAAGTTTTTGTATTTCTAAAATCTTTATAAAATTTTAAGATAAAAAGATAAGATAAGGAGACTTTCTTTTTCAGGATTAAGTACCTTAAAAAATAATAAAATAGTAACGGATTTAATACATATTGAAATGCCTTAAGATATCGATTAATTCTTCCTTTGGGTTGCCGGAATTTTGAAACTTTATCCAATAAACGATATTCCTCCAATATAGCTGGTTGCGATGTATTTGATTTCTGGTTTATGGTGTCAACAATAATTTTTACCTTAAAACCTGCATCAATAGCTGCAGTAATATTGGAAACAATAAAGGTTTCCGAAAAGGTAGGAAATGCATTGGCCTTGAAAACAATAAGGTTGTTCATAAACCATTTATATTAAATTTATTTTATTTAAAAAAAGATCATTCGGAAGTAATTCGAAATGATAATTTTTGAAACAATATAAATTATCATGAGTCGGCAAATCCATTTTATGAATAACTTCAATTAAAGGTGTTTGTGTTTCCTTTCCTTTTAATTGTCTAAAAATTCTATATTCACAAGTATCTTTTAAAAAATCATAAATAAGTTCAGGGTTATAATTACTTTTTACATCTCTACTAAATTCAAGACATATCATGGGTTTATTTTTACCCATTAAAAAAATTTCACATCCTTTTAACATAGGATATTCAGCACCTTCAATATCAATTTTTATAAAATCAACTTTTTTTATTGCATATTTTAAAACCATGTTATCCAAAGTTGTAACGTTTATAATTATTCCTTTTTCCTTTTTATCAGAATATAATGACGCCGCACCCCTGTTAATATGTAAATTATTATATATTTCAGCTTTACCCTCAAAATCACTTAACCCATAATTTATAGCGGTAATATTTTTTAATTTATTTAATTTTATATTAAAACACAATATATCATATGTCTGAGGCATAGGTTCAAATGCGTATACTTTACCCATTTTTCCAATTAATTTCCCTGCAAAAATAGTTGTTAAACCAATGTTTGCACCAGCATCAATTACTATATAATTCTTTTTTAGAATTTTTTTAAAACACCATAGAGTTCCATCTTCATATACTCCTTTATTAAAAATAGCTCTTTCAATTCCTTTATCAAATAAAGGAGATATTTTTAATTTGAATTTGTATTTGGTTTTAACTATTATATTATCTGCTGCTCTTGGTGTTAATAGATTAAGAAGTTTATTAATGTAGCTTTTTCCTTTAAAAGAATATCCTCCAACTACTCTTTTTATCGCGTGTATATAATATAATCTATTCGAATTTCCCATTTAATAAAGCTATTGCATTAGTTCGGTTTATTTTTCCTGAAGTCCAGTAATCTGAAGGTAAAATTTGAATCGTTTTTGCAAATTCTATAACATCGCAAAAATCTTCTTCCATTGTAGTATTGTAGGATGAAAACAACCAAAAATGATAAGTTCCACCTCTCAGTAATAATTCAGGGATTGACAAAGTGAGAGAATTAGTATCATTTTTCAGTCGGTATCCTAACTCGTCAAAAGCCCAAAAGCAAATTAATTCACCATCATTATTTTTTAATCCGATAGTAATCAACATATTATTTAAATCAATTGATCCTTTTTTAAATTTCAAGATTACTTTACATTCTTCACCTGAAAAGATTGAGTCTACTTCATTATTTAACTTGTTATTGAAAATAAATTCGGTGAATTTAAACTTAGAATTATCACCTAATCTATCTAATCTATCATTTAATGGTAAGGTTAAAAAAGATTCGCTTTTATTTAAATAATATGAGATTGCTTGTTCCGTTCCTCCTTCAAAAACAATCCCACCATTTTCTAGCACAATCCCCCTAGTACACAAACTCTTCACCGCCGCCATATTATGGCTCACAAACAATATAGTACGTCCTTCGCCATTCGAAATATCCTGCATTTTCCCAATCGCCTTTTTTTGAAATTCAGCATCGCCCACGGCTAGTACTTCGTCCACCACTAAAATATCGGGCTCTAAATGAGCTGCTACGGCAAAAGCCAGTCGCACACGCATCCCACTACTGTAGCGTTTTACGGGAGTGTCTATATACAGTTCGCAGCCACTAAACGCTATTATTTCATCTATTTTACTGTGTATTTCGGGTTTGGTCATCCCCAAAATAGCGCCGTTTAAATAAATGTTTTCTTTTCCGGTTAATTCCGGGTGAAATCCTGTGCCTACCTCCAGCAAGGAAGCTATGCGTCCTCGTGTTTTTATCACTCCTGTGGTGGGACTCGTTACCCGCGACAAGATTTTTAATAAGGTAGATTTGCCTGCTCCATTTTTTCCAATAATGCCCAGCACTTCGCCCTCACGCACTTCAAAATTTATGTCTTGCAACGCCCAAACATAGTCTTCAGTAGCCTTAGCACTGCGGTCGTTTACCGCACCCACTTGTAAATAAGGATCTTCCTTGCCCCTTATCGATGCCCACCACCTGTTTAAATCGTGGCTCAACGTGCCTGTACCAACTACCCCTAAACGGTATTGCTTAGATATGTTTTCGGCTTTTAATATAATCTTACTCATACCCTACAAAGCTAAGAAATTTTAATTCAAGGTTTTTTATTGATGGTATGATTATTTGATGGTATGATTTTAAATTTTGAATTTTGTTTGAACTGGAGTCATTACGAGTTTATCTACCGTAGGTAGGACTTTTTGCCTGCAGCAAAAAGGCGAAGCAATCCTGCCTACCGGCCAGGCAGGCTCGTCCAAAAAGAACAATCGAAATAAACCTTCCCCTCCAAAAAAAATCAGCCAAAAGGAACAAAAAAAGTTTGCTGTCACCATAAAATAAACTACTTTCGCACGCTTTATGAAAATAATTACTTTTACAACCTCCAAAATGACGCCGCCTTAACCGAGGTAATGCGTTATTTTTTGTACAATCCAAAAACTAAATTCGTAAAAACTAACTGTTGTTGTAAAACAACCTATACCAACCTTTTACCCATTTTTAAACACCCATTACTACCTTACTAATGAAAAAATATTTTAACTTATTCGACTTCAAACAAAAAGTAGATTACAAAATAGAAGTCCTTTCTGGTTTAACCGTTGCCTTGGCATTAGTGCCCGAAGCCATCGCATTTGCTATGATTGTTGGTTTTTCACCACTTACCGGTCTTTATGCTGCCTTTGTTATGGGCTTAGTTACTGCCATTTTAGGCGGCAGACCGGGAATGATTTCAGGAGCTACAGGAGCCATTGCCGTTATTTTTGTAGGACTGGTTATCGAGCTGAAAGATACCTTCCCAAACATAGAGGCAGAAACGATTTTGCATTATGTATTTGCTACGGTAATTGTTGCAGGGCTTATTCAAATTCTTGCAGGAGTATTAAGGTTGGGTAAATTTATTCGCTTGGTACCGCATCCGGTGATGTTTGGGTTTGTAAATGGGTTGGCTATCATTATTTTCTTGTCGCAGTTTCCTAACTTTTACCAAAAAGGTACCCATTTGCTATTAAACGGCAACGCCATGTGGATTATGCTAGGGCTTACTTTATTAACCATGTTAATTATGTGGGGCGTGCCAAAACTTACAAAAGCAGTGCCTTCCTCCTTAGTGGCGGTTGTTGTGGTTTCGACCTTAGTAATTGGTTTTGGTATCGATACGATGACCGTTGCCGACACCTTAAACGAAGGCGAAAGCATTAAAGGTGGTTTTCCTCCATTTTCACTGCCACAAATTCCTTTTAACTGGGTCACGCTTTCTATTATATTTCCCTATGCTGCCATTGTTGCCGGAGTGGGCTTGATTGAAAGTTTACTCTCGCTAAATATTATTGATGAAATTACCGAAACTCGAGGTAGTGGCAACAAAGAATGTATAGCACAGGGCACTGCAAATATTGCTTCGGGTTTCTTATCCGGTATGGGTGGTTGTGCTATGTTAGGACAAAGTTTAATTAATATTTCAGGTGGAGCCAGAGCACGTCTTTCGAGTATTGTGGCTTCGGTAATGCTCTTGGTGTTTATTATGTTTGGCTCTAGCCTCATCGAAAAACTTCCTATGGCAGCCCTCGTTGGTTTGATGTTTATGGTGGCTATCGGCACCTTTGAATGGGCAAGTTTACGAACCTTTAAAAAAATGCCGCTTTCTGATGTTATCGTGATGGTGCTAGTTACCATCATTACCGCCGTAACGCACAATTTAGCCATAGCCGTTATCGTTGGCGTTATTCTTTCAGCACTTGCCTATTCCTGGGAAAATGCCAAACGCATCCGTGCTAGAAAATCGATAGATGAAAACGGTGTGAAACATTACGAAATATATGGTCCTTTATTTTTTGGATCCGCCAGATTATTTGCTGAAAAATTTGATATCCTTAACGACCCCGACGAAATTATCATCGATTTTAAAGAAAGTAGAATCGCCGATATGTCTGCCATTGAAGCAGTAAATAGCATTACCCACCGCTATGCCAAACAAGGCAAAAAAGTACACCTGCGCCATTTAAGCAAAGACTGTATTGCCCTTTTACGAAATGCCGAAGCCATAATCGATGTAAACATCCTAGAAGATCCTACTTATAAAGTGGTTACCGATAAGTTGAAACAGATGGTTTGATGGTTTTTTGCCGCGCTTTGCCTACCTACGGTGGGTAAACTCGCAATGACGGTTTGATGGTATGATTTTGAATTTTAAATTATTTTTTTGATAGTTTGATTTCAATTGCCAAATAAGACCCCAGCAGGGTCTAATGTTTTTGGCGTTTCATATTTATTCGATAATGAAAACATATTTAATATGGAATAAAAAAATATAAACATTGGAACCCTCTGGATTCAAATTATAACATTCATGTTTTTGCTATAAACATTGGCACCCTCTAGGTTCCATAATATCAAATTAGAAAATTATCCTAATATCTCACGACCCCAGCGGGGTCTAATGTTTATAAAGAAATGTGTCAAGCAAATAAGACCCCAGCGGGGTCTAATGTTTTTGGCGTTTCATATTTATTCATTAATGAAAACATATTTAATGGAATAAAAAAAATGTAAACATATGAACCCTCTGGGTTCAAATTATAACATTCATGTTTTTGCTATAAACATTGGAACCCTCTGGGTTCAAATTATAACATTCATGTTTTTGCTATAAACATATGAACCCTCTGGGTTCCATAATATCAAATTAGAAAATTATGCTAATATCTAACGACCCCAGCGGGGTCTAATGTTTATAAAAAATTGTGTCAAGCAAATAAGACCCCAGCGGGGTCTAATGTTTTTGGCGTTTCATATTTATTCGATAATAAAAACATTTTCAATATGGAATAAAAAAATATAAACATTGGAACCCTCTGGGTTCCATAATATCAAATTAGAAAATTATGCTAATATCTAACGACCCCAGCGGGGTCTAATGTTTATAAAAAATTGTGTCAAGCAAATAAGACCCCAGCGGGGTCTAATGTTTTTGGCGTTTCATATTTATTCGATAATGAAAACATATTTAATATGGAATAAAAAA
>Ga0210054_1000845_pt1 | contig 27162 bp, 19 predicted proteins | sample CryGeymeta201516_FD_185470 | JGI IMG/M metagenome (GOLD analysis project Ga0210054, IMG submission 185470) | Groundwater microbial communities from Crystal Geyser aquifers in Utah, USA - Crystal Geyser metaG 2015-16 (SPAdes) (version 2) | ecosystem: Environmental > Aquatic > Deep subsurface >... | reverse complement strand
TACCAAACAAACCTTCTGCATAGACTATGCCTTTGCTCCGGATACATTCAGTGATTTTGAGGAGATAGATGGTTCTAAGTATAACCATCGGGTATCTGTGGTAGTAGGGTTTTAGGTAAATTGTTAGGAGTCAAGAAAAAAATAAGTTGTACGCCAAGAGTCACTCAAGACGCTTGGCTGGCAAGGCGCGTGACTTAAGGCATGGTGAACTATGCCTTAAGTCGCTTTGTCGCCGCTGGACGAGATGAAGTGGCAACCGAATACAGTTATTTTGTGACAAACCCTAATAGCCCATGGCAAACACATCTAAATTTGTTCGAGACCGTCTTATCCCAGCAATGGGGAGTGAAAAATGTAGTGTTGCTGTTGTAATTACCCCCTAACCCCCTTTATTAAGGGGGAATCCACCCACTAATCCCCGCCAGCGGGGGACAAAATACAAAAAATGCTGCCTTTTATTCTTGCCAGTTAAGCTTGTGTGGAAATGTCCCCCGTTGGCAAGGATTAGTGGGTGGAAAAATCTGGCAAAAAATTAGATGCGTTTGCCGCCCTGCCCTAATAGTTACCAAACACCTAAAATATCAGGAGGATATTATGCCCAAAAAGATTCTTGCAGTTGATGATGATATTGCTATTGTCAGGATGATCGAATTTAAGCTAAAGGCGGCTGGACTTGAGGTTGTTTGTGCTTTTAATGGTCAGGATGCCTTAAGCAAGATATTGGAGGATAAACCAGACTTGATTATCACTGATATTAATATGCCGATAATGACCGGTATTGAACTTATCCGCCAACTAAAGGGTTTGTCCGGATATAAGGATATTCCGACAATAATCCTTACTGCCAGGGGTGAAGATGAACAAAAAGAAGAGGCTAAACAAATTGGGGCAGATGTATTTGTAAATAAACCCTTTGCACCGAGCAGGCTTTTGGAAATAGTCCAACAGATGGCAGGTGAATAATTATGGATAACACAACGAATGGCGAACTTTCTTTGATGACCCAGAAACTTCTCGAAACATACGAGGAGCTGACCCTTATCTATGACCTTATCTCAAAGATAGGGGGTATGCTTGATCTAACAAAGGTCTTTGATAAGGTCGTAGATGAAGCTGTAACTACTTCTAAGGTTAAATGGGGTGGGATTTTCCTGATTGATGAATTAAATGGCAAATTGGAATTAAAGGCATCAAATCCAGTAGATAAAATACCACAAAAACTCATTGAATATAGTTGTGAAAAAGGCTTGATTAATCAGGCAATCCAAAGTGCCAGATCAATTATCGGCTCTGAGATGGATTCCTTTATCATGGTCGTTCCTCTAAAGGCTAAAGATACACAAATTGGTGTTATCTATCTATGCAATAAGATGGATGGGGATTCATTTTATTCTACAGAACTGAAATTGATAGAGACACTTGGCTTTATTGTTTCTTTTATCATTGAAAATGCAAGGCTATATCTCAGTCTCCAACAACTGTTTTTTTCAGCCATTGAATCACTTTCGTTTGCTATTGATGAAAAGGATTCTTATACACACGGACACTCAAAGCGGGTTACACAATACTCCTTAGAAATAGCCGAAACACTTGGATTGCCAGAGGAAGAAAAAACTATTCTTAAATTAGCTGCGGTGTTGCATGATGTAGGTAAGATTGGTATTCCGGAAACCATCCTTCATAAAAAAGGGAAGCTGGATTATGAAGATTGGGAAGAGATAAAACAGCATCCCATGAAAGGGGTTCATATCCTTCAACCTATGGAAGAATCTCAAGCGATAATGACTCCTGTTGATATTAGATTCAAAGATATACACGCTATCATAGACGGGGTAAAGTATCATCATGAACGATATGATGGCAAAGGCTATCCAGAACACCTTATAGGTGAAGATATTCCTCTTGTTGCCAGAATTATTGCTGTGGCTGATGCCTATGATGCTATGACCTCTGACCGTGCTTATCGAAAAGGGATGAGCAATAGTGATGCCTGCATGGAACTTAAATCTAATGCCGGGCAACAACATGATCCTGCGATTGTCAAGGTGTTTTTGAAACTCAAAGGGAAAGGTTGATGAGTTGATAAGTTGATGAGTTTATGGGTTTATGAATTTGTGTTCCTTCAACTCATCAACAATAGTTAACTCAAGGAGACTGGTGGGGAGAACAATGAAAACTAAAAAGCAAAAATATCCATGGTTATTAATCAGTCTTGTGGTTGGTATCCTTGTCTCAAGTCTATATGGCAGCGGCTTGTTAGATAGGTTAGAATGGGTAGTGTATGATCTGAAATTCCAACTTCGAGGGAAGATGGTTTCAGACAAAAATATAGTTATTGTTGCCATTGACGAGCAGAGCCTGAAAGATCTTGGAAGGTGGCCATGGAGTAGAAGATGCCATGCTGAGTTGATTGATAAATTATCTCGAGCAGGTGCCAGAACAATTGCATTTGATGTGCTTCTGGCTGAACCGGAATGGCAGGACCCTGATGGCGATAAAAAGCTGGTTCAAGCCACGAAAGCATCAAGCAACATTATTTATCTGACTGCTTGCAACTTTATTGAAGGGAAACTCAAATGGATTAAACCATTCCCTTGCCTGGCACAAGCAGCCGCAGGGCTGGGACATGGCGAGTTAGAGTCGCCCACAGATGGTGTTCAGCGACGGATTAAATTAGCTCGGGAGATTAAAGGGGAGAGGTTTTATGCCTTTGGTCTGGAAATAGTCCGTAACTATTTGAGGGTTAAAAAGATAGATGAGCTTGAAGACTCAATTGCTTGTGGAAATTTAAGACTACCAAAGCGGCCCATGTATATAAACTTTACTGGTTCAAGCTATGAACAAATATCCTACTGGCGAGTATTATCTGGTAAATTCCCAGCTGATTTTTTTAAGGGAAAAATTGTTCTGGTTGGAGCCACAGCTAAATGTATGGGGGATATCCGATTAACACCATTTTCAAAAGGCATTCCCCTTGCCAATGGAATAGAGATTCATGCTGATATTATTCAAACCATATTAAAAGGAAATTATATTATCCCATTAAATAAACTCAGCATTATCCTCTTAATCCTTTTGTTATCTTTAGGCACAGCGATACTTATTCAGGGGCTAAAAATCAGGCATGGGATAATAGTTATAGGATTACTGCTGGCAAACATTGCCATTGTCTGCTTTTCAGCCTTTTATCACCTTCATCTGCATGTTCCTTTTATCCCTCTTGTCTTAGTAATACTCTTAGTTGCTATAAGTATTATTTTCTGGAAGATATTTTTAGTTGAACAAAAATTAACCGAAAAGATACTTGAGTTTTTCAAGGTTACCAGAAAAAAAGAGGATATGATAGAACAGGTAGAGGCTATTGCTGAACTTACCAGAAGATTAAAAGAGCTTGATCAATTAAAATCAGACTTAATGTCCATGGTGGCTCATGATTTTCGTACCCCACTCACTGTGATTAAGGGATATACAGCCTTGATGCTGGATGGAGATGCAGGGACTATCAGCAAAACACAACAAGAGTTTTTGAATACAATTGATGAGAGTTCGGACAAGTTGCTGAATTTGATTACAGATTTTCTTGATGTGACCAGAATAGAATCAGGAAAGTTTGAGATGAAATATACAGAATTTGATCTTAAGGAATTGATTGTTTCCGTAATTAAAGGATTTAACGAAATATCTCGAGGAAAGAATATTGCCTTACAATTAAATATTCAGGATGAATTGCTTCAAATAAGAGCAGACAAAGATCGCTTGCAACAGGTATTAGATAATTTAATAGGTAATGCCATTAAGTATACCCCAGAAAATGGCTGTGTAACCATAGAAGCAGGAGGACTTGAAAACGAAAATATCAGGGTAAGTATTTGTGATACAGGGATAGGTATCCCTACAGCGGAATTGGAAAAGGTGTTTGATAAATTCTTCCGAGCAAGCTCAGGACAAAAATTTGCATCAGGCACAGGTTTTGGATTATCAATTGTTAAGAGCATTATTGATAAACATAACGGCTCTATCAGCGTTGAAAGTGAATTGGGTAAGGGGAGTAAATTTACCTTCTGTTTGCCAGAGGGAAGAGTGGCTTGAAAAATCTTGACAGGTTTTTGGTTGACAAATAGATAGGGATATGGTATGATATGAATTATGAAATTGCTTGAGTATATAATTCCATATGAGGTGAAAGGGCATTGAGTAAAACGGAACAGGAAAAAAGGGAAATACAGTTTATACGGGAAAATTACCAGAAGATAACTATCTCAAGTATGGCAAGACGGCTTGGACAAAGTGAACCATATGTCAAAAATAAAATGTCTGAGTTGCGTTTGACTCCAAGCAAAATACAGGGGCACCAGGCAGCTGTATTCATGTTGAGTACACGACCTATTTTTTCTCCATTAAATATGACTCAATTATACATAGGGTTGCTTTTATTTTTAGTTACCCTTGGTTTGTATCTGCACACCCTGACTCCAACCATAGGATTTCATGATAGTGGTGATATGATAACTGCTGCTTATGGTCTGGGTATTCCTCATCCTCCGGGATATCCATTGTATTGTCTGCTTGGCAAGCTGTTTACCTTTATTTCTATGGGAAATATTGCTTATAGATTAAATATTATGTCTGCTATCTTTGCTGCATTAGCAGTATTAGTAATATATTTTATCCTTGTCAAGACAACACAGCAAATAATTCCGTCAATCATTGCTGCACTGAGTCTGGCATTGACAAGTACATTCTGGGAACAAGCGATTATTGCTGAAAAATATACCCTTAATGCATTCTTTCTGGCTATTTTAATCTTTATCCTTTTGAAATGGCAAGAGATAATCCGTGACCCTAAATATGGATATAACCATAAGCATACCAATCGAATACTCTATGTCTTTGCCCTTGTTCTGGGACTGAGTTTTACCCATCATCTTCAGACCATATTTATTGTACCGGCTGCCCTTTATTTTCTATTGGTAGCGAATTTTCAGGATATTAAGAGGATAAAAAAAGATACCCTGCTAAAAACAGTTGGCATTCTCTTTATTCCAATTGCTCTCTATCTTTATCTACCCTTGAGAGCATCTGCCCATCCTATAGCAAATTGGGGCGATCCAGAAACCCTTGAACGATTTATCAGCCACATTAGTGCTGCGGCATACAAGGGGTTTTTCTCGGCAGAAACACTTCTGGCTAATCTCATGAATCATATACAGTTTTTTCCAAAACAGTTTACTACTATCTTTCTTTTAATTGGCATATTTGGCGGGATTGTTGTATTTATGACTAATCGGCACTTTTTTATCTTTTTGGCAATTATTGTCATTGCTGATATTTGCCATTCTATTCGATACACTATTCCCAATATTGAGGATTACTACATCCCAACATATATGGTTATCTCTATATGGATTGGATATGGTATCATTGGATTGATTAATATCATGCGGCGAGGGTACAGCCTCTTAGAGGAACAGCAAAAAAAGAAAAAGCATCCATTCCCTAAGTTTTGTTCCATTATTCCAAGGTTTATTATCCCTGGAATATTTTTGATATTGCTTATTATTCCATTTTTACTCCATTACTCTCATAATAATCGGAGTAAATATTATCTGGCTTATGACATGGGGCTGAATATGTTGGATCCATTAAAGAAAAATGCTGTGGTTATTACCAAAGGGGATGATGATTTATTTCCATTATGGTATCATCAAAGGGTTGAAAATTATCGCACTGATGTGGCTTTGTTTAATCTTATTCTGCTGCAAAATAAATGGCATTTAGAAGAAAACAAGCGAAATCATCCATATCTCATCCTTCCTCCCAAATCTGCCGCACTAGTTACCTCTACTGTTTCGGATGGCTTGGATGATGTCAGCCGTACAAACTTAGTTGGACTTGTGCAGCAAAATTTCATGGCAAATCCAGTATATTCTTATTTTGTAGAGTCAATCTCCAGTCGTTACACCCTGACTCCGGTAGGCATTTTGAGTCTGGTTTTGCCCAAAGATGCTTCCATGGGGACAATTGCATCTCAAATATGCAATAAAAAACTTCGCTACCTGCGAGGTGTTAAGGATGGGGGTATAACTGATCGCAGGGGATTGGAAACCATAAAGATATATTCCATGACATACAGCAACCGTGGAAATACGAACTTGAATCTTGGGAATATGCCTCTGGCATTATCTGATTTTCAGGAAGTAGTAAATATCAGCCCGCGTGATGGGGATGCAAGGTATAACCTTGGGGCAATATATGGATCCATGCAGGATTATCGAAGGGCAATAATTGAATTTAAGAAGTCTCTGGAGTTTAAGCCAAATAATATAGCCGCATATCATGGTTTGGGCATGTCTTATCAAAAGATAGGGAAAATGGTGGAGGCACGGCAGGCATATAACAAGGTATTGGAATTATCCCCGGGGGATCCAACTGCAACTGCGGCATTGGCTGCGATGGGGGATATCTGACAAGGCAATAGTAAGTTTAAGGAGGAAGATGAATTCTATGAGATACAAGGTAAATCTCAAAAGAACCGATGAAGGTTACGCTGTATGGGTACCTGGTCTTCCTGGCTGTTGGTCACAAGGAAGAACAGAAGAAGAATCTTTAGAAAATATCAGCGATGCTATACAATCATATCTAAAAACTGTTGAAGAACTAAATAGAGACAATGATTCACGATATATAGAGATTGGAGAGGTAAGTTATGCCTAAGTTGCCCGGGATAAATCATCAGCGAGCTGTAAAAGTTTTTGAAAAAGTAGATTTTTGGATTGCAAGAGAAGGGAAGCACATAACAATGACTAATGGAAATCGAATCATTACTATTCCAAGAGCAAATCCAGTTGACGCCTATACAATGGGGGGTATTATTAAAGATGCAGGTATTAGTATTGAGAAATTTAAGGAACTTTTATAAGGATTAATCTTATTTTTATTGTCTGTAATGGTAGTTATACTCAAGTGGGGCATAAATTGCGTTTTTCGATAGTCTTAATCAACGATAACTGCGTTGTTCAGGTTCGCAATAGTATACTATTGCGAACCTTGCACGCCTTGCTCTCCTTGATTAATCCTTACCAAAAAAATCGCAATTTATGCCCCACTTGAGTATAAAATGGTGCGTAAAATCAGGGATAAACATCATAATGCCATAGACTATTCTATAATCAAGGGGTGCAATAATGAAAAAGATACTATGTGTTGATGATGAACCAGGGATATTAAAAGTGGTAGAGGTTGTTTTTCAATTAGAGGGATTTGAGGTGCATACTGCTTTGAGCGGGTATGAGATGTTTGAAAAGCTCCAATCTTTAACCCCGGATATTATTTTGCTTGATGTTCTTATGCCAGGCATGGATGGGTTTGAGGTTTGTCAGAAATTAAAGGCAGAAAAAGAGACTGAAAAAATCCCTGTTGTTATGTTCAGTGTCAGGTGTGACATAAAGGATGTAGAAAGGGCAACTCAGGCAGGTGCGTGCCGTCATATTCCAAAACCGGTTGGCATGGATAATCTTGTGCAGCAGATAAAAGAGGTGCTGAAAGAGATGGAGCAGGAGTCTTGAAAATTTACAATACCCTTACTAAAACAAAAGAACCCTTTATTCCCTTGATCACAGATAGGGTGGGAATGTATGTTTGTGGCATTACACCGTATGATTCTTGCCATGTTGGTCATGCCCGTTGCTATGTTGCCTTTGATGTTATCAGAAGGTATCTTGAATATAGCGGGTATGTTGTTACGCACATTCAAAATTTTACAGATATTGATGATAAGATAATAAACAGGGCAAGGGAGAGGAATGTATCGCCTTCTAAACTCTCAAAACAGTACGAGGATGAATATTTTACTTGTATGGATAGCTTGGGGATAAAAAGGGCAGATGAATACCCGAAGGTTACTAAGCATATTCCTGAAATCATTGAATTTGTTCAGGTGTTGATAAATAAGGGGCATGCCTATGTTTTGGGCGGAAGTGTCTATTTTGAGGTATCTTCCTTTCCTGAATATGGCAAACTCTCTGGCAGAAGGGTTGAAGATTTATTGGCTGGGGCAAGGGTTGAGGTAGATGAACAAAAAAGACACCCGGCTGATTTTGCTCTGTGGAAGAATGCTAAACCAGAAGAGCCTTCATGGGATAGCCCCTGGGGTAAGGGACGACCCGGCTGGCATATTGAGTGTTCAGCCATGTCGCAAAAATATCTGGGGAATACCTTTGATATTCATGGTGGTGGACAGGACTTGATATTTCCCCATCATGAAAATGAGATAGCCCAGTCTGAAGGCTATACCGGACAACAATTTGCAAAATACTGGATTCATAATGGATTTGTTACTGTCCACAAAGAAAAGATGTCAAAATCTTTGGGCAATTTCTTTGTCCTCAAAGAGGCACTTTCGCAATATCATCCACAGATAGTCAGGCTATTTTTATTAACTACCCACTATCGTTCACCAATGGATTTTAGTCCGGATAAGTTGGATATGACTAAGGCAAGTTTGGAGAGGGTTTATAATCTTACGGATAAGTTGAGGGAGATGGGGTGTTTTGGGTTTGATATGGAAGAAAGTATAGACAGGGATAATGTGATGAAACATCATCCATATCCAGAGGCATATAAATGTGTCCAAGTAATCCAGAAAACAGAGGAACGGTTCAAGGCAGCTATGGACGATGACTTCAACTTTCCAGAGGCACTGGCTGTCATACATGAACTTATCACTGTAACCAACAAGCTCATTTCATTGCTGGATGCCATAGATGTTTCATCAGTTGCTGATAATGAGGCAACTGCAATTGTGGCGGCTGGAAAGCAATGCTTGAAATATTCTGCCTGTCTGCTTACCCAATTGGCTGAAAATGTGCTGGGAATTCGTGTGCAGAGGGAAAGATTGGGACAGGGATGTAATGGACAGAAGACATTGACTGATGGGTTGATGCAACTCATCATTGACCTTCGTCAGACTGCCAGAGAGACAAAAAACTTCCAAATGGCTGATATCATTCGGGATAGGCTAAAGGCATTGGGTGTTACCCTTGAGGATACGGCTGAGGGGACAAGGTGGAAGTAGAAAGAGAAGTCGAAATTACAGTAAATGATGTCGATGAAACGGCTTATTTGATGCAATCAGAACCGAATAAAAAGCGGTTATTGCAATCTATTCAGAATATATACTCAAGTGGGGCATAAATTGCGTTTTTCGCTAGTCTTAATCAACGATAGCTGCGTTGTTCAGGTTCGCAATAGTACACTATTGCGAACCTTGCACGCCTTGCTCTCCTTGATTAATCCTTACCAAAAAATCGTAATTTATGCCCCACTTGAGTATAAATAATCAACGGAATCTGATTGAAGTCCCTCAGAATACGCTACAATGAAACGGATTATTTTCGAGACCAATGCATTTGAAGATTTTGCGGGTTGGGCTACTGAGGACAAAAAGGAGAAGAAATAATGTCTGTATTAGTTGCCCAACAAGTAAGCTCGCTTTCTGTGAATGAATTGTTTGAGTTGATTCAAAAAGCAGTTCGAGGCGAGATGATGCGCTTTTTTGAGCTTGATCAAGAATTAATTGCAGAGTCACCACCAATTCGGAAGATAGATACCGTTATGGAGAAGATGGGAGCTACAGGTAAATATAACAAGGAATTTCTTGATTCTTTGCGAAAGAGGATGGAGCAATCCAAAACATTTGGATGAAAATTCTACCACTTCATTCTGCTTTAGAAAGATATTTGCAAAAACATAGGTTGACAAGAAGGTGGCAAAAGCAACTACAGTTATTTGAACAAAATTGGAGACATACAGGATTACGAACAGAAATGTTAGAGCCAAAAGAGTTGCGCATATATTCATTTCGTGTTGACTTGCAATATCGTGCTGTATTTGTATTTGCAGACAAAGAAACGGTAGAAATTATTGATATTAACAACCATTATGAATAAGAAAGTAACCAAAAGGTAACCGCAAGAGATTGCCCATACAACGATTTGCAATACGAGGTACTATGAATCTTATTGTATCCCCATCCGAATTAAATGGCAAGGTTATAATACCTGCCTCAAAATCACATACTATCCGAGCCGTTGTTATTGCTTCTCTGGCTGAGGGTACCTCAGAGATTATCAATCCATTGTATTCAAGTGATACCTTATCAGCGGTAACCGTGTGTCAGGGGTTGGGGGTAAGGATAGAATTGGGGGAAAAGCAAGGCACAGAGGCACAAAGGCACAAAGGCACAGAGGGAGAGGTATCATCTCAGAATGGCGCATTTTCAGAGGAAAGCTGGATTGTCCATGGAACAAGCGGAAAAATCATGACCCCGGAGAATATTCTTGATGTAGGGAATTCTGGCACAACCTTGTATATTACCCTTGCTATGGCTGCTTTGAGTGATGGGTATTCTGTATTTACCGGAGATGAACAGACCAGACGCAGAACTGCCCAAGCCTTGATTGACGGACTTAACAGCCTTGGTGCTCATGTATTTTCCACAAGGGGAAATTCCTGTGCCCCAATTGTTGTGAAAGGCAGGATGAGGGGAGGGGAGATAACCATTGATGGAAGTAAAACATCCCAATACATTTCCAGTCTGCTCATAGCCTGTCCCTTAGCTGATAATGATACAAAAATATGCGTGATAAATGTTACTGAAGAACCATACATTCAGATGACCATGAATTGGCTTGATGAGCAGGGCATAGAATACTCGCATAAGGGTATGGATTATTTTCACATAAAGGGTGGACAGAGGTATCGTTCGTTCAAGAAAAGGATGCCAGGAGATTTTTCTTCGGCTGCATTCTTTCTCTGTGCTGGGGCAATTACTAATTCAGACATAACGCTTATAGGATTGGATATGAATGATTCACAAGGGGATAAGGCTGTTGTGGGTATGCTGAGTCACATGGGTGCAGAGATAGAGGTTCTCCCATCTGATGATTATTATGGAGGAGGAAACATCAGTATTCATAATAAACAATTACATGGTGCTGAGTTTGATCTTAAGGACACACCGGATGCCTTGCCAGCCATGGCTGTGGCAGGATGCTTTGCCCAAGGGGTTACAAGGTTGGTTAATGTCCCGCAGGCACGGCTCAAGGAAACAGATCGTATCAAGGTAATGTGTGAGGAACTCTCGAAAATGGGGGCAAGGATACTGGAGTTGCCAGATGGTTTGGAAATTAAGGAAAGCGAACTCCATGGTGCCTCTGTCCATGGGCATGGTGACCATCGGGTTGTTATGGCTTTGGCTGTTGCTGGACTGGCAGCAAAGGGGCAAACTATTATTGATACTGCGGAATCTATGAACATAACATTTCCTGATTTTGCCCAATTGATGCAGGATATTGGGGGAAGGATGGTATTTCAGTCGGTATAAAATCAGAGACATTACCATGGTAACCCGCACTCTGAATTTGTTCGAGATTGTCTCATTCTATCAATGGGGGGAGTGAAAAATGCAGTGTTGCTGTTGTAACAACCCACTAAGCCCCCTTTAATGAGGTTCTATAACGAATCATAAGGAGGGCGTCCCCTCCTACCACCGCCAGCAGGGGACATTGCGGAAAAATGCGTTACTTTTTTTGAACCATGCCTTGCCGCGACTGATGAATGGAGCTATACAAGTATGAAAAAGAATGACTTGCAATCAAATAAAAAACAAATAATTCTCTACATTACGCCTAATGGTGATGTCAAGATGGAAGTATTTTTGCAAGACGAAACGCTTTGGTTGACACAAAAAATGATGGCAGAGTTGTTTGGAGTTGAAATAAACACCATTAATTACCATCTCAAGGAAATATTTAAAAGCGGTGAATTAGAGGAAAATTCAGTTATTCGAAAAAATCGAATAACTGCTTCTGATAAAAAAGACTACCTCACGACTTTTTACAACCTTGATGCCATTATTGCGGTTGGTTATCGGGTCAATTCCAAGCGAGCCACACAATTTCGTATTTGGGCAACACAGATCTTAAAAGAATATATTATCAAAGGCTTTGCCATGGATGACGAACGGCTGAAAAATCCCAGCAATATTTTTGGCAAGGACTATTTTGAAGAACAATTATCGCGAATCAGGAATATCCGCTCCAGCGAACGGAGATTCTATCAGAAAATTGCCGACATTTACGCTCAGTGTAGTGCTGACTATGATCCAAACGAAGAAATTACAAGGCAATTTTTTGCTACCGTGCAAAACAAACTCCACTGGGCGATAACCGGTCAAACTGCGGCGGAAATTATTTATCAAAGGGTTGGGGGTGAAAAACCAAATATGGGCTTAACCACTTGGAAAAACGCTCCAAAAGGAGACATTAGAAAAACTGATGTCAGTATTGCTAAAAATTACCTGAATGAAAAAGAATTGGATGGATTAAACAGAATTGTAACCATGTATCTTGACTATGCGGAAATGCAGGCACAAAAAGGTGTTGTGATGTATATGAAAGACTGGGTGGAGAAATTGGATGCCTTTTTGCAATTCAACGAAAAAGAAGTTTTGCAGGATAGTGGTAAAATCAGTCATGCAGTGGCAATAGTATTAGCTGAAAGTGAATATGAAAAATATCGGGTTATTCAAGACCGTATGTTTGAATCGGACTTTGATCGTGAAGTGAAAAAAATATTAAAAAATCAAATAGGAGATTAGCGTTATGTTAGGTTGTGGTATTGGGACATTGTTTCAGGTAACAGTTGCGGGTGGTTCTTATCAGGATGGGAATACTACGCATATTCAGGGGATTCCACCGGGTATTAAAATTACAGAGGAGGAGATATACGCAGATCTTTTGCTTAGAAAGCCGGGGCAGGATGAATTGACTTCTCCAAGGAGAGAGCCGGATATTCCGATTATTTATAGTGGGATAAATGCAGCAGATACTATGCCGGGGTTTTCAAATAAGGGGTTGACCAATGGTACGCCCATGGTTATCCTGATCCCAAACATGGACAGGCATTTTGAGCATATTGATGCGTATCAGCAGACAAATCGGACACCCCGTCCGGGTCACGCATCCTATGCCTCATATCAAAAATATGGGGAGTGTGATGATGCTATTGGTGCGGGGATATTCAGCGGAAGATATACCTGTACCATTGTGGCTGCTGGTGTAGTGGCAAAAGCGATTTTGAAAAGGCATGGTATTGAGGTTACGGGTTATATCAAGGAGGCAGCTGGTGTGCAGTCGCCGGATATGCCTATTGAAAAAATAAGAGAAAAGGTGACTGCCTTCCGTGAAATGCGGAAAAAGCATGATCCGGTATATGATATTATATTTGGACAGGGGTTGATTAGACCGGAGATGAGATTGTTGGAAAAAATGTGTATTCTGGCTGAGTTTGAACCAAAAATCCCTGAACTCTATGCTCAGGGCAAAAAGATGGATGAGGAATTTATTCGCAAGGAATATGGCGTTCACTCAAAGCTGAATTGCCCTGACCTTGAGGCTGCGGATGAGATGTATAGGCGAATTATAGAGATTACTCAGGATGGTGATTCGAGTGGTGGGTTGGTTGAGGTTGTGGCAACAGGATTACCCGCAGGCATGGGTGAGCCGGTTTTCAGAAAGTTAGATGGTGAATTGGGAAAAATGATGAGTATTGCCGCAGTAAAGGCAGTGGAAGTTGGTGATGGATATAAGGTTAAGGATATGCGGGGTTCAGAATGTAATGATCAAATGTATGGTGAGGCTGGCAAGGTTTGTTTTAAGTCAAACCATGCGGGTGGTATTGCTGGTGGATTAACTACTGGTCAATCACTTGTGGTCAGGCTGGCTGTAAAACCTACACCAACCATTGCCAAGTCACAGTCTACGATTGATAAGGTCAGCCATGAAACCAAGATATTATCTGCGGTTACCCGACGGGATCCAACCATTGTGCCACGAGTCTGGCCTGTGGCTGAGGCTTTTGTTTCTATCATTCTGCTGGATCACTATATGCAGCATCTGGCGTATCAGGGAATTTGTGGAAGATGAAAAATGTCGACCTGTGCAATCGGAATTATCGGTTGCACAGGTGGGAAAATTTCACGAGATTAACACGAGGAAATAATAACATCTTGTGAAAATCTTGTGTAATCTGTGATTTATTGTAACTACTCACCACAAAGGCACGAAGACACAAAAAGTTGATAAGTTGAATAGTTGATGGGTTGATAAGTGGATGAATTGATAGGAAATGTTTATGAATTATGAATCTGTGTTCCTTTAACCCATAAACTCATCAACCTATCAACTTATGTGTTCTCCGTGGTAAATTCCTTTACCTGAGTAGTTACGATTTATTTCTATTCCTCTTCTTTGTGCCCTCTGTGTTCTCTGCGGTTAATCTTCAAATTTAACAAAGTGTAGTTACCTTACGATAAATGAAAATTGATGAGTGTTGTCTAAATCACCATAAGGGATATAGGCATAGTCAAATTGATAGTTGGTTATCTTGAATCCAGTGCCTACGGTTAAACCTATATCCGCTTTGTTATTTACTTGCCTAAGGTTTAATCCTGCTCGTAAAGCTAATAAATTAGCAATCCAATATTCGCCACCTACATTAAAGTGTAGTTTATTTTCTATGGGTTTGTTAATATCCAAGGCTAACAATAGGTTATCGTATCTATATGCTATACCTGCTTTAATATTAAGAGGTAAAGAGTCACCTTCTTTCTCGTACTTTATCTGGCTTCCTTTGCCACATTTTTTTACCTCTTTATGGAGTTATACTCTTTTGGGATTTCATTGGTTGCAATAAAATTCCAAACCCCAAATTCGATTTTAATCAATCTTAGCCCGATAATAGATATACACCTTCTTACCGCCTAATAGTTGACCAATATTTACAGTAATAGCATCATTTTTATACTCGCCTTCATCATCACCAGAGGCATCTGTTAAGGTGTTAGTCCCAAGCCTTAAGCTGCCAGTAGCATAACTTATTCCGCTAGGCAAGGTATCTTTTAATACTACCTCAACGGCTGTAGCCTCACCTTTGTTTTCCAGCTCGACCTGATACTCAATTACCTGACCAGGAATACCACTAGTAGGATCGCTGTAAGTCGTTCCAGTCCCCTCAACAGAGATATTTCTTGCCGCTTTGGTAATTACGACATCAGGAGGGCTCATTGTCGAAAAAATCTTGAGCAACCCATCTCTTATCCACTCATTCTGCATAAAATACTTCCAGATTAATCCACTACGATAATTCTCAATCATAATCAACATAGGTCCCTGGTCAATGCCAAAATAAATATGATTATACCATGAACCGTTATAATTAGTAGTAACGGTGGCATTGGACGGATTATAGGCATCTCCAAAACCAAACAAGTATCTCCATAGGTCTGTATTTTGGAAATAATGTTTGAGTGCAGAAATAGACTCATCAGGACGAAATGCGATACTACTTCCTGCCCCATAAGGTGCTATCGTGCCATCGTCTTTTAGTTCAGCAGAGGGTGGTGCACCATAGGCATGATAGAGCTCCTCCGGAGGATAGAGAATATCTGGTCCTTCGCAGGCAGTCAGCCCCCAAGCTTCATAGTTTTTGTCTTTAGAGTATTGCCAGTTAGCTCCAGCTGCATTTACGGAATTTTCCCACCAATTAATCGGGATAATCGGATGATTATCAGACCCAAGGTCTTTAAGTTTAAGCCAGCAATGAGCAAAGGAATAGGTAAATAAAGAGCCTGGGTGAGATTGAATGAGTGAATAACTGCTGTATGTTCCCCACTGCCTATTCCATGCATAAAAGGTATTAGTGCCTACAGGATGGGTTGGTGAAGCAATACCCAGAAGGCAAAGAAGCATTACCTCATCAGTGGAATAATCCCATACAAAGGGTTCATCAGGTCTATCAAAGGAACGATTAGTAAATCTCCCTCCTTCATCTCCATAAGAACTGGTTGCATATTCATTCCCCGGCTTCCAGGCAGAGAAGAACTGATTAGAATAGGTCCCATACCATGGCCAACCCTTATTATCCGCCTTCTCTTTGGTATAAAGAAATTTATCCCAAAGAACACTTCTATAAAGTTTATCTGCCTCTGTTTTTATCTCTTCCCCAAAATACTCTCCTGCTGTCAAAACACCACATACTAACAATGCTGTATCGATAGTAGATAGTTCACTATCTCCCTTCCTTTTTGGTGTAGCCCCACCCGTCCCCGGGTCCAAAAAGTGATAAAAGAATCCCCATTTACCATAATTATATGGGTCTTTAGATTGTTTTTCAGTAATATTATTACAGGTTTTGATAATTTTAAGGGTTTTATTATAAGCATCAGTTTTACTAATCCATCCCCTCTCTGCACCGATACATAATGCTGTTAAGCCAAAACCGGTTGCCGAAATACTAATAAGGTCAGGGAAGGTAGACCTATCCAGAATCAACCCACTTTTTGGCTCTGCCCAGTCCAGAAAATACTTAAATGTCCTCTTATTAATAAACTCAAGGAAGCTATCATTGTCAGTAATCACAAAAGGCACATCATCTTCATCTACAAAAGAAATATTGTCTATATAGAATGTACCGGATGTCCCATTATAGGCACTCTCTACGACAAAGACCATCTCTTTCATCTTAGTCGGGTCAGGGGGATGTTGATTATACGACCAAAACTTAGAATTGGTAACATCTGCATCTAAAACTATAGGTTTCCATTCTGTATCTTTATCATCTATGGAGATATATTTATAGGCGGTGTAACTATGCCTTTCATCCTTTGACCTATTATCCTTTAGTTCGAGTTTAATGATGTGTTGATTATTACTGATGCCGCTCCCTCTAACCCAAAAGATGAGCAAATCAAAATCCTTTGCACCTTCTTCTAAAGAGCCATATATATCATTAAAATTGAGGCAATATTCAGGGTAATCCAGAGATTCCCAGATGCCGGTATAACTTCCAGTCTCCGGCAGGTTATATGCCATTTTGAGAGAGGCTCCTTGAGTCCCATAATGAACAGTAGTAGAAAAGGTTGACTCTATAAATTCACCGTTGAGTTTGCCCCAATTACCACAGAAGTCATTAAACCATACATTTTTGCTATTAAAATTATTAAAGATGTAGTTGAGACCTCCTGTAAATTCTATTGGACAGTTATGGTAAGATTGTCCTGGGGTTTGGTTTCCAGCAAAATCTTGAGCAACTGCCCTTATGGAGTATTCTTTATCTAATCTTAGCCCTGAGATATACCAGACGAGCTCGTAAGTATCGTTAATTAGTTCATAGTCAGTTCCGATGGTATGCCAGATGTTTCCGTTATCATCAGAGTATTCAAACCGAACACCCTCTAATGTATCATCTATTGCCCCAGAGGAAGCGTTGACAGTCAGGATATTCTTCATCCCAAAGATATGCCCATTCGCTATAGATACGCCGTTATTCTTGAGGTTAGTTGGTGAAGTAGGGAAAGTAGTATCCGGGGCATATCCTTCTTTTTCAAATTGGACATCATCAATGTAAACACCACCAATCCTGTGAACTACTTGACTGTTTTCATATACAAAGTTTATGTGTTTAATACTTTCTTTATCCAGTGAAGGAAAATCTGTGAGCAATAAAGAAAATTTCTGCCAATCAGTAGTGATGTTATCAATCCGATTGAATCTATTATAGTTACAGTAACGATCCCCAAGTTCTATCTTTACCTTTTTTGGATTTTCAGTCTCTGATTTTGCCTTTACCCACAAGGTAAGTTTGTCATAGGCACTAAAGTTATGCTGTATAGCCGTCCAACCATCTCCTCCACCACCAAATATCTTAAACACACCTGCCCAGCCACTTGTTACATCATATTCTGATAATAAGCTGTTTGGAGTATTGTGATAAGTGGAGGTAGCGATAGAATAGGTCTTTGACCCACCCTCGCTATCCATATTTCCCATATTCCCACCCAATGCGTTTATTCCTAATTTATCACCATAATGGTCTATCCGTACACAGCCGGTAAAATAGGTGCCAAACAAGATATCATCGATATAGATTATGCTATTCAGTGGGCTACCATTAACAGTGCTTTGATAATTTTCAAAGACAACCACGAATTCATTCATACTTGTCCAATCATCAATGTTTGCAAAGGCATCTAAAGGGATAACCACCTTCTGCCACTGTGTAGTTACACCACTATCCAAATAATCAGTAACATAAACTGCGGCTTTGTTTCTATCAGTATCTGTACCATTATTTTTAAGCTCTATCTTAAAGAATTCGCCACCTTTAATTCCTTTTACCCAAAAAGACAAATATTTGAACTTACTCAAATCCTTGCCTTCCAGCTTACTAAAGTAGCCAGAAGAGCTTTCAGAATTAGAGACATCATATATCAATTCCAGGGAAAAGCCGGCTCTTCCTTTAACATTATCAAGATTAGTATTATAAACCCTGGTAATGAAGGTTCCTGTAGCAAGATTATTTGGTGGCAGGCTACCCCATCCCCCTCCTGATCCACCAAGATTATTAATCAGGCTTCCATCATTGAAATCATCTAAGAGGAGGACTTCATTAGCAAATACAGGGGTTGCTATTCCTGTTATAATTATAATAAAGAAAAGTAAAATAATCTGCCTCATTTTTATCTCCTACCAATACCTTTAACGCATTTTTACCCATTTTAATCTACCTCCTTTAAGTTACAGATTATTTGCATATAATCTGTATCGTTACTTAATTATCGCTATCTTGCCTTTCTTATTGCTCAAGGTACTACTATGGATTGTATAGATATACAATCCGCTGGCGAGGTCTTTTGCCTCGTTCCATGTATAACTGTCCTGATTACCTTCTATCTCTTTAACTAATTCACCAGCCAGATTAAATACCCTGATATGCCAGTTACTTCCCAGATTAGCAAAGGTAATCCCTGTAATTCCTGAATGAGTAGTAGTTGGTCGATACGGATTGGGATAGACCTTGAATTCTGTTAATGGCAATGGCTCAATAATCTCTCGTAATACCTTTATGAATTCTTGAGATTCCTGCTGAATTTCAGGACTGTTTTCTAAACTGGCAAGAACATTCTTAACATTCTCAAGCAGGTCAGGTCTATTTCTTAGGACTTGACGATATGCATCAATTAAGGTGTTATCTGTTTTCATTGTTGGTGTAGATAGTGCTAATGTCTTTGGATGTGTCTTACCATAGTTCTGGATAATAGCATGCACATCAATTAGATCTACCACACCATCACCATTAGCATCGGCATAGACGGCATCCGGACAGGGTGGCTCAATCATTCCCCAGTAAGGTGCAGTCCACGGTTTCCATTCAATGGCAACAGTCTCTAATCCTTCCCACTTTGCATCAAAGGATAGGCTCTTTAATCCCGTGACTGGATTATCGATATCCCCAACCTGAATATCCATTATAAACTCTTGTCCGGGTAATATCGAAGGATAAACTATGGGTTTGATAGCAACCTCGTTGACTCTCATCTCTTTAGACTCAGGCAAAAGGCTAATCCATTGAACAGTGCTATTATAAGCCTCAAGACCGTCTAAACTAAAGGTGATTGTTCCTAATTGTGCCTGGTTGGATATTTTGAGCTTTATATCAAGCACACTGCCATATCCTGTAGCACCACCTGTCCCTGTCTTTCTCCGCATCATAAATTGTACCTTACCTTCTGATTTAACAATATCAAATATCTGGAGGTCGTTACCAATAAAATCCCCTGGTGTAATATTTAATATCTCAATATCGTTTGCAGATGTCCAGGTAAGTGTGCCAAATATTGTGAACAAATCCTCAACAGGCTCTTGTTCATCCCCAACCTGAATCTTGAGCAATACCTCAGAGCCGGCAGATTGAGGAGAGGAAACTATTGGCTTTATTCTGGCAGAATAGAGGATAAAGTCAAGGCAGGTAGTTGTGTCCTGGCTAACCACTATATCAGTAGTTTGTGTGGATAGATATTGCTGCTTTGATACCCTCACGGTATAGCTTCCTTTTGCAAGGGCGATAGCATAACTTCCATTGGCATCAGTTGTAGTGCTTCCAATAGTAACCGTTCCTTGCAACGCCTCTACTAACACCTTTTCAATAGGTGTTTTGCCATTGGATTCGGTTACCTTGCCTGTGATTGTACCTACGGAAATAACAACTATTTCATAGCCTAAACCATGTAGTCCATTTCGATAATGTTGCTGGATTTCTTCTGGTGTTAATGCTTTGTTGTAAATTGCGACTTCGTCAATTATGCCCTTAATAGATGGGTTAGATGGCTTAAACTCGCATGGGCAGCCCGCAGTTGCACGACCAATCACTAATGGACAGAGGTTGTTTAGAAATGGCATATATTTCATATTCTTTGAATTATCCAATTCTCCATTAATATAAATCTTGAGAACCGTGCGGTCATAAGTGGCTGCTATGTAGTACCATCTGTCAAAAGATATTTTTCCTATGCTTGACACGCTATCCCAGCCCGGGATGTCCATACTATAGAAGCTACTCCAAGCTGCTGCGTCCCTATCAATCCACATTGCATAATTATCCATCCACGATCCTGTGTACCTCTTGACAAGAATACAACCTTCCGATCCGCCTGCAGCTGCAGGATTTGAATATTGTTTAACCCATGCTTCTATGGTAAATTCCTCAAGGCTTAAACTTGGTGAGTGCGGAACTACGATCATATCATCTAAACCATCAAATGTCAGTGCATCTCCAACTTGGCCAGTTGACCAGTTTGCGCCATAAATGGTTCCGTGATTTCCACTAATAGAATCATGAGCTACTGATCCGGTACCTTCCTCAAATTTCCAATAGGAGACTATACCAGATGGATACTGGGTTGGTGTTAGAGTAGCAGAGCTATAAGTTATTGAACCTGCTCCAAAACTTACTCTTGCCTGCCCAATGGTCAGTAATCCTACTAAAAACAACATCCCCCAAAATACTTTCCTTTGATTAAATTGATGTTTCATTTCTAAATTACCTCCTTTTATTTTTGGCATCTATTGCCATTTTCTTTGCCTCTTCAGCTTTTTCTTTCGCCTTGATGGCTAATTTCTTAGCTATCTTGTAATTCTTCTTCTCTATTTCAGCTTGAGCCTTAATCAGAATATCCTGAGCTTCTTTTAGGACTGCAGGTGCATATTCTTCAGCTCCAGATAATAAAGTGTTGTGTAATGCCCGTCTTGTCTCTTGTATCTCTTCCTCAGGTGCTCTGGCACATCCGAGAATAAAAATAATTGAAATTGTAAAAAAGAGTAAATGAAAATTCTTAAAACCATTTTTCCACCTCATCTTTTTATCCTCCTCTACCTATAAGATAGAAGAGAAAGCTTTCGGAAAGCTTTCTGGTTTCCACTTGTAGCAAAAATACCTTGATATTTTAAGATAAGTATTGAAAAATAACTCGAGCTGTGCAATCGGAAATTTTTTTAACGCAGAGGACGCAGAGAACGCAGAGAGGACAAGAAGTTCATGCCCTTTGTGATTTCATTCCCGCTTGTCGGGAATCCTTCTTTGTTGAGTACACCAAATGTGGTTGGATAAGAAGAAAGATTCTGGACAAGCCAGAATGACAGGATTCTGGACAAGCCAGAATGACAAGGAGAAGAAAGGATTCTGTCGATTCTTGACAGGCGGGGACAGGCTAAGCCAGAGAGGACAAGAAGTCCATGCTCTTTGTGATCCGTCATTCCCGCTTGTCGGGAATCCTTCTTTGTTGAGTACACCAAATGTGGTTGGATAAGAAGAAAGATTCTGGACAAGCCAGAATGACAGGATTCTGGACAAGCCAGAATGACAGGATTCTGGACAAGCCAGAATGACAAGGAGAAGAAAGGATTCTGTCGATTCTTGACAGGCGGGGACAGGCTAAGCCAGAGAGGACAAGAAGTCCATGTCGATTTTGATGTCAGAGGAATTGACCCTTAATCTTGTATGTTGCTATCAAAATCATAATTTACTCCAATTGTATAATTTTCTATATTCTCTGGGAATAAAACCCCTATATTTTTTTAACTTCCATTTCCATTAATTTTTCTTTGGTCCAACCCATAGCTATCAATTTATCCTTAAGTTCTTTCTCGCTTAAAGACATTCCTTCTTCCTGTTTGACTTTAGCTTTATCCTTAAGGAACTTCATAATTTTATTCCTTTCATTAGGAGGGATGCCTGGAAATTTTTCATCCAAAACTTTAGCGAACATCCCGTAATACAAGGAGTTATAAAAGTAGTTTTTAATCTGGAAAATGTCCTTCCATTCCTCAGTCTGAACCTTCTCTTTAATTATATTATCAAACACCTCAAAGGAAACGCCTATTAATTCATCCTTATTCATCTTATCCATTTTGAAAGTATATACGATTTTGTTCATGGAAGATTCTAAAATCTCTTTTATCACCTTGTTTTCCATTAAGCTACGATTCCCTTCTTTCCACTCTTTGACCAATTTCAGAATTATCTTAACATCTTCATCCATCTCTATGATAGGGAAGAAAGGATGTATTTTAATCTCCTGTAAATAGACTATCCTCTCTTTCATTCTCCATAGATCATTAATTATATCATTTCTCTCTAATTTTTCTTTATACCTTAATTCGATAATCTCTATAGCCTTTTCATCCACATGGTCTGTAATGTCTATTAGTGCTTTCTTACTGGCAAAGTAGGCTGTCCAAGTAGTCCCCAATTGAACAATATCTGGTTGCAGTATTCCTTTGGTAGAGACAGCAACATCTGATATCTCCCCAAAGGCATCTTGCCATTTGAGGATTCTAACATTGATTGGATATGCTAATTTTTTCTCTTTTTGATACCTCTTGATTAGTTCTAAAATCTTAGTTTGACCGAGAACAGCACGAGCAAACTCTGTATCATTTTTTTACTCTTCTGCAGTATTTCTAACATTCAAATTATCAGCAATGAATTTTTCTATCTGCTCATCCGATGGTTTTTGGGCAAGTGGTGGTTCATTTGGCATAATCCAAAGGGTTATATCATTTTCTTTTGCATAAGAGGCAAAACTAAGTAGACAATTTATTACTACTATCAAAATCAAGAATTTTAATACTTTTATTTTCATTTTATTCGTTCTGCTCTGTCATTTTTATTTGTATACTCAAGTGGTATAGATTCCACTTAAAAACTGGCCTACTCCTTACTGAGTAGTTACGAGTATAGTTGCTTTATTTCCCTTCTTTCTCAAATGCCTGCACAAACCTTTTAACAGATCTCGAATATGTTTTCTCTACATCTGCTGGAAAGAAACAGCCAGGTATTTCCCCATTTCGTCTGTGATACAACACACACTCACAACATTTTCCCTTGCGACTACATGGCTCGTAGGTGCAGGTGCAATTTTTTTTATTGGCTGAGATATTACATTCCATTATTTTACTCCTGCTATCCATGCTTGGATTTGTAATTTTGTAAGACCCTTACTTAGTCAATAATTTCCTAATCTTTGCCACCTTGTCCGGATTAATATCACCTACAATCTTTAATACCTTATCTACCGCCTTATCCCCTTGTACCTGATAAAGTTTGTACAGTATTTTGGCTGCCTGTTTGGGATTAATGCTTGAGGATACCAGAAGTATAGATATTTCTTCTATCCCCTTGGGGTCAACCACTAAGGATTCAGCCAGCCTTTCCATGCCAGCAGATTCCATTTCACCAAATCTGCTCAAAGCCTCTTTTCCATCCATTAGCCATGATTCAGACTCTTTCTTTACTGGAGGCTTCACCCCTTCCTTTGTCTCAGGCTTTGGAGTGGGAACAGGTACCACTGCTGCTGGTGATATCACTAATTTTGGCGGAGAAACAACGACTGCCGGCTTTTCTATGGGTTTGTTTAATAGCTCTATACTTATGTTGTCCACTTGACTGACAAAATCCCAGCCATCGCCCTTTATCCTCACGCAAGTTATTTTAGCTGGTCTGGGAGAAAGCTCCATGAGATTGGGTGTGGTATAGCTTATCCATTTATTCTTTTCAACCATTTCTCCAATCTCAGGATATTGCAATTTACCCTTTGTCAGGAAGCCGTGTCTGAAGAGATGGGATAGACCAGCAATATCCCTGTATTCTATTTCCAGACAAACAGGATATACCCCGCCTTGTTGATTGTCTCCGGAAAGAGAGCTGGAAGGTATCTTTATCTCCCCATGCAGAACGCAGAAATTGTACCTGATAACACTAATGTCCAGCATCTGGAACACGCTTATCCCACCAATAGCAGATTTTGAATTCTGCCTGCTTATCTTAAGGCTGTGAGGATGGTTATTATCATCCTTTGTTATCTCAGACAATATCTTGCCTGACCCTTGAGTAACAGATTGCCAACATTCCATCCCTTGTTCAAATCCACCATTCATAAGTTTGGCATAAACTATTGGTTGTGGAACAACAGGTGCTTGAGGCTTAACTATTGCCGGCGGTATTACTTTCTCTGGTTTACGCACCTCAGCTACCTCAACCGGCAACATACCTAATTGAAACTCAACATTATCAATTTTGCTCACAAAATCCCATCCTCTGGCAGCAATCTGTATCTTTGTTATCTTTACAGGTCTTGGAGAAAGCTGCATCAGGTTTGGAGAGGTATAGGTAATCCATTTACCCTTCTTTACTTGTTCACCTATTTGTGAATAGTTCAGCTTGCCGCTAATATGGAAACCGTGTTTGAAAACATAAGGGTTGCCATCCGTACCAGTATAGTTTAATTCAAGACACACAGGATAGTCACCACCAGATTTACCATCCTCAGGTTTGCTTGCTTTATCTATCTTTATGTCAGCCTTTAAGATAGCTTGTGTATACCTATGGACACCAATATCCAATAATTGAGAAACCCCTGCCTCACCATGGGCTTTTTGTGACTTCTGCCGTTTTAGTTCAAGTGTTGTTGGGTGAGATGGGCTATCATTGGCAATGTCAACGAAGTTGTTTCCAACCCCTTCTTTTTTTGAAGTCCATGCATTCATCCCATCATCAAAACTACCATTGGTTAACATGGCATAAACCTTTGGCAATGGTGCAACCACTGGAATTGTTGGCGTTACCACAGGCACAGGTGGTACCACAACCGTTGGCTGAATCGGGGCAACAGGCTTGGCTGGCACTGGTGTTGGAATTTCCTTGACCTGTGGGGCAGCAGCTACTATTGCTGGTGTTGGCGTTACCACAGGCACAGGCGATGCTACAATCGTTGGCTGAATCGGGGCAACAGGCTTGGCTGGCACTGGTGCTGGAATTTCCTTGACCTGCGGGGCAGTAGCCACCTTTGCTGACACAGGCATCTCAGGCTTTTTAATAATAATCTCTACCCTTCGATTCTTTGCTTTACCCGCGGGTGTTGCATTAGAGGCAACTGGTTTTGATTCTCCATATCCAATAGTTGTCAGATTAGCAATCGGTACACCCTCTCTTTCAACAAGGAATGCCTTAACATTATTTGCCCTTGCTTGCGATAATCCCTTATTATCTTTATACTTGCGTTGTGTAATCGGACCTAAGGGAACATTATCCGAATGCCCCTCTATCATAACCCTACAATCAGGGTATGCCTTAAGGATAGTTGCCACCTTTGTCAGAACAGGATAGGCTGTAGCTTGAACCTGATGACTACCGGTGGTAAAGTTAACTGCCTCTTGAGATATTTCTATCTTTATGGTATCCTTACTTTCTTTAATTACAATCCCTTTTTTTTCCTTTATTTCAGCCAATGCCTTTAATGGTGCTGGTTTTTCAGGCATAGGCGGGGCTAATATCTCCATTGGTACCTCCGGAACAATAACTGGAGCAAGTTTAGCGGCTATAACCGGTGGAGCCAATTCCTTGGCAGATTTTTCTACTGTTACTGGCGGCAATGCCTTGTCTAAAGAGAAGTCTACCCTTGCTACTGTTTGTTCTGGACTAAACGATACTGTTTGTCTTCTTTTTTCATAACCTTCCGACGAAGAGACAATGGTATATTCAATCCCTTTATTCAAGCTATCTATTTTGTAACTACCGGTTAATCCTGCCTTTGTTTGTTTTAAGATACCCTGTCCCTTCATCACATCAAGGGTTGTTTCAGAAAGTCCTTCACCTGTTACAGAATCTTTTACTAATCCATAAACAAATGGCTTCTCCGGGATAAGCAACATCTTGAGATAGCTTGATTTAATTGATGAAACAACTATTTTTTGAGATGATGGCTTAAATCCCTGTGCCTTAGCGGTGATAAGTCGTTCACCTGTAGCAATATCCTTTAATGTATATTGTTCCCCTTCCTCTCTGGCAACAATACTTATTCCTTGTTCCTCAAAACCAACCCCTTTTATGGAAATTCCTGTATCCTTAACCTGTCCATCCATAGGATGTCCGATATGAGCCTCAGCTACTATTGTCCCCTGAGTTCGTTGATTTTCGGATGAACATTTTATAGTAAGATAGGTTATTTCTTTTGTAGTTTTTTGTCCAACGGTTAATTTTGAGCAAACTGTAAGTCTGTAGCGAGTCTCTGGCTCTTTCTGGAGTATAGGGGTGCTTAGAAAATTTCTTATATCTACGCTCTTTGCCTTGCAAGAAATATTATTACTATCCTCACTTACAAGATACCACTGATTTGAGTGGGGGGATGTTTCTTTTTCAATCATTAATGAAACGAGGTATGTTTCGTCAAACCCACAACTATTTTCTGCCTGACAAACCACACCAAAGCTGAAATGGTTTTGCTTTTCAGGTATTATAAAAGAGGATTCCTTTGCCAGAAATGCCTTAGTTAATGTCCAGACAGGCATTTCCAAAAACCCCTTCCACTGGGAGGAAACCTTTCCTATAATCACCCCTGGTGGGTTAAGGGTATTATCCAAACTAACAATATCTTCCCCATAACCAATACTTGTTAAGCAAAGAAAAAAAGCAACAAATAATAGTTTTCCCCATTTTATCATAATTAAGATGCCTCCTTAAATTGTGGCGGAGAGAGAGGGATTCGAACCCTCGGACAGGTTTCCCCATCACACGCTTTCCAGGCGTGCCTGTTCAACCGCTCCAGCATCTCTCCGTTCAGGATATGGATAGTAATTATATGTAAGGATACCATAAATAATGGATAAAATCAAGAACTTTTTGATGTTATTATCAAAAATGGGGGAAAATGGGGAGACGGGAAAATGGGGACGGGGACGGGGACGGGGACGGGGACGGGGACGGGGAAAA
>Ga0210054_1000803_pt1 | contig 28191 bp, 32 predicted proteins | sample CryGeymeta201516_FD_185470 | JGI IMG/M metagenome (GOLD analysis project Ga0210054, IMG submission 185470) | Groundwater microbial communities from Crystal Geyser aquifers in Utah, USA - Crystal Geyser metaG 2015-16 (SPAdes) (version 2) | ecosystem: Environmental > Aquatic > Deep subsurface >... | reverse complement strand
GTAAAGGATCAAACGCATTTTCATCACGGCGAGCTGCTGCTTGACCGGGTGCAGAGTTATCGTAAACATGAACACCACCCACGCTTGTAACACCAGGTTCAACCACTACTGCTACCGCTAACACTGGAAATGTTTGGCTTCCAACAATGACATTTTGAGACCCAGATATAGCCGCATCATCATCATCATCAAAGTCTCCTATTCTGCAAGTTAACCTGCCATTTGTTATTACAGTAACTGATCCAGAGATCATTAAATCGTCGTCGTCGTCAAAATCACCAGACCTGCATTGTAATCTACCGTTAGTAATGACATTTTGCGATCCAGAGAGCATTATATCGTCATCATCATCAAAGTCACCAGTTCGAAATGCTCCTGACATAATAATCCTTATTAAACAGAACCGCTCGTGCGAGGGGTAACTTGAGGTATATCATTAGCCACGTCAATAGTATGATTGTGTGTGGAAAAACTATGAGATTTAGATGTCACATACTCATCAGACAATGTTTGTGCTCCGCTACTTATTGCTGGATTGGCTGGGCTCGTTTCCATAAAATATTTTCTAAGGCTGGTGTTTTCATCGCATCCAGTTTCCCAGCATGCCTTCTGTGTGTAAATACCAGCATCAACGTTAACAGCACGGTGTTTTACTGCGCGTATATCATCGCGCAAGTCATACAAGGTGTTTGTATTAGCTACAAAAATTTCATTGTGCCTTAAAAAAGTTTCATTGTGCCTTAATAATTCAGTATTTCGCAACTCGTTAATATTATCAGATGACCACGAATAGCAAAATTGGTAAGCTGACATATTTGCTTGACATTGCCATTCATTTACGGTTGGCCATACTGGACTTCCGTTGGTAGGGTATTTAAAAATTGCCATGCCATTACCGTCAGGCCCATTGACAGTAACAGTTTCTAACCCGTCGTCTGTTATTTCAAATGTGCCAGATTTTGTGTTAAGTATTGTTGATGGTAGCATATTTTTCCTGGTTATTAAATAATTATGCCGTTTTATAAAAATCTATAAAACTGACTAGACGTTTCAATGAATCTACCTTTGGTATTTCTACTTTAGGATTTACTGACTCTCGACGTCTGTAATCGGCTAATTCGTCCGATGTTAAACTATAAAGATCATCTAGACCTTTATTCAAAATGTTTACTGAAGCATTTAGATCTCGATCATGTTTAGTATTGCAACTAAGACATGTCCAATCTCTAGTAGATAGGTCTTTAATGAACTTTTCGTCTTGTGGTAAACAAGGACCAATAAAATTATGATTAAAAGATGCAACGAATTGGTTCCAGAGATATCTAACTGCACCAAAGTTACGGTCCAGAAAACTAGACTGTTCCTTAGTGGGATAGATTCGGTATTTGAATGATTTAAGAACTAATTGAGTCATAAATTATATTGGATTATATAGTTTATTTAATGTTTTAAGTTTGCCATATATAAATTATATTGAAGTTATATGGTTATTTATGGTAATTAAAATTTAGTCACTATATTTATCCAAGGTGGTCTCGTGTCACAAGATTATTTTGCTTTCGTTACGCACAGTCTTGATGCCTGTTGTAAGTTCACGATAGTGATCAGCTACTTGATCAGCCGCAGCATTATGCATCATAATATGAGACTTATCAATCTCAAACACCTGCCCTGGCTCTACAGTAAACATAGACGGGATCAGTCTAATCCCAGATTGAGCTGGAATTATTGTCATTGGCTGCTCTACTTTATACTCAGTAGGAGTCTCGTCTATCAGTTTGGCAACAAACTCATCGCCGTTAACCAACTTCATCGATACTACTGAACCAGTGGCGTATTTTTTATTTACTAACATTTTTCTTCCTTCTTATAATTAACTCTGAGTTAAACCGCTCAAACATTTCAGTTAGCGGGTATCCTGATTTTCGTTTTAGTTCCATAATGCTAACGGCATGGTTGATCCCAGTCCAACACTCCATATTTTCTGACAAAACAAATATATATTTTTGATATGAGTCATCGCCCACATAAGTTAATAGCTCGTCTTTGGTAGTAATGGGAGTAAGAGCATATTGGGGTTGTGATGTATCAAATACTGATAACTTTTTACCAATATCCAATAATCTAACCCAAAGATTTACTGCATTATCACTCACAATGCTATCGCTAGCAAACATAATATTTCGTTTATGCAAATCATGCATTATACCTAAGTATAAATCACTTGCAAATGGCGGGTTGCCAGCCAGACTCGGATTTTTAGATGTCAGCGTTACCTTGCAATAGTTTCCAATAACTATGGCATCAACAATAATGGATACATTAGTTGCTGCCAAGTTACCAGCCCAATAAGTGTATTGATCATCAGCAGTAACCTTAAAAATGCCGGGAGATACCTCAGTAACTTCGTTTTCGTATTCTATTGTCTCACACAACATTTCAAGTTGCGCCGAAAAATCATTGTTACCAGATACTCTCCACGGCATTTCATCCAAAAACACTTTGAAAAAAGTGTCGTATTCCATTTCAGCCGCACTTGCTGCTACCGCAGGTAATACAGACCTTACATCCTTCTTGATAAACTACAGTTGCCGCACCACATTCAAGACATTTTTCATCTTCAACTTTTTCACCGTCCTTGATAAACGATGCCAAATATTTCTTGATTTGGAATAAGAATGAGCCAACAATGACATTGTCGATCTGTTCAAGAGTGTTAACAATATTTTTAATAGCAACACCATGACGCAACAGCAAACTAAGAACACGAGTAATCTTAGTAGCATTGTTATCTGCCGCAACTTTTTCCTTAACATCGTGCAAAAACGATTCAGGTATCCCTTTAACCTTACCCAGCTCTAACATACGATCTATAGCATCATGAGTCGTAACGGTTTTCTCTGAATGGTTAGTTTGAACGAATAGAGCGAATGGTCGAGTTTTTGTTTCGTTCCATACTACAGTCATATACCACTTTCTGCCTTCAGCCTTTAGCACTTTCATTGTTGCTTCTGAAGAGTTACTCATCTTAACACTATCTAAAATAACTTCCTCATCATACCCATTAGTTGAGTTCTCTTTAGAGCTTAACACTGCAGTCATCGTTCCTGAACGATAAGTAGTAACGCCCTTGACATGCCCAGCCTTGTAACATGTCATGTAGATATCTTTGAACTGATCAAACGTGTATTCAAATGGCAGGTTAATAGTCTTGGATGCGGCTGAGTCAATGTAGCGGGTAAATCCAATCAAGTCAGTAAGGTGATCTTCTGCGGTAAGACCAGATAACGCTGTGGCAACATAGTCGGCAGTTGGGTCCCACTCGTTTTTACCTTCCAAGTATCTAACCGCATAGTCCTTGCATTCCACTTCTTTAAGCAAGCCGCGATTTTTGTCAATCTTGTATACCGTTCCATTATGCTCACCACGCAAGATTTCCTCGTCACCTTCTTTAGTAAACTTAAACATTGAAGTTTCAAACCACTCACCCTCAAACCACTTAGGCGTTACATCAGCGATTTCAGGTGGCATGTTATTTACAATCACTGTGCGGATATATTCTGGCATAAAGATTGGTTCAAGTCCACCTGACACAATGTTTGCCACGATAGCAGTGTTGTGAGATATAATCCCGTTTGATAACACATAATGCTGTGCGTTGGGTACAGTTATGTCAAATGTTGGATGTAGTCCAACACTGGTCACTGACATGATTGTTTTTTCGGTTAATTTAAGACCGGTAATGTCTACCTGTTCATACATTTATTGTTTTCCTTGTTAAAAATTTTGTTGATGATTTCATCATATGTAGGTAAGTCGTCACTCCATACAACAATGACAGTATACCCTAATGATCGCGCTAAATCAAGTTTATGCATATCATCTGTGTATTTTTCATCTGCTAATATTGTTTTGTTAACGCCATATGTGTTCTTCGCATTCAGCCTATTGTAATGTTATTTATGATTAAGATAGGCTGAACCAGAATTTACTTTGATAAAATATGCATACCTGGACGTAAATCACACACCGGAACCCATTCCGCAGTAGTTTCGTTTACACGCACCAAATACCGGTGGTTTCCAGTAGATTTTACTTCATCGCCGTTTACAGTTTTAACACTAAACACCTCGTGGTGACCATTCACATAAACCTGAGTAACTGATTCTTGACCGTGTAAAGTATCCACCAACATCGGAGTATGAAGTTGAATCGTCACACCTTCTGGTGCGTCGAGATTATCCTTACCGACCATTTCCCCGATAGTTACTTCCCCGTTGCTTGTGATGATTTTTGTATCGGCCGTCTGACAATTACCAGTTGGTTGAACAGAGATTAGTGAGCTGTTTCTAATACCAGTGGTGCGAAGTTTCTCCATATATTCTTCAGACAAGTCAAGAGAATTGGCAAACTTACCAGCAGCATGTTTTACTGGGTCGCAATACTTGAACATTCCCTTCTCAACTGCCAAATCAATGGATGCTTTGTAGGTAGTTTGAGCAAGCATTTTCATGATTTTGTCACGCAACTGTCCAGCCTTCTCGCTACCAAACTTGATCTTCATCATCAGCAGCATAGATCCCCATCCCATAATACCTACCCCAACGCGGCGCTTGTTACGCATAGAGTCAACGTATTCAGGCAATGGTGCGTCAGAGTATTCGTTCACATTATCTAAGAATCTTACCATGTAGGCAGTATATTTTTCAAACTTGGCAAAGTCAAACTCACCAGATGGTTTGACAAATTGAGTCAAGTTCAATGATCCAAGACAGCAGACGCCACCTGGAGCTAATGTTTGTTCCAAATTGTTACAATAGAGCTCTTTATCTCTATCTCTCCTCATTTCTAAGGAGTATCGGACTATATCTTCATTCAACTTACATTAGTTAAATGTTGGGCGCTCGTGGAGTGATTATTCATCTGATTGTCACACTCTAGTCTCTACACTTTTTAGGTACTATTAATCAGTTCCCTAACTTAGCTCGGTATTGCCTATACGGGTTCACCGAATTCACCCAATGATTATACTGAGGCCAACATTAACCACAGTTATGAACAAGAATTCCGTTTCCAAAAAAGTTATGATTTTTCTCCGTAGTTAAATCATATACCGCTGCATTTTCAATGCGAGACTTACTTACCATTTTCACCATTTTTAAGTTCCTTATTTAAATTTTCAAATGACCCAAAATACTTTGTGAACTACCAATGGCAGTTCACTTAAAAATATTCACTCAGTTACAATATCATCATCCTCAGTTAACTCGCAAGCGTTGACATATCCCCGATTTGTTGTGAAAATTTTATGTTCAGGAGTTACTTGAATTTTCTTACCATCTGAAAATACTATTTCTAATAATTCACGATCAGGTGAAGTACACCATGCTTTAACTACCCTTTCAAGTTCAATTGTTTTAGTAGTCTCATTAAAGGTGGGAACAAAAATTTCACGCCCCTTATCAAATTTTGATACTACCTCAGAAATAGGCATTTTACCAGTTAATGTTGACACTTCCACATCACCACGCAAGCAAGGATTGGTGGCACTGATGTGTTCAATGTAGTTTGCTGGGTTGTAGTCATTCGCACGATCTAAAAACAGTACACCTGGTTCGGCGCGGTTGTAAGTAGATTCCATAATCAAGTTCCACAACCAGGTAGCGGAGATTGTCTGATGCTCTACAACTGGCAACCCTTTACTTTCCCACACTGTGAGATTGCCATCCCATTGTGGCTTGTATTCTGGGCAGGTCGTGTCTGGGAATCGTAGCACCCACTTATCTTCCTCTTCAAAGGGTTGGCCAGCGTCTTTCAGTTCTTGAATTTTGATTAACTTGTTCATGAACTCGTCAGTGCAGTTAACTGAAATGTTAAACTTTGTCAATCTACCAGCTTGCTGCTTGGCTGTAATAAACTCAATAATATCAGGGTGGGTACAATTATGTATAAAAACTCCATTAGCAGCAAAATTATGATACGGTGCTGGCATTGAAATATCAAAAACTTCTTGATCACCGCAGTCAACTACTTCAGTGACTTTATGGTTGGCATTTTCAACAAACTGGTTTGAAAACCCGCTTGAGTAATGCTCTTTGTAATTATCGCCCGTTAACCCTTTATTCCAAGTAGCTTTTCCTCTTCGCTTGCTACTGTATCGTTCCCTAATAATAGCTGCTTTTTCTACACCATAATACTCATCCCAACTTTTCCCTTTTCGTTCTTTTGCGATGCGCTTTCTATGTTCTTCTAATAGATCGCCATGGTGAGCTGAATGCTCGCTTAATGTCATTGATACTATGTTATCTGGAGAATTATCCAATGAATTATGATTAGCGTGATGTGCAATTGTTAAGTTCTCACCCAATCCTGTTCGATCAGTACACCCCAACACTGTCGGGTATGCCCCATACTTCATTTCATAAATTGCGTTATGCTCTGCTATTTTATTTCTGTACCTGGCAACTCCCAACTGCAAATAGTTATCCTGCAAAACTTTTGTCAATGCAGCTAAACTATGACCTTTTTTAAGTTTACTCGCAGCGATAAAAGTTCCATCAGACAGCATAAATTGGTGGTCAGGTGTACACTCAATAAAATCATCATTATCAAATTTTACTCTAATCGTTTTTCTAATTCCCTTCGACCAAACCAGATCTGCCTGCCGAATTTTCACATTACCATTACCATCAGTACAATATAGATATGGGTTTTTTCCAACTAAATCTTTGATTTCAATTTTTCCGTTAATAGTATTAATTGGAGTCGTTCCGGCAAGGCAGTCCAAAACTCCCATCATAGCCCCTTTTCTAATCTTACCCTTTGCTTTGTGATGCTTAGATTTCTTACCAGCACCAGATGTAATAATCTCAGATGCTTTGTCATACAGTTCCATAAACTTTACTGCGCCAGGGGTATCTACACCAATACCATGAATAAATGTGCCGCGCGGTCTAATCCAACTAAAGTTTTGCCCCCACCCGCCTTCTGACTTCAAGGTGAAGGTCTGATTCTTTAAGTCGTTAACGATCTGATCCAAGCTATCCAAATCTGTTCCGGTGCGCGGTGCAACGAAACAGTTGATCAGTGTAGTGCCAGTCCATTCCGTGCCAGCGTTTGAGTAAGTTCTACCGCCAGCAGTGCCCTTAAAATCTGTCAGCATATCTAAAAACTTTTCTTCCCATTCTAATCGCTTTTCTTCAGTAGTCTCAACTGATGCAATAGCTTTGGCTACTCTTTTAAATGTGTCATCTACCGTAGTATCTTTATAGTTTTTGTAAGTGTTAATCCAGTTTTCTTCCGAGAATGCATCAATAAACCGTGTCGTCATTTTTATTTTCCTTGTTAAAATTATGTTGTATGCTGCAGATAATTACTATTTTAAAACTTCAGTGAAAGGTTTCACAACCAAATGATTAGTAGTTGGAAAGTTTTAAATCTAATTCAGTGTAAATCTTTGTGGTGGTTAAAATAGTGTCTATCTGTGAATTACTTATCACTTCATTGAAAGTGAAATTAAGTATATATTTCCCTTCGTCAATCGAGACTAAATTGTAATTTTCCAATCCTGAATTTGTGCTGGCTGACAGCAGCTGAAAAGAGTGGTTTTTTCTGTGAGATGACAAAGATAGGGTATAAATCATCCCTACTGCTTTACCAATATCATCAAAATTGTTTTCTGACACTAACTCCCAAGGTGTGGGCCATTGTGCTGGATCTATCCTGTCAAGGTAGTGAGCTACTATTGGAGCAAAACTCCATAGTGTCACGGTTTTTTGTAATGCCTGCTCAAAAGTTAAGGCGTCAAGGGATGAGCGGAACAGTTTCCACTCATGGAGACGATCTTCAGATCGCAAAGTCCACATTGTCATTGTGAGGTATAGTTAAAGAGGAACTACTGTGAATGGACTGGATAACGCAGAAATACCTGCGCCAGCTGAATTTACTGGGCTTATTGAAACTTGATAATCCACAGTAGTAGATGGAATTGTAAAATCCACATAGAGCGGTGAATTAGTGGCAGTCACAGTTGACGTTTGGGGAGTGATATTGCCGCCCACATCCTCAAAACTTACATTGTATGATGTAATAGGTGCCCCGCCAGTAAATGCTGGGTTGTCAAAGTTTATAATAGATTGTACTATGTTACCAGCATTGCCTTGAGGTATAACCAAATTTACATTGATAACTGGATCTGGCGGAACAACATACAGGTAAGTAGTAGGCGGTGCTGATTCAGGGCTAACACCAATGACATTAGTAGCATGCACGGTAACCTCATATTGATATCCATCTTGAAGCCCATCTACAGTTATAGGTAGAGTAGGCGAGGTTACTGGAGCCACTGGGAAAGTTGTATTAACTGCTGTCGCTGTGTATGAAGTGATAGGAGAACCGCCATCACTTGCTGGCTGGGTTGCGTTAACTAAAACTGAATGGACTGACATAGATATTCCTTAAAACTTAAATTGCTGTGACTGTAACATTAGTTGGAGCATCCGGAGCAGTCAATACGGGTGCCGGAACATTGTCAATGCCAGTCAGCGTTCTACTTGCTATTTTTAACACCGATTCATTACCAGCACTATAATACAGTTCTACAGTTTCACCACCGGCTGATAACTGTGGCTTCAAAATCACTCCGCTATCAGCAGTCTCAACATAATCATCAGAGTATGCGAGTGTAGACCCAACTGGAGCTATCTTTAAACTTCCTACACGCTGCTCCCCATAGCGAATCACTGTGTATTCTACTATAGTTGGGTAGTTTTTAAAACCTACCACACCAGCTAGTGCGTATGCTGGAGTATTTATTGGCAACATGATATCACTGCCACCGACATAATGCTGGGTTCCAAGTCTAAGTTGACCGTTTGGCAGAGTGGCAAAACATTTTTTGTCGTTAAAGTTTACAGTAAGTGGCGTGCTAGGGAAGATATCACCAATGCTGTAGCAGTTGTCACCACTTAAATCTATAGCGGTAACTAACCCTGAACCTACATTACGATAAGTGTTTCCCGAACCGATGATGCCGCCAACCTGGTTGAATGGCGCATTATCCCCAATAATCGCTTGCGCCGTTATTTCGTCGAACACCGAGTTAACGACTTGAACACCAATGCAAGTCGTCCCATTACCGTCAGACATAACTGCCCCAACTGAAGTTGTTTGCTCATTTATTCCAAAAACCAACCCAGTGTATAACTTTGTAAATAAACATCTGCTAAATGTAAGGTCAGATATTTGGGTAGGCAATACTCCAGTGTGAACTGCTGAGTAGTGTCCAACAAAATCGCATTGATTGAAACTAATATTTTCCACATTGCGATTAACCTTGACACAGGTAGGGTAACCAGTTAGTGTAGGAGATATGGCTGTGTATGGTGTATCACTCATTGATATCAGTGGAATTGGAGCAGTAGCTAACGACCAATTCATTTTCTGAAATCTAACATTGTCAAATCTGCAATCAGTAACTGCATCAGCTATAAAGATATCAATATTAGGGACAGTTATAAAAGTTATTCCTGAAATGTCTAACCCAGTGGCTGCCATAGCGCCATTAGTCTCTGCTTTTATAACACACTCAGCAGCAGGGTTAACTTGAATGATAAAGGTAGAATTTTTACCAGCGCCCTCTAATTTTACATGTGGCAGTAAATGGATATAATCCTGCTGCTCAGTTCCTGCTAACACATAAATTCCAGACGGAAAATGGAGCGAACGCCGAACTCTTGATTCAGATGAAAGTAATGTGGAATTATACAATTGCTCTATCGCATAGTTTATCGCCGTCAAATCACCCTTGGTTAGTGTGCTAGTGCCTGCATTTCCTATCCCACCAAAGTCACGGATATTTGCATTATCATCTAACTTATCACCAACTGATCGTGGGGTTGGGGCTAAAAAGTCTTCAGTCAGTGTGGATAAATGCTTCGTTGCCACATTGTAAGTAGCCCGCGAACCTTTAAAAGTATAAGAACCACTGAGTTCTAGCACATTACTGTGCTCTGTTAAGATTTCAGTATTACCAAGCTGAGGGGCGCCCTCTTCAATGAGACCGTTGCCAATGAATAATCGTTGTGAATCTTGCGCCCATCCTAATTCACCACTGCCCAGGGCAGGAGGTAAGTTTTCTTCAAGCCCCCTACGATGTTTAATTTGAGATATTTGAATGATTGCCAATTTGATATTCCTTGAACTATCTCGTATTTAGCATTTTTTTCTGTAATATTTTTCGACTTTATCCCACCATTGGTCTACCCAGTAATCAAACTCTTCGCCCTCAATGACGAATTCTTGATATTCACAGGCACGACTACACATTAAAATGACACCTTGCCGAATATTAGTCCCATATATAGCATTGTGTGCTTGAGAGTATGCTGCTAACTGTATGAAATAATCATCAATATACTCTTTTTTCTTAGGCTTATTTGTTTGCTTAAAATCAAGAATAGATTCTTTGCCTTTCCATATTCCTGCCAAGTCTGTTGACCCAGCATATAACTCAGGATAGTAAAGTGATATTTCGTTACCCCAGACTTCGTTCATATGAACCAGCCCATTTTGAATAATCTGCTGCGCCATTGGCCAAGCTGTTTTTTGGACGATATTTGATCCGGGAGGTTTGGATTTACCTAGGCAATGCTCTTCTAACATTTTATGCATAACTGTGCCGGTTCCTGCGGCTTCTGTAGTAATGACTTGAGCTGCGGCCGGACCTACTCGTTTTCGCCAGTTGTTGAGAGCGTCTATCTTTTCTTGTGATTTAGTAGCTTCAAGTATAGTTGTCACTGAAGGTAGTTTCCTGCCATCTGGTGTCAAATAATGTCGTTTACCGTTTATGTTTTCCCTACTTAGGGGAGTGTAGTTGAATGATGCCATATATTAGCATTTTAACAACATTGTGTTACAAATAGCAACACTTTTGGCTGTTACTGTTCTCTATTATTACGAGCTTTTTGAGCCATACTATGAACAACTGCTTGCGGATCTTGTGCAGGACCTTCGCTTTCGTGTTCTTCCTCGTCATCACCGTTACCTGATTTTAAAGTGACCTCATCCTCATTGAATGAACTGATTAGCTCTTTAACTGCATCACTATGTTCGTGTGCTGCTACTAAATCATCATAGGAGAACGACAAGTCCCCAGAATTTTGCACGAGTTGAATCAAACTGTCAGTCCGTAGTTTTGGGATAACTTTTCTATCATCACTCTGTTTTTTAAGGAACATTAGCACTGGCAGTAAGTTGGAATCCAAATCAGAGCCAGCTAATTGGGATTCAGCACTTTCATCTTCACAAATGATTTCAGATATTTTCATTATAGTCCACGATTGCGGCTGGCTGCTCTGCCCGCCATACTACCTACAGTAGCGTCTTTCTTCTCTGCTGCTTTGTTTGGGTCTTCGTTCTTAACAGACATGTTCTTGAACTTAACCTTCTTCTCGTCAATGCTGTCAACCATGCTTTGAATCTCAGGAGATTTTTTGTTGATAGCAATCAAGTCTGCTAAGTTAACAGGCTTCTTGGCAATCTCAATGACTTTAGTAATGAATGGCAGGAGTTCAACTTGAGCATGACCTTGACCTTTATACATATCGCATACTTTCTTCACCGCGTTGATCATCTTTTGATCAGCATTGCTGGAAAGGTTCATCTCCAACTCTTCTTCGTGATCGTCAAAGCCAATATCATCTTCAGCCCAATCTGAATCCATATCGTCAGGACCCGCCACACTGTGATCAGAGTCACGAAATCCTTCTGAAATGATTTCTTTGATCTTCATAATTATCTCATCTCCCTGCCTAAGTCGGCAGTGCCACCAGCAGAGGCATCAACCCCACCAAACTCGTCAGGTTCTTCCCCACCCATGTCACCGCCCATTCCAGCGTCCATTCCCATGTCAGGACCAGCACCAGCATTTGGATCAGGCATGCCCATTGGAGGAGCTTCTTCGCCAGTTAGTGCTCTTGAGCTTGCATCTAATGCTTCGCGAGCTTGACCAAGTTGTTGAGACAATGTTGACAATGCCATGCCAACCGATGCTTTGAATGCTTCAGCTTGAGCGCTTCCAATCTGATCACGGATGGAGTCGATCAATGCTGGCAACTGTTCATTCTGCATTTTGCCAACTTTTTCAATAAAGTCTTGCGTAGTATCCACCATGTCTTTAGCTGCTAACATTGCTTCAGCTTGACCAAGTTCACCTTCTTTCAATTTTCGACGCTGTTGTTGCTGATCGCGGTAGCCGTCAATCCAGCGCGATAATCCTTCATACACAATCAGCATTTCCAAATATTCTGGATTTTTTTCTGCGGTATGGACTGCGCTACTATTACGGATTTTAGATACTGTCTCGTAAATCTTGCTGCGCATTGCTTGCGCTTTTGGCAAGGTGATAGCGTCATAATCAATAGAAAATCCAAATCTGGACTCTGTTATTCTGTTCATTTTAGCTAATGATGGTTTACGGATCATGTTTGATAATTTCATGTCAAGGTTCCTAGGAGGTTATTGTATTTAGCGCGAAGTAAAGTTTTTTCCAAATCTTGTTTAACTTGCGTAAGTTTTGCTTTAGATTCGTCAAATCTACTGCTAAATAAGTCGATTCTGAATTGATCGCGATTTAAATGTGCGTTGTCAAGCCGTGATCTAAATAGATTTTTGTCAAAAGTTAGTGTATAAAGTTTACGGTCTATCTCAATCATTTCGTCAGCATCATTAAATTTTGAAAGATGCATTAGTGCGCAATAGAATATAGCACATCGTCTGTCATTAAATAATAAATCGTTTACTTGCCACCCAGCCGCAGTTTTTTTAACTAAGTAGGTGGCAACTAAGAAATCGCCATTTGTTAACGCTACGCAGATAGGTGCTTTGCTGGAGCGTAGTTCAGATAACTCTTGACGAGTCCAATCAGTTACTCTTTTTAGCCCGTATTTTACGATTGTATCCACGGTGACGCCCGAGTTATCTAATCTTTTTAGTGAAGACGATTTTGCCATCGTGGTCTCTTCTCCGTGTCAAAATATCTTTCGTCACTAAGCCGTTAGCCAATAACTGCTCGCGTGGTTCAAGGCTGGATTTAGCGATAGTTTCACTCTCATTGAATTTTTCCAGCACCGCACTTTCCTCATTGTTGATGGGAATAGTAAGTGAGTTGAGCAGTTCTATAATACGCATATTATTATTTAGCCAAAATCAAATTATTAGATCTTGAAAGTATATGTTCTTCTGCGTTCCGCTTACACAGAATGTTGGGGTTAGTAGTTTAGCAGTTTCGTTCAAGTTTATTATAACAGGAACGCTAGCACAGTCTTGCTCAAGACCGCCATACTTGGAATATTTGTTTCCAAAAACTCCCTCTTGCTCTACCCCAAACTTGAAAATCCAAACTAGATGTGTTCCGTTAAAATCTTCCCCAAACTTGAGCTCTGACAGGTCAAGCCGCATGACCTCAGGTGAAGTTAGTAGCATTAACTGCGAGCGTAGCCCTAACACTTGTGTCAATGTCTCCCAGTTTCTACACTGATTTCGTCGCGGGGTTTCATTAGCCGTCAAAATGCCCGTATTTGAAATATCTACTAGTGTATAGCCAACTGAAATATAGAGTGGATTCATTGTGTAGTATTTAGCACAGAGTTAGCAGCCATGAAAAAAGGGACTGTGAAGTCCCTTTTTCAAGTATTTCTACTAAGTAGTGCGATTACACTAGTTGGAAGCCACCAGCAGTCGTTGCCACAGCAGCAGTAAAGTCAAATGCTGTCACTGGTACTAACGGATCGGCAGCACGGTTACCAACTGCAACAATAGCAGCGGTCAATGTAGCATCGTCGACCCAACCAGAAGATTCAAGCAACACGCTCAAAGTGGTCGTGTTCACTTGATAAGCCAACACAGTTGCTTGAATGCAAATAGTGCGGAGGATTGTTTCAACAGCACCACCAACACCAAACTCGTTTGTCATATCAGCAGCAGTAACCTTCACGAAGGTTGGGTGTTTGCCGATACCAGTGCTAATAACTTTACCAGCACTAGCAATACCTGCCAAGCTAATATCGCCGTTTACAACGCCGTTAGCGTCGCCGTTAAATCTTTTCTGAATAGCCATAATAAATTCTCCTAATATTTTTGTAGCGAAACTTTTTCTCTACATAAACTTATTTATACCTTTTTGGAAAAATCTGTCAGTTACTGTGATTTTTTTGTGACCAAAACTGCTTACCCATACTTGTCTGCAGTTTAGAAGGAGCAATGTCATTGCCTAGTTCTCTCGCAAACTTATACATTTCAGTGGCAATGCCTTTGCGACGGTGGGCTGGCTGTATGGATAGATCAAGTGCTTCAAGTTTACCACCTTTGTTTTCAAAGTTTACCCACCCTACTTCTACCCCCATTGCGGTCTTAGCTACAATGCGAAACTGCTCGCTTTTGTATCCGTTCTTAGATCCATACCCTACATACCCAGCCGACGCCACTAGCACATATTTTCCGTCAAGAATAGGCTTTTTTTGATTGAAATCAGTGAAGAACACTTTGTTGTTCACAGTTTCAGTAACTGCCTCAGCTAATGTTAGTGAAAACCAAGGTCCAGATGTTAGAGCCGTTCTCTGGTTAACAATGCTTTGATTCAGTCTAGAAATCATTGCATCTGTTATGCCCCTACGACGCAACCCAGGAAAGAAAATATGGACTTCAACTGGATTGTTGCCTTCAGCCTTCAATATTGCTTCCATACGGTGCCTTCCTTCATGACCCACAATTCTGGCTGGCAGTGTTAGGTTTCCATCTTTCCACTCGTCCGGAATATCAACAGTTAAAAATGGTGACCCAACTGCGCCGCCATCGCGTATATATTGTGCCATTGCTAGTATGCGTTTCTCTGTGTCTGCATCCACTGTGAGTTCTGTTGCCATTCGCAAAAAGGTCAACGGCTTCATCGTAACACGCAAACCAAAGTAATCAACATCACTATTATTAGGGGTTGCCCCTATTCCATTGACATTGTCAATGGTAACTTCTGTTATAAATTCACTCGATTTCATAAAATTTAGCTAAAAAATGGGTCTACAATGACCAAGGTTCCATCACGACGCTGCATGACATTTTCTGTGTGTAAGTCCCAACCTAATCCTGCTTGCTTACCAGTTAAATAAAGCAGTTGCATCGTGGTAAACAATATACTGTAAGTCGCGTTGAACTGCGGATCATTTAACATTGAACTAATAATCGCTGGCATTTGCTTACCCATTGGTCCAGTCAATCCGTCGAACCAATCGTTACGAGTCAATTCTTTAACTAACACTTCCCACCGCATTCTCTTGTCAGCAAAATCGCTAAGTATCCACACCATAGCTTCCTCAAAACTTCCACTTTGAATAGGCTGTAATCTCTCCATAGCGATTTGGCGATAGTTAGTTCCGTTCAAGGTAAACACTGAGTGATGCACGCCACCCACCTCGACAAACTTGGGTAGATTAGGATTATCTTTGTGCTGTTGAGTGAAGTTGTAAAATGTTAGAAATCCATTCTCTGCGTTGTATGGTTTGTCAGTCGGCATCAAGATTTTAATAACTGACGCTTCATCCTTTGACCAAACAGTTGCATCTTGCCCACTACCTAGTTTCTCATACCCTAGCTCTTTTAGCTTGGCAAATATTTTCCTGCTGTTGTCTGTGCCGCTCTCGTATTCGTCAATAACTTCCTCTTTCATCAATTTCTTGACGCGAGGTTTGAATAACTGTGTATCACCTTTTGTAGTTTTGATCACAGGTTGATTATTTTTGTCTTTCTTAAAGCCAGTGATTTCTGCTTTACGATTCTTAAATTTTCCCAGCATTACATCGTCACCAACTTCAAGTGACGGTGGCTGATAGGATTCCAAAAAATCAAGTTCTTTTAATGTAACATCGTTCCTAACTATTTGAAAATAATCTGCGTTATCACCCGGCTGCATTTCCACAGATCGATATCCTGGGATTTTTACTTGGTTAAGCATACGCTGGTAAAGTTTAGATCTATTACCGTCTGCTTTGTGAGACGAAAATGTTATAATTTCAGGGTTAACTCTTGAAATAAGTTCAGTTATAGACTGAAGCACAAAGGAAAACACCTTCATGGCCCCACCGCTGCCGGTTTTCCCAAAGGTAGTGCCACGATCTACTGATCTTTCACTAAATTCTATTTCCCAAATACGACCGTTTGCCGTGTTATAGCCAGCAGAGTTGAAAATAATATTCCGGCCGTTTATGACTGTTTTGGTGGTGAAGAGTTCAGTCGTAGCCCGAACTACAGTGTAAGGAACTTCGCTGTCAAAAGATTCTCTGATTAGATCAACTATTAGCATGATTGTGTATTTATGCTAGTCAAAAGAAAGGAGACATGAAGTCTCCTTTCTTACTATTTTGGGTGACAAGGAATAGTTTCCTCGCTGGTATTCGCTGTTTAGGCGAATGCTGCTTCAGTTGCAGCAACTTTAGAACCGCCGAAACGGAATCCTTTAGCCACTGTCACTTTAGCACCAGAGTTTGTAGATGTTTTTGCATTTACTTTGGTTTTGCTTCTTCGACTAGGTTACCCCAATCCTACGGTTTTCACATTACCGAGTTGCCGTCTCCTCTATTTCACGCAATCGATCACCATGTCCGCCACATCAAAAACACTTTCACCGCTCATGTTAAAGTGCTTTTGGTGTAGCGGGGGGCTTCGAAGCCCCGTCTTGCCTGCCGTTGATTCAAAGGAATTACAACCATCAATTATTTAGTCTAACATCACTTTAAGTGAAAATCAAGTATTTTGAGCAGGTTGGGGGCGCATTTTCTGCCACCCTACATAGAGCCCAAGGGTGCCAGTAAGTAGACCAATGAGCTTCACCAGGTTCTCAATGATTGACCCGCGGGTCTCAACTACCACCTTCTTGCTCAGGTTGCCAGCTTGGTCAAACTCCTGTGTCACTGTCTGTGTAGTGGTCGCAGCATGGGCCGTGTTAACCAGTGTATCTACTACGCTGCTCAGTGCTAGCACAGTGCGGATCTTTACTGCTGCTTTGCGTTTCGCTGTCACTTTAGGAGGCGGAGGAGGCAGAGGAGGCGGAGGAGGTGGGGCGGCGCTGGTGTTTTCTTCAATAGCAGGCATCTCCTCACTTAGTGAGAAAGTCATAACTGGAGCAGGCAGAGGGGTTATCATTACTGGAGCAGAGTCAGGGGCAGTAAGTGCCTCTGCTACAACTGGGGATGGGGGCGTTACCGACGACGGTAATGGCACCGTTGAGCAACCCGCCAACATCGCAAACAGCATTGCCAGTGGTGTTATCTTGCTCACATTGTTCATACTACACCTCCAGGTTGGTTCTCCAATGTCAACTGCTCATCCTCAAGACTTTTTTCGTAGTTGCTCAAGGTGTCAAGATATCCTGAGTTTCGCACCACCTTGAAGGCCAAGTTTTCTACTGAAAATTCACCTACTGAGTCAAGCCCTGCTTTGCGCATGCGTTTCATCTGGTCCCAGATGCGATTTAAATCGTCTATGTTCTGTGTGCCCGAATCAATCAACTCGTCAATCCTGCTCATGACATCAAACGCTTTCGCTTTCACTGCCTCATCGTTGTATTCAACTTTTTGCTGGGTAGGCTTCTTGAGCCAGCGATCCTGCAGCAGCGAGTAGACACCAGTTGCGACCAGTTTGCTATTCTTGTCGTCGTTCACATCTTCAGCATATAACTCTGTAGTGTAGCCCTTGACAGTTATGTCGTGCCCTGAGTTCCACAATGATTTTTTCGCTATTAGGAAAGGCGCGGTCAGTGGGTTTTCGCCAAGCCGTGTCGCATCCACTAGCACATGAATGTCAATGTCAGATTGCTCAGTATAGTTAAATGCGCAGTTGCTTCCTGTAATCACATAGTCAACTATTTGTATTTGCTTGACATCAATGAACTCTGAAAACTTATTTGCTATTTTACCTAACGCTTCTTTAACGTCAGGCAGAAGTTCCATACCATCCCACAGTGCTGGATTTAACTCGTCGTGGTAGGCCAGCGTGATCTTAACATCATCTGGTGAGCTCACTGCCTCAGGCAACCCGTAGTTTACAGATTCTTTAAGGGTGAAGTTAGATTTGAACCACAGGTAGATGTCAGTATTTGATGAGTGACGATCCATTTCTCGTCGTAGAATCAATATGATTCTATTCTTATCAGCCCACGACAAATCTTTCCAAATACCCACATCTCTACGCAATATCCTAAACGCTCCATTGCTGTATAGATGTAAATACTCTTCTAATCGCCAGAAAAAACTAGCATCATCGTTGTGACTTGTTTTACTCTGACTTTTTACCGCATTTAAATATCGCTGAACTTGAAAAATAGGCAAACTAATACTACCATTTATTTTTATAGTTCCACTAAATGTGTCTTGATGAATCAAGATAGCCAGTAGATTAGCCAAATCAGTCCCAGCATAGTGAATATTTTCGTAGGGATTATAGTTAGTTGTTTGCGATGCGTAGTTAGCGACCCACGATGGGTTAGTGTGCCGCAAAATCTCAATCATCATAATCATCAAATACACAATGCTGGCTATTTCATCAGCAGATTTCCCCTTGATGTCTTTCGTGTCACGAAACATCCTTGCTTCTGTCAAATGTTCAATAAACTCTAACTTCATTTAATGATTACCGAAATTCGCTGACGAAAAATGTTCCCTGCTAACTAATTTAATATGCCCGTCAGGGCTCGCTGCGACATACCCTTCCCCGCCCTTGACACCGCCAATGTGGGCGTAGATTGTCGTGCTCGCGTTGTCAAGTTGATTGATAATGTCTAGCTTGATTTTAGTCACAGTGTCAAACACATTGAAGATAGTTTGGAGAGCATTGCCACTCTCATTCACATACGCAATGACATTTTGTGCCATTTGTTTAGACAACTTAGGGTTGGCTTGAACCCAAGGTAGAAACTTTGCTGCTAACTGATCAAGATCACGAATCCGTGTCTGCTGGTTGACAAAAGTGTAAAGCATGTTAGGCAGGCTAGTAAGTTTACGGGCCTTCAAGTTGTTGGCATCTAAGAACGAGTCAATAACTTTTGCGTTTTGCTTGATATACTGTGTTGCTTCTTTAATGAGCGACTTACTCAAATCTATATTACCCTCAACCTTTACTTCAGGGCCTAGGATACATAGTGCTCCATTGGGATTTAGCCCTGCTGTATTTTTTAGCGGGGCTGGCTCTGCTGCGGTTCTTTCTTCAGGTGACCCAGCCACCTCTGCTGGGTAAAACCCATGAACTGCTAGCCCCGCTTTTCCTTGACCTACACGGCGGCCTAACTCTGATGTTTTGTCAATCTCATAAGTGGTAGTGCCCTCACCAAATATCCATCGCTTAACTGTGCTCTTGAGACCACCTGGCCACCACATCATGTCACCCTTGATAAACCCGCGGAAAGAAGGTGGAAAGGCTGACTCAACTATAGGCCACAGTTGGGTTATTTTTGCTAAGAATTCTGGGTTGCCGCCTTTTGCTGATTTTTGCGCCACGAACTCCTTGGCAGATTTATACATGCCGTCGTATCCTTTTGCTCCCCAACCAGCCATGTCAGTCATGATGAACTGCCCGTCATTGGTGCGCCCAGCATACAATCCAATCTGCCCATCCCATTTGATAGTCAGCACCTGATCTTTTTCCTTAGGTAAAGATTTAAAACTATTGATCACACGCAATGCGCCAGCACTACCCTCAAAGAAGATAATGTCCTCAGCATGGTTCATTCCCACTTCGTTTAACTTGAAGGTAGGCTTTCTTGACTCTGTTATTATTTCACTTATTTTCATAGCATGTAATTATGTTTGTTATTATCACCAGGTTTACACCATAGACCAGTATATGGACTCAAAATAGAGTTTTCACGCAAAATATTTTGTTCTGGGTAATGGTCGTATTTTTCTAATATCCAGCAATACCGTTGAACCTCTGAATCATCATCTCCAGGGTAGACATTGATATTAGAAGTTTTTGGATCTATAATATGTTCTGTCTTAGTGTCAAAAATCATTGGGTGTAATCCTAGTGCTGGCAATGTCGTTGTCCACAGTTTTTTACCAGCATAAGTTTGATAAATGTCACTCTGTATAGATTTCTTCAATGTTTCTTTAATGTATTTATAGAGTTGCCCCATCAGGTTTTTGCCTTCATGCGGCGGAAAAACTTGGGCATGCCTAGCCATCCAAACTTTACCATTTAACCGTGAGTGAAATCCAGCATAAGCGGCTACTTGTTTTTTATCATCAACAAACATTGCTACCCTGGCATCATCAAACTCAGCGTAATATACAGTAAACTCACCAGCAACCCCCAACGGGCTTGCCATAGACAGGTAATGCTCAGCTGTGGATAGCGAAAAAGTTTGATCTCCTATCAGCTCAATCTCATTTATTTTCATAGTAGATTTTGTAAGTTCCTGAACCATTGTGCTGACCCAGGTTGAACTGATTCAGGCAAGTTGATAAGCCCCTTAGTAGCGTCAGCTCTAGCTTGAGCTAGCTTTTCTTCCTTGCGGGGGTCGTTGGCAAGAGCTCGCATAATAGATTTTACAGATGCCATGTCAGCACCTGTGGCTGCTGGATTTAACAGAATCTTGGCGGCGGCAGCTTTGTTATCTGCGACTACTTTATTGGTGGCACGATCTACCAGTTTACCTTCAAACGGAGAAAACTTTAGCCCAAGTGCCTTGGCTAGGCTAGAATACATGATGAACAGATGCCCACCCTTAAAATCTGGATCTTCATACTGCCCGGATGGTCCGTGCTGATGGAAAGGGGCCACTCGCTCTGCGTCTGGGATCACCATGACGTCAACCTGAACGAAGGTTCCGTCAGGCACTGGCATTCTCACGTGAACGTTTCTGCCAGTTAGTGCTGCTTGAAATCCCTTATCGTTTACATACTGTTTAAACCTGACTTTGGCAATCTTGTCGTCAGGTGCTTTGAAAAAGTTAGCTATTTTTCCTGCGTCAACGAATACATCCATGTCACCAGATTGAATCTTAAAGCCAGCACTGCCAATATGAGGGACAATGTTTATGCCAGGTGGCATCAAGGACTGGATATTTTTAATCAGTCCCGGAACAAACTCTTTCTTGATTGGGGATACATCGTCAAACACATTCCCGCCTTCAGTAATCATCGATTCTAATAGTTTGTTTGCCCGCAAACGAATAGACTCGCTTTGTGTTCCTTGGGCTTTTTGCTGTCTTGCTGCAGCAATAAGTTTTAACGTTGCTTGATCTCCACGTTTAACCGCTTGTTCATACGCTGGGGTAAACTCATCTTTCATCGATGCTGGATCGACTACAGGTTGCGGTGCGGCAGGTTTTTGCCCAGGTGTTTTTACTTCAATGTCTTCAGCATCGGCATTAGTTGCAGCGTATTTGCTTGCAGGTGTTGCTGCTGGCGCAGTCAATCTAGGTTGCGACGGTAGCTGCGGTTGCGGTGGCCGTTGAGGTTGCTGTGTAGCAGGTAAGTTTGATTGCGGTGTCGGTGCTGTTGGTTGCTCTTGAGTTGGTTGCTCTTGACCTGGTTGCTCTTGTTTTGGTTGAACTACATCTCCATTATTGCGAGCATAAGTTGCTTGTTTAATATATTCTCGCACAGCTTTTGAATCTGTTGTTTGTAACTCCAAGTCACTTGAGTAATCTTCACGGTAATACTGATTCAAAAATCTGTCAAGATATTTTTTGTATGCTGCAGGATCTGCTTTAACTGCATCTGACAGAGTTGGCAACTTATTGACTTCCCACCGTTTAATGGTTGAAGCTGTTACATTATTGACTATTTTATTCCCCATATTCGCATGAGTAGTAGGAGATGACCCATACGATGCTGCACCTTTTGCTGATTTTACTGCATTTGCTGTAGCAGATACTGCGGATGATGCCTTATCTTTAAGAGCAGTTGCTCCTGCTTTAATTGAGTCCCAAAACCCTTCGTCAACTATTATATCATTTACTTTCATTTTTAATCCTTCTTAGTCCGCGAGTAAACTTAGAAGCGTCTTGACCCCTAATGCTGTTCAACAATCGTCGCTCTAGATCAGCAGCTACTTCAGCATTATAGTTTTCACGCAGGGTCTGAATCAGGTTGATGGCGCCTTGGATGATGTGCGTTGCCCTGCTTTCCAGCAGGTTTTCTCTATCACGGTGAACCAGCAGGTTATCCAGCTCGTCTAGCAAAGATCGTGTCTTTTTCTGCAAGAAAATACTCCAGTTTAGTTGTAGTATTTATGCCATTCTAGATCAAAACTATTTTAACTGTGACTTGAGGCTTGACAGCATGTTAGAAAGTTTCTTAGACTGGATATCCGCCACTGGCGGCTTCTTAGCTGTGATTTCACCAGTGTCACCATCGAGTGACTCCCCTTCCTTCACTATCTTAGACCTAGTCTTCAAGCTACTAAGCACTGCGGCGGGCAGTTTGCTCATTGGGGAATCACTTTCTTGTTCTCCAGCGTCTACAATGCGCAGACTTTCTACGTCGTAGACTAGGTCAACCTTCGTCCCAACGCCTGAGCTACTACGAGTCTTCAACAGTTGAAGCTGATATTTGCCACTTTCACGCATTGCCCGTGAAGTAAAGATACCAAACACATTGTCAGCAGTGTTGATCTTTGAAATACCACCCGAGATGTGGCTGTGATCAAACTCTACCTCGTCAACTGCATTTCTGTTCAACTGTGAAGCGGTTATGAATAATACATTCAGCTCTTTAGCTAAGTTCCGTAGCTCTTCTGACACATATTTGTCTTTAACAAACAAGTTTTCTGGAGATACTTTTACCCCAACTGGCATAAGCAAATCCAAATAGTCAACCATCAAAAAGTCAACCTTAGAGTTAGTCTGTATCTCAAACTCTTTAATATACGCCCTAATGTCGTTTACTGTGCTCTGGGCTGGCATATATTTTATCTGGAACTTTCCAGCTTTTTTACCAGCCATTCTAATCTTGAGCTCTACGTCATCAAGATTCTTGAAAATGCTCTTCGTGCTGCAGTTTGCCACCATTGCGTCAATACGCATTGCAGACAGCCCCTCGCTCAACTCTAGTGTCAGGTATAGCCCATTCAACCCTGCTGAAAACCAATTCACGCTAATGTTTTGCATGAAAAGTGACTTGCCCGTATTGTGACTGCAAATATCATTCGTGTAATATCTATGATTTTTATGGTTAACTGCTAAATCATATACCTTGGTCGATTTCTTAATCTGATCGATAACCACGATCGTGTCATACCCCTCTTTCGATAATAATATGTCGTTTACTGTTAAATCTTTTGCATAGTGCCACGTTAAATCAGGCTTCTGAAACAAATGATCAAAACTAGCTTTAACTTGTCGCCCAGAAGCGAAGGTAAAGTTGTACATAATATCTTTGATTTTTTCAACGCAATCAGTAACAGGAACCCACCCGTCTGGACTTGCCACTAATAGTTTCTGATCATTTACCTTACCACTAAGTGATCCGATCGGAACTTTTTTTGGTTGAGTAAGTTGATACAACTCATCAACGGCAGAAGTATTACTGTTAAGTAATGACAACTCAGCAGCTGAATAAAATTGACTAAGCCAAGTAATTTTTTCTTGTAATTTCATATTTAAAATTTCCAGTATTCCAAAAACGATTATATCCATTATCTACCATATTTTGCCATTCCGTTAGATTGGCATCGTAAACATCAAGTTGGGTGCTAAGTTTATGTTTTTGAAATTGTAATCTATTATACACTATTCTATTCTTAAAATACAAGTAAGACGGTGGTGTTTCTCCCATCAATGTGAATCCAAGGGAATCGTAAACATTCCCTGCGCTAATATCTCGATCTGCGTATGTGATTACACGGTCAACTGTATTAGAGCGTATGAAATGAGTCAGCAGTTTGCTTGCGCCACCAACAATTAAATGATGTTTGATTGACGCAAACCGCAATAACTCGTATTCTGTGTTCAAATACCTGGATTTCCCGAAACCCATAGCAGAAACTAATATTCCATCGCTAAACAATCCATATCGAATGCTAGCATTAACTTTGCCTTGAATATGGTTTTCTCCCATGAACTCAGAAAATTGAGCAGAAGATATACTTTTAACTTGAGTATTCCTTGCACTTATTTTAGATGTTATTATTCCCAGTCTGGCAGATAGCATGCTAGTTAGCAAATCTAAATTGTCATCAAATTGGTAGTCCCACAAATGAAGTAACCTGATTCCTTTAGAATCACATATTTTTGTTTTTCCTAAATGGTAGTCCTTTCCTTTGCCCATTAACTCACTATGCCAAAAAATGCCGTTGCATTCAATTGCCATTTCTTTCTCCGGCAGGTAGAAATCCAATTCTTTCCCCGCCAAAATTGATCTATTATTTTGTTCAAACTTAATATTATTCTTTTTAAGAAATTGGGCAATTATATCTTCATATTGATTATGCCGTTTTTCGTAATCAATTAAATTCATTGCGTATGCTCTGTTTCGAACAGTAGTTGCCGCAAGATTATATTTTTCGGCTACTGCGTTAATAGTATTGCCATGCAACACATCAGCAAATGAATCTGGGTGCTCCATGAAAAACTTCACTTCATCTGACCAATGACTTTGCGATGGGTGACAACCAAATTTTTCAATCATTGTTTGTGACGCTTTGCCGCGATTATTGAAATTTTCATCGCCATATTTTTCAAATTTAGTAAGTTTGCTTTTTTTCTTAACTTCCTCAATCTGAAACGGATTCATGCCGTCATACAACTCGTTCATTTTAGTTTTAAACTCAGCAGTGCAAAAGTAAGAAGGCACCCCATAATGTTCGATCATTGCGGATCGCACCTTGCCCTTAACTTCATCCAATGAGCTCGTATGCTCAACGCCGTAGTTCTTCAAATTAGAAATTTTCGTTTTCTCAAGTCTAAGTTGGGTGTTTTGTTTGCTTTTTATTCCAATTTTTTTCTTAGTAGAGTCTAATTTAGAGATATTGTCAACCCCATATTTCGTAATAATCGATTGAGAAATGATGTCAGTTCTTTGAAAAATATTCTGAACTCCATACTTCTGTATGGTCGTAGTTATACGTTTTTGCTGAGTTACATTACTTTTTTTGCTGCAAGATGCAGAGCAAAACTTTGAAGTTTTCGCAAATGATTTGTGAGATCGGATTGTGGTTCCACATTCAATGCATGTTCGCTGCGTTATTTCACCCGCTAGCAAGTAAGATACTCTCGTTAACAACGGTGCTGGGTAATCTAAAAATTTTGTATGTTCAAATATTGAGCAAGCAATTTCCTCTGACATGCGTTTTTTTGAATTGAACCCGTTGTTTTTAGTTACGAACTCGTGCAGCAGCAAATCTCTTAATGTTTGGTAAGATAACAACTTCAACCTCCGTGTCAGCAGTTACACATCCTGAACCTCCAGCAAATATATTTAGTTCACCACGGTTCATTCCCCCAAACAGTGCTCGATCTAAGCTAGCCCAACCAGTGCTGATTTGACCATTGCTTGATTTAATCTCCATCAACCTTTTTCTAGGGTCAGCAAAATAATCAGTGCCCATGTCTTTAACTAACCCAATCTGAACTGCATCTTTGATCAGTTTTTCCACTGGGTCGTATTCGCCCTTTTCAAGCAAGTCAGCAGCCTTCAAGATTGCTCGCTCAAGTTCCATTCGTTTACTAAATCCCTCAAACTCTTGCAAGAACCAATCATAGTGACTGTCATTTAACTCACCTGGTGGCGCCAACTTAGTTCCGCATACAGCATTTATCTGTTCAAAGGTGGGCATAGTTTTATGCTCATCCGTATGCTCTTGAATAAACTTAGCTGGTGCTTGCATAGCCCGTGAAAAGTTTAATGGGTTGAAAATATTTTGCACCCTAACATAACTCGTCGGCGATTGCAGAGCCATCTCCAAAAATAACTTCTGCACATCTTCCGTATAGTTTTTAATAGCCATATTTCTTTCTCAATAGTTTTATTTTAAGCGGATTATGCTCAACCGCATCAACGATTGCTTTCAAGGCAAACAGTTTTCCGTATTTTACAACTGCATCGTTAATGTCGGTGCAGGTCTCTGCCCACACTGGAAAGCTCACTCCCCACCCGTTATTAAGTGCCACATCTATTAAGTTCTGCCCGCTATGGTTCCAATCTGGCACTACAATGATTTCCTTGTTGAGACTTTCTATGATGTTTACTTGTGTTGCGGTCACGCTTGAATGCATTACTGCGACTCCGTCAATGCTCATTGCGTCAAACAATCCTTCACACACAATCACAAACTGCCAGTTTTGCTGCTGTTTGTCTATGTTAAACACGAACCCATTGTCAACTCTTGTAACATACTTTGCTGATGCATCATCACTCATCGCCCTTGCCGAGTATCCAATAAGCTGACCTTTCCAGTAGAACGGAACAATAACACGAGTATTTAGCTGCTGCTCCTTGGCGTTGGTAAGATAGAACTCATATTTTTGCAGGTTGATTTTTCTCGCGTAAACATATTCCACTGCTGCGGACAGTTGATGACAGTTAGCCCAATCTCCTTTTAACTCATTCCACTCTGCTATTTGCATAAAGCTCATTGAATCTTCAGGGAGAGGCTCTGGGGTAAAGTTAATATTTACGATATCTGCTTGGATCGACGGAGCAATAAGCCCCAGCATTTCCATCTGCTCTTTTTCTCTGATGGATTCAATGACCAGCCGTTGTATTTCTAAATCATCAACATTTAGCCATTTGAGCAGTTTCCTGAACTTATGCCCCATTGGCTGCCCAGGTGTATATCGTGTGCTAAAGTTGCAGTTGAAACAAGAGTAAGAGATTGAGTTGTCAGTATTTACGATAACTCCACCACGCTTACGTGTGTCTACTGTCTCGCCGTTATGAATACAGCAGACAGCATTATTTACAATCCAGCCTTTGACATTACGTTTTCCGTGCCAGTATTGGAGGACAGTATCTTGTATTATATTAGAAAGCATAGTGCATATTATGCACTATGCTTTAGGGAAAGTAAAGCAGTTTGACTAAAGATCAAGCCCAGCAAAATCAGTTGTTGCCCAAAAATCGATTTTTGGCACCTGGGTTATCAAACTCATTGAATCGTTGCGTGTCCTCAGCCTCCAATGGCATAGACTCGGTTTCTACCGAAACATCAAAATACTCCTCAAGTATCATCTCAGCGTCAGTCCCAGACACAATATTGACATCGATCCCGCCGGACAAAATTTCATCACCCACGATATACCACCCTTTCTACTGTTCCAGTCACTGGAGTAATCACAAAACGGATACCAGAGCTGATTCCTTCCCAGTTATGGTAATCAGTCGTTGTTTGATTAGCATACGCAACGGAATCAATGTTAGCCCAGCTTACCGAAACATTCGCGCTCGTTGTTCCGTTTGGTTGTAGCTCGTCCAGTGTCGATTCGATGTCAATGCTGCCCGTAAAGTTGTTAAAATAAAACTGGGCAGTATGCGACAACCGCTGATCATGTGAATTGCTGCCAGTCAATACAGCACTGGTGATGATGGGTGATACAGCGTTGGTTGGAATGCTAACCTCAATGCTATCACGCACTGTGGGATAATGCCCTGCCTTTACAATCAACTCGCCACGAACGTCATAGTTGTCGTCAGCGTAAACTACTTGCTGCTGGCCAGTGGTCGGATCAGTGACTGACAAGCTATAGTTGTAATATTCTTTGCCCATATCCATCAAATCTTGCTCTTTCAATGTCACAACTACCACCCCGTCCACCGAACTACCCACAACAGTTGCTTGAGTAGTGAATAGAACTTCTCCAAGCTCTTCATCAAGAACATTCATCGCTATGTCCCAACCATCAACATTCACTGGTTTTTGTTCAGAGTTCTTAAATCTAAATCTAATAATGTTGTCCACGCCCTTGTAAACTTTCACTGATCGTTGATACATAACTCTATTCCTTAGTGTGAGCGTTGGGTCCGTATTCAGTTGAACATCAACCGAGTTCGGGTAATAATAACACGTTATTGTTTGCATAGTCAAGTATTTAGCCGATTTTTTCAGCCATTTTGAAATGGCATAAATAACTTTAATGGAAGACAACTACAAGAATTTACTGCTAACTAAGTACCCTATGCTCACATATTTAACTTATGGCAAGAGCGA